>Ga0207667_10002642_pt1 | contig 22152 bp, 20 predicted proteins | sample KBSCornC52_FD_184301 | JGI IMG/M metagenome (GOLD analysis project Ga0207667, IMG submission 184301) | Corn rhizosphere microbial communities from Kellogg Biological Station, Michigan, USA - KBS Corn C5-2 (SPAdes) (version 2) | ecosystem: Host-associated > Plants > Roots > Rhizosphere > Soil ...
TGTTCAGCACGGCGGGTGAGCCGGGGCTCAGCGCCGCGGCGCGCTCGAGGAGCGGGATCGCCTCGTCGAAGCGGTTCGCCTCGCGAAGCGCGGTGCCGTAGTTCGAGAGCGCGTCGGCGAGGCCCGGGTCGATCCGCACCGCCTCGGCATAGTGCGCGAGCGCGTCCTCGGCGCGCCCGATGGACTTCAAAGCGTTGGCGAGGTTGTTGTGCGCGGGAGCGAACTGCGGATGGAGCGCGATCGCCCGGCGGTAGCCCGCGATGGCCTCCTCCAGCCGGCCGCTTCCCTGGTGCAGGAGCGCGAGGTTGTAATGGGCCTGCGGAAACGAGGGGTTCGCGTCCAGGGCCCGGCGGTAGGCACGCTCGGCCGCCGCGCGATCGCCCAGCGCCGCGTGGACGTTCCCCAGGAGGTGCCACGAGCCCGCGTCGGCCTTGAGCTTCACCGCGCGCTCGACTTCGGGAAGCGCCTCGGCGGCCCGACCCAGGTTCAGGAGCGCCTGTGCGCGGTTGTGGCGGACGCTCGCCGACGACGGCCGCGCGTCGCGCGCGCGGTCGAGCACTTCCAGCGCTTGCGCATGGCGGCCCTGGACGCCCAGCGCCGCGCCGAGGAGCTCCAGCGCATCGGGGAGCGCGGGATCGACGGCCAGGATCGCGCGCAGGGCCGCTTCGGCGTCGCCGATGCGCCCGGCCCTGAAGAGCGCCGCCGCCTCCCCCAGCGCCGCGCGCGCGGCGGCCGGATCGCGCGGCGCGCTCACCGCAGGAAGAAGCGGTAGGCGGGATTCCTCGTCTCGTCCGCGTAGTCGTAGCCGAGGTCGCGCAGGAACCCGCGGAAGGCCGTGCGATCGCGCTCCGGCACCTGGAGGCCCACGAGCACGCGCCCCACGTCCGCGCCGTGGTTGCGGTAGTGGAAGAGCGAGATGTTCCAGCCGGTGCCCATGCGCTCGAGGAAGTTCATGAGCGCGCCGGGGCGCTCCGGGAACTCGAAGCGGTAGAGCGCCTCCGGGATCTCGAGCCGCGCGCGCCCGCCCACGAGGTGGCGCCCGTGGAGCTTCGCCATCTCGTTGTCCGAGAGGTCGGCGGCGGGAATGCCGTGGCGCGCGAGCATGGCGACGAGGCGCCGCGTCTCCTCTGCACCCGAGACTGCCACGCCCAGGAAGACGTGCGCCTCGCGCCCGGGCGCGTAGCGATAGTTGAACTCGGTGACGCTCCGGCTCCCGAGGAGGCTGCAGAGCTGCTTGTAGGCGCCCGGCCGCTCGGGAAGCGTCACGGCGAGGACCGCCTCGCGATGCTCGCCCAGCTCGGCACGCTCCGAGACGAACCGGAGGCGATCGAAGTTCACGTTGGCCCCGCTCGCCACCGCGACCAGGGTGCGGCCCTTCACCCGGCGCTTGGCGACCCAGCGCTTGGCGCCCGCGACGGAGACGGCGCCCGCGGGCTCCAGCACGGTGCGGGTGTCCTCGAAGACGTCCTTGATCGCGGCGCAGATCTCGTCGGTGTCGACCAGCACCATCTCGTCCACGAGCTCGCGGCACAGGCGCAGCGTTTCGCGCCCCACCTGGCGCACCGCCACGCCGTCCGCGAAGAGGTTCACGTGCGGAAGCGTCACGCGCCTGCCTTCCCGCATCGATTCGCGCATCGCGGCGGAGTCGACCGGCTGCACCCCGACGATGCGGGTGCGCGGCGCCACGCGCTTCACGTAGGCCGCGATGCCCGCAATGAGGCCGCCGCCGCCCACCGGCACGAAGATCGCGTCGATGGGATGCGGGTGCTGGCGCAGGATCTCCATCCCGATCGTGCCCTGGCCCGCGATCACGAGCGGATCGTCGTACGGGTGGACGAACGCGAGCCGTTCCTTCCGCGCGAGGCGCTTCGCGTGGAGGAACGCCTCGTGGTAGCTGTCGCCCTCGAGCACGACCTTGGCACCCCGCGAGGCCACCGCGGCCACCTTGATCCGCGGCGTGGTGACCGGCATCACGATCGTCGCGCGAGCCCCCAGGCGCTGCGCCGCGAGCGCCACGCCCTGCGCGTGGTTGCCGGCGGAGGCGCAGATCACGCCGCGCGCGAGCGCCTCCGGCGGAAGGCTCGCCATCTTGTTGTAGGCGCCACGCAGCTTGAACGAGAAGACCGGCTGCTTGTCCTCGCGCTTCAAGAGGAGCGGGTTGCCCAGCCGGCGCGAGAGCGCGGGCGCGGGATCGAGGGGGCTCTCGATCGCCACGTCGTAGACCTTCGCCGAGAGGATCTTCCCGAGGTAGCTTTCCGTCTTCATCGTGGGACTTTCGTGAGCCCACAAGGATACCAAGAAGGCGTGCCTCCCCTTGCGGTATGCTCGCCCCATGGATGCGAACGCGCTCAAGAAGTCCGCCGCGCAGGCGGCGCTCGCCTACGTCGAGGACGATACCGTCGTGGGCGTGGGCACCGGCTCGACGGTCAATTTCTTCATCGACGCCCTCGCCTCGCGAAAGGCGCGGATCACGGCGACGGTCGCGAGCTCGGAGGCGAGCGCGGCGCGGCTGCGCGCGCTGCACATTCCCGTGCGGGAGTTGAACGACACGGACGGCTGCGACGTCTACGTCGACGGCGCGGACGAGGTGACCGAGCACCTCGCGATGGTGAAGGGCGGGGGCGCGGCGCTCACGCGCGAGAAGATCGTGGCGCAGGCGAGCCGGAAGTTCGTCTGCATCGCGGACGGGACCAAGCTCGTCCCCGTGCTGGGCAAATTCCCGCTTCCGGTGGAAGTGATCCCGATGGCGCGGAGCTTCGTCGCGCGCGAGCTCGTGAAGCTGGGCGGGATGCCGGAGCTCCGCCAGGGTGTGACGACGGACAACGGGAACCTCATCCTCGACGTCCGCGGCCTCACGATCCTCGACCCCGTGGCGCTGGAGACCGCGATCAACATGATCCCGGGGGTGGTGACCAACGGCATCTTCGCCCGCCGCCCGGCGGACGTGCTCCTGCTCGCTACGCCTGAAGGCGTGAAGACGTACAAGCGTACGCGGTAGGTGTGTTCAGGCAGATTCTTGGAACCACAGATGGACACAGATGAACACAGATGAGTAGTGGTCACGTTACCGCGGCAAGCGTTGATATGCCGCAACAACGCTCACGCCGGGCTGGGCTTTGAAGGTCTATCTGTGCTCATCTGTGTTCATCTGTGGTTCCCTCGCCTTTAGCCTTCAGGGTTTGGGCACGTACCCCTGCGCGGCGTCGGCGCCCTCGCCGAAGAAGTGCTTGCGCATCTGCTCCTCGAGGTATTTCCGCGCCCGGGCGTCCGCGAGGTTCAGCCGGTTCTCGTTCACGAGCATCTTCTGGTGCTCGAGCCAGCCCTTCCAGGCCTCCTTCGAGATGCTCTCGTAGAGGCGCTTGCCGAGCTCGCCGGGATACGGGGGGAAGTCGAGACCCTCGGCCTCGCGGCCCAGCTTGATGCATTTCACCATGCGCGCCATGTCGCCTCCTTTATCTGATATACGATGTGCGGGCGAGGCGGCCTCCAAAGGGCCGCCGCCCTAAAGGTCCTTCACGAAGACCTTCGAGCGCCGGTCCGGGTTGTAGCGGGCGCGCCGGCTCTGCGGGAGCCGCCCCGGCTCCGACTCGACGAACCCCCGCTCGATGAACCAGTGCGTCGTGCGGGTGGACAGGACGAAGAGGGATTTCAGCCCCGCGGAGCGCGCCTTCGATTCCGCGAAGGCCAGGAGCCGCTCGCCCCGCCCGCCGTCGCGGTAGAAGGGGTTCACGGCGAGGGCCGCCAGCTCCGCCGTCTTCTCCTCGGCGTACGGATAGAGCGCCGCGCAGCCGAGAATGTTCCCCTCGGAAGCGATCACGAAGAAGCGGTCGATCTCGCGCTCGAGCTCGTGCGGGTCGCGCTTCACGAGGATGCCCTGCTGCTCGAGCGGCTCGAGGATCTGCACGATGCCGGGCATGTCGTCGCGGGTGGCCGGCCGGATCGTCTCCGGGGACTCCGGGACGATCATCGTCCCGATCCCGTGGTGGGTGAAGAGCTCGATCAGGAGCGCGCCATCGACGTGCCGGCTGATGAGGTGCGCGCGCTTGACGCCGTTCGCGCACGCCCGGATCGCGCACGGGAGGTACACCTGGACGTCCTCGGGGAGGTTGTTGCGCGCGGCGACCTCGCTCGCCTGCTTCACGGTGAGCTCGGGAAGGAGCCGGCCGCGCGCGTCCGGCGCGCCCGCGGTCTCGGTGAGGAAGATGAGCTTGTCCGCCTGCAGCGCGATCGCGGTCGAGGTCGCCACGTCCTCCAGCGTGCAGTTGAAGACGTCGCCCGTGGGGGAGAAGCCGATCGGCGAGACGAGCACGACCTCGTGGTCGTCCAGGCGCCTGCGGATCCCGGCCGCGTCGATCTTCCGCACCTCGCCCGTGTGCTGGAAATCGACGCCGCCCACGACGCCCACCGGCTTCGCGGTCACGAAGTTCCCGGACGAGACGCGGATGTCCGCGCCCCACATGGGGCTGTTGGCGAGCTCCATCGAGAGGAGCGCCTCCATCTCCACCCGCACGATGCCGTTCGCCTCCTTCACGCAAGCGAGGGCCCGGGCGTCGGTCACCCGGCGGTTGGCCTCGTAGCGCGGCGTGACACCGTGCTGGCGCATCTGCTCCTCGATCTGCGGGCGCGAGCCGTGCACGAGCACGATCCGCACCTCGAGGCTCACGAGCACGTTGATGTCGTGCGTGAGCTGCTGGAACTCGCCGTCCGCGAGCACCTCGCCCCCGAACGCGACCACGAACGTCGCCCCGCCCCACTGGTGGATGTAGGGCGTGGCGGCGCGGAACCACTTCACGAACGCTTCGGTCTTCGGGACGCTGCTCTTGGCCATGGGCGGCAATTCTATCGGGGAGCGGGCGCGAAGTCGCCCCACAGCGCGTGGATGGCGGCGAGTGCGGCGAGCGGGGCGGTCTCGGTCCGAAGCACCCGGGGGCCCAGCGAGAGGGGCTCGCAGCCGCGCAGGAGCGCCAGCTCCCGCTCGCGATCCGAGAGCCCGCCCTCGGGACCCACCACGAGCTCGAAGGGGGCCGCGGGCGGCGCGTGGAGCGCGAGCGGCGGCGCTTCCGGCTGCAGCATCCAGCGCGGGAGCTCCGAAGGGGACCCGATCCATGCCTGGAACGAAAGCGTGGGACGCACCTCCGGCACGCGGTTCCTCCCGCTCTGCTCGCACGCGGCGATCGCCACGCGGCGCCAATGGGCCTCGCGGCGCTCCGCCCGCTCGCCGGAGAGCCGCACGACGCTCCGGTCGCAGACGAGCGGCTGCACCCATGCCACGCCCAGCTCCACGGCCTTCTGGATGATCCAGTCCATCTTGTCCGCTTCGGGAAGCCCCTGCACGAGGCCGATCGAAAGCGCGCTCTCGCGCTCCACGGTGCGCGCGGCGCCCAGCTTCACGTCGACCCGATCGCGGTCGACCCGCTGGATCACCGCCTCGTATTCGCCCCCGCGCCCGTCGAAGACCGTGAGCCCGTCGCCCACCTTCAGGCGCAGCGCCTTCGAGACGTGCTGGGCGGCTTCCGGCGCGAGCGGGAACTGCGCCCCCGGCCCGAGGCGGACGTCGCAGTGGATCCGGGGAAGGGGCATGGCGTCGGAAAGGCGGGTCGTATCGATGCTAGCACGGGCACGCAATGGGAAGACCGGGCGCGAATCGTCCGCAGTGGCCCATGTGCCATGCCCGCACGCTCAATAGCTCATGCAGGCCGCGTTGAGGAGTCCCACGCCGAGGGAGAAGGCGCCGAGGAAGAACCCCTGCGCCGATTTCCCCGCCACGATGTCGTGGGAGAGCGTGGGGATCATGAGCTTCACGGCGACGAACGCGCAGAGCTGGACCACGAGGGCCAGCGCCGCCCAGATCGCCATGTCCACGAGGCTCACGCTGTAGCGCACGCTGGCGGAGAGCGGAACGATGAACCCCAGGAGCGCGCCGGAGAGGCTGAAGGACGCGGCCATGTTCCCGTCGCGGATGAGCGAGAGCTCCCGGTAGGGCGTGATGCGGATATAGATCGCCACGAAGAGCCCGAGGAACGCGAGCGACACGGCGAGGTAAACGAGGAAATCGTCGAACCCTGCGAACGAATCGAACACCTGTCTCATGCCTGTCCCTCCCTCGATCAGACGAAATAGTGGGGCACGAAGCGGCTCGTGTCCCGCGTGATGGGCGTGGCGTCCTCGCGGATGCCGATGCCGGCGGGCTCGCCGCCCACCACCCAGGAGCCCAGGACGGCGTAGTTCCCGTCGAAGCGCCCGAGCTCCCCGTAGGCCTGCCAGATGAAGCCCTCCTCGCCGTACTCGCCGGGCGCCTCGATCGTGCGCCCGCCCGCGGTGATCGCGACGTTCGCGCCCTCGCGCGAGTAGAGCGGCTTCTTCACGAAGTCCGTGGAGAAGCGCCCGGGCTCGAAGCTCGCCTCGAGGAGGTTCGGGTGCCCCGGGAACATCTCCCAGAGGACCGGAAGGATCGCCTTGTTGGAGAGGAGCATCTTCCACGCGGGCTCGATCACCGTGAGCCCCGGCTGGAGGAGGTTGGCGCCGAATTCCTCCCGCGCCATCCACTCCCACGGGTAGAGCTTGAAGAGTGCGGCGATCGCGCGGTCCTCGAGGTCCACGAACCGCGCGCCGTCCCAGCCGATGTCCGCGATATCGATCGGGCGCGGGTCGAGCCCGGCCTGCATCGCCGTGTCGCGCAGGTAGTCGAGGTTGCCGCGGTCCTCCGCCGAATCCATCGCGCAGGTGAAGTACACGCGCCCGTCCGCGGGAAGGCCGCCGCGCACCTCCTTCCAGCGCGCGATGAGCTTCTCGTGGATCGAGTTGAACTGGTCGTGCTTGGGGAACACCTCCTGCAGCCAGTACCACTGGACCACGCTCGCCTCGAGGAGCGCGGTCGGCGTGTCGGCGTTGTACTCGAGCATCTTGGGCTCGCCCGTCCCGTTCCACGCGAGGTCGAAGCGGCCGTAGAGGCTGGGTTCGTCGTCGTTCCACGAGCGCTCGATCCGCGCGTGGAAGGGCTCCGGGATCCGGAAGCGCGCATAGTCGCCGCGCTCGATCACCCGCCCCGCCGCCTCGATCGCGCGCTCCTGGAGCTCCGCCGTCGCGGCCTCGAGCTGGTCCACCTCGGCCGCGTCGAAGCGGTAGCACGCGCGCTCGTCCCAGTAGACGGCGCCGTCGATCGTGTGGAAGTCGAATCCCAGCGCCTCGACTTTCGCGGGCCAGTCCGGGCGCGGGATGCGCGCTTCGCGCCGCACGCCCTAGCCTCCGCCGGACCGGCCGGAGGCGCCGAAGCCGCCGCGGGTGGCATGGGTCGACGTGCTCCCGAGTGTGCGCGGCGTGTGCACCCAGGTCGAGCCGCTGCCGCCCGAGTGATAGATATACGAGGGCCCGTAGAAGAAGTGGCGGCTGCGGTAATCCGGGTCGGTCGCGGGCGTGCAGTCCTGCGGCTTGTTGCCCCAGTCCGCGAGACAGTCCTCCCGCGAGGCGTAGACGTCGCGGCGCTGGTCGTCCCCGCGCCCGCAGCCGGAAAGCGCCGCCACGCCGATCAACACCAGCGTCACGCGGGCCGACGACTTGCGTACCCTCACCGCCATGTTGCCTCCCCCGCCGCGTGGGCTCCGCGGCTCACTCCACCAGCGTGCGGATGTAGTTCGGCAGGGCGAAGAGCGCGCGGTGCGCCTCGCCGTTGTAGTACTGCAGGTCCCCCAGGCGCCGCCCGGCGATCGCACGCTCGACGTCCGCGGGGGAGACCTCGCGCGGATCGAGCGTCTCCGAGGCGCACGCGAAGCCCCAGATCGAGCCGTAGAGCGGGATGTGGACGAAGTAGGGCGCGACCCGCGGGAAGACCCGCCGCAGGTTGGCGAGCATGCCGCGCACGCGCTCCGGATGCGAGAAGGGCGAGCCGATGTGGAGCGTCAACGCCGCCCCCGGCGCCATCGCGGCGCGCGCGAACGCGAAGGTCGCGGGCGAGTAGAGCTCCGCGGAGGGCCCCACCGGGTCCGTGAGGTCCATCACCACGAGGTCGTAGCGCGCGCGCGTCCCGCGCAGGTACGCGAGACCGTCCCCCACCGTCACCTCGAGGCGCGGATCGTCGAAGGCGCCGCGGTGCACGCGCCCGAACTGCGCGCGGGCGACCTCGATCACGTCCGGATCGAGCTCCGCCATGTGGACGCGCTCGATGGAGGGATGCTTCAGGAGCTCCTCCGAGGATCCGCCGTCGCCGCCGCCGATCACGAGCGCCTGGCGGGGCGCGGGGTGCGCCACGGCCGCGGGATGGACCAGGTTCTCGTGGTAGAAGAACTCGTCCCGCTCCGAGGTCATGTTGCAGCCGTCGAGCCGGAAGATGCGGCCCAGCTCGGGCGTGTCGTAGACCTCCAGGAGCTGGTAGGGCGTGCGCCGGCGCTCGAGCAGCGTGCCTTCGAAGTACACGCCGCTCGCGTCGTTCAGGCGCTCGAGGATCTTGCCGGACACACCGCTCGCGTCAGGCGACGCGCTTGCGAAGCGGCAGGTCCTTCCCGCGCATCACGCGCTCGACCAGCACGTCGCCGGGCTTGAGCGCCTTCACGAGCGTCTTGTAGACGGCCTCCGCCTTGCCGGTGTTGTCCGCGGTGTAGTTGCACACGTACACGTCGAGGGTGGCCCCGTCCGTCTCGGGCCAGGTGTGGATCGCCAGGTGCGATTCCGCGAGCACGACCGCGCCCGTGGCCCCGCCTTCCTGGGTGCCGTCCGCGCCGTCGAATTGGTAGAAATGGTCGCCCAGGACCGTGAGCCCGACGTCCTTGCAGGCGCCCACGCAGAGCTCGCGAAGCTTGGCGGACGAGACCAGCAGCTCGCCCTTCTGGCAATTGTAGAGATCAGCGATGATGTGCAGTCCCTTCACTCCGATACCCCCTTCCAAGCAAAGATCCGCAGTGGAGGGACTGCGCGCGCGACCTCGGGCGACCCGCCGTGGCGGGGCGCCCTCAAACCCAGGGCGGCGGGCGAAATCCTTCTTGCAGAGGTTTACCCAAGCGAAAAATATCGCGGTGAAAAGTGCGCAAGTATAATCGCATAAATCTTGCTGCGTGAAGCCTTTTTCAAGCGTTTTCCGCGGTTTTTGCCCACCTCCGCCCAGAAAGCCGCCATGCAAACCCCCGAACAAACCGCCCTCGCGGCGCAGCCCTCCGCCGGCGCCGCGTCGCGCGCGGAGCTCGCCAACGCCCTGCGCGTCCTCGCCATGGACGCGGTGCAGAAGGCGAACTCCGGACACCCCGGCATGCCGATGGGCATGGCGGACATCGCGGAGGCGCTGTGGCGCCGGTTCCTGCGCTACAACCCGGCCGATCCCGCGTGGCCGGACCGCGACCGCTTCGTGCTCTCGAACGGCCACGGCTCGATGCTCCAGTACGCTCTGCTGCACCTCACCGGCTACGACCTGCCGATGGAGGAGATCCGCAACTTCCGCCAGCTCCACTCGAAGACCCCCGGCCATCCCGAGGTGGGTGTCACGCCCGGCGTGGAGACGACCACCGGCCCGCTCGGCCAGGGCCTCGCCAACGCGGTGGGCTTCGCGCTCGCGGAGAAGCTCCTCGCCGCGGAGTTCAACCGGCCCGGCCACGCGATCGTCGACCACCGCACCTACGTCTTCGCGGGGGACGGCTGCCTCATGGAAGGAATTTCGCACGAGGCCTCGTCCCTCGCGGGAACGCTCGCGCTGGGAAAGCTCGTCGTCCTCTACGACGACAACGGCATCTCTATTGACGGCAAAGTGGAGGGGTGGTTCCGGGACGACACGCCCAAGCGCTTCGCCGCCTACGGCTGGAACGTGATCCCGGCCGTCGACGGCCACGACACGGCCGCCGTCGAGCGCGCGATCGAGAGCGCCCGCGCGGACGCTTCCCGCCCGACGATCATCTGCTGCAAGACCGTCATCGGGAAGGGCGCGCCCACGCGCGCGGGAACCGCGAAGGCCCACGGCGAGGCGCTGGGCGAGGCGGAAGTGGCCGCGGCGCGGAAGGCCCTGGGCTGGAGCTCCGGGCCGTTCGAGATCCCGGAGGCGGTCTATCGCGGCTGGGACGGCCGCGAGCGGGGACGCGCGCTGCAGTCGGACTGGAACGCGCGCTTCGCCGCGTACGAGCGCGCGCACCCGGAGCTCGCGCGCGAGTTCCGCCGGCGCGTGGCGGGCGAGCTGCCGAAGGACTGGTCCTCCGCGGTGGAGGCGATGGTCGCGAAGGCGATCGAGAAGGGCGAGACCGTCGCCACCCGCAAGGCCTCGCAGCTGGCGCTCGAGGCGCTGGGCCCCCGGCTGCCGGAGCTCCTGGGCGGCTCCGCGGACCTGACGGGCTCGAACCTCACGACGTGGTCGGGCTCGAAGCCCGTGACCGCGGCCCAGGCCGGGAACTACGTCTACTTCGGCGTGCGCGAGTTCGGCATGTCGGCGATCGGCAACGGGCTGGCACTCCACGGCGGGTTCATCCCCTACTCCGGCACGTTCCTCACGTTCTCGGACTATTCGAGGAACGCGCTCCGGATGGCGGCCCTCATGAGGGCGCGGAACATCTTCGTCTTCACGCACGATTCCATCGGGCTGGGAGAGGACGGGCCCACGCACCAGGCGGTCGAGCACGTCTCGAGCCTGCGCCTCATCCCGCACATGGACGTCTGGCGGCCGTGCGACACGGTGGAGACCGCGACCGCCTGGGCGATGGCGATCGAGCGCCGCGACGGCCCCTGCGCGCTCGCGCTCTCGCGCCAGAACGTCCCCTTCGTGAGGCGCTCGCCGGAGGCGGTGCAGGCGATCCGGCGCGGCGGCTACGTGCTCGCGGACGCCCCCGGCGCGAAGGCGGCGATCCTCGCCACCGGCTCGGAGGTCTCGCTCGCGCTGGCCGCCCAGAAGTCGCTCGCGGAGGCCGGCGTTCCCGTGCGCGTGGTCTCCATGCCGTGCACGAGCCTCTTCGACCGCCAGGACGAGGCGTGGAAGCGCTCGGTCCTGCCGAAGGGCCTCCCGCGCGTGGCGGTGGAAGCGGGCGTCACGGATTTCTGGCGGAAATACGTGGGCCTCGAAGGCGCCGTGGTGGGCCTCGACCGCTTCGGCGAGTCCGCGCCCGCGGCCGAGGTCTACAAGTACTTGGGGATCGACGCGGCGCACGTCGCGGCGGCGGTGAGGAGCGTCCTCCACGGATAATCCGGCCGCCCGCGGGCTCCCGGGGCCCTGCCTCGCGCCGCGCATCGGGGTGCGCCTCGCCACGGCCGCGGATGCCGCCGCCATCGCGCGCGTCCACCGCGAGAGCTGGCGGACGACCTACGGCGGAATCCTGCCCCAGGACTTCCTCGCGGAGCAGACCGGCCGGCGCACGGAGTCCGCGTGGGCGCGAAGGCTCGCCGCGGCGCCGCCGGAAGGCGCGACGTGGCTCGCGGAGGCGGACGGCGAGGCCGCCGGCTTCGCTTCCTGCGGCCCGGCGCGCCATCGCCTCGAGGGCCTCGAGTGCGAGATCTACGCGCTCTACGTGGTCCAGCCGCGGCAGCGCCGGGGCATCGGGCGCGCGCTCGTGCGCGAGTGCGCCCGCCACTTCGTGCGCCACGGCCGCTTCGGCTTCTACCTGTGGGTCCTCAAGGCCAACCGCGCCCGGCTCTTCTACGAGTCCCTGGGCGGGATGGAGATCGGCGAGAAGCGCGAGCGGCTGGGACTGCACGCCTTCGCCGAGGTGGCCTACGCCTGGCATGACCTGAACGGACTGGTCCGGCCGTAACCCGGCGCGAAGGCCCGTGCCGGCCATGCGCTAAAATATGCGTTTCCCCGCGTCGATCCTCGCCTGGAGCACCCTCCATGACCGTCCGCGTCGCCATCAACGGTTACGGCCGCATCGGCCGCAACATCCTCCGAGCGCACTACGAGAGCAACAAGTCCCACGACCTCGCGATCGTGGCCATCAACGACCTGGGCCCGCCGGAGACGAACGCGCACCTCACGCGCTACGACACCGCCCACGGCAAGTTCCCCGGCAAGGTGGAGGTCGAGGGCGACCAGATGATCGTGAACGGCGACCGCATCCGCGTGGTCGCCCAGCGCGATCCCGCCCAGCTCCCGTGGAAGGACCTGGGCGTGGACGTGGTCCTCGAGTGCACGGGCTTCTTCACGACCAAGGAAAAGGCTTCCGCGCACGTGAAGGGCGGCGCGAAGAAGGTGATCATCTCCGCTCCCGGCGGGAAGGACGTGGACGCGACCGTGGTCTACGGCGTGAACCACCAGACGCTCAAGGCGTCCCACACGGTGATCTCCAACGCATCCTGCACCACCAACTGCCTCGCCCCGCTCGTGAAGCCGCTCCACGACGCGATCGGCGTCGTGAACGGCCTCATGACGACGGTGCACGCATACACGAACGACCAGGTGTTGACGGACGTCTACCACGAGGACCTGCGCCGGGCGCGCTCGGCCACGATGTCCATGATCCCCACGAAGACGGGGGCCGCCTCCGCGGTGGGCCTCGTGCTCCCGGAGCTCAACGGCAAGCTCGACGGCTACGCGATCCGCGTGCCCACGATCAACGTCTCGATCGTGGACCTCTCCTTCATCGCCGCGCGCGACACGACGGCGGACGAGGTGAACGCGGTCATGAAGAAGGCATCGGAGGAAGGGCCGCTCAAGGGCATCCTCGGCTACAACAAGGCGCCGCTCGTCTCGGTCGACTTCAACCACGATCCGCGCTCGTCGATCTTCGATTCCACGCTCACCAAGGTCTCCGGCCGGCTCGTGAAGGTGTCGAGCTGGTACGACAACGAGTGGGGCTTCTCGAACCGGATGCTCGACGTCGTGATGGCCTGGATGGCCGCGAAGTGACGGGATTCCCGTCTCGGCGGGGATGACGACCATGCCGATCCTCGAGATGTCCGGCCTGGACCTGGCGGGCAAGCGCGTCTTCATCCGCGCGGACCTGAACGTGCCGCAGGACGGTTCCGGCGCGATCACGGACGACACGCGCATCCGCGCCTCGGTGCCCGGCATCCGCCTCGCGCTCGGGAAGGGCGCGGCGGTGATGGTCACGTCCCACCTGGGCCGGCCGAAGGAAGGCGAGTTCTCGGCCGCGGATTCGCTGGCTCCGGTCGCGCGCCGCCTCTCGGAGCTCCTCGGGCGCGACGTGCCGCTCGTGCGCGACTGGGTGGACGGGGTGAAGGTGAAGCCGGGCGAGCTCGTGCTCCTCGAGAACTGCCGCTTCAACAAGGGCGAGAAGAAGGACGACGAGGGCCTCGCGCGGAAGATGGCGGCCCTGTGCGACGTCTACGTGAACGACGCCTTCGGGACCGCGCACCGGGCCGAAGCCACGACCCACGGCATCGCGCGCTTCGCGCCGGTGGCCTGCGCGGGCCCGCTCCTCGCCGCGGAGCTGGACGCCCTGGGGCGCGCGCTCGCGAGCCCCAGGAGGCCGCTGGTCGCGATCGTCGCGGGCTCCAAGGTCTCCACCAAGCTCACCATCCTGGAATCGCTCGCGAGCCGGGTGGACCAGCTCATCGTGGGCGGCGGCATCGCCAACACGTTCATGCTCGCGGCGGGGCTTCCCATCGGGAAGTCGCTCGCGGAGCCGGACCTCGCCCCCCAGGCGAAGGAGGTCATCGCGATGATGCAGCGGCGCGGCGCGGCGGTTCCCATCCCCGAGGACGCGGTGTGCGGGAAGGAGCTCGCCGCGGACACCCGGGCCACCGTGAAGGCCGCGCGCGACGTGGGCCCGGACGACATGATCCTCGACATCGGGCCCGCGACCGCGAAGCGCTACGCGGAGATCCTCGCGAAGGCGGGCACCATCGTCTGGAACGGCCCCGTGGGCGTCTTCGAGCTCGAAGCGTTCGGCTCCGGCACGCGCACGGTCGCCCGCGCGATCGCGGATTCGCCGGCGTTCTCCATCGCGGGCGGGGGCGACACGCTCGCCGCCATCGCGAAGTACGGCGTGACGGACCGCATCGGCTACATCTCGACCGGGGGCGGCGCGTTCCTCGAATTCCTCGAGGGGAAGACGCTCCCCGCGGTGCAGGTCCTCGAGGAGCGCGCGCAAGCCCGCGCCGCCGCACGATGAGCGCCCGCAGCACCAAGATCGTCGCGACGCTCGGCCCCGCCTCGAGCGATCCCGCGATCCTCGAGCGGATGTTCGCGGCCGGGGTCGACGTCGTGCGCCTGAACTTCTCCCACGGCACGTCGGAGGACCACGTGAAGCGCGCGGAGCTCGTGCGCGAGACCTGCCGCCGGGCGGGCCGCACCGTCGGCATCATGGCGGACCTGCAGGGGCCCAAGATCCGCGTGGGCAAGTTCCGCGAAGGCAAGGTGTCGTTGAAGCCCGGCGACCCGTTCGTCCTCGATGCGGAGCGCCCGCTGGGCGACACGGACGGCGTGGGCCTCGACTACAAGGAGCTCCCGCGCGACGTCCGCGCGGGCGACGTGCTCCTCTTAGACGACGGCAAGATCGTGCTCGACGTGACCGGCGTCGAGGGCTCGCGCATCCACACGCTCACGCGCCATGGCGGCACCCTCTCGAACAACAAGGGCATCAACCGCCAGGGCGGCGGCCTCACGGCGCCGGCGTTGACGCCCAAGGACATCGACGACATCCGCACCGCCGCGCAGATGAAGGTGGACTACGTCGCGGTCTCGTTCCCGAAGAGCGGCGCGGACATGTACATGGCGCGCGAGCTCCTGCGCGCGGCGGGCGGACACGCGATGCTCATCGCCAAGATCGAGCGGGCGGAGGCGATCCCGGCGCTGGAAGACATCATGAACGCGTGCGACGGCATCATGGTCGCGCGCGGCGACCTCGCGGTCGAGGTGGGCGACGCGGCGGTGCCCGCGCTCCAGAAGCGGATGATCCGGCAGGCGCGCGAGCTGAACAAGCTCACGATCACCGCCACCCAGATGATGGAGTCGATGATCTCGAGCCCGGTGCCCACGCGCGCCGAGGTCTCGGACGTCGCCAATGCCGTCCTCGACGGGACGGACGCGGTGATGCTCTCCGCGGAATCCGCCTCCGGCCAGTACCCGGTCGAGACGATCGCCGCCATGAACCGGATCTGCATCGAGGCGGAGAAGTCGCAGGTCGTGACCCTCGAGAACGACTTCCTGAACCGGGTGTTCCGGCGCGTCGACCAGTCGATCGCGATGGCGGCGCTCTTCACGGCCTACCACCTCAAGGTGAAGGCAATCGCGTCCCTCACCGAGTCCGGATCGACCGCGCTCTGGATGTCGAGGTTGAACTGCGGCGTCCCGATCTACGCCCTCACCGCCCAGACCTTCACGCGCTACCGCTGCACGCTCTTCCGCGACGTCTACCCGCTCATGGTGAAGTACGTGGGCCACGACCGCGAGGAGCTCCTCGCCGAAGCCGAGGCGGTGCTGGTCGCCAACGGCGTCGTGAAGCCGGGCGACCTCATCGTCATCACGATCGGCGAGCCGATCGGGAAGTCGGGCGGCACCAACACCATGAAGATCGTCAAGGTGGGCGAGTCCCGCCAGGAGCCCTGAACCGGAAACCCCAGGAGGAAAGATGGACGCCAAGCTCATGACCGAGACCGCCCGGGCGATGGTCGCGCCGGGCAAGGGACTGCTCGCCGCGGACGAGAGCGCGGGCACGTGCAAGAAGCGCTTCGACGCGGTGAACGTCGAGTCTACGGAGGAGAACCGGCGCGCCTACCGCGAGCTGCTCTTCACGACGCCGGGGCTGCCGCAATTCGTGAGCGGGGTGATCCTCTTCGACGAGACGATCCGCCAGAAGACGAAGGACGGCGTGCCCTTCGCCGAGTACCTGAAGAAGAACGGCATCCTTCCCGGCATCAAGGTGGACGCCGGCGCCCAGGACATGGCGCTCCATCCCGGCGAGAAGGTGACCGAGGGCCTGGACAGGCTCGCCGCCCGCATGCAGGAGTACTTCGGCCTGGGCGCGCGCTTCGCGAAATGGCGCGCGGTGATCACGATCGGCAAGGACATCCCCTCGCCCGCGTGCATCAAGGCGAACGCCCACGCGCTCGCGCGCTACTCCGCGATCTGCCAGGAGGCGTCGATCGTGCCGATCGTCGAGCCCGAAGTGCTGCTGGACGGCGACCATACCGTCGAGCGGAGCGAAACCGTGCACCAGGACACGCTCGCCGCGCTCTTCCGCGAGCTCGAGCGCCAGGACGTCTCCCTCGAGCACGTGATCCTCAAGGCGAGCATGGTGGTCTCGGGCAAGGAGAACGCGCGCCAGGCGGGCGTGCCGGAAGTGGCGGAGCGGACGCTGCGCGTCCTCAAGCGCACCGTGCCCGCGGCGCTTCCCGGCGTGGTCTTCCTCTCGGGCGGCCAGACGGACGAGAACGCGACCGCGCACCTGGACGCGATGAACCGCCTGGGCGGGGCGCCCTGGCCGCTCACGTTCAGCTACAGCCGCGCGCTGCAGGCCGTGGCGCTCAAGGCGTGGCGCGGCTCGCCCGCGAACGTTCCCGCGGCGCAGAAGGCCTTCCACCATCGCGCCCGCATGAACAGCTTCGCCGCCAAGGGGCAATGGACGCCGAAGCTGGAGAAAGAGGCCGCGCTCGCCTCGTGAAGCCGCTCTACGAGAGCACGCTCGCGAGCCTGCCGCGGATCGGCCGCGGCAAGGTGCGCGACATCTACGCGGTGGGGGACGACAAGCTCCTCATCGTGACGACGGACCGCCTCTCCGCCTACGACGTGATCCTCCCCACGCCCGTGCCGGAGAAGGGGCGCATGCTCACGACGCTCTCCAACTTCTGGTTCGCCCGCCTGGCCTCGATCGTCCCCAACCATCTCACGGGCATCGACCCGGAGACCGTCGTGGCGGCGGGCGAGCGCGACCAGGTGCGCGGGCGCTCGACGGTGGTGAAGCGCATGCGGCCGCTCCCGATCGAGGCCGTCGTGCGCGGCTACCTCGAGGGCTCGGGCTGGGCCGAGTACCGCGAGGGCGGGAAGGTCTGCGGCATCGCGCTCCCGAAGGGGCTCGAGCGCGCCTCGCGGCTCCCGCAGCCGATCTTCACGCCGGCCACGAAGGCGGAGGCGGGCCACCACGACGAGAACATCGACTTCGAGCGCATGTCGCGCGACATCGGCGCCGCGCGCGCCTCCGGGGTGCGCGAGACGGCGCTGCGCCTCTACCAGTCCGCCGCCGCCTACGCGCTCGAGCGGGGCATCATCATCGCGGACACCAAGTTCGAGTTCGGGCTGGACGCCGAAGAGCGCCTCCACCTCATCGACGAGGCGTTGACGCCCGACTCCTCGCGCTTCTGGCCGCTCGACACGTGGCGCCCCGGTGCGAGCCCGGAGAGCTTCGACAAGCAGTACGTCCGCAACTGGCTCGATTCCATCGGCTTCGCGCGCAAGCCCCCCGCCCCGGAAATGCCGCCGGAGGTGGCCCGGAAGACCTCGGAGAAGTACCAGGAAGCGCTCCGCCGCCTGATGGGCTGAACGGACAAAGCGCCGGAACCGCGGGCGCCGCGGGACTGTCCCACCGGTTGGTTGCCGGCTTCCCATTCCGGCCGAGGACCGCCTCTTGGACCGGAGCAGCATCGACCTGGCCGGCGAGGGCACGCGGACCCTCCGCGTCGCCGTCGTCTCGCCCCTGCACGAGAGCGTCCCGCCGAAGCTCTACGGCGGCACCGAGCGGGTCGTCTCCTACCTCACCGAGGAGCTCGTGGCGCTGGGCCACGACGTGACGCTCTTCGCCACCGCGGATTCCACCACCGCCGCGCGCCTGCACGCGATGGCGCCGCACGGCCTCCGGCTCGATCCCGATTGCCGCGATCCCGTCGCCCACCACGTCGCGATGGTTCACGACGTGGTGGAGCAGGCCCGCCAGTTCGACGTGATCCACTTCCACATCGACCACGTCCACTTCCCGGTCGCGCGCCTCGCGCGCCTGCCCAGCCTCACCACGCTCCACGGGCGCCTCGACCTCCCGGACCTGGTGCCGCTTTTCCGCCGCTTCGCGGACATGCGGCTGGTGTCGATCTCGGACGCCCAGCGCCGGCCGATGCCGTGGGCCTCGTGGCTGGGGACCGTGCACCACGGCCTTCCGCGCGACATGCTGCCGCTGGGCGCGGGCCGCGGCGGCTACGTGGCCTTCCTCGGCCGCATCTCGCCCGAGAAGCGGCCGGACCGCGCGGTGCGCATCGCGCGGCGCGCGGGCCTGCCGCTCAGGATCGCCGCGAAGATCGAGAAGTCGGACCTCCCCTATTTCGAATCCGTCGTGAAGCCGATGCTGCGCGAGCCCGGCGTGGAGTTCATCGGCGAGATCGGCGAGCGCGACAAGGCGCGCTTCCTCGGCGACGCCGCGGCGCTCCTCTTCCCGATCGACTGGCCGGAGCCCTTCGGCCTCGTGATGATCGAGGCGATGGCGTGCGGGACGCCGGTCGTCGCGTATCCCTGCGGCTCCGTGCCCGAGGTCCTGGAGCCCGGCGTGACGGGCTGCATCGTCGAGAGCGAGGACGACGCGGTGGCGGCGCTCTCGCGCCTGGGCGACCTCGACCGCGCCGCGTGCCGCCGCGCCTTCGAGGAGCGCTTCACGGCCGGACGCATGGCGCGCGACTACGTGGCGCTCTACCGGAGGGTCGCCGTGCAGCCGAGGCTCGCCTCGGCCCGCCGCGCCGCCGCATGAAGGACGCGACTCCCCTCGAGGAAGCGATCCGCGTCGGCGACCGCTGGTACGTGCTCGCGACCTCCTCGCGCGAGGGCGATCCCATCCGCGTGCTCAAGTACGGCGACGGCTTCGCGCTCTTCGACCGCTTCGGCGACATCCCGCGCGCGGGCAGCGGCGAGCACGGCTTCTACCACCAGGGCACGCGCTACCTCGCGCGCTACGAGCTGCGCGTGAACGGGGTGCGGCCGCTCATCCTGCACTCGAGCGTGCGGCGCGACAACAGCGTGCTCGCGGTCGACGCCACGAACCAGGACGTGTACGAGGACGGGAAGCTCGCGACCGTGAAGGGCACCGTCCACCTCGCACGCTCGTGGGCGCTCTGGCAGGCGACGTGCCACGAGCGGCTGCAGGTCGCGAACTTCGGCGGCGCGCCCCTCCGGCTGCGCCTCTCGCTCGAGTTCGGCGCGGACTTCGTGGACATCTTCGAGGTGCGCGGCTACGACCGGGAGCGCCGCGGCCGGGACCTCCCGCCGGACGTGCAGGCGGACCACGTGACGCTCGGCTACGCGGGCCTGGACGGCGTCGAGCGCCGCACGCGGATCGAGCTCTCCACGCCGCCCACGCGGATCGACGCGACCCGCGCGGAGTTCGAGATCGAGCTTCCCGCGGGCGGCCGGCGCGTGATCGAGTCGCGGGTCGCCTGCGACCCCGAGCCGCGGAGAAGTCTCGCGGGCGGCGCGCTGCACGTCGACTACGGCGCGGCCGCGCGCCACATGGAGCAATCGCTGGGAAGCCGGCACGGTGCCACCGCCCAGTCGCCCAACGAGCAGTTCAACGACTGGATCGAGCGCTCCGCCGCGGACCTGTCCATGCTCACGGTGGGCAACCCCGAGGGGTGCTATCCCTACGCGGGGGTGCCCTGGTACAGCGTCCCCTTCGGGCGCGACGGCATCCTCACCGCGCTCCAGTACCTGTGGGTCGACCCCGAGATGGCGCGCGGCGTGCTGGATTTCCTCGCGCGCACCCAGGCGGACGCGGTGAAGCCCGCGCAGGACGCCGAGCCCGGGAAGATCGTGCACGAGATGCGCAAGGGCGAGCTCGCCGCGCTGGGCGAGATCCCCTTCGGGCGCTACTACGGCACGATCGACGCGACCCCCCTCTTCGTGGTGCTCGCGGGGGAATACCACCAGCGCACCGGCGACCGGGCGACGCTCGAGGCGACGTGGCCCAACGTCGAGCGCGCGCTCGAGTGGATCGACCGCTACGGCGACCTCGACGGCGACGGCTACGTGGAATACCGGCGGCGAAGCCCCACCGGCCTCGTGAACCAGGGCTGGAAGGATTCGGAAGACTCGATCTTCCACGCGGACGGCCGCCTTGCCGACGGCCCCATCGCCCTGTGCGAGGTGCAGGGCTACGTGTACCTGGCGCGCATGCACGCCGCGCGGCTCGCGCGCGCGCTGGGCCACGAGGATCGGGCGCGCGCGCTCGAAGAAGCCGCGGCGAGGCTGCAGGCCGCGTTCGAGCGCGACTTCTGGTGCGAGGACATCGGCACGTACGCCCTCGCCCTGGACGGGGACAAGCGCCCGTGCCGGGTGCGCACCTCGAACGCGGGGCACGTGCTCTGGAGCGGGATCGCGAGCCGGGACCGCGCGCGGCGCGTGGGCGAGACGCTGCTCTCGCCGGAGTCGTTCTCGGGCTGGGGCGTGCGCACGGTCGCCCGCGGCGAGGCGCGCTACAACCCGATGTCGTACCACAACGGCTCGGTCTGGCCGCACGACAACGCGATCGCGGCGATGGGCCTCGCGCGCTACGGCATGAAGGAGAAGACGGTGGCGATCGCGGCCGCGCTCTACGACGCGAGCCTCTTCATGGACCTCCATCGCCTGCCGGAGCTCTACTGCGGCTTCGACCGTCGCCACCGGGGCGAGGGGCCGACGCTCTACCCCGTCGCATGCTCGCCCCAGGCCTGGGCGAGCGCCAGCGCGTTCTACCTCGTGAAGGCGTGCCTGGGCCTCTCGTTCCGGCCGGAGGAGCCGCGGATCCGCTTCCTGCACCCCGTGCTCCCGCACTTCCTGGACCGCGTGCGCCTCACCGACTTGCGCGCGGGCGACGCCGTGGTGGACGTGCAGTTCGAGCGCCACGGGGGCGACGTGGGCGTGAGCGTCATGCGCAAGAAGGGCGCGGTCGAGGTCTCGGTCGTCCTCTGATGGGGTCTGATGGGGTCAGGTTCGTGAGAAACTGGAGCATGGCCCGACTCGAAGCCCGCGCCCTCACCCGCGAGCTCCTCGCCTTCAACACGATCAACCCGCCCGGGATGGAGCGCGCCTGCGCGCGGCACCTGGGGGGCCTGCTGGAGGCGGCCGGGTTCGCGGTCGCGTACCACGAGTTCGCGGAGGCGCGGACGAGCTTGGTCGCGCACATCGGCGTGCGGGACGGGAGACCGCCCCTGTGCTTCACCGGGCACATCGACGTGGTCCCGCTCGGGAACGCCCGCTGGTCGCACGACGCCTTCGCGGGCGAGACCGACGGCGACCGCCTCTACGGGCGCGGATCGACCGACATGAAGAGCGGCATCGCGGCCTTCGTCGTCGCCGCGACGGAGCTCGCCCCGGAGCTCGCGCGCGGCCCGGGGCTCGTGATCGTGATCACGGCAGGCGAGGAGATCGGCTGCGAGGGCGCCAAGTACCTCGCCGACCGGAAGCTCCTCGATCGCGCGGGTGCCATCGTGGTGGCGGAGCCCACCGCGAACTATCCCTACGTGGGGCACAAGGGCCTCGCATGGTTCGAGGTGGAGACCACCGGCGTGACCGCCCACGGCTCGATGCCGGAGGTGGGCGAGAACGCGATCGTGAAGATGGCCGAGGTCGTGGGCGACCTCGGCCGCTTCCGCTTTCCCGTCGAGTCGCACGCCGTGATGGGAAAGCCCACGTTGAACGTCGGCACGATCCACGGCGGGCTCAACACCAACTCCGTGCCGGACCGCGCGACGATCACCGTCGACACGCGCACGGTCCCGGGCATCGACCCCGTGCACCTGTGCGAATCGCTGCAGGCCCTGGTCGCCCCGCGCGGGGCGCGCGTGAAGCGGATCGTCGAGACGCCCGCCCTCTACACCGAGCCCGCGAACGAATGGGTGCAGCAGGTCTTCGCGATGTGCGCGCCCTACCTCGACGCGCCGCCCACTCCGAAGACGATCACCTTCTCGACCGACGGCGCGGACCTGAAGCGCGGGTTCGGCGGCGCCACGCCCGCGGTGATCCTGGGCCCCGGCGAGCCGCGCCTCGCGCACCAGACGGACGAGTGGTGCTCGATGGGCCGCATCGACCAGTCGGTGGAGCTCTTCCGCACTCTGATGGCGCGCTGGAACGGCGCCTAGATCGAGACGGCGACCTTCACCGCCATCGCCGCGAGGAAGAGCGCGAAGATCTTCCGCAGCCGCGCCGCCGGAAGCCGGTGCGCGAGGCGCGCGCCGAAGGGCGCGAAGAGGATGCTGGTGGCCGAGATGCCCACGAGCGCCGGCAGGTAGATGAACCCCAGGCTTCCCGGCGGGAGCCCGTCCACGCCCCATCCCGACCAGACGTAGCCC
>Ga0207667_10002650_pt1 | contig 22117 bp, 25 predicted proteins | sample KBSCornC52_FD_184301 | JGI IMG/M metagenome (GOLD analysis project Ga0207667, IMG submission 184301) | Corn rhizosphere microbial communities from Kellogg Biological Station, Michigan, USA - KBS Corn C5-2 (SPAdes) (version 2) | ecosystem: Host-associated > Plants > Roots > Rhizosphere > Soil ...
GTGCTCGGTCGAGTATTTCCGCATCCCGCGCGACGTGGTAACGCTCTGCGTCGGCAAATCGACGTACGCGCGCTGCGGAATTATCACAAATGTGACGCCGTTCGAGCCGGAGTGGGAAGGATTTGTCACGCTGGAAATCTCCAACACCACTCCCCTACCGGCCCGGATCTACGCCAACGAGGGGATTGCGCAGGTCATGTTCTTCAAGGGTGACGAGCCACCGATCACCTCGTACAAGGACAAGAAAGGCAAGTACCAGGGGCAATCAGGGGTGACGCTGCCGAGGCTGTAGTCGGGTTCAGGCGCCACGAACACGTGTCGCCGCGAAAGTGGGTCCCTGGACCCGTCGTTCCCGCGAGCGCCCCTTGGAATCGTCATTCCCGCGAAAGCGGGAATGACGGCTGCCCGCGCTCTAGCTAGCTCCGAACCAATCCGATCACGTAAACGATTGCGATGAGCAGCGCCACCGCAATCGCGACCCACGCAATGACACTCGGCCCCGAGCGCCCAACGCTCGGCGGGCGGTCGCGCGGTGTGAGCGCTTCCGGGCTGGTACCGTCACCGACGACGTACGTCGTCTTCTCGACCGCATCGGCGCCGCCCAACGCCGTCTCCGAGTCCACGAATTTCGGATCCGGATGATCGTTCGTGGACTCTCTCGCCATTGGGCCGCTCCGGGTTACTCGTTGCTGGAGGCTCGTGCCGACGCGGCGACGTAATCGCGGTTCATCTGCTTGATCACGTCGATGCTGATCTCCTTGGGGCACGCTTCCTGACACTCACCGAACCACGAGCAATTTCCGAACCCTTCGATATCCATCTGCTCGACCATGCCGATCACGCGACGGTCGCGCTCGGGCTGGCCCTGCGGCAGCTTCCCGAGATGCGTGATCTTGGCTCCCGTGAACAGCGACGACGACGCGTTGGGGCACGCAGCCACGCACGCACCGCAGCCGATACAGGCCGCGGCATCCATTGCATGGTCGGCGCTCGACTTGCCGATCAGAATGTCGTTGCCGTCCGGCGCGCCGCCGGTGTTCACGCTCACGTAACCACCGCGCTGGATGATGCGGTCGAAAGCGCTGCGATCCACGACCAGATCCTTGATGATCGGGAACGCACGCGCGCGCCACGGCTCGATTATGATCTCGTCACCGTCCTTGAACGTACGCATGTGCAGCTGACACGCGGCAGTCGCTTTCTGCGGACCATGCGCGACGCCGTTGATCATCATGCCGCACGATCCGCAGATCCCTTCCCTGCAATCGTGATCGAACGCGATGGGTCGCTTGCCCGCGACGATCAGTTCCTCGTTCACGACGTCCAGCATCTCCAGGAACGACATGTCGGGCGAAACGTTTCGCGCCTCGTACGTCTCGATCCTGCCCGTGTCCTTTGCCGATGGTTGGCGCCAGACGTGAAGCTTGAGGTTCATTATTTGTAATTCCGCTGAGAGAGATGGATGCTCTCGAACTCGAGCGGTTCCTTGTTGAGGATCGGTGCAGCGTTCGCGCCCGCGTATTCCCAGGCGGCCACGTACGCAAAATGCTCATCGTCACGCAACGCTTCGCCGTCCGGGGTCTGACTTTCCTCACGGAAATGCGCGCCGCATGACTCGGTGCGGTTGAGTGCATCGCGAACCATCAGCTCACCGAGCTCCAGGAAGTCTGAAACGCGTCCTGCCTTCTCCAGTGCCTGATTCAATTCCGCATCCGAACCTGGAACGTTGACATCCTTCCAGAATTCATCGCGCAGTTGCGGGATCAGTTCCAGCGCCTTGCGCAGCCCGGCATCGTTGCGCGACATGCCGCAATAATCCCACATGATGTGGCCAAGCTCGCGGTGGATCGAGTCAACCGTCCGCTTGCCGTCGATCGACAGCAGCTTCGAAGTTCGCTCGGCGATCTCGCGCTCCGTATTCCTGAACTCCGGCATGTCGGTGTTGACGGCATTGATACCGCCACGCGCCAGATAATCGCCAATCGTGTACGGGATCACGAAATAGCCGTCAGCCAGGCCCTGCATCAGCGCGCTGGCGCCGAGTCTATTGGCGCCGTGATCGGAGAAGTTCGCCTCGCCCAGCGCGTACAGGCCGGGAATGGTCGTCATCAGGTTGTAGTCAACCCACAAGCCGCCCATCGTGTAATGCGGCGCAGGGTAGATGCGCATCGGAACCTTGTACGGGTTCTCGTCGGTGATGCGCTCGTACATCTCGAACAGGTTGCCGTACCGCTCGGTGATTGTCTGTGCACCGAGCCTCTTGATGGCATCCGCAAAGTCGAGATACACGCCGCGGCCCGTCTCTCCGACGCCACGACCCTCGTCGCACACTTCCTTTGCCGCGCGGGAGGTGATATCGCGGGGGCCCAGGTTGCCGAACGCCGGATACTTGCGCTCGAGGTAGTAATCGCGTTCGGCGGGCGGGATCTCGTTGGGCGGTCGTTTGTCGCCCTTCGCCTTAGGCACCCACACGCGGCCGTCGTTGCGCAGCGACTCGCTCATCAACGTGAGCTTGGACTGATAGTCGCCACTCACAGGAATGCACGTCGGATGGATCTGCGTATAGCACGGATTCGCGAATGCCGCGCCGCGCTTGTACGCGCGCCAGATTGCAGTTGCGTTGCAGCCGCGCGCGTTGGTCGAGAGATAAAAGACGTTGCTGTAACCGCCGGTGGCGAGCACCACTGCATCCGCGGCGTGCGATTCGATCTTGCCGGTGATGAGGTTGCGTACCACGATACCGCGCGCTCTACCGTCGATCATGACGAGGTCGAGCATCTCGGTGCGCGGGTACATCGTCACGAGGCCCTTCGCGATCTGCTTCTCCAGTGCCTGATATGCACCGAGCAGGAGTTGCTGGCCGGTCTGGCCGCGCGCGTAGAACGTGCGCGACACCTGCGCTCCGCCAAACGAGCGGTTTGCGAGATGACCGCCGTACTCGCGCGCGAACGGCACGCCCTGCGCGACGCACTGATCGATGATGTTCACCGAAAGCTGCGCCAGGCGATAGCTGTTCGCCTCACGCGACCGGAAGTCGCCTCCCTTCAGCGTATCGTAGAACAACCTGAAGACGCTGTCCCCGTCGTTCTGATAGTTCTTCGCCGCGTTGATTCCGCCCTGAGCCGCGATGCTGTGGGCGCGGCGCGGTGAGTCCTGGAAACAGAAGCACTTAACCGCGTAGCCGAGCTCGCTCAATGTCGCCGCCGCGGACGCACCCGCCAGTCCGGAGCCGACGACGATGACGCTGTACTTCCGCTTGTTCGCCGGGTTCACAAGCTTGATGTCGAACTTGTGCTGGTCCCATTTTTCCGCGAGAGGTCCCGGCGGAATCTTCGAGTTCAGTTCCATTACCTATCCAATCCAGCCTAGCAGGACGCCGAGTGGCACGAGAGTGAATCCGAGCCACACCACCACCGCGATCGCCACGGATAGCTGGTGCTTGAGCGGATGTGGTGAATCACCGGTGATCGAGAGCGTACGTGCGGAGCTCCATGCTCCGTGATACAGATGAAGACCCAGAAAGACCATCGACACCATGTAGAACGCTGCAACCCACCATACGTGGAATGCCTGTACGACATTGTGATACACATCGCCTTCCACGTACTCACCACCGGGATGGAACGTGCCAGTTGTGAAGTGGAGAATGTGATACACGATGAAGATGAGCAGCAGCACCCCGCCCCATCGCATGAAGCGCGACGCGAGCGTCGATGCCTGCGGCACACGCTTGGTGTATCCATCAGGCCGCGCGGCGTGACTCTGCTGTGTGAGCGAGTACGCGGCGGCGACGTGAAGGATCAAAGCCACTATCAATACGACACGTGCGGCCCAGAGCAGCTCCGCCCCGGGCCCGTGCAGAAAGTGGCTGTATGAGTTGATCGCGTCCGGTCCCTTGAACGCGAGCAGGTTGCCAGTGATGTGCGCCAGCAGAAAGCCGATGCCGATGATGCCGGTGACGGCCATGACGACCTTCCTGCCGATCGTCGACCGCCAGAATCTGGTGACCTGGTTCATCCCTGACTAAAGCTTGACAGCGCGCATCGGCTCGCGAACCGCTTCCGCGCTCGCCTCGAGCGCCTTGCGTTCGTCAGCCGTAAGCTCGACCTCGTAGATCTTCTCCAGTCCCGTGCGACCGAGCTTGCACGGCACACCGAGGAAGAGATCGCGCAACCCGTACTCGCCCTGCAGCCAGGCGGCGCACGGAAGGATGCGCTTCTGATCCTTCGCGATCGCCTCGCACATCTGCACTGCGGCCGCCGATGGCGCGTAGTACGCCGAGCCGGTCTTGAGATGCTTGACGATCTCGCCGCCGCCGGTGCGTGTGCGCGCGACTATTGCGTCCAGCTTTTCCTTCGAGATGAGCTGCGTGATCGGGATGCCGCTCACGCTCGTGTAGGAAATCAACGGCACCATCGTATCGCCGTGTCCGCCGAGCACCATCGCCTGGATGTCGCGAACGGAAACGTCGGCGGCTTCGGCGAGAAAGCTGCGATACCGTGCCGTGTCGAGCACGCCGGCCATGCCGAGCACGCGCTCGCGCGGGAAGCCCGTGGTCTTCATCGCGACGTAGGACATCACGTCGAGTGGATTGGAAACGATGATCAGGATCGCCTTGGGCGACGTCTTCTTCACCTGCTCGGAAACCTGCTTGACGATACCGGCGTTGGTGTTGAGCAGATCGTCGCGCGACATGCCTGGCTTGCGCGCGATTCCGGCCGTTATGACGACGATGTCGGAGCCTTCAGTCTCGTCGTAGCTGTTCGTTCCGATGATTCGCGAATCGAACCCTTCGATGGGAGCGGATTCCCACTGATCCAACCCCTTGCCCTGCGGGATCCCCTCAGCGACGTCCACCATGACTACGTGGCGTGCAAGCTCCTTCTCGGCGAGGCGTTGAGCGGTGGTAGCACCAACGTTACCAGCCCCGACGACCGTGATTTTATTGACCATTTAAGTGTTCGAGTCTTGAGTGAGTCCGATTTGCCAACTACTACATGCCATACTTCTAACTTAGGCGGCTAGCCCCCCGTTTGCGAGAGGGCGCGAAGACCGCCCGTGCGCAGTTGTAGCAGCGCGTGCTCGCGCGGCTTCTCTTCCAGCGCGCGCGCCACGAACGGGGCGAGCGGCATCCCCGCGCGGAGCGGAATCCTGAGATCGACCTCGTGGTCGCCGAAAAGACAGGTCCGGAGCCGGCCATCCGCGGTGAGGCGCACCCTGTTGCACGAGGCACAGTACGTATGCGAAATAGGTGTTATAACACCTATCGTCCCCAGCCCGCCTGGCGCGCGATAGTAGCGCGCCGGCCCGTTGCCCAGTGCCGGTCCGATGTCGGGCAGAATGCCGCCAAGGGCATCGTCAACGGCGGCAAGCACCTCGTCCGAGGGGACAACGCGCTCCAATCCCGAGTCACTCATGTCGCCCACCGGCATCAGCTCGATGAAGCGCACGTGGACCGGAAGATCGAGTGTGAGTCGCGCGAGCGACGCGATCTCGTCGTCGTTCACACCACGCACGACGACGGTGTTGACTTTTATGGGATCGAAGCCCGCATCGATTGCTGCACGCAGTACGCGAACTGGCTCGAACTTGAGATCTCGCCGGGCGATCGCGGCGATGCGGTCAGGGCGGAGCGAATCGACGCTGATGTTGACACGCGTGATGCCCGCTGAGCGCAGCTCGGTGCCCATCGCCTCGAGGCGGACGCCGTTGGTCGAGAGTGCAATGTCAGTTACACCATCGACGCTCGCGATGCGCGACACGATGTCGCAGACGTCTCTGCGCAACGTCGGCTCGCCGCCCGTGATCCGGATGCGACGCAGGCCAAGCGGGGCGAGCTGCGATACGAGTTCGTGTATCTCCGATGCAGACAGGATGTCGTCGCGCGGAATCCAGTCCAGTCCGCGCTCCGGCATGCAGTAGACGCAGCGGAAGTTGCACCGGTCGGTGACGGAGATGCGGAGATACTCGATGCTGCGCCCGAACTGATCGATCATGGGTGAGCGTCCTTCGGGTGCGGCGCGTGCGCGTCCGGTGCGCATGCGTTCACCCATTCGGATGATCCGTCGGAGTAATGCTCGCGCTTCCAGATCGGCACCCGTTTCTTGATCTCCTCGATGGCGTATCTGCACGCGTCGAACGCGGGACCGCGATGCGCATGCGCTGCTGCGATCATGACGCAGACCTCGCCGACGGCGAGATTGCCGACGCGATGGACGGCTACGATTCGGACGCCCGGTGCGATCGCGATCGCCTCGCGCACGATCGCCTGCATCTCCCGCTCCGCCATCCCCGTGTAGGCGGAGTATTCGAGCCCCGTGACGGTGCGCGAATCGGAGCTGTCGCGAACGGTGCCCAGGAACGTCGCGACCGCACCGGTGTGGGGATCCCGGACCTCGTCGGTGATGGCCGCCACGTCGATCGGGGCCGCAACTATTCCCGACCTGCTCATCCGCCGGCCACCGGTGGGATCACGGCGACTTCGTCACCGGGAGCGATTGCGACGTCGTCGGTCGCGTACTCCTCGTTGACGGCGATGATCGGTCGTGGCGGCAGTTTGGGTGACAGGGCCGCGATCGCCGCGCGCACAGCTCCTACGGTAGCCGGATCAGGGACCGTGACCGTGGCTCGGTCGGCGCCCAGGGCGTCGGCGTATGACGCGAAGACGCGTACCGTGACGTTCACGTGACGTTCATCGGTACGCCGCGCCCATCAGGCTTCCGAGAGCTCGGTAATATCGATGTCCGCGATGAGCGCCCGCAGCTCCTTGGACGGCTTGAACACCGGAACCGGGCGCGCAGCCACCTCGACCGGGGACCCTGTACGAGGGTTCCGGGCCATGCGTGTCTTGCGCTGCCGGATCTTGAAGGTGCCGAATCCGCGCACCTCGATATTCTGCTGCTCGCGCAGCGCGTCCTTGATCGCGTCGAGGAAGGTGTCGACGACGCGAGCGCAGTCTTTCTTCGAGATCGTGGGGCCGGCGGTCTGCGCAATCTGCGCGGTTACCAGCTCGACGAGGTCCGCCTTTGTCATCCCAACACCCCAATGGAATTGGCTAAGTCGTTGGAATGTATGGGTTTACTACGAAGCGCGCAAGCACTGAATCAACACCGGGATGGTGTGCCGCAGAGAGATGTGCGGAGCTCGCGCCTGGCCCAGGCGGCGGAGCCGTGGAAAGGCGGGCGGGTGGGATGGCGATGCTCGGCCGTTCCGTAGCTTCGCCTATGTGGCGGCGGCTGAACGATCGGCGGGGTCATCGAAATTCGATCGCGCGGCGAGGGGTCGTGCGCGGATACGTCGCGTGTTCATCCGAATCCGATCACGCGTAAAGGGGCCAGGCGCGGATTCGTCCCGTTGACATCCGAATCCGATCACGCGTAAAGGGGCCAGGCGCGGATTCGTCCCGTTGACATCCGAATCCGATCACGCGTAAAGGGGCCAGGCGCGGATACATCCCGTTGACATCCGAATCCGATCACGCGTAAAGGGGCCACGCGCGGATACATCCGCGCCCTACGCACGCGTACTACCGTCCCTTTACGCCGGCCTCGACGCTTTGGAGGAATTGCCGGAACATCGGCTGGGCGTCGTGCGGTCCTGGCGCAGCTTCGGGATGATATTGAACGGCGAACACCGGCAGCGTGCGATGGCGCAGGCCTTCCACCGATTTGTCATTCAGGTTCACGTGCGTCACCTCGAGCTCGGGGGCGCCCGGAATTCCGGTGTCATCTCCCTTCACCGAGAAGCCATGATTCTGCGACGTGATCAGAACCCGCCCCGTCGCGACGTCGAGCACTGGGTGGTTTCCGCCGCGATGGCCGTACGGCATCTTGGTCGTCGCGCCACCAAATGCGAGACCGATCAGCTGATGGCCAAGGCAGATGCCGAACATCGGAATACCCGATTTGGCGAGCTCGCGTACCGTCTCCGGTGCGTACGTAACCGCGTCGGGATCGCCGGGGCCGTTGGATAGAAAGACGCCGTCCGGATGCATCGCGAGCACATCCTTCGCCGGTGTCTCGGCGGGGACGATCGTCACTCGGCAATTGGTCTTCTCGAACAGCCGAAGGATATTGCGCTTGATACCGAAATCGTACGCCACGATGTGGTGCGGCGCGTTCACGTCACCCCATTCGTAGCTCTCGCCCGTGCTCACTACGGTCGCGAGGTCGAGACCCTCCATCGAGGGACAGGACTCCAGCTGCGCGACAACTTCAGGTGACGGAGTCTCTCCGCGGCCGAGTATGCCTCGCATGACACCAGCTGACCTCAAGTGCTTTGTAAGGCGGCGCGTGTCGATGTCTTCCAGAATGGGAACGCCGGCTGCGGTCAGCCACGAAAGCAGATCGCCGTCCGCCCGCCAGTTGGAATACGTCGCGGACAGCTCGCGCACGACCACGCCCGCAACCTGCGCGCGCGCGGATTCCGGGTCTTCCAGATTGACCCCGTAGTTGCCGATCTGAGGCGCGGTCATCACCACGATCTGGCCGCGATACGACGGATCGGAAAAGACTTCCTGATAGCCGGTCATGTTCGTTGTGAACACGACCTCGGCCCCCTCAAGAGGCGGCGCGCCATGCAGGCGACCGTGAAAAAGGGTTCCGTCTTCGAGAAGAAGGAACCCTGGACCCACTGAAACAGCTGTCACTGAATTCCTACTTCTTGGGCGGCGTTGTGGAAGGCGCCGGACTGGCAGGATTCGCCTGTGCCGGATTCGCCGGTGTGAGCGGTATCGCCGGAGCAGCAGTGCTTGGCGACGGTACGGTCAACGGAGCGGGTGCGCCCAGCTTGCCCTCGAGGACCGACTTGGGTGCGCGCTGCTGCGTCGACATCAGCTGAAGGATGAAGGCGAGCGCGAGGAACAGGCCGCCGCCCCACCAGGAGATTTTGGTGAGCAGATTGCCGGCCTGTCGCACTCCGATGAAGGAGTCAGGCGAGGAGCTGGCACCGCCGAAGCTGGCGGATAGACCCTGACCGGTCCCGCTTTGCAGCAGAATCGCCACGATCAGGATGACGCTGACCAGGATCAGGAGGAATAGGAGAAATGTGTACATGTAGCCCTTAAATCTAGACTATGCGGAGCATATCGACAACCAGCTATCCGGCTCCAGGCTGGCTCCGCCCACGAGAACGCCGTCCACGTCCTCCGCAGCCAGAATCTGGTCGACGTTGGCGGGCGTGACACTGCCTCCGTAAAGAATCCTGACTTCTGCGGCTCTATCCCCGACGAGATCGCGGAGCACCGACCTGAGCACCCCATGCGTCTCCGCGGCATCTTCCGGAGTCGCGTTCTTGCCGGTGCCGATGGCCCACACGGGCTCGTACGCGATTACGGACGTGGTGAGCTCGACCTGATCCAGCTGCGCGAGGCCGGCGCGGAGCTGGCGCGTCACGACGCTGGCAGTTTCGCCGCGATTCCGCTGATGCAGTGTCTCACCAACGCAGAGCAGCGGCGTCATTCCCGAGCGCTCCACCATCGCGCACTTTTTGGCCGTGTCCTCGTCGGTCTCGCCGAACACGTGCCTGCGCTCGGAATGTCCGACCAGTACGTAATCGGCGCCAGCGTCCTTGGCCATCGGCGCGGAATTCTCGCCGGTGAACGCACCACGTTCGGCGTAGTACACGTTCTGCACACCGAACTTGAACGGCGACGGATCGCCGGCAGCAGCGCGGGCGGAAGCAAAGGAGAGCGCCGGCGGAAAGATGATCATCTCGACGTCGAAACGACGCCAGCGATGCCGTAATTCGGACACGATTCCGGCGGCCGCTGTCGGGCCGTGGTTCATCTTCCAGTTGGCAGCGAAAATCTGCTGTCTCATGCGTCGTCGAGTGACGTTACGCCGGGCAATTGCTTGCCTTCCAGAAACTCGAGCGACGCACCACCGCCGGTGGAGACGTGACTCATCTTCGACTGAAGTCCGGCTTCGGCAACCGCAGCGGCGGAGTCGCCACCGCCGACTATCGTTGTCGCGCCTTTCGCGGTCGCGTCGGCCATCGCGCGCGCGATTGCGGTAGTACCGGCGTCGAACGGCGGTTTTTCGAATACACCCATCGGCCCGTTCCACACAACCGTCTTCGCTGATGCGATTGCGCGCGAGTACGAAAGGATCGTACCGGGGCCGATATCATACATGGCCTCGTTTGCGGGGATTGCATCACGCTTGACGACGTGCGCGTGCTCCACATCGTCCAGACCAGGCGCGACCATCGCATCGTGCGGTAGAATCAATCGAGTGCCCGACGTCTCGATGAGCTCGTGCGCAAGATCTACCTTGTCCGGCTCGACGAGCGACTTGCCGACTTCGTAGCCCATCGCCTTGTAGAACGTGCACGCCATCGCGCCACCGATCAAGAGCGCATCGACCTTCGGAAGCAGCTCGCGTATGACGTCGATCTTGCCTGATATCTTGGAGCCGCCGAGTATCGCGACGAACGGGCGCTTGGGATCGGCGAGTGCGCCGCCGAGGTAGTCCAGCTCCTTCTGCATGAGCAATCCTGCGACGGCGGGATGCAGATACTTCGCGACGCCGGCAGTGGATGCGTGGGCGCGATGCGCCGCGCCGAATGCATCGTTCACGAACACGTCGCCGAGCTCGGCGAAGGTGCGTGCGAGACCGTCGTCGTTCTTCTCCTCGCCGGCGAGGAAGCGCGTGTTCTCCAGGAGGAGAATCTCGCCGTCGACCATTTCGTGCGTGGCCTTGATGGCCTCGTCGGTATCGGTCATCTCGCAGAAGACCACGTGATGACCGCTCAGCCGCTCGAGCACGTCGGCGACAGGCTGCAGCGAATAGCGCTCGTCCGGCTTGCCCTTGGGCCGTCCGAGGTGCGAGAGCACAACGGGACGGCCACCGCGCTTGAGGATGTAATCCAGCGTAGGCAGCGACGCACGGATTCGCGTGTCATCTGTCACGTTACAGTTGTCATCCAGTGGAACGTTGAGATCGAGCCGCACGAGTATGCGGCGCGAGCAGAGCAACGAATCCGGGAGATCCTGCAGCGTCTTCTTTTTCACGCGCGACTCCTCAACCGAGGCGCGCGCCGACGAACCTGATGAGATCGACGCAACGCGAGGAGTAGCCCCACTCGTTGTCGTACCAGCCGGACACCTTCACCATCGTGCCGTCGATGACGTTGGTGCTCAGAGAATCGAGTATGCAGGAAGCCGGATCGCCGATGAAGTCGCACGAAACGAGCGGCTCGTCGGTGTAGCGGAGGATTCCATTGAGCGGGCCATCGGCGGCTTCGCGGAATGCGGCGTTAACCGCTTCGATGCTGGTTGGCTTCTCGACTTCGACTGTCAGCTCGGTGAGCGACACGTCCGGAGTTGGAACGCGGATCGAGATTCCGTCGATCTTGCCCTTCACTTCGGGGATCACGAGACTGGTCGCCTTGGCGGCTCCGGTGGTCGTGGGGATCATCGACACCGCGGCAGAACGTGCGCGGCGCAGGTCCTTGTGCGGTGAATCCAGAAGATGCTGATCGTTGGTGTAGCTGTGGATGGTCACCATCGACGCGTGCCTGAAACCGAACGCGTCGCGTACTACCTTGACCATCGGCACGAGGCAGTTGGTCGTGCACGACGCGTTCGATATCACGTGGTGCTTGCTGTTGTCGTACTTGTCGGAGTTGACGCCCATGACGAGCGTGATGTCCTCGCCCTTTCCTGGCGCCGAGATGATGACCTTGCGGGCGCCGCCGTCGATGTGCTTGTGTGCGTCGGCCGCGTTGGTGAAACGGCCGGTCGATTCGAGAACGATATCGACACCGAGCTGGCGCCATGGCAGCGCGGAGGGGTCGCGCTCGGAGAGAACCTTCACATCGTGTCCGTCGATGCCGAGTGTTCCCTCGCCGTGGGAGACGTCGCCATCGAACGTGCCGTGGATGGAATCGTACTTGAAGAGGTGCGCCAGCGTCTTTGTGTCAGTGAGGTCATTGACAGCGACGAAGTCGACGTCTGCCACTCCCTGTTCAAAGGCGGCGCGGATTACCTGCCGTCCGATTCGTCCAAAGCCGTTGATGCCAACACGAATTGCCATGTTTCTATCCTCGCTAAGGCATGTCGCCCGCTGCGCGGGCTCGCCCGAATGTGACGTAAGAGATGATGCGTGCGCCGCCGGTATGAAGCGCCGTCGCGCAAGCGTTCAGTGTGGCCGCGGTGGTAACGACGTCGTCCACCAGGACCACGTGTCGTCCGGCTAATTCCCTGCCATCAAGAACAGTAGCGAATGCGCCGGCCACGTTGCGCAGACGATCGCCGGGGGTCAGGCGCGTCTGGGTCTCGGTGGCTCGGCGCCTTACGAGTGCTTCCTGCACTGGGACGCCCCATCGCTCACCCAGAAGGCGCGCCAGGAGCTCGCTCTGGTTGTAGCCGCGCTCACGAGCCCGTGCTGGGGCCAGCGGCACGGGAACGAGCAGATCGCGCTCCTCCGTGACGTCCAGAGGAAAGTTAAGCCGCGCCATCTGTTCTGCCATTGGCTCGGCGAGCGCCGTCCAGCCGGAATACTTGAGCTTGTGGACGATTTCGCCTGCCGGGCCGCCGGGGACCCAGCAGACGGATCTTACGGCCCTGACGAATGCCGGGAGCGCCTCACACCAGCGGCAGGAGCCCGGCGAACGCGGGTGTCCGCAGCGCGCGCATTGCGGCGCGGGAAGCCGGGCAAGCCGGCTCACGCAGAGAGTACAGAGGACCCGGTGGTCCGACTCGCCAAGCGCGGCGTCGCAGCAAACGCAGGTGCGTGGAAGGAGAAAGTCGAGCGTCGACTGGACGGCGACGGCGGACCAGGTTCGGACCGTCCGAACGACGCCATTCGACGCGCCGGATTGGTGGTCATTCCGGATCACGCTAACCGCGCACCGGATTGGTGGTCATTCCGGATCACGCTAACCATGCGCCGGATTGGTGGTCGGGCATATTGACGACGCTATCCACGCACCGAATTGATGGTCACGCATATTGACGACTCCATTCGACGCACCGATCCGGTACGCCTGCGTAGGGCGCGGATTCTTCCGCGCCTGGCCCCTGTCGGCACAATCGAAGTCAGATATCAACCGGGTTGACATGAATTGCCATATTTGACCTTCGGTGGGATGGCGATATTCGGTTACCTGCAGCGCATCCGAATTCCATCAAATTCCATCAATCGTAATGATTCGATCCGCGGGATTCCGGAATCGACGGCACGGATATCCAATTCCGATATCGCGTACAGGGGCAACGCGCGGAAGAATCCGCGGCGGTCATCCGATTCCGATTGCACGTAAATGGGCCAGGCGCGGAAGAATCCGCGCCCTACGCATGACCACCAATCCGGCGCGTGGGCGGCCGTCGTCCGGCCGACCACCAATGCGGCGCGTGGGGGGCGTCGTCGTTATTATCCGACCGCGCCCCACATCACTTCGCGATTGGGCTCGACGCCCAGCCACCTCCTGAACGATCGTGCCGCCTGCTCTACCAGCATCGGAAGTCCATCCGATGCCGCGCGCCCTGCATCGCGCGCCGCTCGGACCCACGCCGTTTCACCGTGGCGGTATACAAGATCCAACACTGCGCACTTACCGGGCAGAAGGGCAATCGGTACAGGAAGCTGGTCGTCCGACATTCCCATCGGCGTTGCATTCACGACAAGATCGGCACCCTTCACAGCCGACGACAGATCTGCTTCCGCGCGTGCGTGAGCAAATCGGTGCGCGAGTGTCTCTGCACGCTTCAGATCGCGACTCCAGATCACGAGCTCGGCGTCTTCCCAATCGCGGATCGCGGTTGCAGCGGCGGCTGCGGCGCCACCGGCACCGATGAGCGCCACGCGCTTCGGCATCTCCGCGCGCGCGCTCAGCATCAACTCACGCGCCGCGAAGTCGAAGCCGGCCACGTCGGTATTGTCGCCGATCAACTCACCGTCCTGCACCCAGAACGTGTTCACTGCGCCGGCGCGCTCGGCGACGTTGGTGACGTGGTCGCAGATGTCGAACACCGATTGCTTGTGAGGGATGGTGATGTTTCCGGCTGCACCTTCCGCGCGGAGCGTGCGTAGCGTTGCGCGCAACTGCGACGGTAGTATGTCGAGGGCGACATACTCGAGCGGTATGGAGGCCGCACGCAAAGCCGCGTTGTGGATTCTCGGGGAGAGCGAGTGCGCTACGGGATGGCCAAGCAGCACCAGCCGCGCGGGACGATTCACGCTGTGCCCGAAGTGTGTTCGGAAAGCAGCCGGTCGAGCACGGGTTCCAGCATCATCTCGATAGCATCCGCGGCGAGGCGGTAGTCATCGAGGCTGCCGCCGTAGGGATCCGCGACTGGCCGCATCGAGTTGCCGTGCGATCCGTACTCATCCAGCAGATACACGCGCGCATTCGGCACCACCGAACGGATTCCCGCGACGTGGCTCGACGCCATCGCAAGTATGATCGTGTCGCTCGAAACAGCCGCGGGGAGCAGCGGACGACTGCGATGTCTGGACAGGTCCACATCGCGCTCCAGCCCGACGAGAATTGCACCATCGGTCGCGGGCGATCCAAGTGCTGCACCTGTTCCCGCACTCGCAAACGTCGCATCGATGCCACGCGCTTGCGCCGCGCGCCGTGCGAGCGCCTCCGCAAGGGGGCTCCTGCACGTGTTGCCGGTGCAAACGAATATGACCTTCATGCGATCGGTACCAAGGTAGGTGCAGCCAGCCTGAGCGTTTCGGAGGAGATCGCGCCTGGCCTGATGACGCGCGGGCGTGCACCCATGCAATCTACAACCGTGGACGGCTCCGATTGCCGGAGCGTACCGCCATCCAGCACTCGCAGCCTGTCACGTGCAACGGCGTCCCACCAGTCGCGCAGAATCGTCGCAGCAGAATCCGCGGGCGGTTTTCCGGGTCTGTTCGCGCTCGTGGATGTGATCGGATCACCGTAAGCGCGGATCAGTCTCCCCAATGCAACGTGCGAAGTCCACCGCACGGCCACGCCGCCTTCGGGCCCGCGGAGTTCCGGAGGCACGCGCTTGTCGCCCCCTGGCAGAACCATCGTCAATGGTCCGGGCCAGAATCGTGCTGCAAGCGCAGATGCAGCCGGAGTCATGTGAAGATCCAGCCGAGCCAGCATGTCGACGCCGGCAATGAGCAGCAGAAATGGCTTTCCCCGTGGACGCGACTTGAGGGCGACCAGATTGCGCACCGATTCGTAATCCGCCCCGCCGCCGAACCCGTACACCGTTTCGGTCGGATAGGCGAGCACGCGCCGCTGATTGAGGTGCGCGATGGTGTCGTGCAGCGACGCCTCGACTTCCTCGTCGGACCAGAATGGTATTGCGCGCGGAGGAACTTTCATTCGGTGAGCATGCTGAGGGCTTCGGCGCGCGCGAAATCGGCTTCGGTGGTGATTTTCATGGCTCGCTCGCTGCCGGGAATGACGACGACGGGGTATCCGTAATGTTCGCACAACGCCGCATCATCAGTGCCGGAGACCCCTTCACGATTGGCGCGCCGCGTCACGTCGTCGATCATTTCGCGCGGGAATGCCTGAGGCGTCTGTGCACGCCAGAGACCGTTGCGCTCGACGGTCTGGATTATCCTGCCGTTTGCATCGACTCGCTTCAGCGTATCCACTTCAGGAAGCGCTGCAATTGCGCCCGTTCCGTTCCGCGCTGCCGCAATGACTGCATCTATTGTTGCGTCGAGAACGAGTGGGCGCGCGGCATCGTGGATCACGACGATGCGCGCTTCTGCCGGAAGATCATCCAGTCCGCTGCGCACCGAGTTGCCGCGCTGGTTGCCTCCGACTCCGATCAACAGGCGGCTCAGGTCGCTCTGGAAAAGCCATGGCGGCGGATCTCCGGCGTACGCCTTGGGGATCACGGCAACTACCATGCATACGTCGGCGCGTTGCTGGAACAGCTGCACGCTGTGCAACAGCATCGGCTTGCCGGCAACCCAGCGGAACTGCTTCAACTCATTCGATCCGGTGCGTGTTCCGGTTCCTCCAGCGACGATGACGACGCCGACGTCCTGCACAGTTTCGGTCATGAAAACAGTCGCCTGAACATTTCCGCGATGGTTGCGACGCCGACGGCCTTCACGTCCTTCGGAATCCGGCCGCCGGCAGAGCGTTGCGCTACAAAAGCGTTGCGCATTCCCATCTTGGCCGCCTCGGCGAGGCGACGCTCGGTCTGCGCGACAGGACGGATCTCGCCACCCAGCCCTACCTCGCCGATGAATACCGCGTCGGATGGCAACGCACGGTCGTACACACTCGACGCAAGCGCCGCTGCGACCGCAAGATCACCCGCAGGCTCCCGCAACTGCACACCTCCGACAACGTTGATGAACACGTCGAGCGATGAGAACGAGAGTCCGGCACGCTTGTCCAGCACCGCGAGCAGCAACGCGAGCTTGCGCCCGTCGTAGCCCGTGCTCACTCGCTGCGGAGTACCGTACCCGGCCTTGGCCGCGAGCGCCTGCACCTCGATCAGAATCGGACGGGATCCTTCCAGCAGTGTCGTCACCGCGCTGCCCGAGGCGATGTCGTGCCGGTCGCTGAGGAACAACTCGGATGGATTCGCGACCGGCTCCAGTCCATTCTCGTGCATGCGAAAGACGCCGATCTCGTCCACGCTGCCGAACCGGTTCTTGGTCGCGCGCAGCACGCGGTGATCCAGCGTCCCCTCGCCCTCGAAATAGAGAACCGTATCGACGATGTGCTCCAGTGTCTTCGGGCCGGCAATGCCTCCGCCCTTTGTGACGTGCCCGACGAGGAACACGCTCGTCCCGGACGCCTTGGCAAAATGCATGAGACGCGCAGCGGACTCGCGTACCTGCCCCACGTTTCCCGGAGCCCCTTCGAGATCGGAGGTGAATACGGTCTGAATCGAATCGACGATCATCACAGCGGGAGCCTGTGCGGACGCGGTTGCCAGAATCGTTTCGAGATTCGTCTCGCTCAACAGCGCGACGTTCTGTGCCGAATCACCGAGTCTGTCGGCGCGCAACTTGACTTGCAGTGGCGATTCTTCACCGGACACGTACAGCACTTCGTGTTCGCGGCCCTGCAGCGTGGCCGCGACCTGAAGCAGCAACGTGGATTTTCCGATGCCGGGCTCGCCGCCGATGAGCACGACAGATCCCGGGACGATGCCGCCGCCGAGTACGAAATCGAATTCACCGATTCCCGTTTTCCAGCGCCGAGCCTCCGAGCCGTGCACGTCGCGGAGACGTGGCGCGGCGACGGCAGTGCCGCCAGCGGACAGCGACGCGGTCCCGCCGCGTCGGCGCGCAGTCGCACCGGTCGCATTCGCGGGTGCGGAGACGATCTCCTCGACAAGAGTGTTCCAGTCGCCGCAGACGTCGCAGCGACCGGCCCACTTGGGGTGATCGGCTCCGCAATTGGTGCATCGGTAGATCGTTCTCGCCTTTGGACTCACTAGCTCCCCTGCCCGCCTCCATTCTGGCGGCCGGAATAATTCTCGAAGCGGGTGTACTGTCGATTGAAGAACAACGTGACGTTGCCCGTTGGGCCGTTGCGCTGCTTTCCAATAATTACCTCGGCGAGTCCCTGCGAGGTTTTCCCATCCTTGTCCGGCACGCTCGGATCCTTGCCTTCGAGAACATCGTAATACTCCTGCCGGTAGAGGAACATCACGACGTCGGCGTCCTGCTCGATGGCCCCCGATTCACGCAGATCGGATAGCTGTGGCCGCTTGTTGTCGCCCGCGCGTTGCTCCGGCGCACGACTCAGCTGAGACAGCGCAATGACCGGTACGCGCAGCTCGCGCGCGAGCGCCTTGAGCGAGCGCGAGATGGTGCTGATCTCCTGCTGTCTGTTCTCCGATGACGCGGGTCCCTGCATCAATTGAAGGTAGTCGACGACGATCATCCCGATGTCGTTCTCGGCCTTGAGTCGTCGCGCCTTGGATCGCATCTCGAGCAGTGAGATCGCGGGTGTGTCGTCAATCCATACCGGCGCCTGACTCAAGAGGCCCGCAGCGCGTCCCAGCTGAACGAACTCGTCGTCGCGCAACTTGCCCTTGCGCAGCCGCTGCGCATCGACGCGCGCTTCGCTCGTCAGCATACGTTGCAGCAGCGATTGCTTGCTCATCTCGAGCGAGAAGAACGCAACGGGAGTCTTGGCGTCGAGCGCCGCGTTCTGCGCGATGTTGAGGACGAAGGCCGTCTTTCCCATCGACGGTCTTGCAGCGATGATCACCAGCTCCGACGGCTGGAATCCAGCCGTGAGCTCGTCCAGATCGTGGAACCCGCTCGACACGCCTGTAACAGACTCGCCCGCGAGATGAAGCTGCTCGATGCGCTCCATCGCTTCGTACATCAACTCCTTGACGCGCGTGAAGCCTTCGGTGCCGCGACTCTGGTTCACTTCGAAGATGCTGTGCTCTGCGGCGTCGAGCAGCTCGGCAGCGGGGAGCGCAGAATCAAATGCCTCGCTCACGATTGCAGTCGACACTTCGATCAGCCGCCGACGCAACGCCTTCTCGCGCACGATCTTCGCGTGGTATTCCACATTCGCCGCAGTCGGAACGACGTCGACGAGATAGGCGATGTACTCGCGGCCGCCGGCAGCTTCCAGCTCGTTCTTGCGCGAGAGCTCTTCCGTCAGCGTGAGTGGATCGATTACCTCGCCGCGTTCAGACAACGCGAGCATCGCACGAAACACGCGACGATGCGACTCACGATAGAACATCGATTCGTCGACATACTCCGTCGCGCGCAGCAACGCCTCGGCGTCGAGCAGCATCGCCGACAACACCGCCTGTTCGGCGGCTTCGGAGTATGGCGGCGTCCGGTCGCGATACGGATCGCGGCCGGCGCTCAATTCATGACTTCGCGGAGTCGAGTACGTGTCTAGCGAGCTTGACATCTTCCCAGGTTGGTCGCTTCCAGGCGGGGTTTCTCAGTAACGCGGCGGGGTGATACGTGACGATGAGCGGAATTCCATAGTACCGGTGAACGGCACCGCGGAGCTTGCCGATCGGCGTCTTTGTCTCCAGTAGAGTTTGCGCCGCGAACGTCCCGAGCGCCAGAATCACTTTCGGCTTGATCATCTGTATCTGGCGTACGAGATAGGGGCTGCAAGCCTCCACTTCGTTCGGTGCCGGATTGCGGTTTCCCGGGGGACGGTGCTTCAAAACGTTGGTGATGAACACCTGATCGCGAGTCAGGTCGATGGCCGCAAGAATCTTTGTGAGGAGCCCTCCCGCCTGCCCTACGAACGGTTGTCCGGTCTCATCCTCGTTCGCGCCAGGAGCCTCGCCCACGCACATGAGCTCGGCGCTCTGGTCGCCGGTGCCGGGCACGGCATGCTTGGCGGTCTTGTACAGCGGGCAGCGAGTACACTCCTCGATCAGCGTGGCCAGAGAGTTGATCGATCTGACGCTGTGAAAGGGATTCTGCTCGAACAACGTCCCGTTGGCATTCCCTACAACGAGCCCCTGCTTCTCAGTCTTCATCGCATCTTCCCCCGCCCCGGATTGCGTCCGATCGTCGGTTCCATTCCGCGACTGCTCATGCACTTCCGGGACCCGATTCGCAGCGCGCGCAGGGGTAACTGGCACTGGGTCACGCTGCACCGCGGGCGGAGCCGCGCGAGGAGTTGCGCGAGCCTCCAGCGGGCGCGCGGGCTGCTGCGGACGCGATGCCTGCGACGACTTTGCGGCCGTCGCTGGTCGCAGCTTGTCGATCGCGCTCAACGCCTCGTCGATGCTCATGCTGTCCAGTACGAACTCCGACTCGCCCAGCTCGCGACGCTGCTCGAGATACGCCCGCAGCCGCTCCCTACCGTCCATTCAACAACACCTCGATTCTGTCGAGCAATGACTCCGCAACATCGTCCTTCGACATGAGTGGAAGAACCTCCTCTCCATTCGCCGACAGAAAAGTCACGCGATTCGTATCCGCGCCGAATCCCTCGCCCGCTACGCCTGCGCGGTTCGCAACGATCATGTCGAGCTGCTTGGCGGCAAGCTTCGCGCGCGCATTCTCGACCAGTGATTGTGTCTCCAGCGCAAATCCAACGGTCACGAGCTTTGCGGGCCGGTTTGCGATGATCGACGCAAGGATGTCCGTAGTTGCGGTCAGCGGAATCGAAGATGGCGCCTGTGTCTTCTTGATCTTCTCCGCCGCAACTTCCGCGGGACGAAAATCGGCGGGCGCGGCGGCCATTATCAGCGCGTCGGCATTCTTTATCGCGACGCTCACGGAAGACGACATCTCCGCGGTGCTCGTGACGCGCACGACCTGCACGCCAGTGGGAATCGGGACCTCGATCGCGCCTGCGATCAGCGTCACGTCCGCACCACGCGCCCACGCTGCACGGGCAATCGCGATGCCCATTCGCCCGGTGCTGTGATTGGAGATGAACCGCACGGGATCGATCGCCTCGCGCGTGGACCCTGCGGTGACGACGACGCGCTTGCCCGCAAGTGCAGATCCGCGGCGCAGCGCACGCTCGACGTGCGCAGCGATCGCTTCAGGCTCGGGCATGCGACCAGGACCTTCACCTTCATCGAACGCGAGCGGACCGGTTGCCGGCTCGATCACATCGTAGCCTATCTCACGCAGGTGCTCTGCGTTCAACACTGTCTGTCTGTGCGACCACATCCTGTCGTTCATGGCCGGCACGACCAGTACGGGACAGCGCGCCGCGAGCAGCATTGCAGCGAGAAGATCATCTGCGCGCCCGTTCGCGGCGCGCGCGAGGAAATCGGCTGTGGCTGGCGCCACGACAATGACTTGCGCTTCGCGCGCCAATCGAATGTGCGCGAGCGCCTCACCCGATTCGAACAGATCGCTGTGCACGCGGCGTCCAGTCACACCCTCGAACGTCACGGCGCCCACGAACTGCTGGGCGCCGCGGGTCATGACCACGTCGACTTCGGCTCCGTCCTGCGCCAGAAGGCGCGCCAGCGTTACCGACTTGTAGCTGGCGATCCCTCCGGTGACGCCGAGTACGACGCGCCGCCCCCGGATGTCGCGCAGTGCTACTCCTGCCGGCGGCGGGGAACTACGTGGTAATCGATCTCGCCACCAGCCAGCTCGTCGAGCGCGCGCGTGGTGAGCTTCTTCTCGCCCGGCGCCGAGCGGTCGCGCGGGAATTCGTTGAGAACGCGCGCAAACTTGGCCGCGACGAGAACGCCGAGGTACTTGTTCGTCGCGTGTGCAGCAACGTCATCAGGTGTATAGACTCTCATTTACAGACTCTCCTAAAAATGAAGCAGCTCCGCCTTGAGGGCGGAAACCGTCTCAGCCGCGATGCGTGCACTCTGTGGTGAATTCACCCGCTTGAGGCATTCCGCATCGATGATGCACGAAACCTGTGCAACTGCGCGTTCCAACTGGTCGTTGACAACGACGTATTCGAACTCGCCAATCACCCCGATCTCGCCGATGGCGTCGCGCAACCGCGTCGCTATCGTCGCACTGTCCTCCGTACCGCGGTCCTTCAATCTCGCCAGCAAAGCTTCGCCCGATGGCGGCAGAACGAAGATCCGAACGGCGTCAGGGAACGACGCGGAGAACTGCATCGCGCCCTGAACGTCTATGTCCATCACGACGTTGCGGTTGGAAGCCAGAACCCGCTCCACCTCCCGCCGCAACGTCCCGTACATGTTGCCGTGCACTCGTGCGTACTCCGCGAACTCACCATTCTTAACAGCCTGCTCGAACTGCTCGGTGCTCAGAAAGTGATACGCGACTCCGTCAACCTCATCCGGCCGCGGCGTGCGCGTGGTCGCCGATACCGAGTATCCAACATCCTTCCTTACTTCGAGCAACCGCCTCGCGATCGTGGTCTTGCCCGCGCCTGAGGGCGCGGAAAGAATGACCGGGAAGCACTTCACTCGACGTTCTCACTCTGCTCGCGCAACCGCTCGAGCTCTTCCTTTATCGCGACCACGTCGGTCAGAATCGCCGCATCGCTCGCCTTGCTCCCCGTGGTGTTTGCCTCGCGCAGCATTTCCTGAATCAGAAAGCCAAGCCGCTTGCCGACACCAGCGTCCCGCTGTTCGCGGAGAGCCGCGCGGAACGCTGCGATGTGCGCGCCGAACCGGTTGAGCTCTTCCGACACATCCATGCGATCCGCAAGAATCGCGATCTCCTGCGCCAGCCGCTGCGGATCCACCGCGACG
>Ga0207667_10002652_pt1 | contig 22102 bp, 18 predicted proteins | sample KBSCornC52_FD_184301 | JGI IMG/M metagenome (GOLD analysis project Ga0207667, IMG submission 184301) | Corn rhizosphere microbial communities from Kellogg Biological Station, Michigan, USA - KBS Corn C5-2 (SPAdes) (version 2) | ecosystem: Host-associated > Plants > Roots > Rhizosphere > Soil ...
CATGTGCCGCCCACCCAGCAGATGCACATGCAGATGCTCCACCGTCTGTCCGCCGTCCGGCCCGGTATTGATCACCAGCCGGTACCCCCGATCCAGCCCCTGCTCCCGCGCAACCTCGGCCGCCTTCGCCAGCAGATGCCCCAGCATTCCCGCGTCCTCCTGCTCCGTGTGCGCGTGCGAGGTCACATGTCTCTTGGGAATGATCAGCATGTGGGTGGGAGCCTGCGGATTGATATCCGGAAAGCAAAGACATAGATCGTCTTCATACACCCGCTTTACTGGGATCTCCCCCGCCCCAATCCTGCAGAACAAACAGTCGCTCGCCATTCTCCGCATCTCCTCCCTGCATCCTACCTTCGGAAATACTTCGGCTCTTGCCCCGGTCTCCACGGATCGTAAGCAGCGGCAAAGCCTGCCCGAAACCACAACGCCGGGTGCGTCCCGAACCAGCGCTCGAACAGCGGATGCCGTGTGGGATCGCTCAGCGACTGTTCCCCAAGCACATCAAAACTCCGCCGCCCTACCTCCTGCGGATCGGCCACAATCCCATGTACCGCCTCTTGGCCATACACATCCGCCTCATGCTCCACTGCACGGCTGAACCCGTTCGCCAGGGGATCGCCGGCCACCGAAACCGATGCCAGCACCAGCATCAGCACCGCCAGCGCGGCCCAGTCCTGCTGGGAGCCAATCCGCCAAACCCCTCCCCATCGGACCAGCAGCCGCTGCAATCCGTAGTAGCCGATCAGAAACAGGGGCAGCAGTCCCAGGCACTGGAGCACGGTCCCCATCACCACATGCCCCAGAGCATAGTGCCCCATCTCGTGCGCAAAGATGAACGCAATCTCGTCCGGGCTCGACTTCGCCACCGCCGTATCCCATACCACCACCCGCTTCGACGCACCAAACCCCGTCACGTACGCGTTCAACTCCGTCGACTTCTCGCTCGCCTTCATCAGGAACATCCGCTCGGGGGGAATCGACAGCCCGCCCCGCGTCACCACCTGCTCCAGCCGTTCCACCAGTGCCGGGTCTGACTGCGACAGCGGCTCAAACCGGTTGAACAGCGGATCGAACACATATGGGCTCGCAAACACCCCTGCGATGGTCACTCCCGCCGCGGCCATCCAGAACCACAGCCACCACCGCCCCGGCGAACCTCGAATCACCCGGAACAGCAGCATGACTAATAAGCCTCCCAGCAGCCATACCAGCCCGAACATCTTTCCCTGGTCACCCAGCCAACTCCCCCAACCCTGTACGGAAAGCCCATACTCAAGCGCAACTCGGTGTTGCCAAAGCTCGATCGGTATGCTCAACAGCCCGAGCGTCAGCAGCAGCAGAAACCAGAAGCTGTATCCCTGCACCCACCGGCTGCCCGAAATCCGGCATGCGAGATCCCGCAGCCTGCCCGACCATCCGGTCACCACAACCAGCAGAAGCGCCGCGGGCAAGATCAGCTCGTTGGCCACGGCCAGCTCCCGCCGGGTGCGCCCCAAAGCCATGGCTCGCGCCAGCTTTTCCCCATGCAGTTCATACGCAGGTGGGCCATGCAGCGCAGCCTGCTCCGCGCTTTGCATCGCCGGCGTTGCCCGCGAAATCCTGGCCTGCATCAGCAACACGACCGCCACCAGCGCCATGGTCGTCAAAACTACCCGCGTCCATCGCATCCGTACCCCTCAGTCTGCTACAACTACATCCGACCGGCAAACAGCTTCGCGGCGAAACCGGCCTCTCGAACGTCCAACCCTCCAGTACACTTCATTAGCATTCCAACTGCAGGACAATCGGACTCCAGATGGCCCATCGTAACGCCCGCACTCTTCGCGCAACCGCTCTTCGTGTGGCCGCCCCTGCATCCGCGGCAGCTTTGCTTGCGCTGCTCTTCACGCCGACCCACGCGGTCAGGGCCGCATCCGATCCCGGCGGCTCCGCAGGCCCGCATGCCTCTGCCACCTCATCGGCACTCGTTTCCGCCCTGGATGCCGAGTTGAAACGTGCCATGTCGTCCCTCGGCAAGGGCGACGAGAAGGAACCCAAGCCTTACTTCCTCAGCTATGCGGTCTCAGATGGCATCTCCGACACCGTCTCCGCCCAATACGGAGCCATCCTTAATTCCGCCGAGGCTCACCACCGCATCGTCGATATTCAGGTCCGCCTCGGCAGCCCCGCAGAGGACAACACCCACGGCGATCATCGCAATAGTGCCCTCACCAGCATGCCGCTCCCGCTCACGGATGATCCGGAGGCCATCACCCGCTCCCTCTGGTACGCCACCAACCGAGGCTACGCCCGCGCCCTCGATGGCTACCTGAAAGTCAAAACCGAGCAGCAGGTCCGTGCGAAGGAAGAAGATACCTCTGCCGATTTCTCGAGCGAACAGCCCCAGTCCTCGAAGCTCATTGCTCCGCCCGAACTCAAAGTCGACCGCGCTCCTTGGGAGCAGCGCGTCCGAGAGCTCTCCCACATCTTCACCCAGTATCCCGACGTCTTCGGCGATATGGTGCAGTTCCAGGTCACCGATGAGACCGACTACTTCGTCTCCTCCGAAGGCAGCCGCACCGCGACTCCCGGCCGCGTTGCCCGTCTGGTCATCATGGCGCACGCCCGCGCCGCCGACGGCATGGACCTCGTCCGCGCCGAGACCTTCGAGGCGGACTCTCCGGCCCATCTGCCCGACCAGAAGAGCCTGAGCGAAAAGACCGCTGCCATGGCCAAAAGCCTTGAGGCACTGCGCCAGGCGCCCATCACCGAGCCCTTCAACGGCCCTGCCATCCTCAGCGGACGCGCCGCCGCAGTCTTCTTCCATGAGGTCCTCGGGCACCGCCTTGAAGGCCAGCGCCAGCGCGGCGATGAAGAGGGGCAGACTTTCACCAAGCTCCTCGGCAAGCAGATCCTGCCCACCTTTCTCAGCGTCGCCGATGATCCGACACTCGCGACCTTCAACGGCCACGCCCTCAGCGGCCACTACGATTTCGATGATGAAGGCGAACCGGCCCGCCGCGTCGATCTCATTAAGGGTGGCGTCCTCGAGACCTTCCTCATGTCCCGGCTTCCGGTCGCCAGCGTTCAACACAGCAACGGACACGGCCGCGCTGAAGTGGGTCACATGCCCACCGGCCGCCAGGGCAATCTGATCGTCACCTCATCCAAGACCGTCCCCGAATCCGAACTTCGCAGCATGCTCATCGCCGAGGCTAAACGCCAGGGCAAAGCATACGGCCTCTACTTTGAGGACATCTCCTCCGGCTTCGCCCTCACCACCCGCAACTCGCCGCAGGCGTTTCAGGTCATCCCGCTGGTCGTCTACCGCGTCTACGTCGATGGCCGCCCCGACGAGCTCGTGCGCGGCGTGAATATCGTCGGCACCCCTCAGGCCGCGCTCAACAGCATCGTCGCCACCAGTGACAAGCAAGACATTTTCAACGGCATCTGCGGAGCCGAGTCCGGATCCATTCCAGTCAGCGCCGTCGCCCCCGCCATGCTCGTTAGCCAGATCGAAACTCAGCGTCAGCGCCAGGGCAATGCGCGTCCGCCCATTCTGCCTCCGCCTCCGGCTGATTCCGGCAAAGGAGCTCAGTAGCCATGTTCAACCTTCGCGCATCTCTGCTTCCGCTCCTGCTCATCGCTCTTATCGCCGCGCCAGTCGCCTCATCCGCGGCCACCCGTCAGGACACTGCCTCCGACCCCGTCCTCGCCGCGATGCAGGCAGAGCTCGCCCGCGAGCAGGCACAGCTCATCCTTCCTGGCATGCTCAAGCCCTACTTCATCGAGTACCGGCTCGACGACATGTCCCTCTACGAAGCCGTCGCCAACTTCGGCGCGCTCGTCCAGGAGCAGTCCAACCATGAGCGCATAGTTCGCGTCACCGTACGCATCGGCGATTACCAGCGCGACTCCTCCGGAACTCGCGGAGACGGCAGCGCCTCGCTCGTCGCCACCGACAACAATCCCCAGGCCATTCGCTACGCACTCTGGCTCGCAACCGACGACGCCTACAAGAACGCCCTGCGTGCTTACACGACCAAGCTGGCCGCCCTGCAGCGGTATCAGGCGCAGCAGACCCAGGACGACTTCGCACACGCCAAGCCCGTTACCCACGTAGGCCCGCTCGTCTCTCTTGAGATCGATCGCAACGACTGGCGTCACCGCATCCTCGAGGCCAGCGGCCTCTACGCTACCGATCCCGAGGTTCGCGGCTTCGCCTCTGACATCCAGTACTCGTCGGCCAACATCCGCGGCCTCGCGGTCAACCGATACCTCGTCAATACCGAAGGCACGTCCCTGCGCAACGGCTATACAGCCTACGCGTCCAGCATCAATGTCGGAGGCCAGGCCCCTGACGGAATGGGAATCGATCGCAGCAACGGCAGCACCGCCGTCACCGCCGCCGCGCTTGAGCCCTGGCCCGCATACCGCAAGCGTGTCCTCGATGATCTGAAGAGCATCGAAGCCCTTCGCACCGCCCCCGTCGTCTCCTCCGAGGACTACCACGGTCCCGTTCTCTTCTCCGGTGACGCCGCCTCCGACGTCTTCAACCGCCTCTTCGTTCCCAACGTCGAGGCCAGCCGTCCCGAGATGGGCACCACCGCGCGCACCGCCGGCCAGTACACCTCCAGCTTCCACGCTCGCGTGCTGCCGGAGTTCTTCAGCGTCATCGACAATCCACTGCAAAAGACCTTCGCCGGCCAGGAGCTGATCGGCGCGTACGACTTCGACGACGAAGGCGTTCCCGCTCAGTCCGTTCCCGTCGTCACCTCCGGAAAGCTCGAAAACTACCTCATCGGCCGTACGCCCATCCGTGACTTCCCTGAGTCCAACGGCCACGGCCGCGCCGCCGTAGGCCAGGCCCCGCGCTCGGAATCCGGTGTCGTCCTCTTTCAGTCGAAAGCTCCTCTCACCCACGAAGCCATTCACGCCCGCCTGCTCGCCATGGCTCGCGACCAGGGCCGCGACGTCTACGAAGTCGAAACTCTGGGCGGCGAGCTCGCGCCCCGCCTCCTCTATCTCGTCCATCCCGATGGCACCCGCCAGCTGGTCCGCGGAGCTGTGTTCGATGAGCTCGACAACCGCAGCCTCCGCGCCGATATCGTCGCCGCCGGAGACGACTACTACATCAACAACACCCTCGGAACCATTCCCCAGACCACCGTCGCCCCCAGCCTGCTCTTCGACGACATCGGCGTCAAACGGGCCACCATCGAACAGCAGAAGCTCCCCTACTACCCGCCCCCTCCCACCAAATAAATCATCAGAGTTGGCCCCGCTAGTTCTCCGTGGGCATCTCCACATGGTCAACGATGAGGATCTCGTAGCTGGCCGTCGCCGGCTGCAGTTTCAACCCAAGCTCTCCCAAGGCAGTGGAGATAGAAGGCACATCCCCGGGCGAGTCGCTCGCCGCCGCCTTCGCCGAATAAATCGACCAGTCAAACGTGAAGTCATACGTGCCAGTCAAACCCGTTTTGTCCTGTACCGGACGGCCAACAGATGCGGCAGGAATCGACAGCAGGTCAGCCAGCGACTTCATGGATTCACCTTGCCAAATACTGGTCTTCTCCAGCCAGCGCATAGTCGTCACCGGCTTACCGTCTTCTCCCTTTTTGAGCGGCGGATTTGGATCGGTCGCCGCATCCTGCATCTTTATCCCACCCTTCGCAATCCTCAACTCATACACCGGAATCTCCTTGCTTCCCCGGTGCAGCGTCAGATGGAAGCGATCTGCGAGCAGCGCCTGCATCATCGCCTGCCGCCGTTGCGCCTGTTCGTCCTTCCCAAGCTTTTGCACCTCGGCAGCATCCTCCGGACTCATCTTGGCATTGATGTCGTACCGCTGTGTTGCGGCCCACCCCGGCAATCCCGTCACCTGGCCATCGAATCGAACGCTCCCGTACCCATACGCAAAGCACAGCAGCTCCGGCAGCGTCTGCGACGCTGCCTGAACGCCATCGGCCACGAAACGTATCCCCATCCATCCTTGAGTCGGGCGTCCGTTCAGAGGAATCGGCTTGATCGATACGACGTCAAAAGCTTGTTGGCTCTGCGCGTTTCCGACTGCCGCCCCCAGCGTCACACCGCACAACAGCACCGCCACAGAAACTCTGCGAACAATGGCAAGTAGGTTGATCATTCAATTCCCTTTCTTTATTCCTGCTGAACCCAGACCGTCATGCGATAGTTCGTCCGCTCCGCATAAATCGCTCTCGCAAGCGCGTCGAGACGGACGCAAGCACCACGGCATTCACGGTAAACATCGTCCACATCACCTTCCAGAAGAGCTGCCTCTTCAACGCAAAACCTGTACTGAAGAAGTTAAAGTGTGGTCCGAACCGGTGATGGTTGTAATACCAGGAACCCGTATTCGCAAGCCAATACAGAGTGATCTCAACCGACACAGAAACCGCCATCGTGCCTGCCAGCGTCAATCCTGCGCCACGCCACTCCTTCGACGAGATCGCCGCAACGACGGTCAGCACAGCCAGCCCATTCGCCACCAGAAGCAGTGGCAAAACTGGCAGCAGGACAGCAAGCGTCACCATCGCCCCGACGGCGATGGCCAACCGCACGAAGCGGTCTTGCAAGCCGTATCGGGTCGCCACAAATGGAAGCAGGAACCAGAGAGAAAGCGCGACGTAACGGGTACCCCTGGTCAGGTAAGGATGATGCATGCCTGCCCACCATAGCCACCACATACGTGGCAGCGTAGGCCTTAACCGAAACATCGCCGCAAATACCACCGTCCCGCAAGCAAACGCCGCCGGAGTCCGCCACACCAGCGCAACCAGCGTCCTCACATAGGCCATCCAGAACCACACCCGTCCTCGCGTCGCCGCCAGCTCCAGCAGATCGCCATAGATCGCGACGCCGCGCACGTCGCCCGCGGCCCTCTCTAGCATCCATTCCGCAGCACTGCCCTTACGCATACTCGCCTCCAAGTGCACTCTTCAAGTTCGGCAGCAGATTCAGCCCTTCCATCAGGCTCCGGTACGCCGCCTGTGCGCTGGCGAGCGCCGACCGCCCCTCCTTCGTGACCTGCACAAAACGCTTCGCACGCCCTCCGCGCTCCGGAGTCGGCGCGCCGTCGCGAAACCGGATCAGCCCTTTATCTTCCATGCGGTGCAGCGTCGTATACATCGCCCCTGGCGAAGCCGTGCGGCCCGTACGCTCGGCAATCTCCGCCAGGATCGTGACCCCATACGCCTCATCGCCGAGGCGCAACGCCGCCAGCAATACCATCTGCTCGAATTCACCCAACGCTCTGTCGGTATTCATTTCAGCTACAAAGTAGTATTAATAGGCGCACGAGTCAAGCGCAAAAAGATCCTTCAAGAAATACTCAGCGCCTAATTCAACCGCACCAGATACGGCTGCGCATTCGGGTCCGGAATATGAATGCTCCCCGCGATCCGGTCTGCCGTCGCTCGGTCGCCGTTCGCCGGATTGATCCGCACCCAGTGCCCCGTCGGCCCGGCAAACTCAATCACCTTCGCCGTCGAGAACCGCCGCAGCAGATCATTCTTCAACTGCACCGCGTCCGCCGGATCCAGGAACGCCCCAATCTGCACACACCAACGCCCCGCCGGGTCCGATCCCTCCGGAGGCGCGAACGCCTCCACTCTCACCCGCGCCGTCCCCGGCCGGTATACGTCAATGGATTTCGCCGCTGCCAGCGACAGATCGATAATCCGTCCATCCACAAACGGGCCGCGGTCCGTGATCTTCACCACCACCGACTCGCCATTGTTCAGATTCGTCACCCGCACCACCGTGCCCATCGGAAGCGTCCGATGCGCCGCCGTCATCGCGTTCTGGTCGTAGATGCTGCCGTCCGCCGCGTGACGGTTGTGATACGGCGGGCCATACCAGCTCGCGATACCCACTTCACTCGAAACCGGCCGCCCATGCGTCTCCGGCTGCTCGCCGGGCACCAATGGTCTAGCGGTTCCAGCACCATTCCCGGGTTCCGGACGCACTGGCCTCGCCGGACGCTCCACATCCGCCTGCTGCACCGGCGGTGGCGGCGGCTGGTACACCGCCTGCTGCCGATGATGGCAGCCTGCAAGCGCCGTCACGCCCGCCATCCCCACCACTACCCACAGCCTTCGCATCACAGGGGCCCCATTCACCGCGTCATTTCTCCCGCGGCGGCGGAGCCGCACTGGACACCGCGCGCCGGTCATCCATCTTCTGCGCCAGTTTCTCTAGCTCACGCGCCGCGAACCGCAGCGCATCCGAGCCGTTCTGCCGCACATCCGGCACCACCTCATCGTTGATGTAGGTCACCACGCGTCGGACGTCCTCTTCCACATGCCGCGCCGCATCCCGCAACTGCTGCTCCCACCGCGAACGCTCCTGATCGCCCATCGCTCACCCAGCCTCCTGCTCCAGTATTGGAACCCTCCGTACTCTCGGTCAATGCCCCCTTCAGCATACTTCTTTCCAAAGGGTGCCTCATTGATAACGCCGGACTTAGCGCTGCACCCCATTCCCATTCAACCCTCTCATTCCCCATTCAATGCAGCATGTTGCCGTTCGCCGCACTGCGCTTCCCCGCACCTTGCCCAGTGCATACGCTTAACGATGGAGAGCATGTCCTTCGGCAACCTTGGTTGCCGTTCTTTTGCCGGCTCCTCTCGCTACACTAAGAGCCGATTCGATCGTGAAAGCGAATTCACTTAGGCCCCTGATCCACGCCACCAGGCAGGTCCACGATCGAGACCAGGATCCAGGAACAGAAGAGACCGGCCATCTTGACCAATATTTCTTCAGGAGAGAAAACTTCAATGGCAAAGCGCGCAAAGATCTTTGAGAATGCCCTGGTGCAGGTCGCCAAGGGCGGATGGGTTGTCTACGACAAGATCAACTCCATGCTCGGCGACAATCCCAGCTTTACTCCCCGGTGGAGCGACAAGCCGCTGTTGAAGTCCTATCAGAAAGAGAAGCCGCCCCTCGGCTGGCCCCGCACCACGGACTCGCTCTGTCCCCGCTGCATTCCGGAGATTCGCCAGCAGATCGTCGATGGCAAGCTGCCTCACGAAATCCTGCTCAACGAGAAGGTCGGCGAGATCAAGGCCCAGATTGTCGAACGCGACGGCCAGATCCTCATGGTCAAGGACTGTCCCATTCACGGTCACTTTGAGGATGTCATGTCGGTTGACCCGGCCATGTTCAAGCACCTGGAAGAGGTCTTCCCCGGCCGCGACATCCGCGCCCACAATGACTCCAAGCTCCACAACCACGGCACCTCCACCGTGACCCACGGCCGCGGTTCGGTCCTCACCATCGATCTCACCAACCGCTGCAACATGATGTGCGATCCCTGCTTCATGGACGCCAATCAGGTCGGCTTCGTTCATGAGCTCACCTGGGACGAGATCAAGACCATGCTGGACAACGCCATCACCATCAAGCCCCGGCGTCAGATGTCCGTCCAGTTCTCCGGCGGCGAGCCCACCCTCTCGCCCTACTTCCTCGACGCCGTCGCCTACGCCCGCAAGGTTGGTTACAACTCCGTCCAGGCCGCGACCAATGGCATCGAGTTCGCCAAGTCCAAGGAATTCGCCAAGGCCGCCGCGGAAGCCGGCCTTCGCTACGCCTATCTGCAGTTCGACGGCATTGGCAACGCAGCCAACTCGCACCGCAAGGTTGGCAACGCGTTCGACGTGAAGCTCCAGGCCATTCACAACCTGCATGAGGCCGGCGTGGACATCGTCCCCGTCACCACCATCGTCAACGGCATCAACAACGAGCAGGTTGGCCGCATCATTCAGTTCGCGCTCGACAACCCGAAGAAGATCAACTTCCTCTCCTTCCAGCCCGTCTCCTTCACCGGCCGCGACGAGGCCGTCTCCGAGGAGCGCCGCGCCGCCCAGCGCTACACCCTGTCGCACATGGCGCATGACGTCAAGAACCAGACCGGATTGGGCGAGCCCACCCGCGACTGGTTCCCCATCTCCTTCATGTCCACCTTCTCTGACTGGGCCGACCTGGTTCACGGACCGGATCACGACTGGGGCCAGCTCTCCTGCGGATGCCATCCCAACTGTGGCATCGGCATGGCGCTCATGATCGACAAGGAGACCAAGGAGGCTGTGCCCGTCACCGCCTTCCTCAACGCCGACCGTCTCGCCAAGGATGTCGCCAAGATCAACGACGCCTCCCGCGGCAAGATCTCTTCTATCGTCGGCGTCTCGCTCGCGCTGCTCCGCAACTACAAGCCCAGCGAGGCCCCCACGCACTTCAAGATTCTCGACCTGCTGCAGAAGTTCGACAAGTGCTTCGGCGCCACCGGCCGCGACTACGGCAAGGTGACCGGCGACCGCACCATGGCCGATATCGAGAAGCGCCGCAAGGACCGCTGGAACTTCCTCTTCATCGCCGGCATGTGGTTCCAGGACCTCTTCAACTACGACTTCCGCCGCACCGAGCAGTGCATCATCCCCTATGCCACCCAGGAAGGCGAGATCTCCTTCTGCGCTTACAACACCGGTGTGGGCTGGCGCAATATCATCGAGAAGATGCACATGACTGCAACCCTCACCAAGTGGTATGAGGAGCACGGCCGTCATGAGATCTTCGCCGGCGGCAAGAAGGTCGGCCTCGAGCGTCAGGAGAAGTACGATCTGGTGCTCAACGATGCGCACGTCAACGCGGCGGCCAACGATACCTTTGAGAAGTCCGGTATCGCCAAGAACGCCCGCGAAGAGAAGATCCGCGCACGCGACGCCAAGATCAAGCAGGAAGCAGAAAACGCTCGCATGGCCAAGCTCTACCGCAAGGAGATCCTCAAGGAACCCGAGGCTCCTGCAGGCTTCATTGCCCTGGGCGAAATCAAGCCCGCTGCCACCCCAGCCGCTGCCGCAGAAGACAAGAACCTCGTTCCCGGCGACTAACCTCTTTCAACAACCACAAGCAACAAAGGCCGCCAGCAATGGCGGCCTTTTTGCGTAAGAGAGCTCGGTCTTCACGCAATCTCGTCGCCGATCCTCACGGCGAAACGGTCATCTCGGGTATCCTGAGTCGCATTGGGAGATACGCAATATGCTCGATGTTCATGCGCCTCACGACAGAATGCACGGATGGAAAGACTTCTTACTCCACCTTCTAACCATCACGATTGGTCTGCTGATCGCGTTGGGCCTGGAAGGATTCGTGGAATGGCAGCATCACCGCCACATGGTGCATGAGGCTGAGTCAGCCATGAGCCACGAAATTGCGCAGAACCAAAAAACGTTGGCCTCGATGAACCAGCCAATCGACGATCAGCAGAAGGAACTCGATGCGGATCTTGCCACACTCGCGCAGATGCGTGCCCAACCAAATGCGCAGGGGAAATCCCTGAGCTTCGGATTTCAGACCCATAGCTTCGACAATGTCGCGTGGAGAACTGCTCAAACCAGCGGCGTCTTCGCCTATATGCCATACGCGAACGCCAGCAAATTTGCAGATATCTACGGCGCACAGGAAGGGTTGGTCAAGGCAGAACAGCAGGTCGTCGACGATGTTATCACCGCAGCGTCCCTCCCCTCCGCACAATCGCCGGCATGGCGTCCGACAGCTGCCCAGAGCGATGAACTTACCATGCGTATCGGAGTTCTTAAAATGCGACTCTACCTACTGCAATCCATGATGAACTCACTGGGAAATCAGTACGCGAGATTCCAGACCAATTAACAATTCCGTGCGCGACTTTAGCACTCGTGGGATTCAAGGAACCCAAACCTCCCTCAGGCTTCATCTCGCTGGGCGAGATCAAACCGCTGCACCCCAGCCATCACCGCGAGACAAAAACCTCGTCTCTGGCGACTAACCCTCCCGCAACCCGAAACAACAAAGGCCGCCAGCAATGGCGGCCTTTGCGTTCCCAGGCTATGCCTTGTGCACGTCTTCGAATCCGAGCATATCTTTCAACCGTTGTTCTTTCTCGTCGTCGAAGCCGCAACTTGTCGTGAACTCTGCCGGGTTCTCATAAGTACCGAACAGCATATCCCACCAGACGATGTCGCCATAGTTATTCCGGTGCTTCGCGTACTCGTGGTGGATCCGGTGCATCTCGGGCCGTTGGAAGATGTAACCGATCCAACGGGGCGTCTTCACGTTCGTGTGGTAGAAGAACTCACCCAGGGCTGTACATGCGGTATAGATTGCGCCTCCCTGAAGCGAGAGACCCATCACGCTGTAAACGAGGATGCTGCCGATCAGGGAATTCACGATCATTTCCAGCGGATGTTTGTAGAAGGATGTGATGACCTCGATCCGCTGCGCGCTGTGGTGGATTTGATGAAACAGCCGCCACAGCCGGTCGGAACGATGCCGCCACCGATGCCACCAATAGAAGATGAAGGTGGCGACGAAGTACGCTACCATCCCTCCGGCCGAAGGTGACAAATGCGCGCGAAGGTGAAAGAGGCTAGCGGAGGACAACCACCGCTCCCAGGACAGGCCCGCCAGCAAAATCACAGCGAGCTGAACCAAATTCACCAGCACAACCCGGAATGGCCAGGTTCTGACCCGCGGTAGAGGCCACCCGGGCACCAACCGTTCCAGGAGGAAACATCCGGCGAAAGCACACAACATATAAGGAAGCATGGACCCAGCCTAGGGCCGCTTCGTTTTCGCAAAAGCAGGATTGTGACACTACTCTAAGTGCCACAGCCATAATGGAAGATCTCCACTTATACGGCCGCTGACAGCGCGTCTAGTAAAAAAATGGGCAACTTAGTCAAAACCTGGACGCAGGTGAAGCGCTGTCAAGCCCCGCCGCTGTGGATTTCCATTCCAAATGCAACAAAGCAAAACTCTTCCCGCAACAAAATCGATGTGACACCAGTTATACCCAACTTGGTACAATTAAAGTAGAGAGTCAGAGAAGGGCCGCTTCCAAGCGGCCCTTTCGCATTTAACCTACGCACCCCAGGAGCACGCCATGCCCAGGCCCGCCGCCCAGTACCCCATCTGCAGCTTTACCCGAACCAACGGCCGCCGCTGCCAGTCCCCTGCCGCCGGAGTCAGCGCCTACTGCTTCTTTCACCTACGCACCCAGCGGCGTCGGCCGCTCCCATCTCCTCAGCTGGATCCCCGCACCCTGCGCCCCGAAACCGTCGACTACCTCCGCGCCTACTGTGCCAACGCGCTCGCCACGCTCTCCGGCGTCGCGCCCACCGAAAGAGGCGCATTACAGATTGCGCTCGCCGCCGTCCTCAACGGCCTCAGCTCAGGCCAGATCCCCACCCGGGACGGCAGCCGCCTCCTCAATTGCCTGCAAACCGTCAGCCGTCTTCTTCGATAACCCCAATGAGCTCACGATTTTAGCTGCAAGTCACGCCGATCGAATACTTTACAGCCGCCATACGCTGCAATCACCACAATCCACGGCACTTCCGCCCAAAATACCCCCCAGGGGGTCCCCCCGGGACCGCACCTGGATTGCGTGTAGAATGGCCGGCTATGACCTATCTACTGGTGCAATACGGAGTTCCGGCGGATGTGAACGCCTTCAATCGGTACTACCACGAGACCCATGTGCCCTTGGCGAAGGCGCTTCCCGGCCTCAGGGAGTTCAGGGTCAGCGACGGCCTGGTAAACCCGCTCGCCGGGACGGCACCGCACCTGATTGCCCAGTTGACCTTCGATTCTCCGGAGGCTGTCGAGGCAGCGCTCGCCTCGCCTGAGGGCCAGGTAACTGTGGCGGACCTGCCCAACTTTGTCACTGGCGGCGTCTCGATCATGGTCTACACCGCGCGACTGGCTTGAACGTCCAGCTGCCCGTTCTGTCGCGAATCAGCCGCGGAACTACACACAAAAGGCCGGATAGAGCGTGAGCTCATCCGGCCTTTTGAAAGTAAGTCGCGCAATGCGGAGATCAGACGCGGCAGAGCTTGCGGCGCACAGTTCCAGCCAACGCAAGCATGCCAGTTCCCAGCAGAGCGATGGATCCAGGCTCAGGAGTAACGCCCGTTACGGGAGCCCCCGCGGTGAACGTGGCGCTGCCGCTGGTGCTGTTCAGGATGAACGAGCCACCGGAGGTGGAGAACGCCGTGCCGGCTGCCGAGTTTTGCGCGCTCCCGGTCGCGTTGATCGCTCCAAGTAGCGTGTAGGAGGCGAAGGCGGGTGAGACAGTGTCGAGCACGTCAAAGGTCGGCGAGTGCCCCTCGAACCCAGCCACCTGGATCAAGCTGTTCGAGAATACGGTCACCCCACCCGTGAGGGTCACAGGCGCGAACCCGTTAACCGTAAGCGTGGCCGTAGGAATGAACAGCGTGTAAAGACCGACCCCGGTCACGATCCCGGAGGTGTCGCCGGTCGCCGAAAGGGTAACCAGCTGGTTCGTGAACGCCGAACCCAGCGAACCGCTGCCGGTTACAGATTCAGTAAAGGTGAGAGGTGTGGCATGGGCAACAATGGAGAGCGCGGAGAAAAGAAGGGCTCCAGAGGCAAGCCGTGCAATGTTCATTGAGGTGTCTCCTGAGTGGTGATGTCAAAAGGAATTTTGATAGGTCGGGCTAATGGGATGGATGCAGCGAGGCCCACTCCAGGATGCTTCATGGGAACTAATTCATTTCTTTTCAACCATTGAGCGGTGGTGATTGCATTAGTTTTGGCCATTCTCGCAATTCCCGAAAATCCCTCGGGCCGACCGGAGCGCACAACAGAGAAGGAGTCCGGGCGGAACTCCTTCCGGCGGTACAGTTCGCGGTTTTGACGTCCATCAGCCGATACACATTCTGCGGCGAGCGATGCCCGCAACTCCAGTCAGGCCGGTGGCGAGCAGCAGCAGCGAGGAGGGCTCAGGTGTCGCGCCGCCGCCGCCACCGATCTGCGTGGTGAGTGTGTCGTCCTCGCCGAAGGTGAAGGCGTAATAGCTCTCGAACTGCGGCGTAGTGAAAGAAATGGAGTTGTAGTTGCCGATGAACTGGATGATGCCGTTGCCCTCCCGGCCGGAGACGGCACCGCTGGAGATGATCAGCGGAGTGCCACCGAACTCATTGGAGGGGCCACCGTCCAGGACGTTGAAGTTCTCGCCTGCCGTGAAGACAAAAGTTGCGGGAGCTCCGGGGGCGCCGAGAGACCAGACCGCGAAGATGGGGTCGGCAAGGGTCTGTGAGAAGGTGACGGTCTCGGTGTAGGTAACGCCGCCTTCGAGCTGAATGGAGTTGAAAGATGCAGGGGGCGCGTTGCCAACGATGCCGCCCGAGAAGGTGGTGCTGGGACCCCAGGAAGGATAGTTGGTAAGCAACCCGCTGGTCTGGCCCGAGTAGGTTACGCCCACCGAGCCATACTTCGCAGTGGAGATGGTGCCAGTGCCGGTGCCGGGCGACCCCGAGGTGACGCCGGTCCAATGGGTCCAGGCGATGTTGTCGGCGTGAGCAGCAGGGATAGCCGCCGCAAGGGTGATAAGGGAAGCAACACAGAGAAGCAGACGAGACAGCCGCATAGGACTCTCCTTCAAGACAGCCAATTTTTGTGAGTGGCCCGGTGGTGCGGGTAATTTAACAGCGCCCTGTTGGCCCAAGGGAGACATCGCTAAAACTCTGAGAGTTCAACACCGACCTTCGATGCACCAGCTTCGTGGCGGGTTGTGTTCTTTCACCGAAGGACTTCCCGCCCGCGCTCCTGTGCTAGCGGGCTCCCCGAGGGCCTGGGGGACGCGACCACCCAAAAGAGAAGGAGTCCCGGGCGGGACTCCTTGTGGGGATTCAAGCAGCCGGCTGATTTTTACTGCAGCAGCTGACCGTTCTCAGTCTGCGACTTGGGTTCTTCCTGCGGGATGACGACTGCGGCAGCGATCTTGTCGTCCGCATCCAGGTTGAGGAGCTTGACACCCGAGGTGGAGCGGCCGGCCGAGCGAATCGTCTTGGTGTCGATCCGGATGATCTTGCCGAACTGGCTGATGAGCATCATCTCCGTGGTTTCATCCACCAGGTTGATCGCCGAAACCTTGCCGATCTTCGGCGTGGTCTTCATCGAGATGACGCCTTTGCCGCCGCGTGATTGCAGGCGATAGGAGTCGACCGGGGTGCGCTTGCCATAGCCGTTCTCGCTGACCGCGAGAATGAGGCAGGGCGAGATCCCGAGCTTCTCGTCCAGCTTCGCGAGCCGTTCGGCGGCCTCCGGAGAGATTTCAGGCTGGTCGGATCCGAGCAGCTCCTGGCCGTCGGGAGCGCTGGCCCGCGCCGCAAGATCAGCCAGGGACGGAGCATTCGCCGAGGGCAGCGTCATCCCGGCGCCTTCAATCGCCTTTTCGGCTTCGGCGGCAAGGCCGAGCTTCGCGGCGAAGTCGAGTCGGCGGCGATTGGTGGAATCGGGCGAAGGCGTAACCGCCGCCCCAATCACATAATCGTCCTTGCGCAGCCTGATGCCGCGATTGCCCGTGGCGGCGCGGCCCATCGGCCGGAGGTCGGCCTCGTGGAACCGGATCGCCATGCCGTCATGCGTCGCAAGGAAGATGATCTGATCGCCATCTGTAACGCGGGCAGTAACCAGCTCGTCTTCCTTCTCAATGTTGATCGCGATGATGCCCCGCGACATGACGTTCGAGAAGTCCTTGAGCGCAGATTTCTTCACCGTGCCGTTCCGGGTGGCGAAGAGGATGAACTTGTTCTCCTGCTCGAGGTCGCGAACACCGAGGATCGTGACAACCTTTTCGCCGGGTTGCAGGTCGATGAGGGAAGCGATGGCTTTGCCCTTGCCCGCAGCCCCGACATCGGGGATGTCATAGACCTTGACCCAATACACGCGGCCTGAGTTGGTGAAGCAGAGCAGGTAGGCGTGTGTGGAATCGATGATGAGCTGCGCGACAAAATCCTCTTCGCGGGTCTTCATGCCCAGGCGGCCCGTGCCACCGCGGCGCTGCTGGCGATAGACGGAAATTGGCGTGCGCTTCAGGTATCCGGTGTTGCTGACGGTGACCGCAACCTGCTCGTCGGCGATCAGGTCCTCGAGCGAGAGCTCAGCGGTCTCGTCGAGGATCTGGGTGCGGCGCGCATCGCCGTACTTGTCGCGAATCTCGGTGAGCTCCTTGATGATGACCCGGCGCAGCTTGGCCGGCGAGGCAAGGATGGATTCGAGCTCGGCGATATTCTCGCGGACCTGCCGCAGCTCGTTCAGCAGCTCATCGATCGAAAGCTGCGTGAGCCTGTAGAGCTGCAGTTCCAGGATCGCGTCGATCTGACGGTAGCTGAGGATCAGGGTCGCCTGTCCGGCGGCGTTGGTCGGCAGGAAGGTGGTGTCCACCGAGTACTTCGCAGGATCGAGCGTGACGCCTCGGAGCTCGGCGCCGCGCAGTGTGATGCGCTTGTTGGAGAAGTAGCTGAAGAGATTCTCGCGGGCGTCAGCGCGGGAGCTGGACTGGCGGATGATCTTGATGACCGTGTCGAGATGGTCCAGCGCGATCTGATACCCAAGCAGGATCTGCTCACGCTCGCGTGCCTTATTGAGCAGAAACGCGGTGCGGCGGCGGACTACTTCGACGCGGTGGTCGAGAAAGGCACGTATGGCGGCATCAAGCGGGAGTTCCTTGGGCTGGCCGTTGTGGACGGCCAGGAAGATCATCGAGAAGCTCTCCTGCATCTGGGTGTGCTTGTGGAGCTGGTTGAGAACGATCTGGTGCTCGGCGCCGCGCTTCAGGCCGATGACCACACGCATTCCGTCACGGTCGGATTCGTCGCGGAACTCGTCGCGAGCGATGTCGGAGATGGTGCCTTCGTTCACGAGCTCGGCGATCCGCTCGATGAGCTTGGACTTATTGACCTGGTACGGAATTTCGGTGGCGATGATCGCCTGCCGTCCGCCGGAGATATTTTCGACGTGCACTTTGGCGCGCATCAGGAAGCGACCACGTCCGGTCTTGTAGGCATTGCGGATGGTGGTCTTGCCGAAGATGAACCCGCCGGTCGGGAAATCCGGGCCCTGGACGTGCTCGAGGACAACGTCGAGGTCACTGCGGAGGTCATTGGGATCGCGCTTGGCGGCGTCACGCTCCAACAGAGCAATCGACGCGTTGATGATCTCCGTAAGGTTGTGCGGCGGGATGTTGGTGGCCATGCCCACCGCAATCCCGGAGCTGCCATTGACGATGAGGTTGGGGATGCGCGCGGGCAGGACGGTCGGCTCTTCCGTGGACTCGTCATAGTTGGGCGCGAAGTCGACAGTGTCGGAGTCAATGTCCGCCAGCATCTCGCCCGCGATCCGGGTGAGGCGGGACTCGGTGTAGCGCATCGCCGCGGGTGGATCGCCATCCACGGAGCCAAAGTTACCCTGGCCATCGATCATCGGGTAGCGCAGCGAAAACCCCTGCGCCAGGCGGACCATGGTGTCGTAGATGGCGGAGTCGCCGTGAGGATGGTACTGGCCCATGACGTGGCCGACGACCTTGGCAGACTTGGTGTACTTCTTGTTGAACTGCAGGCCCATCTCCTGCATGCCGTACAGGATGCGGCGATGCACGGGCTTCAATCCGTCGCGCACGTCAGGCAGCGCGCGGCCGATGATCACCGACATTGAGTAGTCGAGGTACGACCTCCGCATCTCGTCTTCGATATTGACCGGAATGAGGAACGCGGCCCCGGGGCCCTGCACGCCAGATGGGTTGTCGGGCGGTGCGCCGGCGGGAGGAGGGTTGTTGGAGTTTGCGTCCTGCGGAGAGGGGGTTTTCGGGTCTTCCGGAAACAGATCGTCGGCCATGTTGGATAGTTCTATTATAAGGGTTTTTGGGTCGCCCAACGAGGGTTAGAACCTCCTTCAAATGCGTTACTTAGCGGCTACCTCGGAAAGCCTCTAAGGCAAGTGATGACGCTACGCCGAAGGAGGTCTGAGGGACCGCTTGTGGACCCGCGCTGTGGGGTTACCGCAGACCTGCTGCCGGGATCGCCATGAGCACAAAATGAGGGGGCATTAAGAGGCTCGCTGATCCGCACTTCTCCCACGAACGTTCGCTCCGAACGTCCAACTGGTTTGTCTTATGCTCAAGATCATGAAGATCTCGATCCTGTCGGGAATTTTGCTAGTAACCCTGTCTGCCGGATCCGGAATGTTTGCCCAGAGGGTTTCGGCTGACGGTGCGGCGCAGACATTCGGGGTGGTCTCGGACCAGTTCTTTTCCGAGGCCTACTTCAAGTACCAGCCCTCGCTTGGCACCTACTCCGGGTTGCACCAGTACGACACCCAGCTTGAGGATTACTCGGCTGCGAACATAGCGCGAGAGATTGCAGCGCTGCGCGAGTACGAGAAGAAGGTTGAAGCGATCGACGCGAGCGCGTTGGACGCCTCCATTGCCGCGGATCAGGCCATCCTGCTGAACAATATCCGGTCCATGCTGCTCACGCTGGAGACGATTCGGCCATGGGAGAAGAATCCGGACACTTACTCGTCCGGCATAACCAATGCGGCTTTCCTGATCCTGGAGCGCCCCTATGCCCCGGCCAACACGCGGCTGCGTGCTCTGGTGGCTCGCGAAAAGCTGATGCCGAAAGCATTGGAGGAGGCGCGCACGAATCTGAAGAATCCGCCGAGAATCTTCACCGAAATCGCTCTGGAACAGATCGATGGCGACATCAGCTTTTTTGAAAAGGACGTGCCGAGCGCATTTTTCAGCGGGGCAGATGGGGCTGAGATTGCCAACGATTCCGCCGCGAAGGCTGAGTTTGCGAAGACGAATGAGGCAGTTGTCGATTCTCTGAAGAGCTACGCCGCCTGGATGAAGACGGATCTTCTGCCGCGCTCGAACGGGGACTACCGGCTTGGCGCAGAGACCTTCCGCAAGAAACTGGCTTACGACGAGATGGTGGACCTTCCACTGGATCGGCTATTGAAGGTTGCCATGGATGATCTGCATCGCAACCAGCAGGAGTTTGCCCGGGTGGCGAAGGAGGTGGATCCGGACAAGACTCCGCAGCAGGTAATGACGGAGCTGGCGGCGATGCACCCGGCGCCCGACCAGCTGCTCAGCTCGTTTCATGCGACGTTCGATGCGTTGATCGGGTTTATCCGAGCAAAACACATCATCACGATCCCCAGCGATGTGCAGCCGGTGCTTGAAGAGACGCCGCCGTTTATGCGGGCGACTACGTTTGCATCCATGGATCCGCCTGGCCCTTTCGAGACGCGATCGAAGAAGGCCTACTTCAACGTGACGCTGCCGGAGAAGGGGTGGACGCCGGAACACATCGCTGAGCACATGGCGGAATTCAATGTGGGCACCATTGTCTCCACCAGCGTGCATGAGGCGTATCCGGGACACTATGTACAGTTCCTGTGGATGCCGCAGTTCGGAAGCAAGATACGGAAGGTGCTGGGCGCTAACACCAACATTGAAGGATGGGCGCACTACTGCGAGCAGATGATGCTGGATGAGGGCTATGCCGCGGCTCCCGCAGGCGCTACACCGGAGCAGGCGCGCCAAGCGAAGCTGATCCGGCTGGGGCAATTACAAGATGCATTGCTGCGCGATGCCAGGTTCGTGAATTCCATCAAGCTGCACACCGGGGAAGGCGAGCCTGCGGGCAAGTGGACGCTGGATCAGGCGACTGACTTTTTCGTAAACGAGGGCTACCAGCCCCGCGCCGTGGGGCTGGTGGAAACCAAGCGTGGCACGGGCGATCCGACTTATCTCTACTACACGCTCGGGAAGCTGGAAATCATGAAGCTTCGCGAAGACATGAAGAAGAAAGAGGGAGCGGCCTTCGATCTACAGCAGTTCCACGACAACTTTATGCGGCAAGGATTTGCGCCGATCAAGGTGATCCGGAAGGCGATGCTGGGAGATGATTCACCGGTGCTGTAGTTACGCGAGGCGGGTTCCCGCGAGGCACGGCGGTAGATGAGCGACGCGCAGGAACTCTACATCCACCGTGCTGAAGACTCTACCTTCGGCTTTGACTCCGAAGAAGTTCGTGTCATGGTCCACGATGGCGCCTTCGAGACTGGCTCCGCGAAGGTTGGCGCGAGTGAAATCGGTCCCGCAGAGGTTCGCATTGCTGAGGTCTGCGCCACCGAGATCGGCGCCGCAGAGGCGGGTGCCGGTAAGGTCGACCCCGGCGAGCTGCGCTCCCATCAACTCGGCGCCTGACAGGTTAACTCCGCGGACGGAAGCGTACCGCAGGTCGGCCTGCCAGAGTTGAGCCCTGCGCAGGTTCGCGCCATTCAGGTTAGCGCCCCGGAATTGGACGTCTCTGAGGATTGCCACGGAGAAATCGGCGCGCGCCAGCTCGGCAAAGCGAAGATCGGTTCCGCGGAGGTCCGCTCCGGAGAAGTCAGCGTCCGAGAAATCGGACTGACGCAGATCGGCAGATTGAAGACTTGCACCAACCAGCTCAGCGCCCTGAAGGCGCACACAAATGCCCGGACACCGGGAAAGGTCCAGCCGGATTCCTCTTACGCCAAGGCTCCGAAGCCAGATGGCGTGGGATTCGAGCCGTTGCAAGAGAATTGGTTCAGCCATGGACTCGGCCCCTTGGAACACGCCATGAGTATACCGCCCGGTTCCGATCAGCCGGCTTTGAACATCTGGCGCATGCCGCGCAGAGCCTGGCGGGTGCGCTCCTCGTTTTCGATCAGGGAAAATCGGACGTGAGTATCGCCAAACTCACCGAATCCGACGCCGGGGCTGACGGCGGTTTTGGCTTCGTTGAGCAGCTTCTTCGAGAACTCGACCGACCCGAGCGCGCGGTATTGCTCAGGGATGCGGGCCCAGACGAACATCGTGGCTTTGGGCATTGCCACCGGCCAGCCAATCTTATTGAGGCCATTCACCAGGACGTCGCGGCGCGATTTGTAATTGGCGACGATCTGGGCAACGCAATCCTGAGGACCGTCGAGCGCCGCGATGGAGGCGACCTGAATGGGAGTGAAGGTTCCGTAGTCGAAGTAGCTCTTGATGCGACCGAGCGCATACACGAGCCGGGGACAGCCGACCATGAAGCCGACGCGCCAGCCCGGCATGTTGTAGCTCTTGGACATGGTGAAGAACTCGACCGCGATGTCGCGGGCTCCGGGAACCTGCATGATCGACGGGGCGCGGTAGCCGTCGAACACGAGATCGGCGTAGGCGAGATCGTGAACGATAAAGATGCCCAGGTCGCGGCAGAGCGGTACCAGCCGCTCAAAAAAC
>Ga0207667_10002653_pt1 | contig 22097 bp, 18 predicted proteins | sample KBSCornC52_FD_184301 | JGI IMG/M metagenome (GOLD analysis project Ga0207667, IMG submission 184301) | Corn rhizosphere microbial communities from Kellogg Biological Station, Michigan, USA - KBS Corn C5-2 (SPAdes) (version 2) | ecosystem: Host-associated > Plants > Roots > Rhizosphere > Soil ...
CAGGGACTGGGCCGCGCCCAGGGGATGGCCTTCGACGTGGACAGCAACCTGTATGTTGCGGCCAGCCTGCACGGCCAGCGCGGCATCGTCCGGATCTCGCCGGAGCGCGAAGCCGGCCTCGCCGTCTCCGGCCAGAACCTCGTCGGTCTGGCCTTCCTCGAAGATGGCTGCGCCGCCCTGGCGACGCGTGATGCGCTTTATCATGTGTCGCTCGATATCGAGGGCCGCCCGCTCATTTAATCTGCCGTGAGGGACCCCAACTCCCGGCGGTCTTCCTATTTAGTTTTTACTTTGAACCAACAGCCTCTACTCGTGTAAAGTTATCCCGCAACCCATCTGCACCCGCGCGGCGCATAGGACTGCTATCAGAACGAACTCCCAAGGAGGAGATGTGATCTCTCGACGTGAATTTCTCGACACCCTCGCAGTAGGGACAGCCGGCCTCGCCGTCAGTTCCACCGCAAAAAGCTATGCCCAGATCCTGGGTGCGAACGACCGGCTTAACTTCGCCGTCATCGGCCTGCACAGCCGCGCTTATGCCCACCTGGCCTCTCTCAAGGCCAACCAGAAGAATGCGAAGATCACCCACGTCTGTGACGTCGACAGCAACACGCTCCAGAAGTTCGCGGGCGCCGTCGAGCGGAAGATGGGAGAAGCCCCGGCAACCAACAAGGACTTTCGCAAGATCCTCGCGCTGAAAGAAGTGGACGCGATCACCATCGCGACACCCGATCACTGGCACGCTCCCATGGCCATCGCCGGGTTGCAGGCCGGCAAACATGTTTACGTCGAGAAGCCGTGCAGCCATAATCCTGCCGAGGGCGCATTGCTCGTCGAGGCACAAAAGAAGTACGGCAAGAAGGTCCAGATGGGGACCCAGCGACGCTCCTCTCAGATCTACATCGACGTCATCAAGAAGATTCACGACGGTCTGGTTGGCCGCGCGTACTACGGCAAGGCCTGGTACAGCAATACGCGCAAGTCCATTGGCGTCGGCAAAGTGGTGCCCGTTCCTGCCGTTCTCGACTGGGACCTCTGGCAGGGGCCAGCGCCGCGTCAGCCCTACAAGGACAACGTGCAGCCTTACAACTGGCATTGGTTCAGGATCTGGGGCACAGGCGAGGCGCTCAACAACGGAACGCACGAGGTCGACGTATGCCGCTGGGCGCTCGGAGTCGATCTACCCAACCGGATCACCGCAGCCGGTGGACGCTACCAGTTCAAAGACGACTGGCAGTTCTATGACACCCTCGATGCCAGCTTCGAGTATGACGATAAGCTTATCTCCTGGCAGAACATGAGCTGCAACGGGATGAAGCTCTACGGCCGCGACCGCGGCGCAGTGATTGTCGGCACCACGGGCAGCGTTATCCTCGATCCCGCCGGTTATGAGGTCTACGACCTCCACGGCAAGAAGATCGACGACGTCAAGGAGGGCAAGGCTGCTGCTTCGTCCGACCTGACCGGAGCGGACAACATGACCGACGCTCACTTCGCCAACTTCATCGCCGCCATCCGCACCGGCGAAAAGCTGAACCAGCCGATCGCATCGGGCAACATCTCGGTGACGATGCTGCAACTCGCAAACATCGCCTGGGAAAACCAGCGCGAGCTGAAACTGAACCCAAAGAACGGCCACATCCTTAATGACGCCGTAGCAATGAAGGGATGGGGTCGCGAGTACGAAAAGGGCTGGGCTCCTCATCTGTAAACGAAGTCAGGCTCTCTGCGGCAAAAGATCAACGGCGGCCTCTTTATTTCGAGGCCGCCGATGTCTTTTAAGACGACCTTACGAGTGCGTTACAGGATCAGAGCTTTTGAGCGGCACCCCGACATTTTGCAGGAGATTCAAAGCAAACAGCTCGGGCGGATACTCTTCTTCAAAGGTCAGACCCTCCGCCGCCTTCGCCGAAGCGATGGTGCGCCATCGTGCGCAGGCAGCAACCGATGCGAGAAGGAGAACCATGCATAGAAAGCTCAGAGGGCGATGCAGCAGCCGCACTTCGAATCGTGCGGCGACGAGTGGAACCCACACGAGAAGGCAACCCCAGAAGACGACATGCACCTTTGATTGACCTGGAAGATAAGAACACGTGAATGGGAGTTTGTGAAAACCATACAAGCTGAGCTCAACCACAGTGATTCCCACCAGTGCAAGCAAAAGAAGATGGCCGGCTATCTGCCATGTCGGCCAGCGAAGAAGAAAGAGAACCGCCATCAACAGCCATGCCGGTATCGCGGCCAGCATAAAGAATGCTCGCCGGATGGCCGATAGATAGTCGGTGACTCCGCGAATCTCCGTCATGCGAAAGATCCAGTTTGCCCGCAAAGTAAGCGGCATGGAGATGACAAGCCGAGCGGCCATCACCGCAAAGCAGATGACCCAGATGCTGGCCACGAGAAACGAGACATCCACTGTGTCTCCCGCGGCTCCGTGCAGCAGGTTCAATAGCCGAAGGGACGTTCCTAAATACGCCAGCACGATGGCGAATGTCGCGCCCAGATAGAAGGAGAGCAGCATCCGATGTTGTCTGCTGCGCAGCAGCGTCCGGATGCTGAACAAGACGACGGAGGTTTGCAGCAATGTCCCGAACCGCAGACGCAGGTTGGCTCGGCGGCCGCCGGGCACGATGTCAGGGGTCTCAATAATCCTGCCCATCATGCGGAAATAAGCCATGAAGACAGAGGCTCCACCGACGACAATCGCAACCGCTGTCCCAGCCCATGCGCGTCTCGCCAGCGGCGCAAAAGCTGGCAGCATCGATCCGTTGAGTTGCTGAAACAGGCCCAGAAACCAATAGGATGGCAACCAGGTGAGCAACCGCTGATTCTCGGGCGCGACCAGGGCCTTCGGTGTTTCCAAGGAAGGCTCAACAATATAGACGGCAATGAAGAGGAAGAAGATGACTACCTGCAATAGCGCGGACAGGCGCAAAAATTGCCGGCGCGGCAGTAGCTGCGAGACGATCCCCTGTATTCCCAGAACGCAGCCGAACATAAATCCTGCGGCCAGCAACATCGTGGCCCAATAGGCCACCAGCGAGTGGAGCATGCCGAGGTAGCCGCCGCCGTTGGTTATGGAGAAATAGCCCGGCCAGACCAGCCCCGAGATAATATTCAATGACAGGATCGAGAGGCTGAGCGCCGCGATCAAGGCTGCTACTTTTGCGCGAAACAGCGTACTTACACGCACGGGCAACGGGGCCAACACCAGCACATCGCTACGGTCGGGAAAGATCGACTCCCAGCACAGCACCGAGAACAGGCCGACCACCACCATCGTCGTCGCTATCAGAAAGTGCTCCATCACCCAGAGGAAGTCTGGCGAAAATCGCCCGCCTGAAAAGATGACCCAAAAGGTGAACAAGTAGCTCAGTCCTGCAAACAGCGCCGCAAATTGACCGAGCATCCTTGAGGTATCCGCATCCGCCGATAGCAACTCCAGATCGACCACGCGCAGAAGGAACGTCTTATAAAGTATGCGGAATTGGCGCTTCTCGATATTGAGAGGACTATGCATGAATGAGGTCCGCAATCTGTTTCGAAATTGCCACCGTGTCCTGCTCGATGGCGAGCTGCGAGAAGATGCCTTCAAGGGTCGGCAGCGACATCAGCGTGCGTAGACGCTCGATGGAATCGTCAGCCACGATCTTGCCGCGATGCAGAATGACGATATGCGAAGAGATGCGCTCGACCGTCTCCAACTCGTGCGAGCTGAAGAGAACGACTTTGCCTCGTGCCGCAAGTTCCTCGATCAGGCTCCGCAGGATCAGGGAGGAGCCGACGTCAAGCCCTGAAAAAGGCTCATCCAATAGAACGAGATCGGGATTGTGCAGCAGCGCCGCCGCCAGCAGCACCTTCTGGCGCATGCCCTTCGAGTACGCCGAGATGGCGACATGGCGATCATCGTAGAGCGCTAACAATCGCAACAGCCCGTCGATACGCTCGATCGCCAGCTTTGCGGCGAGATTGCGCAGTTGCGCCACCATCACCAGATACTCCGCGCCGCTCAGATGCGTGTACAGGTACGGCTCTTCAGGCACGTAGCCGAGACGCTGCTTATATGCCATCAAGTCGTCGTGGATCGGCTTGCCGTCGAACAGGACCGACCCCGAGTTCATCGCGATCAGCCCCGTAATCATCTTCATCGTGGTGGACTTGCCGGAGCCGTTCGGCCCGAGATAGCCGGTCACTTCTCCGGCGCGCGCGCAGAAGCTCACGTTCTCTACGGCCGGAATGCTGGAGTAACGCTTGGAGACATTTCTGAGTTCGAGCATGGTTTTACCTGCACCCTATGTAGCAAACTACTCCAGTCAATGTCAAGCGACTTATGCGCCGATGGTGTCCTCCGTATGGCGACGAGGCTAAATTTCATGCCTTGGAATCAATCTGGCGCAACATGACCAGAAACCGCTAACATCCATAGAGAACGTAATTTAGAGATAGAAACCCACCTAACCCATGATTGCTGAAATCATCGCCGTCGGCTCCGAGATGCTTACGCCGCACCGGCAGGACACCAACTCGCTCTACCTTACGGCCGGGCTCAACGATCTTGGCGTCGAGGTTGGCTTCAAGACGATCGTTGGCGACAATCTTGGCCATCTGACCGACGCGGCAAAGATCGCCATCGACCGCGCCGATGTTGTCGTCTTCTCGGGCGGCCTTGGCCCCACCGAGGATGACCTCACCCGCGAGGCTGCCGCCGCTGCTCTAGGTATCGAACTTCACCGCGATCCTGCTGTGCTTACCAACCTCTACCAGCGCTATGCGGCGCGGCAGATCGTGATGCCGCCGAATAACGCGAAGCAAGCCGACGTGCTCGACGGAGCAATTCTGCTCGCCAATAAAAATGGCAGCGCTCCGGGCCAATATCTCGACACCACGATCAACCGGCGGCGCAGGATTGTCATTCTTCTGCCGGGACCGCCGGGGGAGTTGAAGCCGCTCTTCGATGAAGCGTGTAAGGCGCGGCTCGCTGCTGCTCTTCCCGCTCGTCACCTTGCACGGCGGATGCTGCGCATGGCGCTGATCCCAGAGTCGCAGGTCGACGCTCGCACCGCACCTATCTATAAGCAGTACGCGGACGTCGAGACCACGATCCTCGCCGGGCATGCGGAGATCCAGCTTCACTTCCTCGCCGCCAGGCCGACGCTTGCCGAGGCGCAGGCCCGTGTCGATGAACTCGCCGAAGAGATTGAGCGCCAGATGGGCGATACCATTTTCTCGTCCGGCGGCGAGAGCCTCGAAGAGGTTGTGCTGCGGATGCTTGGCAGAAAGCTCCTCACGCTCGCTACTGCCGAAAGCTGCACCGGCGGTCTGGTCGCCGAGCGCCTCACCGCCGTTCCGAACAGTTCGAGCACGTTCCTCGGCGGCGCGGTCGTCTATACCAACGAACTCAAGACGATCCTCGCCGATGTCTCTCAAGAGACGATCGAGCGCAACGGCGCGGTAAGCGAAGAGACGGCGGGCGCATTGGCCGAAGGCATCCGTGTGCGCACCGGGGCAGCACTGGGCATCTCAGTCACAGGGCTTGCCGGCCCCGGCGGCGCTGCCGACGGACCGGACGCGGAAAAGCCGATCGGACGGGTCTACATCGGCCTGGCTGACGGACGGCAGACGCAGGTACGGGAGCTTAACCTGACCGGCGACCGTACGCGCGTTCGCTATTGGGCCTCGCAACACGCTCTTGAAATCATCCGCCGCTACGTGCTGTCGTCATGCCAAACTGGTTCATAACGCCCGCTTGATAAACTCATCGAGAAAGACTCCTCCGGAAAGACAATGACTCCCTGGCTCCTCTCCATCTCGCTGGCGTATCTTCTGGGCTCGATTCCGTTTGGCTATGTTCTGGTGAAGACGTTTCGCAAACAGGACATTCGCTCTACCGGCAGCGGCAATATCGGCGCTACCAACGTGGCCCGTTCCGGGGCGAAGGGGCTTGCTATCGCCACGCTCCTGCTCGATCTGGGCAAGGCGTTCCTTGCGGTCAAGATCGCACAATATGTTCTGCCTGGCAACTACGGCCTTGCCGTGGCTGCGGCCGTCGCCGCCATCCTCGGCCATGTCTTTCCCGTCTGGCTACGCTTCCGTGGAGGCAAAGGCGTAGCCAGCGCTCTCGGTGTATTTCTGGCGCTCACTTGGCCGAGCGCGCTGGCTGCGGTCGCGGTCTTCGCTGTCGTCTTCCTGCTCACCCGATATGTCTCTCTGGCGTCGATCGTCGCGGCTGCGGCCCTGCCCCTGTTCGCCTTCCATTTTGTGACGCCCAGAACGCCCGCCGTGATCGCCGGTTTTCTCTTCATCCCATTGCTCATCATCGTCAAACACCACCAGAACATCCGCCGTCTGTTGGCTGGCACGGAGAACCGCTTCGGCTCCTCCAAGGTGGCGGCATGAGCCGGATTGCGATTCTCGGCGCTGGCGCCTGGGGCACAGCTCTCGCGCTCTCGCTTGCACGACGCCGCGGCCACGAGATCGTGCTGTGGTCGCACTCGGCTCCGCTGGCCGACCAGCTGAATGATGTCGGCGAAAATCTTCCCTATCTTCCTGGATTCACTCTTCCCGCCGATATCCAGGTCACCTCCGACCTGCCGGGCGCGATCTTCGAGGCAGACATTCTGCTCTGCGTTACGCCTTCGCAGCATCTTCGCGGCGTCATCGGCCATATTGCTCCACTGCTGACCCCGGACCAGATCCTTGTAAGCGCGTCGAAGGGCCTAGAAGAGAACTCTTTCCTGCGCATGTCACAGGTCATTGCCTCGATGACGGATAATCCCTGCGCGGTCCTTAGCGGACCTTCGTTCGCGCAGGAGGTGGCTCTCGGCTATCCCACGGCCATCGTTGCCGCAGCCCCCTCGTCCGCGCTGGCACAGGTGATTCAACGGGAGTTTTCTTCTCCGACCCTGAGGATCTACACCAACGACGACGTCATCGGCGTCGAGCTGGGCGGCGCGCTGAAGAATGTGATCGCCATCTCCTCCGGAATCGTCCATGGCCTCAATCTCGGACATAACTCTGCCGCAGCGCTGATCACGCGCGGCATCGCCGAGATGACGCGCCTTTCGGTGGCCTGCGGCGGCCGTCGGCAGACCCTGGCCGGGCTCTCCGGCGTCGGCGACCTTATTCTCACCTGCACAGGAAATCTCTCGCGCAACCGCTCCGTGGGGATCGAACTGGGCAAGGGGCGCCATCTTCCCGAGATCCTCGCGGGACTGAATGGCAAGGTGGCCGAAGGCATCCAGAGCACTGCGGCAGCACTCGGGCTTGCTGCCCGTTATGGGGTGGAGATGCCGATTACCGAACAGATGGACGCCATCCTACACCACCAGAAGTTGCCAAAGGACGCGATCCGGGACCTGATGGGACGCCCCGGACGCGAGGAATAGACGGGGTCGAACAGGCCGCCCGTGACTGCTTCTCTCAAAGACCCTTGACCTTTGAACGCGTGAGTCGCATCTTATTAAGTATGACCGATACGACCAAGCCCGCCGACACCCACATCCCTGAAGATGAGGGCAATTTTCTGCACGTTGTCATCTATGCGGGCATCTTCCTCGTAATAGGGCTGATCGTGGCATTCCTCATCGTCAACTCCGTGGGGGGACACATGCTTCCGGGCATTCACACTCCCCACCCGACGTCGCAGCTTCTGCTACCCGGGGGGAACAATGTCTCCATCGCTGCCGCCGGGACCGCTGAATCTCCATTCATATTTCCGCAACAAATCATCTGAGACCGTGTCTAATCAAACCGAGCATCTGATCTGGTGATCGTGACCGGACAGAGGCTTGGAACCTGTCGTTCTCGAACTCCGGCGCAGTCAAGCACGGCCGGGCAAAACGAAGAGCGGGCGGGAAGGTTGATCCATGAAGATGACTCGTCTTTTTAAGAATTCGATCGGCACCATCGCGGTAGCGGGAGCACTGCTGGTTGCTGCTCCCCGGCCAGCCCACGCAGGTGTCTTTGTCTCTGTTGCAATCGCTCCTCCTGTTATCCCTGTGTATGTACAGCCTGCAATCCCTGGCGATGGCTACATCTGGACTCCGGGCTATTGGGCCTGGACAGGTGAGGGCTACGAGTGGGTTGATGGGGCCTGGGTTGAGCCTCCCTATGTTGGCGCGCTCTGGACCCCCGGATACTGGGGCTATGGCGGCAGCGGCTACTTCTGGAATGCCGGCTACTGGGGCAGGAGCATCGGCTACTACGGCGGGATCAATTATGGCTTCGGCTACTTCGGCACCGGCTTCTACGGCGGCTACTGGGATCATCGCCACTTCTGTTACAACCGCGGGTACAACAACTTCGGTGGACGCCACTTCGACCACGTCTACGACCGGCGGGTCAGCGGCTTCGATGGACGGCCCGGCGGCGCGAGCTGGGCGAGACGTGGAGACAATCATGGCTTCGACCGAGGTCGCGGAGCGAATATCGGCGGCCGCAACGATGGTAACCACGGCTTCAGCAACAATGTTAACCATGGTTTTGCGAACAACGGCAATCGCGGCTTCGCGAACAATGGGAACCGTGGCTTCAGCAACAACGGCAATCATGGCTATGCGAACAACGGCAACCACGGTTTCGCAACGAACGTAAATCGTGGAGGCTTTGACAACAACCGCCAGGCTTATCACGGAACGCAGTCGTTCAATCGCGGTAACAACACGCCGCACAGCTTCGCACAGCAGAGTTCACGAAGCTATGCGCAACCGGGCGGCCAGCGCAGCTTTGGCGGTCAGAGCCGCGGCTCATCGAGCGCACCTCACGGTAGTTATGGCGGCGGAAGCTTCCATGGCGGCGGTGGCGGTGGAGGCAGCTTCCACGGCGGTGGCGGCGGCTTCCATGGCGGCGGTGGTGGCGGAAGCTCCCACGGCGGTGGTGGAGGCGGTGGCAGCTCCCATGGTGGCGGTGGTGGTCACCGGTAACACTGGCAGGAAAGATGGGCTGAGGAGACAATCCTCAGCCCATCTTCTTTTTCCCGGAAGTTTCAAGCGACTGCAATCAGGCGCGATTAGCCAACTGCAATACCACCTCTCCAATGACCTTGACAGCGGCTGGATGCGCCAGCGCCCGTGCCCGCTCGCCCATCTCCTGCCGACGGGAGTCATCGGCAAGCAGTTGCTGCAATGCACGCAGCAGCCGTTCTTCGTTGAGTTCAGCCTCTACGATCATCTCGGCAGCACCGGCAGCGACAAATGCATCGGCGTTCTTTCGTTGATGGTCGTCGGCGGCCTGCGGAAACGGCACCAGAACAGAGGACCGGCCAGCCGCCGACAGCTCCGCCATCGTGCTCGCGCCGCTGCGGCACAGAATCAGGTCCGCGGCGGCAAACTGGGCCGCCATGTCATCAAGATAGGGCGTGACTTTAACCCGCTCCAGGCCCACTCCAACGCTGCGATAGATGGCAAGCGTGGACTCTCCATGCCGCCCTCCGGTCTGATGCACTACGTCCAGCGTTGGGAAGTCGTTCAGGAGCCGCTCCGTGATTCTCGGCATCAATTCGTTGAATACGCGCGCACCCTGGCTGGCTCCAAAGACCAGCAACCTCTTCCTGCCATCCGGCGGCCTTTTGCCGATCGCAAAGAACTCCGGGCGAACCGGCGTACCTGTGACCTGCGCCCGGTGAAAGTAGCTGCGTGTCTGCTCGAAGTTCACCGCTGCAGCCGTCACCAGCTTTCCCACCAGGCGGTTCGCAAGACCGGGAACAGCGTTCGGCTCAAAGGCCAGTGTTGGCACTCGCAACAAAATTGCCGCCATCATCGCCGGGCCGGAGGCATATCCTCCCACGCCTACGACGACATCCGGCCGAAAGCCGTGCAGAAGGCTGAGGCATCGGCCCACGCCTAGCGGAAGGTCTATCAAGGTACGCATCCGCGTGCCGATACTCACATTTTTCAATTGACCGACATGGATCAACTCCAGCGGAAACCCCGCTTCGGGAACCAGCCGGGTCTCGAGCCCGCGCGCTGTGCCTACGAATCGGACCTCGGCACCCGCGGCATCGCGCAATTCCCGCGCAATTGCCAGCGCCGGGATCACATGTCCGCCGGTTCCGCCTCCGGCGATCAATACGCGCAATCGAGCCCCACCGTCGACCCGCACGTCAGTCGATCTCACGGGTCACATTCAGCAGGATTCCCATGCAGGCCAGCGTCACGAACAGGGATGTTCCGCCAAACGAGATAAAGGGCAGCGTGATCCCCTTGGTCGGCAGCAGCGCGACTACGACACTCATGTTGAAGAACGCCTGGATGAGCACGGCCGCGGTGATGCCGAATGCCAGAAACCGGGCAAAGGGATCGGTCGAAAGAAATGCTGCCCGCAGACCGCGATAGCCAAGAAACACAAACATCGCAACAACCGCAAGCGCGCCGATCAACCCAAGCTCTTCGCAGATATTGGCGAAGATGAAATCGGTATGCGGCTCCGGCAGGTAGAAGAGCTTCTGGCGTCCTTCCATCAAACCCAGTCCGCGAATCCCTCCCGTCCCGACCGCAATCAGCGACTGAAGAATATGGAAGCCCGATCCTCTAGGATCGGCCTCGGGATTGACGAAGGCCAGCATGCGCGCCCGCCGCCACGGCACCCGAAACAACATGTAATAAAGCACCGGCGACGCGCACGCCAATGCGATGCCGATATATTTCACCTGCAATCCTGCAAGATAAAGCATCAGCATCGTCACCGCGGCGCAGACGATCGCCGTTCCCAGGTCGGGCTCTTTAAGGATGAGCGCGAGGAAGAGTAGCGGCGGCAATGCGGCGCGCAAGACCGTTCCCCGCCAGTCGTCGAGCTTGTGCATTCGCGTCTGCAAAAAATAAGCGAGGAACAAGATCAGCGCGGGCGTTGCCAGCTCCGACGGTTGAAAACTAAGCGTGCCAAGCCGGAACCACCGATGCGTGTTGTGCGAGTCACGCGTCGCAAACACGGCCATCAGCAGCAGCATGGTCACGGCGACCACAGGGAAGACGACCCGAGGATTGTTGTAGTGGCGATAATCGATCCGCATCAACAGCACCATGGCAACCAGGCCAACGCCCGCCCAGATCGACTGCCGCACCATGAAGTAGTACGCCGAACCGAACTGCGATTTCGCCATCACCGCCGACGCCGAAAACACCATCACCAGCCCAAACAGCACCAGCAGCAGCACCACTCCGAAGAGCCACTTGTCCACCCCTACTCTCTTCGCCATTCCGTCCGCTTCCCTGCCTCTGTTGCTGTTTAGTTCAATTCATTGACCAACTGCCGAAAGACCTGTCCCCGGTGCTCGTAGTTCTCGAACTGGTCGAAGCTCGAGCAGGCCGGAGCCAGCATAACAATGTCTCCTGCCACCGCCGCCTTCGCCGCCTCGGCCACTGCAGTCTTGATGGTGTCCGCTGAGACTATCTTCACCACTCCCTGCAACTGGCGCTCAATCTTTTCGGCGGCTGAACCAATCGTATAAACAATCTTCACGCGCTCTCTCAGCAGACCGGCCATCGCCGCGTAGTCGGAGTTCTTGTCCTTGCCTCCCAGAATCAGATGGATACCGCCTGCGAAGGAGGCCACCGCCTTCATCGCCGCATCTACATTGGTCGCCTTGGAGTCGTTATAGAACTCCACCCCGCGCAGCAGCCGCACAAACTCCAGCCGATGCTCCACGCCTTTGAACCCGGCGACCGAAGCCCGGATCTTCTCCGCAGGAATTCCCGCCAACCGCGCCGCGCATACCGCCGCCAGCACATTCTCGACGTTGTGAGCACCCTTCAGCGTGATCTCGGCGACCGGCATCACCGGCTCGGGCTTGCCGCCCTCTTTGGCGAGGAAGAAGATGCTCTCGCCATGAACGAACGCGCCCTGCTTCACAGCACGGCGGCGGCTGAACCAATAGATCTGCGCCTGCGTCTTCGCCGCCACCATCTGGGCGGCCTTGTCTTCGGCATTCAGAACCAGAAAGTCGTCAGCCTCCTGCCGTTCCGTAATCCGCGTCTTCGCCGCAGCATAGTTCTCGAAACTACCATGCCGATCCAGGTGGTCGGGCGTGATATTCAACACCACGGCGATCCACGGATGAAACTCCGCAATCGTCTCCAGTTGAAAGCTCGAAACCTCCAGAACGCTGATTGAATCCGCTGTGCTCTTGGCCACCAGATCGATCACCGGCAACCCGATATTGCCGCCCACCAGCGCACTCTCACCGGCGTCTGCAAATATTTTTCCCAGCAAGGTCGTCGTGGTCGTCTTCCCATTCGATCCCGTGATCGACACAACTTTGCCTTTGAGAAACCGGCTGGCCAACTCCAGCTCGCCAATCACCGTCAGGCCGAATGCCTTTGCCTGCTTCACCTCGGGCGTGTCCATCGGAATCCCGGGCGACACCACAATTAAATCCTGCCGTCGAAAGGTCAGCAACCCATGGCCGCCCGACTCGACCATAATTCCTGCATCGAGCAACGCAGGAATCTCCTTGGCCAGCGCCTCCGCGCTGCGCGTATCGCTCACCGTCACCTGCGCTCCCTGCTGACGCAGAAACAGCGCGGACGACAGCCCGCTCTTGCCCAATCCCACCACCAAAACCCGTTTGTTCTTCAGTTCCATAACTCTTCCTGTTCCCAACTCACCGCAACTTCAAAGTAGTCAAAGCAAACAGCGCGAACACCAGCGCCATAATCCAGAACCGCGCAATCACCTTCGACTCCGACCAGCCCATTAACTCAAAGTGATGATGCAGCGGGGCCATCTTGAAGATGCGTTTCCCGTTGCGCAGCTTGTAACTCCCAACCTGGAGCATCACGCTGACTGCCTCCAGAATAAACACCCCGCCGATAAATGGCAGCAGGAGCTCCTGCTTGATAATCACGGCGACCGTGCCGATCGCCCCGCCTAGCGCAAGGCTGCCAACGTCGCCCATAAAGATCTCCGCCGGGTGAGCGTTATACCAGAGGAAGCCGATGCTGGCCCCCACCATGGCCCCGCAGAATATGGTCAACTCGCTGACCAGCGGCATTCGCGGCAGTTCAAGATACTCGCTGAACACCGCATGTCCACCCACATACGTCAGGACAGTCAGCGCACCGGCTGCGATGATCGTACAGCCGATCGCCAGCCCATCCAGCCCATCCGTCAGGTTCACTGCGTTGCTCGAAAACGTGATGACCAGCACGACAAAGACAACGAACGGAAAGAAGGCCAGCCACCAGAGATGAGGCATCCGCAGCAGGCCATCCCAAATAAGGTTGGGCCGAAAGTTTTTCGCAAACGGGACCACCAGCCGCGTCGAATACGTCCCATGCAGCTCCATCGTCACCAGCGCCAGCGCCACTCCTCCACTGGCCAGAAACTGCAGGCCCATCTTGGCCTTGGCCGTCAGTCCCTGGTTCCTGCGGTGGACCACCTTGATGTAGTCATCCGCGAACCCGATCGCTCCAAAGGCCAGCGTCGACAGCATCACCAGCCATACCAGCGGGTTCGATAGATCGGACCACAACAGCGTCGGCACCAAAATCGAAATCAGGATCAGCACGCCGCCCATCGTTGGTGTGCCGCTCTTCTTCTGGTGGGACTGCGGGCCTTCCTCGCGGATGTACTGCCCGATCTGAAACTCGCGCAGCTTCTCAATCACGTATGGCCCGATCAGCAGGCCGATCAGTAGCGCCGTCAGGGTCGCGAACACCGTCCGAAACGTCAGGTAGCGAAAGATGCGAAAGAGACGAAAGTAAGGGAACAGCTTTTGATAGAGCAGCCAATAGAGCAAAACGTCTCCGCCTTGAATTCACAGTCAGGATTAGCGGCTGCTTCTGTCCAGCCGCAAACTCATCGCTATCTTAACAGGCGTTTGCCCACTCGCCGCGTGGCATTTTCCTCGGCGAACCAAGGCGCATTCATTCTCCCAATTCCGCTCCCAGCCTCAACGTTGGCGGCTAGGAAGTCAGACCCGCCAACGCCCGCTCCAGCATCACGCCGCGCGAAGCCTTCAACAGCACCGCATCGCCGGCGTGCACGTTGGCCTGCAACCACCTGCCGGCCGCTTCGGCATCGGACACAAACACCGCCTCCGCCCCGCCTTCGCGAGCCGCCGTCACCAGCGCCTCTGCCAAACCGCGCACACCGACGACCGTGGTCACGCCGCGTTGCGCCATCCTCTGCCCGCAGGCGCGATGGAGCGACTCGCCCTCCGGCCCGAGCTCCAGCATCTCACCCGCCACCACGATGTGCCGTTCTCCGGGCACCGCCATCAGAGCATCGACCATCGCATCGAGCGCCCGCGGATTGGAGTTGTAGCAATCATTGATCAGCGTCGCGCCTCGCCACGGCACCACCTCACCGCGCTTGTCCCCGGCCCGCAGTTCGCCGAGTGCAGCCGCACACGCGGCAAGCGCCATACCGCTCTTCAACCCTGTCGCAATCGCCGCCAGCGCATTCGGTACATTGTGGCGTCCCAGCATCGGCAACTGCACGCTGGCCCGCTCGCCATAGGCCTCGACGGTAAATGCGACGCCATCAGCTCCAACCTCGGCGATGTCTACTGCTTGAACCTGAGCGCCCTCGTTGGTCCCATAGAAGACCGCACGGTCCCCCAGGCCCCGCCCGAACGAGGCGACGTAGTTGTCGTCAAAGTTCAGCACCGCCACCCCATCCGCCGGCAGCGCCTCGATCAGCTCATACTTTGCCAGCGCAATGCCTGCAATCCCATCGGGAAAAAACTCGAGATGCACAGGCCCCACATTCGAGACGACGGCCCAGTCCGGCTTCGCAATCTTTGCAAGGGCGGCAATCTCCCCGGCATGATTCATGCCCATCTCGATGACTGCGACCTCATGCTCCCGTTCCAGTCTCAACAACTGCAACGGCAGCCCAAATCCATTGTTCAAATTCCCATGCGACTTCAACACCTTGAACTGCGCCGACAACACCTGCGCGACGGCCTCCTTCGTCGTCGTCTTGCCCGCCGACCCGGTGATGCCGATCACGCGGCCGCCCCACTGCCGTCGCACCGCATGGGCCAGCTTCTGCAAGGCCAACAGCACACAGTCCTCGCAATCGGACACCCGCAGCAACTTCGTCTCGTCCACCTCGGCAGGCACCACCCAGCGATTGCTGACGACTGCCGCAACCGCACCATCGGCAAGCGCCGCGGTCACGTAATCATGTCCATCCAGTCGCTCGCCCTTTACAGCAAAGAAAAGATCACCAGCCCCAATCGTCCGCGAATCGATCGAATACCCCAGCGCCTCCGCCGACGTATCGAACTCGCCGTCGGCGTGAATCCAATCGGCAACCTGGCCAAGTGTCAACTTCATGCAATCTCCTTCAAAACCCCGGCAGACACGGCCACGTCGTCAAACGGCACCGTCCCGTCTCGCAGGACCTGCACCTTCTCGTGGCCTTTGCCCGCCAGCAGCACAATATCTCCAGCTTTTGCCGAACGGATCGCGATCTCAATCGCTCCCGCGCGGTCTTCTTCTACGATGCAGATTGTGCCCGTCGCAGTTACACCGGCCAGCGCCTCTTCGATAATTCCCGCCGGGTCTTCGGTACGGGGGTTATCGCTGGTCAGCACCACCAGGTCGCTCCCCTCGCCTGCAGCCCGCCCCATGCGTGGACGCTTCGTGCGGTCCCGGTCCCCGCCGCAGCCAAACAGCGTAATCACGCGTCCGCCGCGCTCTTTCACCAACTCACGCCCCAGCGTAATTAAGTTACGGAGAGCATCTTCCGTATGCGCATAATCGACGACCACCGTAATGCCGGTCTCTCCTGAAGGCACCACCTCAAACCGCCCCGGCACCTGCGCGCCCGCGGCAACCCCGGCAACGATCTCGTCCAGCGTCAACCCGCGTGCCCAGGCAGCTGCGCTCGCAGCCAGCAGGTTGTAAACATTGACCGGCCCCGTCAGCGGAGACCGCATATCCAGAGCGCCCGCAGGAGTCGTCATCCGAAACCGCGTCTCCCCCGCAAGCATCTCGACCGACTCGGCGCGAAACTCTCCTCTGCCTTCCATCCCGTACCACAGCACCTGCGAATGCGCAGCGGCGGCGACCAGCCGGTCCCTGGACAGATCGTCCGCATTGAGTACGGCGACACGCGGCGGCGGTGTGCCCAGGCCCGCGAATAACCGCGCCTTCGCGGCGAAGTAAGCCTCCATCGTGCCGTGATAATCGAGATGGTCCTGCGTCAGGTTGGTAAAGATGGCGACATCCACCGGCAAGCCCCACACCCTCTCCTGATCGAGCGCGTGGCTCGACATCTCCATCACCGCCTCGGTCGCGCCGGCCTTCACTCCATCCGCGAAGATCGCCAGCACGTCCCGGCCCTCGGGCGTGGTGTGCGGAGACGGGCGGACCTCCCCGCCTACATGCGTCTCGATCGTCCCGATCAACACGCACGTCCGGGCCACGCTCCGCAGCATGGCCTCCAGTAAAAACGCCGTCGTCGTTTTGCCATTCGTCCCGGTGACCGCGCTCAACGCCAGCCGCCGCTCGGGATGGCCCATCACCGCCGCGCTCGCCTCTGCCAGCGCCCGTCGCCCATGTTCCACCAGCGCAGCGCCAGCCCATGCATGTTGCCGCCGCAAACCGTCGTAGGCCGCGCGCGAATCGGTGACCACCGCAACCGCTCCCTGCCCGACCGCTGCATCGATAAATCGGTTCCCATCGGTCCCGCCGCCCCGCATCGCGACAAAGATATCGCCAGGCCCCACCCTGCGCGAGTCATACTCGACGCCGGTAATCTCTGCCGGCGAAGCCGCGCTCTCCACCACCTCAACATCCGCTACAACGTCTGTCCACCGCATAAGCAATTCTAAGCCGCGAGTCCCTGCCTAACGGGTAAAGCGGACGACGATCTCGGTCCCGCTCGGCACCATCGTTCCCGCCGCAGGCATCTGCTCCCGGGCCAAACCGCTTCCCACCGGCTTCACTCGCAGCCCTTGCGCGTCGGCCTGCTCGATGACAGCGCGCAGACCTCTCCCCGTAAACGAAGGCACGGCCACGCGCCTGCTCGCATCCACACGAATACCGCCAGTCTTTGGCTGGGCCGACGGCGCAGTCTTCGCCGAAGTCAGCATCGTTGCTTCCCCACTCGCGCTATCCTGCATGGACGAGTTGGTTCCAGCCTTGAACGCCGACACCACCTTGGCCGACAGCGGGGCAACCGTCTCCCGCGTGCTCTGCTTTGCCGCGGCCTTGTCCTCCGCAACTGCCTGCATCGCGGCAGGAGTTGCCGGAGTTCGCAGTGGATCATCCGCAGGCAGATTATTCGCATCGTCGAACATCGCCGTCAGGTCCGTAGCGCTGTCAGCCGGACTATCGTCCACCAGGTCCTTCGCCGTCAGCATCGGCTCAGCTTTCTTCGCCTTCAGCGGCTGATCGTGCGGCACTCCGAGATACTCGAGTACCTGTTGCGCCACCTCGGCAAATACAGGCGCGCTCACCGCTGCGCCATATTTGCTCGGCCCGGCCGTTGGATTATCGATGACCACCGTTACCGAAATTGCCGGATTGCTCACCGGAGCGAATCCCGCAAAGCTCGCAACCAGCTTCGTATGCGAGTACGTGTGCGTCGCCGGATCGATCTTCTGCGCCGTTCCAGTCTTTCCAGCCGAGCTATATCCATTCAACGCAGCGGCCTTGCCGGTGCCTTCCTCGACAATTCCCTCCATCATCTTGCGCATCTTCGCCGAAGTCAGCTCCGAGATCACGCGATGCGCTCCATCCGGAAGAGGGTCCGGCAACTCGTTCCCGGGATGAAACGCTATCGGCTTCAACCGGGGATCGCCCTTCATCGCGTCCGTGGAACTCAGGAGGATATGCGGAGGCAGATACATGCCGCCATTTGCAATTGTGCTCACCATGGTTACAAGCTGGATCGGCGTTACGCCGACCTCCTGCCCAATCGCCAGCGACAGGATGCTCGTCGATCCCCACCGGTTCGGCGGACGCAGCAGCCCACGCGTCTCGCTCGGCAGCTCGATCCCACTGCGCTCGCCAAACCCATACGCCTTCATATAGTGATAGAACTTGTTCGGTCCCAGCTTCAGGGCCATCTTCGCCGCGCCCACGTCGCTCGAACGCTCCAGGGCGTATTGCACCGTGATCTTGCCCAGGCCGCGATCCGAGACGTCATCATGCAAAGTGCGCCCGTACATCGTCATCTGGCCGCCCTGACAATCCACAATGTCAGTCGGTTCCACGCCCGCCCCGTCTATTGCGGCAGAGTAGGTCACCAGCTTGAACGTCGAGCCCGGCTCATAGATATCGCTCACGGCCAGGTCTGTCAACGCGCCCGGCTTCATGTGGCGCGGATCGTTCGGGTTGAATCGCGGAGAGATGGCCAGCGCGAGAATCTGCCCGGTATGCGGGTCCTGCACGACGATCGTTCCGTGGAGCGCCTTCACCTTCTCCATCTGCGCATCCAGCGCCTTCTCGGCGATGTACTGAATGTTCGCATCAATCGTCAGCAAAAGATTTTCGCCCGGCAGCGGCTGGCTCTCTTCGCTTCCGAGCACATGCCGTTTCGCATCCACGGCCGTCAGCATGTGCCCCGGGCTGCCGTGCATATTATCGTCAAACTCCAGCTCCAGCCCGCCCAGCCCCTTGTCATCCGTTCCTACAAAGCCCAGCACCTGAGCCGCCAGGTCGCCGTTCGGATAGAAACGCTTAAACTCTTTCTGGATGTACACGCCCTTCAGATTCAACTCGCGGACCCGCTTGGAGGTCTCCGGATCGAGTTTTCTCGCAACCCACGCAAAGTTCCGCGACGCGTTCAACCGGGCCAGTATCCTCTTCTCGGAGGTGTAGCTGTCCGCCGGGTCCGAGTGCACAATCTCGGACAGCATCTGCGCCGCGTTTTCCTTGTTGTCGCCCAGCTCCGACGGCACCGCGTAGACACTGTCGACCAGTACTGTCATCGCCAGCTCTCGCAGATTGCGGTCGTACAACATCCCGCGTCTCGGGGCCACCTCAAACGTCCGCTGCTGCTGCTGTGCCGCGCGCCGCACGAATTCCGCGTGCCGCACCACCTGCACCCAGCCCAGACGCAACACGATCAGTCCCACCCAGAAGCAGAAAAAAAGCGTCACGTAGACGAAACGGATTCTCCGTATCGGAGCCGTCAACGTCTGCCGTGGCGCCTGCTTCATCCTTCTCTCAACTCCCGATTCGCTTCGCTGCCGTTCCCTGCTCTATCCTACTGTCCAACGAACTTTGGAGCATGAGACTGGGCCAGCACGGGAGCCATGGAATCGCTTCCATCCTGCCGCACCACCTGGCCCGGCTGGGGCGCATCGAGTCCAAGCTGCTTCGCAATCCGGTCGATCCGCTCCGGGTCGGTCAACTCGGCTTCCGACAACCGAAGCTGCCGGTTCTGCTCGCTCAGGTGCTCTACCTGCACTTTCTGCGCTTCGATGTGATAGCCCATCTCGATGGCCGAGAAGTGCTGCCAGACGTAGACCATGACCAGAAGGAACAGAACGCTCGTCACCGCCGCGAAGCTGCGCATCTCGCGCTTGCGCACGGGATCGTCCGCCTTCACGATGCGGCTGTTGTCAATATGCTTCGTAAAAAAGACCTCGGGCGTGGGGCCGCGCCGCGCCCTGCGTTGCGCCTCGTACAGCTCTCGGTTGCGCTCTGCCAAGGTCGCCGCGCGCCCCTGCGACTGCCGCCGCGTGCCCATCATCTCGATCTGTTGCCCTGCCATCGCCGTTGCTGCCATAGCGCACCTCGTGTGCTCTTGCCTGCTCAGGCCTTTCGCCTGAACGAATCTTGTGCCGCTCTCTCCCAAAAATACGAACCGGGCCGGGATCGCTATTTGAAGGAGGGGACTTTTTGTTACGAGTTGTCTTTCGCCTGAAAGAAGGTGGGACAACCCCGGCCCGATCACTTGTTGTTACAAATTCGGCAGCTTTCCGAATCAGTAACCAATCCTGTTACTAAATCTTCTGTACCGCCCGCAGTTTTGCGCTTCTCGATCGCGGGTTTCTCATCTCTTCCTGCTCACCGGCCACAACCGGCTTCTTCGTCAAAACCTCATAAATCTTGTTCCGGCCAGCTTCACGGAACGCATCTTTCACCAGCCGGTCCTCCAGCGAGTGGAAGCTGATCAACACCAGCCTTCCTCCCGGCTTTAGCAGAGATGGCGCGCTCTCCAGCAGCGTCCTGATCTCTCCCAGCTCATCATTCACTCGAATCCGAAGCGCCTGAAAGGTCCGTGTAGCGGGGTGAATCTTGTCGCCTTTCATTGATGGGGCCGCGGCCGATACCACTCTGGCTAACTCTGCCGTCGTTGTAATCGGCCGGGCCCTCACAATGGCTCTGGCGATTCTCCGCGACCTCCTTTCCTCTCCGAATTCGTAAATCAGATTGGCGAGCTCGTTTTCGTCCTCCTGATTTACCACTTGCTCGGCCGTCTCGCCGCTGCGCGTATCCATACGCATGTCCAGCGGACCTTCGGTCCGAAAACTGAATCCTCTGTGCGCCTCGTCCAGTTGCAGGCTGCTCACGCCAAAATCAGCAAGCAGACCATCCAGACTTCGCGGCTCGATCAGGATCGAAGCCTCCGAAAACGCCCTCGGCTCAAACACCACCTCCGGCATCTCGCTGCCAATTTCGGCCCGCACTTCCTCAAGCCTCGCCCTGGCTGCTTCCATCGCCTCCGGGTCGCGGTCAAAGCAGATCAACCTGCCCTTCGCGCCCAGCCTCTTCGCAATCTCCGAAGAGTGACCGGCCAGCCCCAGCGTCGCGTCTACATAAACGCCGCCGGGCCGCACATTCAAATACTGCAAAGCTTCATCTAAAAGAACCGGCACATGTTGCGGTCTACTCATCCCATCCGCCTCTGTGCTCCCCCTGAGGGGCATCCGTGCCTATAACCCAAACTCTGACAACGCCATCTGATCGGCTTCCGTCATCGGGGCTGCGTCCATCTCAGCCTTGAACAAATCGTGGTTCACCACCTCGAGGAACGTCTGCACGCCGAACACAACCACCTCGCCCGTAACCTTGGCCGTCTCCCGCAGCAACTGCGGAACCAGCAACCGGCCCTGCGCGTCCATCTCCGCCATCTGGCCGTAGTAGTTCGTCACGTCCAGAAACTTCTTCTTCGCCGGGTTCATGGAAGGGATCGCGGCCAGCTTCTCCTCGATCTTTTCCCACTCTTTCAGCGGATAGATCTCAGCCCGCTTCCCGTCCTTGCTGGTGATATAAAACTGCGGCCCATATAGCTCATCCACACGGCGCTTGAACTCAGCCGGCAGCTTCAGCCGGCCTTTCTCGTCCACGCGTGTTGGGTGATTTCCGCGAAACATATCAACCTCGATACCGACCAGGTAAATCTCTTCTCGAAGCAGTGCAGCGGAGTAGAATTCCCTCAGATCATGCTTGAGTTCTTCCCTTTTGATCCACTTCCTACCACTCCGCTCCACCATCCTTACCCAGTGACCACCTGCTGTAAAGCACTAAATTGCGCAAAATACTGCATTTCCCACAATGGAATGTGGAAAACTCAGCAAGTTGTGTAATCGGAAGATATAACCACTACATACAGTGTTGACGCGGCTGGTTCATACCAACTACGACACTTGCAGACCTAAAATCCATCTGCTAGGCGAACTAAAAGCGAAAGCAAGCGCAAAGCCTCAGATCGAGCGCGCAACCGCCAGCCTTTTTCGCCGCAGCAGCCACACCAGATAGGCCAGCACCGCCAAATTGATGACCAGCAGACTTAGCCGAAACCAGCTTGGCCGTCGCGCGAGTTCGTACAGCTCCCATGGAAGAAACGAGATTGTCAGGATCAGCGTCAGGTACTCTGCCCAGACCTTTTCGAGCACCAGCCCCACGCCTTCCGTCAGTGCCACGACGGAATAGGAGAACGTGCCCGCACTGATCAGCTTGAGTTTGTGTACGTCGATCAGGTCGACTTTATCCAACAGAAGAGCGACAAACCGGCTCTCCGGATCGAACTTCAGGGCCATGGCCACGCGCATCACGACATCGCCAAGGTCTTTGTGCAGCATGTGGATCGCGCCCATCCCGATGCAGAAAAACAGGATCGACTTCGCCAGTTTGAACAGCCCGATCAGCAGCAGTCCGCGATCATGCGCCTTGCGGGGCTGTCTCTCCGTATGC
>Ga0207667_10002654_pt1 | contig 22096 bp, 13 predicted proteins | sample KBSCornC52_FD_184301 | JGI IMG/M metagenome (GOLD analysis project Ga0207667, IMG submission 184301) | Corn rhizosphere microbial communities from Kellogg Biological Station, Michigan, USA - KBS Corn C5-2 (SPAdes) (version 2) | ecosystem: Host-associated > Plants > Roots > Rhizosphere > Soil ...
AAGGGTATTCAAGGCCATCGAAGAGGGCGGTGTTTACCGCTTTGTTTATAAAGATGCTATTCTGCCCAAAGAGGGGATCAGCATCCGCGTACAACATGCTGAATTGGCGGAAGTAATGGATAAAGTATTGGAAAACACAGGGCTTACGTATCACAAGCTCAGTGACAACCTCATCGTCATCACCCGGGCCGATGCCGTGGAATCCAACAGGGGATTGCAGGCGGTAAAGGTCACGGGAAGAGTCACCAGTGAAAAAGGAGAACCTCTGAAAGGAGTGTCCGTACAGGAAAAGGGCACCAACAACGGTACAACCACGGCCGATGACGGGAGCTTTACCTTACAGGTGACCAATCCAAACGCCACCCTGATCTTTAGCTATGTGGGTTTCACGGCTAAAGAATATGCTTTGAAGGGGACCACTTCCGTCATTATGACCATGCAGACCACGGAAAACTCCCTCAAGGACGTCGTAGTAGTAGGTTATGGCACCCAGAAAAAAGTAACGGTCACCGGCGCAGTGGCCCAGGTGAAGGGGTCGGAGCTGGAAAAATCGCCTACCGTCAACCTCTCCAACTCCCTGGTAGGCCGCCTGCCGGGTGTATATGCCGTACAATCCAGCGGTGAGCCCGGATATGATGGTTCCACCATCCGCATCAGGGGTACCAATACCCTGGGTAACACCTCGGCGCTGATAGTGGTAGACGGTATTCCCGATATCGCCGGCGGTCTGGAAAGATTGAACCCTGCAGATATCGAAACCATGTCGGTGCTGAAAGACGCCTCCGCCGCCATCTATGGTTCCAGGGCGGCCAACGGGGTTATCCTGGTGACCACCAAGCATGGCAAAATGGGCAAACCGCAATTGTCCTATACGTTCAACCATGGCTGGTCTCAACCGGACCGGATCCCTAAAATGGCTACCGCCACGCAATATGCCGCCATCAACAACGCTACCTATATCTATGACCATATAGATCCTTCCGAATGGGCAGCCGCAGATCAGGCCTTTAATACCACAGGCAGCTATCTCAGTGGTGGCAGTACCTTTACCGCTCCTTTCCAGCCGGCCGATGTCAAGAAATATGCAGATCATTCGGATCCCTGGGGCCATCCCAATACGGACTGGTTCAAGACGACCCTGAAGACCTGGTCGCCACAGGTTCAGCATACCTTACAGGTCAACGGCGGCTCGGACGCCATCCGTTACCTGGCATCTGCAGGCTACCAGGACCAGGATGGGTACTATAAAAACTCTGCTACCGGCTACAAACAATATGACATGCGTCTCAACCTGGACGCCAAGATCAATAAATGGGTCAACACGGGTATCAACCTTACAGCCAGGGAAGAATACCGGTTTTTCCCCACACAATCCGCCGGCTCTATTTTCCGGATGCTGATGCGTGGACGGCCTACGGACCCCGAAGTATGGCCCAATGGTCTTCCCGGTCCCGATATCGAGAATGGTCAGAACCCCATCGTCATCACCACCAACCAAACGGGATATGACAAGGATAAAAGAGATTATTTCCAGGTGAATGGCAAAGTAGAGGTCAATATTCCCGGCGTATCAGGCCTGAAACTAACAGGTATGGCTACCGTCGACAAGGAGAACAGGATGGAAAAAAATTGGCAGACCCCCTGGAGCCTTTATTTCTGGGATCATGCCACCTACGAGGCCGATGGCAAGACGCCGCTGCTTACCAAGAGCGTACGTAGCACGTTCACCTCTCCACAGCTGAGTCAGACCAATTGGAACTATCTGAATATCCTTTTGTCCGGCTTTATCAACTATGATAAGACCTTTGGCGACCATACGGTGAACCTGATGGCTGCCGTTACGAAGGAGACGGATAAGGAAGACGATTTCAACGCCTATCGTACCAACTTTATATCCCCTGCTGTCGACCAGCTGTTCGCAGGCGGCGCCGCAGGACAGACGGTGGGTGGTTCGGCTTATAACCGCGCCAAGCTGAGCTATTTTGGCCGCGTGGGTTACAACTACAAAGAGAAATACCTCGCAGAATTCACCTGGCGTTATGACGGGTCATACCTGTTCCCCGCCGATCAGCGCTTTGGCTTCTTCCCGGCCGTATCCGCCGGCTGGCGTATTTCAGAAGAAGAGTTCTTCAAGAAGAACGTCAATTTCATGAATTATCTGAAACTGCGCGCCAGCTGGGGCCAGATGGGTAACGACCAGGTATACTATCTGAAGAACGGTACGCCTACCTTGTTCGAATATCAATACCTGAGCCTTTACAGCTTCGGCTCCTATGTCATCAATGGCAACGCCGCTACCACGCTGGGTGAGACGGTGGTTCCAAACCCTCATTTCACATGGGAAGTGGCCAATAACACGGACGTAGGTCTGGAAGGACAGCTCCTGAACGGACTTTTCAATTTCGAGTTCGACTGGTTCCTCAACAAACGTAACCATATCCTCTGGCAGCCTTCCGGCTCGACCCCAGGCTCTTCGGGTATCTCCAGCCTCCTGCCTCCCGAGAATATAGGCCGGACACAGAATACGGGCTACGAGTTCAACATAGGCTACAATGGTCATTCCGGCGACTGGACCTATTCCGTCAGCGTCAATGGCGGTTATGCGAAGAACAAGATCCTCTTCTATGACGAGGCTCCCGGCGCACCCGCCTGGCAGCGGGCAACCGGTCATCCCTTTGGTGCCAGCGGCAGCCCTAACACCGGTGCATCGTACCTGGCGTATCAATTTGCCGGTGTATTCAAGGATCAGAAGGAGATCTCCGACAATACCGTCGACTATACAGGTGTAACACCTGCGCTGAAGCCCGGTGACATGAAGTTCAAGGATGTGAACGGGGATGGCAAGATCAATGGTGACGACCAGGTGCGTCTGAATAAGACACAGGACCCGACCTTTACGGGTGGTGTGAACATGCGTGTGGGCTGGAAGAACTTTGACCTTTCCGTTCTCTTCCAGGGCGCGACCGGCGGTCTGCTGTACATCGGCACCGAGTCCGGAGATATCGGCAACTACCTGCAATGGTCTTACGATCATCAGTGGACAATAGAACATCCCAGCAGCACAGACCCGCGTCTGGCCAACAGGGGCAACACCTATTTCACGGGTGGCGGAGCCAGGAACAACACTTATTTCCTGCGCAACAGCGATTACCTGCGTCTGAAGAACGTGGAGCTGGGGTATAATATCTCACCTGCGCTCCTGAAAAGAGCCGGTATCAGCGTATTCCGTGTATATGCCAGCGGGCTCAACCTGATCACCTGGGATAAAATGAAGATTTGGGATCCGGAATCCACTTCCGGCAGCGGACAGTATTACCCCCAGTCGAGGATCATCAACATCGGGGCCAGAGTAACCTTCTAAATTGAAAGCTATGAGTAACCTACTTAAAAATACATCTATCCTTTTTATAGCCCTCGCTTCGCTAGGCAGCTGTAAACGTGATTTTTTGAATACCCAACCATTGGGTCAGATACCTGCGGGCGCCACCTGGAAGGACAAAGGGCTGGCGCAGGCGTTTGTTACGAATGTCTACAATGGTCTTGGCAACGGTGGTTTTGACGAGCAGGAATTGGCCTCTCTGTCCGACGAGGCCGTATTTGTCCACCCGGGTCGTGGTATCAACACCATCAACGAAGGAACCTTAGGCCCCTCCAACCTGGGATGGACCAGCGGCACCTATGAGTGGACTTCTATGTACAACTGGATACGGGAGACCAATGTAGCTTTGGAGAACCTCAAGCTCCAGGGTTTTGATGACACGGTGACAAATAACAGACTGCAGGGTGAGGCGCATTTTCTCCGGGCCTATTATTATCACCAGCTGGTGAGATATTACGGTGGTGTGCCCATCGTTACCAAGGTATACGGTCTGGGCGAGGACTATTCCGTAGCCCGCAATACCTGGGACGAATGCGTGAAGTTCATCGTTGCCGATTGTGACACTGCGATCAGCCTGCTGACAGGCAAGAAGATCGATAAGGGCCGTGCCACCCCATTGGCGGCTATGGCGCTGAAGGCCAGGATCCTCCTTTATGCGGCCAGCGATCTGCATGATATACCCACGGCCAAAGCCAATTCCACTACGATAGCAGGGTTTTCCAATCCCGAGCTGCTGGGATATACCAGCGGCGACCGTACGGCCCGCTGGCAGGCGGCCAAGGATGCGGCCCTGGCTGTTATCAATGCAGGCGCCGGCTATAAGCTGAATCTTGGCGCGCAGGAGTCCCTCGCTGACGGACAGAATAACTATACGTCCATTGCCATGGGCGGCGGTAGCAATGCTCCCGGCATCGACAAGGCTGCCGCTGTGGAGCTGATCTTTGAAAGGGACTTCTCCTCGCAGCTGTATACGGGCGGACCCGGCACGGATGGCACTTCGGTGGGCCTGGACAATGGTCCCAACGGCTATCATAATTGGGCGGGTAATGTACCCATCCAGCAGCTGGTCGATGATTACGAATATATGGATGCTACGGGAACCACCAGCTCAAAATTCGACTGGACCAATCCAGCGGAAGCAGCCGCGCCTTACAAACAACGCGATCCCCGTTTTTATGCCACTATCCTTTATGACGGCGCCGGCTGGAAACCCAGGGCTGCGATCACTTCCAACCCTGATCCTGCCAACCAGATACAGAGTGGCCAATACGAGACATCACCCGGCAGCGCCCTGCTGGCCGGATTGGATACCCGCCAAAGCCCCGTGGAGAACTGGAACGCCAGCTGGTCCGGCTATTATATGCGCAAGTTCATCGATCCGGATCCAAACGTCGTAGACAACAATACCCGCCAGTATATTCCCTGGCCTGTGCTCCGGTACACAGAGGCAGTGCTGAACTATATCGAAGCCTGTATCGAGCTGGGACAGGAAACAGAGGCGCAGAACTGGCTGACCAAGATCCGGTATCGTGCGGGCATGCCGGCGGTGACGGCAACGGGAGCCGCTCTGAAGGACTTGTATCGTAACGAGCGCCGGGTAGAACTGGCGTATGAAGAACACCGTTACCATGACGCACGCCGGTGGATGATCGCCCCCACGACGCTGGGACGAAAGATAAAATTCGTCAATATAGTGGGTAAGCTGAAGGTGGGTGCTACCGCGCCTTCTCCTTACCAGCATGATGATACCAAGTACAATTATACTTATACTGTCTATGAGGACAACTCGCTGGAGAATCGTACCTGGATAGATAAGATGTACTTCCGGCCCATCAGCCGCGATGAGGTGAACAAGAACAGTAAGCTGGTGCAAAATCCAGGCTACACTAATTAATAACTATGATCCAACCATTTAAGTGCCTGCTCTTCGGAGCAGGCACTTTATTCATTTTAATGGCAGGTTGCCATTCCGGTCCGGACACTGAGAACAATGACCAGGCTCATCCGGGGCCCGAAAATGATCCCCACGCCCTGTTTGCGCTGCTGCCCTCCGACAGCACGCATATCACCTTTAACAACCAGCTGACGGAGGGGCTCAACACCAATGTGCTCATGTACGAGTATTTCTACAATGGGGGAGGAGTAGCCGTCGGAGATATGAATGGGGATGGATTACAGGATGTTTATTTCACCGGCAATATGACGGAGAACAGGCTTTATCTCAACAAAGGGCATTTGCAGTTTGAAGATATTACTGCCGAGGCCGGCGTCGCCGGCAGACCGGGCCCCTGGAAGACAGGGGTCGCCATCGCGGATGTCAACGGAGATGGCCGGCCGGATATATTCGTCTGCTATTCCGGTCATGTGCCGGGTATCAAACGGCTGAAGCAGCTGTTCATCAACGAGGGAAATGACACACGCGGCATCCCTCATTTCAGCGAGCAGGCCGCGCAGTACGGCATTGTGGATTCCTCTTATACCACACAAGCTTATTTTTTCGATTACGACAGGGATGGGGACCTGGACCTCCTGCTATTGAACCATAATCCCAAAAATATGCCCGTGCTGAACGAGGTCAGTACGGCGGCCATCATGAAACAGCAGGACCCTCTTTGCGGCGTCCGCCTTTATCGGAATGATAGAGGGCATTTCAAGGACGTTACAGCGTCTTCGGGACTCAGCAGCAGCTCCCTCAGCTATGGGTTGGGCGCGGGCATCGCGGATATCAACGGGGATGGCTGGCCCGATATTTACATATCCAACGACTATGCCGTGCCGGATTGTTATTATGTCAACGATCATAAGGGCAAATTTGTGAACCGGCTGCAGGAAAGCTTTGGCCATATATCCCAGTTCTCCATGGGGAATAATGTGGCCGACATCAACAACGACGGGTTGCCCGATATCTTTACCCTGGATATGCTGCCGGAGGACAATCGTCGTCAGAAGCTGCTGTTTGCCCCCGACAATTATGAGAAATTCGATCTCTATCTGCGTTCAGGTTTTTATTATCAATATATGCGGAATATGCTGCAGCTGAATGACGGCAACGGTCATTTCAGCGAGATAGGGCAGCTGGCGGGCCTTTCCAATACGGACTGGAGCTGGGCACCCCTGTGGGCCGACCTGGACAATGACGGCTGGAAAGATCTTTTTGTCACCAATGGCTATGTGCGCGACTATACCAATATGGATTTTATCAAGTACATGGAAGGATACACCCAAAGCAAGGGAAGGTTGAGCCGCGAGGATGTGCTGGACATTGTGGATCATATGCCCTCCTCCAATGTGCACAGCTATTTCTTTCATAATAACGGGGATCTGAGCTTTTCCAATACCAGCGCTCAATGGGGTATACGACAGCCCAGCAACAGCAGTGGCGCCGCCTGGGTGGACCTGGATAATGACGGGGATCTTGACCTGGTGGTCAATAACCTGAACCTGCCGGCTTTTGTATACGAGAACAGGGCGCGCCAGCTGGCAGGGAACCATTATCTGCAGGTGCAATTGAAAGGAGAAGGTATGAACACGGAAGGCATCGGCGCACGATTGACACTATACAGCCGGGGAAAAATGCAATGCCTGGAGCAGATGCCGCAGCAGGGATACCAATCCACCGTAAGCTCCATCTTGCATTTTGGGCTGGGTAAGGATTCCGTGACGGACTCTTTACAGGTGGTATGGCCATCCGGCAGACAGCAGGTGATCAGGGACATGCGCGTAGACAGGACGCTGGTGGTATCGGAAAGGGATGCTTCGGGCAGCTTTCACGAGCCGGCCGGACCCGCACCTATTTTCGAAGAGGTGAGCTCTCCATTGGTCTATAAACCTGTGCAGGCAGCTATCAACGATTATAAAAGACAACCCCTGCTGGTGAACCCCCTGTCCTTTTCGGGGCCTTGTATGGCTACAGGGGATATCAATGGCGACGGGCTGGAGGATGTGTTTGTGGGAGGAGATAACGGACGGGCGGGCGTATTGTATCTGCAGCAACATGGGGGCGGCTTTCAATCCCTGGCGGAGCCGGCTCTCGAGGCGGACAAAGCTTCAGTGGATGCCGATGCCGTCCTTTTCGACGCCAACGGAGATGGTCATCCGGATTTGTATATCGCCAGCGGTGGGTATCACAATTACCGGGAAGGGGATAGTCTGCTGGAGGACAGGTTGTATCTGGGAGATGGGAAAGGACATTTTGTGCGCGACAAGGAAGCGTTGCCCCACATGCGGGTATCCAAGGGCTGTGTACGGGTGGGGGATGTCAACGGGGATGGGCATCCGGACCTTTTTGTAGGAGGAAGGGTAATACCCGGACAGTATCCGGCAAAGCCGCCGAGCTACTTGCTGATCAATGACGGGAAGGGACATTTCACCGACCAGGTGAGCGCTCTGGCTCCCGGTCTGGGGCAGGCGGGAATGGTCACCGATGCAGTCTGGGTGGATATGAACGGGGATGGCGCGCAGGACCTGATCGTGGCAGGGGAGTGGATGCCTCTCTCGGTATACATCAACCAAAAAGGGAAACTGGAGAACAGGACCAGGGATTATTTCGACAGGGAGTACAGTGGATGGTGGAACAGGCTATGGGTAGGTGATCTCAACGGCGACGGGAAGCCCGATCTTCTTGCCGGCAACCTGGGTCTCAATTCCCAATGCAGGGCGGATGAGAAGCACCCAGCAGAACTGTACTATAAGGATGTAGATGGCAATGGAACCATGGATCCTTTTCTCTGTTTTTATATCGGGGATACAAGCTATCCATTTCTTACCCGGGATGAGCTGTTACAGCAGGTGGCGAATATGAGCAAACGGTTCCCGGATTATAAGTCCTATGCCAATGCAAGGATCAATGATATTATGGGTCCCGGTGGGATGGAGGGTGCGGGACGGCTGCAGGCCAATTGTCTGCGGACCTGCTATTTTTCCTCGGGTGCGGATGGGCGGCTGCATGAAAAGAGCCTGCCTGTGCAGGCGCAATATGCTCCTGTTTGGACCATTACTGCCCTGGATTATGACGGGGACGGCAAAAAAGACCTGCTTTTGTGCGGCAATATCAACCATGCCCGGATCCGGTTCGGGAAATATGATGCCAATTACGGGTGTCTGCTGCATGGGGACGGAAAGGGAAACTTCACCTATATCGGACAGCGGGAGTCGGGTTTCCATCTCAGCGGCGATATCCGGAGCGTGGCGCAGGTGGGCCGGACGCTGTTATTTGGGGTCAACCAGGAGCCTTTGAAGGCCTATCGGCTAAGACATAGCCGATAAATTTTATTTTATTTTCCGTCAAAATAGATGTTATTTTGACACTTGCAGATTGACGCATATGATAGCAACTCAACAAGATAAGACACTGTCCTCCCGCATTATAGAGAAATTCAAGGAAACTTTTAATACTGATCCCGTGGTGATACGGTCTCCTGGCAGGGTAAACCTGATCGGGGAGCATACAGACTATAATAATGGGTTTGTCATGCCGGCCGCCATCAACAAGGCGATCTACATGGCTGTCTCCCCCAGAAAAGACAATCTTATCCATATTGTATCCCTGGACCTCGCTCTCAGCTATTTGGGCGATACGAACAAGGTAGTTCCTTCTTCCCTCCACTGGCCGGATTATATTTTAGGAGTTATCCAGCAGATTCAGGCCCGGGGCTACCATGTCGGAGGCTTTAACTGTGTCTTTGGGGGAGATATACCTTTGGGATCCGGTATGTCCTCTTCCGCCGCGCTGGAATGCGCCACGGCCTTTTCCCTGAATGAGCTTTTTGGCCTGAAGATGGATCCGCTGACCATGGTCAAGCTGGCCCAGAAGGCGGAGAACGAGTTTGTGGGGGTTCAATGTGGGATCATGGATCAGTTTGCCAGCATGTTTGGCCGCAAAAATCATGTCATACAGCTGGACTGTCAATCCCTGGAATATAAATACGCTCCTTTCAATACGGATGGTATCCGCATCGTGCTGCTGGATACGAATGTAAAGCATTCTCTTGCCAGCTCGGAATACAATACCCGTCGTCAGCAATGCGAGGCGGGGGTGGCTTTGATCCAGGCACACCATCCACAGGTGCGCAGTCTGCGGGATGCCACGCTGGAAATGCTGGACAAATATGTAGCTCCTGCCGATGAGCTGGTATATCGTCGCTGTCAATATGTGGTGGAAGAAAATCTTCGTCTGCTGGCGGCCAGCGAGGACCTCGAGAACGGGAATATCGAAGCCTTCGGACAGAAGATGTTTGCTACTCACGACGGGCTGTCCCGAAAGTATGAGGTCAGCTGTCCCGAGGCGGATTTCCTGGTGGAGCAGGTAAAAGGGAGGCCCGGTGTCATTGGCGCGCGGATGATGGGAGGCGGTTTTGGCGGCTGCACGATCAACCTGGTACGGGAAGAGGCCATCGATGGATTGATCGCAGACCTGACGCCAACGTATGCCAAAGCGATGAATAAGGAGCTGAAGGTATACATCGGCCAGATAGAGAACGGCACTTCGCTGATCTAAATGTAAATGCCCGGAAAAACAATCATTTGCTATATGACCAGATCTTTTGCTTCTTTCGCCTGTGTTGTTGCGGCCTGTATGCTGGCCAGCTGTGGTAACTCCAACGGGACCGCTGCTGACAAACCTGTAGATTCCACTGTTGCTGCAGCACCCGCATTGCCGGACGCCAAAAATTTTACAGACAGCCTGGATGGAAAGACCACGGCCTTGTATATCCTCCGAAACAAGAATGGGGCAAGCGCTGCCATTACCAACTATGGAGCAAGGGTCGTCAGCCTGCTGGTACCCGGAAAGAATGGGGAAATGACGGACGTGGCGCTGGGATATGACAGCATCGGCAAATATATCCATCAGCCGGAAACCTATTTCGGCGCTATTGTGGGCCGTTACGGCAACCGCATAGGCAAGGGAAAGTTCAAGCTGGAAGGCAAGGAATACAAACTGGCCACCAACAATGGCCCGAACCATCTCCACGGCGGCCTCAAAGGTTTCGGCGCGCATGTGTGGGACGCCAAAAAGGTAAATGACAGCACGCTGGAGCTGACCTATCTTTCCCAGGACCAGGAAGAGGGTTATCCCGGCAATCTACAGGCAAAAGTGACCTATACCTTGCTGGGCGACAGCACCAATTGCCTGAAGATAGACTATGAAGCCACTACGGACAAGCCCACGGTGGTCAACCTGACAAACCACACGTACTTCAACCTGAATGGTCAGGGCAGCGGCACCATCAATAATCATTTACTGCAGCTGAATGCGGATAAATATACGCCTGTCGACTCTACGCTCATCCCTACGGGTAAGATCGAGCCTGTGGCCGGTACGCCTTTCGATTTCAGACAGCCAACGGCTATCGGTGCGCGGATCGACTCCCCCAATCAGCAGCTGAAATTCGGCAAGGGCTATGATCATAATTTTGTGCTGAACCCGAATAAGGGCTCGGGGCTGAATCTCGCCGCCACGGTGTTGGGAGATCAGAGCGGCATACTGATGGAAGTGCTGACAGATCAGCCGGCGATCCAGTTCTATGGAGGTAATTTCCTGAATGGGAGCGACCCGCTGAAGGGAGGTAAGAAGGATGACTATCGTACGGCCTTCTGTCTGGAGACGCAGCATTTCCCTGACTCTCCGAATGAGCCGTCCTTTCCGTCTACGGAGCTGAAACCGGGACAGCAGTATAAGACAACGACGGTGTATAGATTTTCGGTGAAGAAATAAATTTAGAGAGATGATATTGATGGAACGGGCTGCTAGCGGCCCGTTCTTATTTTTTCAACAGTGGCCAAAGGAACTCCTGCCAGGGATGCTATTTTTTCAGAAGAGAACGAGGTGTCGGCCAATAGTCTTTTAGCAAAGGTCTCACGTTCCTCGAATACCTTTTCTTCCGCCTTTTTCTCAGCCTTTTTCTCAGCTATTTTCTCGGCCATTTTCTCGGCTATTTTCTCAGCTATTTCTTCAGCCCTCATTTCCGCCAACTGTTCAATGATACCCATAGGATTAGTTTTACCGGTGATGTGATCGAGTTGCTCTTCAAAAATACAATTTGTTTGCGGATCTTTAAATAGAACGTAGTTACTCAAAAACCCCAAAACTGCCATTATCTTCCTTTTGCTGAAAATGCCATTTCTATATAATAATCTGGCAATCAATAGTTTTTTATCCATCAGTAGCTGGTCAGATGTTGTCTGCGAGGTCAAGGCCATTTTGGCCGCCAACACTACCAGCGCAAAAGGGTTAGCACTGTTCATCAACGTTTCATCGGAGTAATCGGTGATATAACAAACATTATATTTATACACAAGACTTGTACCCAAAAACGTATAGGTGTAGCATCCCGGCATTTTCTTTCCATTCCGCCCTGTGAAAATGGCCAGCGCTGTCACAGGTTTCCTATACCGATCGAGTATCCGATAGTAATACTGAAACATTCTCTCAGCAAATTGCTTATCCGGATAACCCTGAACTTCCAGGTGCACAAGAAACCATTCTACCGTACCGTCCAGGCGATGGACTTTAACTAATTTGTCCACAAATTTTGTATCGGCTTCTTTACCAGGTTCCGGATAAATTTCACTTAATTCTTTGTCGAGAAAGCTGAACCCTTTGTCTATATCGACAATCTGATCAATTCCTGGAAAAAGAAAACGTAACAGGTCATCGAATATCTCCTCCATCATTCCTTTCCATAGGATGTCATTCTTTCTGCGCATAGGTAAGACTTAAGGCAGCACAAATTTAATTGTTACCCTAACCAATATTTGGAGAACTTTTTCCTGGTTAAAGCATTTTAAGTAAGAACAATCTTTAATTTTATTTTTCGAGAATATTTAGTATAACAGCTATGCTCCAAAACAGGGTCGACCCATTCGGAAACATCATTCGAACTCCGGCACGCGGCGCGTGGATGGGCAATCGTGGCGTGATCCATGACGAGCATAAATCCATCCGCAAAACATTCAAGATAAAAGCCTGGATCACCTGCGTGCTTAAGTTCAAGGGGAGACACAGGGAAGTGATGACGCTCAACCGCTGGACGGAGCTGTTCTTCCTGGATGAGGCCACAGCATTTGCAGCCGGTCACCGCCCATGTTTTGAGTGCAGGCGTGAGGATGCGGTGCGATTCAAGTCATGCTGGATAAAGGGTAATTCAGCATATGGATTCGATATGAAGACCCCCATTGGCGAGATAGATAATATCCTGCACAACGAAAGGATCGATGCCCGGGGCGGAAAAGTGACCTATGAAGCGTTGCTGCAAGAGCTGCCGGACGGCACTTTTATTGAAATAGAGGGCAAGGCCTGGCTCGTGGCCGGTGGATATGTTCACGGCTGGACGCCTTTTGGATATGAGAAGGGCAAGGTGCTGCCGGGCGGACAGCGGGTAAAGGTGCTTACGCCACGGTCAATAGTGAATGCTTTCCGGTCGGGATATGTGGCGCAGATCAGTGATCGTTCAGTGGAAGACCCCGCTGCTGGAATTCCTTCCAATTGAGATATTCGGGGCCTACCCGCTCCTCTACCATGGTAATGCAGCTATCGACAGGACAAACCAGCTTGCAGAGATTACAGCCCACGCATTCTTCTTCTTTAATGACATACGTATTGTAGGGATGCCCGGGTGTCAGGCTGATAGACTGATGGGATGCGTCCTCGCAGGCTATGTAGCAAAGTCCGCAATGAATACATTTGTCCGGATCGATCCGCGCCACGATGTGATAGTTGAGATCCAGATCTTCCCAATGAGTGAGGGTAGGGACCGACAAACCTATAAAGTCCGTAGTCTGCCGGAACCCCTTTTCATCCATCCAGTTGCTCAGCCCTTCACAGAGCCCGTCGATGATGCGGAAGCCGTGCTTCATAACGGCCGTGCATATCTGCACCGTCGTGGAGCCCAGGAGCATGAATTCCGCGGCGTCCTTCCAGGTGCTGATGCCGCCGATGCCGGAGATGGGGACTTTAGAGGTAACAGTATCCTGCGCGATGGTGGCGAGCATTTTCAGGGCAATGGGTTTTACAGCGGGACCGCAATACCCGCCAAAAGTGGACTTGCCGCCCACATTGGGATTAGGGATAAAGGTATCCAGGTCCACGCCCGTCACGGATTGGATCGTGTTGATGAGGGAGAGACCCTGGCTGCCCGCTTCCACTGCCGCGCGGCCTGTAGGCACCACGGAATGGACATTGGGTGTGAGCTTGGTGATAACGGGAATGGTGGCCGCTTCCATGACCCATTCGGTGACCAGGCGGGCTATCTGGGGATCCTGTCCTACCGCGGCGCCCATGCCACGTTCCGTCATGCCATGCGGACAGCCGAAGTTGAGCTCCAGCCCATGAGCGCCCGTATCCTCTACCTTGCGGATGAGCTCCTGCCAACTGTTACGGTCGTTGTCGGCCATAAGACTGACGATCATGGCCCTGTCGGGGAACAAACGAATACACTCTTTTATTTCCCTGAGATTGATATCCAGCGGCCGGTCGCTGATAAGCTCGATATTGTTCAAGCCCATGACGCGGCTGCCATGATAATCCACCGCGGAATAGCGGGAGGACACATTCTTTACCTGGCTGCCGAGGGTCTTCCATACGACGCCGCCCCAGCCGGCTTCGAAAGCACGCAGCACATTGATCTTTTTGTCTGTCGGCGGGGCGCTGGCCAGCCAGAATGGATTGGGGGACGTGATGCCAAGATAGTCGGTATGAAGGGTAGCCATAAAAAAGATTTATACAGTTTGTAAATAGGAAAGGATGGCTGCGGCGCTCAGCTTGCCCGCCTGTACCGCGTCCACTACTTCCTTGCCCCCGTTGACACAGTCGCCGCCCGCGAAGACGCCGGGAAGGGAGGTAATGCCACACAGACCTGTAGTATCGATCTTACCTCCACGGTGAGAGAGGCCGCCGCTGCTCACCAGCTGTTCAAAAGGCATCTGCCCTGTGGCCTTGATGATCATATCGACATCCAGGGTGAATGACTCGCCTGTGGGGCGCGGCGCCCGGCGTCCGCTGGCATCGGGAGGTCCCAGCTCCATCTTCTCGCAACGCAGCTGTGTGACCTTGCCGCCGGAACCTATCACCTCACCGGGAGCTGCCAGCCAATGGATACGGCATCCATCGAGACGTGCGATCTCCAGCTCCTTCTTCGTACAGGGCATTTCGGCTTCCGTCCTTCGGTATAGCAAGGTGACCTCTTCCGCACCCAGGCGCCGGGCCTGGGTAGCAGCGTCGATGGCGGTCATGCCCATGCCGATGACAGCCACCTTATCGCCTACAGGTACGGAGGGAAAACCATCGGCGCGGATGGCATATATGAAACGAAGGGCGTCTACCACTCCGTCCAGGTCTTCACCGGGTATGTCCAGCCGCCGGGCCAGGCCTACGCCAAATGCCAGGAATACGGCGTCATATTCTTCTCTCAACTGTTCCAGCTGCAAATCCTTTCCCAATTCGGCGCCGTACCGGATAGTTATACCGCCCAGCGACAATATGTAATCAAGCTCTTCGGCGCAATATTCGGGAGTGACTTTGTAGGCGGCTACCCCATAGGTCATCAGACCGCCGCCCTTTTCCTCTTTTTCAAAGATGGTAACGTCCACCCCCTCACGGGATAGTACATGCGCTGCGGAGAGCCCCGCAGGTCCGGCCCCGATGATGGCGACCTTCAAGCCGTCCGAAGGCTTGCGGGTAAACAGCGGCCACCGGCGCTGGATGGCGGCATCGGTGGAATAACGTTGAAGCCGGGCGATGGGAATGGGCTCCTCTTCCATAAGGTTGTAAACGCAGGCGCCTTCGCAAAGCTTTTCCACGGGGCATACACGGGAGCAGCCGCCCCCCATGATATTGGATAGGAAGATGGTGCGGGCGGAGCCTTTGATATCGTCCGTGGAGATCTGTTTGATGAATTTAGGTACATCGATGCCCGTAGGGCAGCTCTTTGTGCAAGGCGCGTCGTAGCAGAACAGACAGCGGTTGGCATCAACAAGCGCCGCATCCCGCGTCTCGAAAGGCGGGTGTATGTCGGAAAAATTCCGGTCATATTCATCTTTTGCAAGGCGGTGATCACGGATCATAGCTCTGTCAGTTTACCATAGGTTTCGGGACGGCGGTCGCGATAGAACTGCCATACGCTGCGCACCTCTTCTATCTTGTCCAGGTCGAAGTCCGCCACCAGCAGCTCGTCCTTGTCTTCGGAGGCCTGGGCAAAGATCTGCCCGCGGGGGTCCACAAAATAAGAGCTGCCGTAAAATCGCCCCAGGTTCCAGGGCTTCTCTTCTCCCACGCGATTGATGCAACCCATGAAATAGCCATTGGCGGCCGCATGAGCAGGCTGTTCCAGGCGCCAGAGATACTGGGATAATCCTGCTACGGTGGCGGAAGGGTTGTATACTATCTCCGCGCCATTGAGACCCAGTACGCGGGCGCCATCCGGAAAGTGCCGGTCGTAGCAGATGTATACCCCAATCTTCGCATATCTTGTCTGGAAGACGGGATAACCCAGGTTGCCCGGCTTGAAGAAGAATTTCTCCCAAAAGCCCGAAGTATGTGGGATATGATTCTTACGATATTTCCCCAGGAAAGTACCGTCCGCATCGATGACGGCAGCCGTATTGTACAGCACGCCGGCCTGTTCTTTTTCATACACCGGTACGATCATGACCATATTGTATTTTTTGGCATAGGCCGTCATTCTTTCCACGGTGGGGCCCGGGACGGTTTCGGCGGATTCATACCAGGCGCTGTTCTGACCGGGGCAGAAATAGGGTGTATTGAATATTTCCTGCAGACAGAGGATCTGCACGCCTGCTTTACCCGCCTGTTCGATGAGGGGGATATGTTTCTGCAGCATGGCTTCCTTTATCTCTTCAATGGTGCCTTCTCCCTCTGTCCGGGGGAGGCTCATCTGGATGAGACCTGATCTGATCATTCTGGGCATAATATTCGATTGTTGGTTAATGTTAGCTAAGTCCCGTGTGTCGTCCGCGGCGTATGAATTGTCCGTATCCTCTGGGAACCCTGCATTCTCCATCCCGTATGGCTACTTTCCCCCTCAGCAGCACCGTCTGTATCTTGCCTGTCAGCTGCCATCCTTCATAGGCGGAATAGTCCACATTCATGTGATGGGTGGCTGCCATGATCGTATGCTGGCGATTGGGATCCAGCAAAATAATATCGGCATCGCTGCCGGGGGAGAGAGTCCCTTTGCGGGGAAAGAGCCCAAAGATCTTTGCGGGATTGGTGGAGGTAAGCTCCACGTATTTGTTCAGGCTGATCCGTCCTTTTCGTACGCCTTCGCTGTACAGGAGCTCCATCCTGTGTTCGATAGCGGGATGGCCGTTGGGTATCTTCGAGAAATCGTCTTTTCCCATCAGCTTCTGTTCCCAGCGGAAGGGGCAGTGGTCGGTGGCCACTACATTCACCAATCCCTGGTTGATGCCTGCCCATAATGTCGCCTGGTCTTTCTTTTCCCGCAGGGGAGGGCTCATTACCCATTTGGCCCCTTCGAACTCCTCGCCATAGCGGGAGGCATCCAGCAGCAGGTATTGTATGCATGTCTCTACCCATACATGCTGATTGCGGGTGGTGGCATTGCGTACGGCGTTGAGGGCGCCCTCGCAGGTGAGATGCACCACATAACCGGGGCAACCGGTGTAATGGGAGATGGCGGCAAAACGTCCCGTGGCCTCCGCCTCCGTGACCTCGGGCTGGGACAGGTAATGATACCGGGGGGACAGCTTGCCATCGGCCCGGTGACGAGCGACAAGGTAGTCGATCATGTCCCCATTGGTGGCATGCACGGTGACCAGCCCGCCGTGCCGGCGAACCTCCTGCATGAGGGCCGTCATCTGCCGATCGTCTATCATCAGCGCCCCCTTGTATGCCATAAAGGTCTTGAATGAGGTGATGCCATGCTCTTCCACCATTGTCTTTATCTCCGGCCTGGTCTTGTCATTGAAATCCGTCACGGCCATGTGAAAGCTGTAGTCGCCAACGGCATTGCCCGTGGCGCGGCCATTCCATTCATCCAATGCCGCCTGCAGCGAATGTCCCTGTTTCTGCAGGACGAAGTCGATGACGGTAGTGGTGCCTCCGAAAAGGGCGGCCCTTGTTCCCGTCTCGTAGCTGTCGCTGGAGAAAGTACCCATAAAAGGCATATCCAAATGGACATGTGGGTCGACACCACCCGGCATGATCAGCTGACCGGTGGCGTCGATGATCTCATCGGCTGTAACACCAAGCTGTCTGCCCATAGCGGCTATCTTTTCCCCTTCAATATAGATATCTCCGACAAAATCATCCGAGGCAGTGACGATCCTGCCGTTAGTAATCAACACTGACATAGGTGACCTGTTTTTTATCGTTAAAAGAAAGCCAGTATCCGAGCGCTGAAATAAAAAAACCTACAAACCAGGCATAGCTGTACAGCGATATGATCCAGGCAGGCAAGGCGCCCGGGCTGATGACGCCGATGGTTGCCAGAAATCCCGGGACATTGGGCACTATCCCCAGCAGGAGACAGAGGATGGCTCTTTTGTTAAAGCCGGACGTGTAGGCATATGCGCCATGTAATGAATACAGATCAGCGACATTCAATTGCTGCCGCCGGATGAGATAATAGTCCGCGATGAGGATACCACCTACGGGTCCCAGCAGACTGGAATAGCCTACCAGCCAGGTGAATATATAACCTCCTGGGTCGGCGATCAGCTTCCAGGGGAAAATGAGAACGCCCAGGACGCCGGTGATGAGACCGCCTGTACGGAAATTTATTTTTTTTGGATAGAGGTTGGCAAAATCATTGGCAGGGCTGACAATATTGGCGGCGATGTTGGTAGCCAGCGTGGAAATGGCCACGGCGATCATTGCCAGTGTGATCACCACCCTGCTCTCGAACTTACCGGCCAGCACGACAGGGTCCCAGATAGGCTGGCCATACAGAAGCGTAGTCGCAGAAGTGACCACGACCCCGATAAATGCAAAGAGGGTCATAGAAGACGGAAGGCCGATGGCCTGACCGGCGGAATGTGCATGCTGACTGACGGCATAGCGGGTGAAATCCGGTATGTTGAGCGAAAGGGTGGCCCAGAAGCCCACCATGCCCGTGAGGGCGGGTACGAAAAAGGTCCAGAATGCAGGTCCCTGCAGACGGGCGGGTTGAGTTAGGATGGGGCCCAGTCCTCCGTGTACGGATGAGACTGCCCAAAAGAGCAGAGCCAGCGCCGCAAGAGGGAGAAAGAATGCCTTGAACACAAGTAGCTTGCGGATACTGTCTACACCGAGCCATACGACATACATGTTCAACGCCCAGAACAGCATAAAGCAAATAGCGGGTCCTGTCTGTAGTCCCCAGCCGGAAGGGAATATCGGTGGGAGCGTGGCCAGGGATGGTATCCATAGACGCGCTGCCTGGTAGATGGCGAAGCCCCCGATCCAGGTCTGGATGCCAAACCAGCCACAGGCGACGATGGCCCGCAGCATGGCGGGGATATTGGCTCCTCTGACGCCAAAGCTGGCGCGGGCAAAGACGGGGAAGGGAATACCGTACTTAGCGCCGGCGCGGCCATTGAGGATCATGGGTATCAGCACGATGGTATTCCCCAAAAAAATGGTGAGAATGGCCTGCCACCAGCTCATCCCGCCGCCTATGAGGGAGCTGGCCAGCATATAGGTGGGTATGCAGAGGCTCATGCTGATCCAGAGGGCGGCATAGTTCCATGTATCCCATTTCCTCGCCGCAGAAGGAACGGGCGCCAGGTCTTCGCTGTACAAGGAAGTGGCGGGTTCTGAGGAGGCAGGGGTTGTCATAAAGGTTGGGTTTGTGCATCTGCAATAGTCAGCGCGTCGCCAATGATGGCCAGCCCCTCATCCATTTGTTCGCGGGTGATGGTCAAAGGAGGGGCGATAAAGACATAATTCCAGCGTACAAGGGCATACAAGCCCAGCTGCCGAAGGCGGGCTGCTACCTGGTTCATGGTGGTCATCTCCTCGGGCCTGGCATTGAAAGGCGCCATGGGTTCTTTGGTGGTCCTGTTCTTTACCAGCTCCAGACAGCCCAGGAGCCCTGTGTTGCGGAAGTCGCCGATGGAAGGATGCTGCTGTTTCATCTTTTCCACCTGGGCTTCGAGGTAACGGCCCATGGCAGCCGCGTTTTCAATAAGGCGCTCGTCCTCGTATATCTTCAGCACTTCCACGCCTGCGGCGCAGGCTACGGGATGGGCAGAGTAGGTGAGGCCCAGCCAGAGCGTACGGTCATTAAAATGATCCGCGATCCTGTCCGTTACGATAAGGGCGCCCAGCGGAATATAGCCGGCTGTGATGCCTTTGGCCGTGGCGATCATGTCGGGCTCGATGCCATGGAGCTCAGCGGCGAACCACTTACCGGTACGTCCAAAGCCGCTCATGACCTCATCGATGATGAGCAGGATGCCGTGCTTGTCACACAGCGCTCTGATCTTTTGTAAATAGTCGGGTGGATATTTGATACAGCCCGAAGTGCCGCTCTCTCCCTCCATTAGGACAGCTGCGATGGTTTCTGGCCCTTCCAGCTCGATGATCCTTTCGACATGACTTACGCATTCCCGGTGGCAGGAGCTGATCTCTTTTCCCCAGGGGCAGCGATAGCAATAAGGATCTTCCACATGGACGACGTTGGGCATTTGCTGGACATCATGCGGCAGCTTGCGGGGGTCGCCGCCAGCGGTCATGGAGCCATAGGAGGCTCCGTGAAAAGCCCTGTAACGGGCGATGATCTTATGACGGCCCGTGTAGAGTCTTGCCAGCTTGATGGCATTGTCGATGGCGCTGGCGCCACAGACGGTAAAGAGGGTCTTTTTGAGGGCGCCGGGTGTGATCTCCGCCAGGCGGCGTCCCAGCTCGCCTCTTGCCCGGGTGACACAGCTGGGTGTTACGTAGCTGACCTCCTGCATCTGGCGAACGACGGCGGCAGTGACGCGCTGGTTGCCGTGACCGATGTTGACATTCATCAATCCGGATGAAAAGTCCAGGTACCGCCGGCCGTCGTAGTCATACAGGTATACTCCTTCCGCGTGCTTGACGGCGATGGGGTTGAGGCCTTTTTGTTTGCTCCAGGAAAAGAGGGTGTAGTCGAAGTTTTCCTGTTGTATCTCCTGGGTTTCGGACACAGTGACGGGAGAAGGCATATGCAGTATTTTTAGTTACGATTAACTCATCCAGTTGATGCCGGCTTCGGGGTTCCATTTTACCGTGCTTTTCTTCAGCCGGGTCCAGAATTCGATGGAACTCTTTCCTGTAATATCACCCACTCCGAACTTGCTTTCATTCCAACCTCCGAAGGAAAAGGGTTCGCGCGGCACGGGTACGCCCACGTTGACGCCTACCATGCCTGCCGAGGCCCGGTCGATGACGTAACGGGCGTAGCTGCCATTTTGTGTAAATACGGAAGCAGCATTACCATATGGGTTGGCATTCTCGATAGCCAGGGCTTCGTCGAGACTGTCTACGCGCATGATGCTGATGACGGGACCGAATATTTCCTCTCTGGCCACGGCCATATCGGGTTTGACGCCGTCGATGACGGTAGGGCCCACATACGAACCATTTTCTTTACCGGGGACTGTGGCGCCGCGACCGTCCACGAGAATTTTTGCCCCCTGCTGTTCTGCTTCCGTTATATAGCGTTCGATCCTTTCTTTTGCTTCAACGCTGATGACTGCGCCCAGGTTGCGGCCGGGAACGATACGGCGGGCCTCTTCACATATCCTTTCCACGATGTGGTCGATGGCGCCGACCCCTACCATCGCAGAAGCTGCCATACAGCGCTGACCGGCGCATCCGCTCATGGAGGCTGCTACATTTTGTGCCGTCATTTCGGGTTTGGCATCCGGAAGGACCAACAGGTGGTTCTTGGCCCCACCCAGCGCCAGACAACGTTTGAGGTTGGAGGTCGCCCGGCGGTAGACCAGCCTGGCCACACGGGTTGACCCCACAAAGCTCACCGCTTCGATGCCGGGATGATCACAGATGGCTTCCACTATCTCGCTGTCGCCGTTGACGACATTGAATACGCCTTCGGGCAGGCCGGCTTCCTGCAACAAAAGAGCCAGACGGCCTACGCTAAGGGGCACTTTCTCGGAGGGCTTTATGATCATACAGTTGCCCAGGGCAAGGGCGTTGGGAATGGTCCAATTGGGGACCATGGCGGGGAAGTTGAACGGGACGATGGAGGCCACGACACCCAGGGGAACATGCTCCGTACGGCATTCCACCCCCTTGCTCACTTCCAGCACTTCGCCTGTCAGCAGCTGGGGAAGGGAGGCGGCGAATTCCGTGAGCTCGATACATTTGTCGATTTCAGCGACAGCTTCGCCCAGGGTCTTGCCATTCTCTTCGCTGACGAGGGCTGCCAGATCCTGTGTGTGTTTTTCCAGCAGGTGCCGGTATCGATAAAATACCTGTACTCTTTCTTTTACAGGCGTTCTGCTCCAGGAGAGAAAGGCCGCCTGCGCCGCTTTTACGGCCTGGTCGAGGTCCCGGGAGGTGGAACAGGGCATTTCCGCCAGTAAGGTCCCGTCCAGCGGGGATATGACAGACAGGGTTTTGCCCGAAATGTCGGTGAATTCGCCGTTGACATAGTTTTTCAGGCGTCCATATTTGGGTGCTGCCGTGATGGCTTCGGATGTGCGTGCCATATTCGTTAATTGTATTTACAATTTAACGAAAAAAGTGCGGGAATTGGTCCGATCCGAAAA
>Ga0207667_10002656_pt1 | contig 22094 bp, 19 predicted proteins | sample KBSCornC52_FD_184301 | JGI IMG/M metagenome (GOLD analysis project Ga0207667, IMG submission 184301) | Corn rhizosphere microbial communities from Kellogg Biological Station, Michigan, USA - KBS Corn C5-2 (SPAdes) (version 2) | ecosystem: Host-associated > Plants > Roots > Rhizosphere > Soil ...
ACCACGATCGCGCGCAGGTCGAGCTCGAGCGCCTTGCGCAGCACGAAGCGCGTCTGGGGCATCACGCCCTCGGCCGCGTCGACCAGCAGCAGCACGCCCTGGACCATCTGGAGCACGCGCTCGACCTCGCCGCCGAAGTCGGCGTGGCCGGGGGTGTCGACGATGTTGAACTTGGCGTCGCCGTGGCGCACGGCGGTGTTCTTGGCGAGAATGGTGATGCCGCGCTCGCGCTCGAGCGGGTTGGAGTCCATCACCCGGGTGGTGAGGACTTGGCCTTCGCGAAAGACGCCGCTCTGCTTGAGCATGGCATCGACCAGGGTGGTCTTGCCGTGGTCGACGTGGGCGATAATTGCGACGTTACGGATGTCTGGACGCGTTTTCACCGCCCTATCCTATCCTCGTATAGGCGTGGACCGCAAGCGAGGGAGTCGCAGGGGGGTCTGCGGACCCGGCTTCCGGGCGGGGAGCCCCTAGAAGCGGCCGCCGCCCGAGGTGGGGAGCATGAACCAGAACGAGGTCCGCCGGCCGGGGTCGCTGTCGAAGCCGATCGTCCCGTGCATCAGGCCGACCAGCTGCTTGCAGATGTAGAGGCCGAGGCCGGTCGAGCCGTCGCCCTGCGAGAGCCGCCCGAAGCGGGTGAAGACCTTGTCCCGGTCGGCCTCCAGGATCCCCGGGCCGGCGTTGTTCACGGTGAAGCAGACCTTGTCGCCGTACGGCCGGATCTCGACCGACACCACCGAGCCGGGCGGCGAATACTTGACCGCGTTGGAGAGGAAGTTGGTCAGGACCTGGACGAGACGGCCCTCGTCCGCGCGGACCGGCGGGATCGGGGCCAGGTAGATGGTCTGGACCTCGCGGTCGGGATGTTCGCTTGCGGTCCGGGCGACCGATTCGACCACCACCGCGATCGGGTCGACCGGTTCGAACCGGAGGGCCAGCGAGCCGGCATCCATCCGCGAGAGCAGCAGAAAGTCCTCGAAGATGGCCGCGAGACGGTTGGTGGACGAGCCGATCATCGCCAGCAGATCGTCCCGCCGGTCGGGTTCGAGGCGATCGACGTGCGTCTCCAGCAGCGAGGCGGCGCCGCGGATGGCGGCCAGCGGCGAGCGCACCTCGTGCGCGACCATGCTGAAGAAATCGTTCTGCAGGCGCGCGTGCTCTTCGACCAGCCGCCGCCGCTCGACCTCGGCGCGATGCGCGCGCGCGTTGGTGAGCGCGAGCCCGATCAGATTCACGAAGATCTGCATCTGCCGCAGGATGTCGCGCGACGGGGCCTTCCCGTCGGCCGGATGGTCCGGCGACAGGTAGCCGAGCATCTTGCCGTCGCTGCCCGCCAGCACCAGGACGAGGGCGTCGCGCTCGTGCCACATGTTCTCCGCGGCGCGCGGGGCGTTGCGCGGCAGGTCGCCGGTGTAGATGCTGTGGTCGGTATCCTTGCCTTGCTCGGCCACCAGGTAGTAGCAGTTGGGGAAGACCTCGTAGGCCGGCGTCAGCACCTCGGAGATCTCCGCGTACGGGATCACCTCGCCCAGCCGCGCGGTCTTGATCTCGTCCGGATAGCCCCACAGGACGCGCCGGCGCAATTCGCCGTCGGCCCCGTCGGCCGCGACGATCGTCACGTAGCGCCACCCGAACGCTTCGGCGAAGCCGCGCGCGATCGACTCCAGCGCCGGCGCGGGATCGCGCGCCACCAAGATGTCGTGGGTGATGGAGAGGAGCCGCGCGAGCAGGCCGTCGTCGCTCGGCGGCATTTGATCGAACGCCGTCATCAGTCTTATCCAGACTATCGGCAGGTTCGCGGTTTCCCCCTCTACCGCTACGGTCGGCGCGTCGTCTCCAAGAGCGTGCGCACGGCTGCCGCCAGCTGAGCGTCCTCGCTCGAGCCCACCTGGCGTTGGACCGTCACATCGACCGGGCGCGGGTGGCGTTCCATCGGCGCGCCCGAGGCAGTCCGCACGGCCCAGGCGGGGAGCCGGAAGGTGGTGCCGTCGACCAAGGTGATCGCGGACGTGAAGATGATCCAGCCCGCGGTCGGCTCGCCGACCACCTTCCCGAGGTGCATGGCGCGATAGCCCTCGGTGAAGTCCTCGCCGTCCGAGAGCGTCTCTTCGTTGGTGATCAGCACGGTCGGCTTGCCCAGGGCGTGCTGGCCGAGCTGTTCGCGCACGGCGTACGTCGGCTGGTTCCGGCCGGTGAACGTCAGGTAGGCTTGACGCGAAAGCACGTCGAGCGCGTAGGCGTTCACGAATCCGCCGTTGTTCGATCGCACGTCGATGACGACGCCGCGCTTGCCGAATTGGATCGCGTCGAGGTCTTTGTAGAACTGATCGAGCGATTCGGACGACATGTCGGGGATGTGGACGTAGCCGAGCGTGCCGCCGCTCAGGCGGTCGACGGTCGCGCGGTTCTTCGCGACCCAGGCGCGGTAGCGCAGGTTCCCGATGGTCGGGTAGTCGACCGGTTTCACGGCGACGTCGCGCGCGCCGCCCGCGCCGGTGATGCCGATCGAGAGCTTCTTCCCGACGGTATTGTCGAAGAGCCGGTCGGCGTTGGAGGACGCGTCCAGCGCGACGCCGCCGATCGAGGTGACGCGGTCGGCGGGCACGATCCTGGCGATCGCCGCCGGCGACCGCGGGATGACGGTCGCCACGACGAACGAGCCGTCGCGCTCGTACGGTGCGCGCTCGAAGGTCAGGCCGATCCGGCCCTCGGTGCGCCGGAACGTGTACGGCGGATAGGCGCCGCTGTGCGAGGAGTCGAGCTCGCCGATCATCAGGTTGAGCAGGCGATTGAGATCGCCCGGGTTCTGCGCGCCGGCGATCTGCGGCGCGTAGCGGGCGCGAACCGCGTTCCAGTCGACGCCGTTGGTGTGCGGATCGGCGTAGAAGTCCCGGATGGCGGACCAGGCCTCGTCGAACGCCTGGAGCTTGTCGCGATTCCAGTCGACGTCGTACTCGCCGGCGAGCGCGACCTGCGCGACCTTGGCGTCGTCGTCGAGCGCGACGCGTTGGAGCGCCAGATCGTCGTCCAGGTAGTAGATCGACTTGCCGTCGGGAGCCCACTGCGGCAGGTTCTTGGCGCCCGGCGATGAGGTGGTCTGGCGCGCGACCGCGTGGACGTTGGGATCGAGCGCGTAGAGGTAGAGGTTCTGGTCGTTGCCGTTCTGCGCGGCGAAGACCGCGGTCCGGCCGTCGCCGCTGATCGCGAACGACGCCGCGTTGAGCCCGGTCGGCAAGTACGTCAGCCGGTCGTGGATGTCGTCGAACACGATCTTGACCGTTTTGGGTGCGGGCTTGGTCGCGGCGGCGGCTGCGCTGCCGGCGGATGCCGAGGCCGCGGGAGCGGCGGCTTCGTCGTAGTCGCCGTCGCGGGAGAAGAGCGCGTGGAGCTTGTCCTCGCCGAACGTCGGCGTGCGCGGGATGAGGTCGATGCGCGCGACGCTCCACGGCTCGGTGCGCTCCGAACTGCTGAAGAGGATCGACTTGCCGTCGGGGTTCCAGGCGATCGCGTTGGCGTAGGCGTTGGGGACGTAGGAGATCGTGCGCGGTGCCGGGTTCGCGACGTCGACCACGGCGACGTTCTCGAAGCCGACCGCGTCGTTGGCCAGGTAGGCGATCCAGGCGGCGTCCGGCGACCAGGCCAGAGCGGACTCGGACTCGCCCGGCGTGAGCGGGAGGTACGCGCGCGCGACCGTGCGGATCTCGCCGGTCGCGAGATCGAGCACGCGCAACTCGGCGCCCGACTGTTCGTATGCCAGCTTCTCGTCGCGCTTCTTCGACGCCGGCGAATAGGTGAGGTAGCGGATGTCGGCCGGGGTCGAGACCAGCGTCTTGCGCGCGCCGGTGATGAAGTCGTAGCGATAGATGCGGTCTTCGTGCCCGTCGCCCGACGCGAACGCGAGCGAGTTGCTATCCGGCGCCCAGGCGAACTCTCGCGCGTATTCGTTCCGGCCGGTCACCCGGATCGAGACGCCTCCGCCGGTGGCCGAGACGAAGATCTGATCGTGGGCCAGAAACGCGACCTTCTTCCCGTCCGGCGAGATGCGATAGTCGCCGAAGCCATCGCGCGCGACGGTATGCTGGATCTGCGGCTGCGAGACGACGCCTTCGAGCGGGATCGGCACGGGTGCGACCCGGCCGCTCGCGGTGGCGAGCTTCCATACGCCGAAGTCGCGTTCGAAGACGATCGTCGAGCCGTCGCGCGAGATCGTCGGCCAGACCACCCGGCCGCCGGTGAAATGCGTGATCTGACGGGCCGGCTCGCCCACGATGCGCGTCCAGATGTTCTGCGCTCCGCTGCGGTCGGACATGTAGTAGATGCGCTTGCCGTCGGGCGCCCACATCGCCCAGTCCTCTCGGGCTCCGCCGTCGGTCAGCCGCTCGTAGGCGGGATTCGCGCCGTCGCCGCGACGCAGCCAGATCTCGGACTCGTCGATGTGGCTGCCTCCGATGCGCCACCATTGACCGCCGGAGAGCCCGCGGGCGTTGAACGCGATCGAGTGTCCGTCCGGCGCGGGCGCGCCGAAGAACTCGGTCATGTACGGCTGCGCCACGTAGAGCATCGGCGTGCCGCCGCTCGAGCGCACCCGGTAGATGTCGCGCTCGCCGTTGATGTTGTTGCTCGGGCTCGAGAAATAGATGTAGCCGTCGCGCCAGCCCTCGAGCCATTCCGCGCTGTCGTCGTAGGTGAGACGCGCGAGCGCGCCGGTCGACAGCGTCAGCACGTAGATGTCGGCCGTGCCGCCGCGATACGAGACGAACGCCAGTTGCGAGCCGTCCGGCGAGTAGAGCGGCCGGTCGCCGATGAGCCGGTCGTCGACCAAGATGCGCGCCGTCCCGCCGCCGGCGGGCACGGTCCAGATGCTGCCGCCCGAGACGAACGCGATCGCCCGCCCGTCCGGCGAGACGGCCGGCTCGGAGAGCGTCGGTCGCGCGGCGCGCGCGCTCCCGAGCGAGAGCGAGAACAATGCCGCGATCGCGGCACAGATGAGCAACCAGCGGCGAACGACGTTCATGCCGCCGAAGTTCAATCGCGCGAAAGCGCTCGCCTGCGCGCGACGGCGAGCGGAAGTTCGATCGCGACCGCGGTGCCGAAGAATGCGCACGCCGACACGAGGAGGCTCTGGGGTGAGAGGCGAGATCGGAGAAGCACGACTGCCGAGCCCAGTCCAAGAGGCAGAAGGGCTGATGCACGGAGCGGCCCGGCGATTCGGCGGAACGAAACTCCGAGCAAAGCTAGGATCTCGAACTCACGCCGGATGCCGAGGCGGAGAACTGCGCCGCATAGGCCCGCGAACGACACGAAGGCGAGCGGCAGAATGAAGATCGAAATGCTGTGCGCGCGCGCCGCGACCGGAACGATGACGATGGTCGCTAAGACCAGAGCCGCCAAGTAGTACCTCGAGTGGATCCGCACGAGGTAGGACGTGAGCGGACTACGCACGTTTGCGGAAGTACAGCAGGGCGGCATCGACCGACGTTCGGGCCGCCTCGACCGTATCAGAGTAGAGGATCGCGCCGTCCTGGATGATGTGCACCCTGTCCGCCGCCGCCAGGATGGCCGCGGGGTGGTGATCCGTGATGAGGATTCCGGTTCCGCGAACGCGCAGGGCGCGCACGATCGCGGTGCACTCCGCGACCTCTCGCCCGTCCAGGCCCGCGAAGGGCTCGTCGATGATCAGGAAGCGCGGATCGACGACATACGCCTGCGCGAGCAGCAGGCGGACCGCATCAGGCTGAGTCATGGCGGACGGCCGTTTCTCGAGGAGATGGCTGAGACCAAGCGACGCAAGCGCCTCGAAGATGTCCGCGTCGTGCGCCGAGCCGGTCCCCGCGCTTCGTGCGATCCGAAGGCAGTCGAGGGTGGAAAGGGCGTGCATACGCAGACGTTCTTGCGCGATGCTGCAGAGCCCGAGCCCGACCCGGTCGGATGCCGGCCGGTCGAGCAGCGAGAAGCACTTGCCGGGCGTCTCTATCGCCACCGACCCGCTGGTCGCACGTACGAAGCCGCTCGCGATGCGGAAGAGCGTGCTCTTCCCGCTCCCGTTGACGCCGACGAGCGCCACGATCTCGCCGGCACCGACCGCGAGCGATACCCGGTCCACGACCGTTCGCGTTCCATAGGTCTTGACGACGTCGTGGAACCGCAGCGTCGCAGCGGGTGCGCTCGGGACCACTATTTGATCGAGAGCGGCCGGTAGCGGATGCGGTGGGGTTTGGCGGCTTCTTCGCCGAGACGTTTGACCTTGTCGGCCTCGTACTCGTGGTAGTTGCCTTCGAAGAAGTGCACGTTCGAATCGCCTTCGAACGAGATGATGTGGGTCGCGATGCGATCGAGGAACCAGCGATCGTGCGAGACGACCATGACGGTGCCGGCGAACTCGCCGAGCGCGTCTTCGAGCGCGCGCAGGGTCTCGACGTCCAGATCGTTGGAAGGCTCGTCGAGGAGCAGCACGTTGGCCCCGCTCATCAGCGTCTTGGCGAGGTGCAGGCGACCGCGTTCGCCGCCGGACAGGTGGCCGACGAGTTTCTGCTGGTCGCCGCCTTTGAAGTTGAAGCGGCCGAGATACGCACGCGACGGCATCTCGAAGCGTCCGACCAGGATCAGGTCGCGCCCGCCGCTGACGTCTTCGAAGACGGTCTTGGTGCTGTCCAACGATTCGCGGCTCTGATCCACGACCGCCATGTTGACGCTCTTGCCGATCGCGATCGTGCCGGAATCGGGCTGCTCCTTGCCCGCGATCATGCGGAAGAGCGTCGACTTGCCCGCGCCGTTCGGACCGATGATGCCGACGATCGCGCCCGGCGGCACCCGGAACGAGACGTCTTCCATCAGCAGGCGATCGCCGTAGGCCTTGCCCACGCCGGTGAATTCGATGACCTGGTCGCCGAGCCGGTCGGCGACCGGGATGAAGATCTCGTTGGTCTCGTTGGTCTTCTGATATTCGTACGAGTTGAGCTCTTCGAAGCGCGCCATGCGGCTCTTGCTCTTGGTCGTCTGGCCCTTGGTGTTCTTGCGCGCCCACTCGAGCTCGCGCTTGAGCGCCTTCTGACGCGCCGATTCGGCCGCTTCTTCGGAGGCGAGCCGCTCCTGCTTCTGCTCGAGCCAGCTCGAGTAGTTGCCCTTCCACGGGATGCCGCGGCCGCGATCGAGTTCGAGGATCCATTCGGCCGAGTTGTCGAGGAAGTAGCGATCGTGGGTGACCGCGACGACGGTGCCGGGGAAGCGCACCAAGAACTGCTCGAGCCATTCGACGCTCTCGGCGTCGAGATGGTTGGTCGGTTCGTCGAGCAGCAGCATATCCGGCTTCGAGAGCAGCAGACGGCAGAGCGCGACGCGGCGCTTCTCGCCGCCCGAGAGCGGGCCGATCTTGGCGTCCCACGGCGGCAAGCGCAGCGCGTCGGCCGCGATCTCGAGCTGCTGGTCGACGTCGTCGCCACCCTGTGCGAAGATGATCGCTTCGAGCTTGGCCTGTTCGGTGGCGAGCGCGTCGAAGTCGGCATTCTCGTTGCCGTACTCGGCGTAGACCTCGTCCAGCCGTTTGCGGGCGGCGTTGACCTCGCCGAGCGCTTCCTCGACCGTCTCACGCACCGTCTTTTCCGGGTCCAGCTTGGGCTCTTGCTCCAGGAACCCGATCGAGATGCCCGGCATCGGCTGGGCCTCGCCGTCGAACTCGGTATCTTGGCCCGCCATGATGCGCAACAGGCTCGACTTGCCCGACCCGTTCGTGCCGAGGATGCCGATCTTGGCACCCGGGAAGAAGCTCAGCGAGATATCCTTGAGGATCTGCCGCTTGGGCGGCACGGTCTTGCTGAGCTTGTGCATCTGGTAGACGTATTGCATGTCAGCACGATACTTCACCGGGGCTGCCGGCCGATACTACCTGGGCGGCTGGGGCGCGTCCCGTAATCCTACGGACGCGGCGGCCATGCCCCGGCGGCTAGCCTTCAGCATCGCCGTGCCGGTTGCGTACGTCTCGAACTTCTGCGCGATCACCGACTTCGTAACGTCCCCGCGTACCGAGGTGCCGCCGAGGCGGCTTCCAAGGTCGAAGCGAAAAGCCCGTAAACGAGGAGCGTCGTGGTGCATGGGAGGGTACGGGTCTGGTGGCCCGCGCGGTCTTCAAAATCGTCGAGGCCGGCGCGATCCGGCTGCTAGGTTCGATTCCTAGACCCTCCCGCCACGCCGGTCCGCCCGCGCTCGAACGTCTCGGAGTGACCTGATGCCGCTTGAATCCGACGCGCTCTACGAATGTCCGGTCTGCGGCGAGACGAACGCGATCGGTATCGACGTGACCGGCGGCTCCCATCAGCGATTGCTCGAGGATTGCCCGGTCTGCTGCCGCCCGCTGGTCTTCGCGATCGTGGTCGATCGCGATGGCGACGGCATCGTCGAATCGGTAGAGGCGGAATAGCCTCCGTCTTGGAATCGGAGGTGATGCTTGCGTGCTACGTGCGGGGGTGTATGCGTCGTCGACTTCCTTTCGCGGCTTTGATCGTCGCGGGTCTCGCTTTGGCCGCATGCGGCGGCGGGAGCAGCGGCGGACAGGTCGCGCCGCCGACTCTGCCGGGCGCACCGGCGCCGGCCTATCGTCACATCGTCGTGGTGATCCAGGAGAACCGCTCGTTCGACGATATGTTCGCGGGCGCGGCGAAGGACGGATCGCTGCATCCGGCGGTCGACACCGTCACCCACGGCTACAATTCGATCTGCGGCAACGCCACCGACGTCACCACGTGTACGCCGGTGCCGCTCACCGAGCGGGGCTTCGGCGACGGCAACGATCCGGATCACAACAACGACGCCCTGGTCGGCGAGTGCAACGCGCCATCGCCATCGCCTCCGCCGGTCACCGGCACCTCGCCGTGCATGCAGAACGGCTTCGATCACGAGGCCGTCAACAGCCAGTCCTATCCGGCCGCCTACAACACCACTGTCTACGCCTACCTCACGCCTTCGGAGATCGCCCCGTACGTCGATCTGGCGAACACCTACGGCATCGCCGACGAACTGTTCTCGGGCGGGCTCTCGCCGTCGTTTCCCGGTCATCAGTATTTGATCTCGGGGTTGGGGACGCGCAACAATCCGCCCAGCTCGCCGTGGGGATGCTCCGAACCGTCGGGCGACCGGGTCGAACTCTATCTCGGCGTCGCGTCGGTCTTCCCGTGCTTCACCTTCCCGACGCTGGCGACGCGGCTCGACGCCACGGGCGTCTCGTGGAAGTACTACACCGCCGAGACCCCGGCCGACGGCTGGGACGGGCTGGTCGACGCGTTCCGCGCGAGCAACGCGGTCTTCAACTCGTCGGAGTATGCCGCGAAGGTGGTGCCGCGCGCCCAGTTTTTCACCGACGCCGTCACCGCGTCGACGAGCGGATCGGTCTGCACGCTTCCCGGCGTCTCGTGGATCACGCCGAACGGCAACGCCTCGGACCATGCAGGCGTGGCGAATAACGCCGACGGTCCATATTGGGTCGCGCAGATCTACGAGACGGTCGCGCAGAGCCCGTGTTACGCCGATACCGCCGTGCTGGTGGTTTGGGACGATTCGGGCGGGTGGTTCGATCACGTCCCGCCGCCGTTCGTGACCAACTCGCCGCCGCCGGGCTATCAGGGCTATCGTGATCAGATCGTCGGCATGCGCGTGCCGCTGCTCTTCCTCGCGCCCAACGCCGTCAAGGGCGTCTCGCATACCCAGCGCGACCTCGGGGCGATCGTGGGATTCGTCGAGCACAACTTCGGACTCGCGCTGATCGGCGGCGAGGACGTCGATTTCGGCGGCGACCATCTGGCCGATATGTGGCGCCCGAACCCGACCGCCACCATCACGCCGATCCCGGTCTCGCAGATCTTCCTGACCAAGCGAAAGCCCTACAGCGTCAAGTGGTTCCTGTCGCAGCCTCCGGCGCCGGCGGACGATGAATAGCCGCTAGCGAGCGATCTCGTCCCGTTTGGCGACGAAGATGGTGGAGTCGTCGCGCATCGGCGAGATCGCGTAGGTCTTGACCGCCTCGAACATCGCGGTCGCGAGCGTGTCGGCGGCGAGGTCGCGGCTGCGCAGCAGTTCGGCTTTGAGCCCTTCGATGGTGTACATCTCGCCCTGTTCGTTGGTCGCCTCGGTCAGACCGTCGGTGTAGAAGACGGCGATGTCGCCCGGCGCGAGGAGACATTCCTCGACCTCGTAGTTGGTCGCCCTGGTGATGCCGAGCACGATGTCGTGCCGGTCCAGCGTGTGGACCGCGTCCGCGCCGGCGCGCAGGATCAGCGGGGGCTCGTGGCCGGCGTTCACGACGCTCAGGCGACCGGATCCAAGCTCGAGCGTTCCCAACAGGAACGTGATGAAGCTGCCGTCGTCGGTATCCTCGATCAGCACGTCGTTCGCATGGGTGACGATCTGCGCGAGATCGGCCGGTCCCAGCGCCTTGAGCAAGCCGCGGACGAGCGAGCGGAGGGCCAGCGAGTTCAGGGCTGCGGCGAGCGATTTGCCGGACGCGTCGCCCAGGCCGAAGGCCAGGACGTCCTCGTTGCAGCGATAGAGGTCGATGTAGTCGCCGCCGACCAGGCGAGCGGGCTCGGCATAGACGCCTAGTTCGAAGTGCGAGACGTTGGGAACGACCACGTCCAGCAACGCGTGCTGGATCCGCGTCGCCGCAAGCTCGAAGTGCCGGCGTGCGTCATCCTCACCATCCGAAAACGCCGCGATGGCGCGGACTATGGGTCCCCACATATCGCCGTTGTTTCGACGCGGGCGGCGCGATTACTCGCGAGCGCTTGATTCCTTAGCCCGTGGCGGCCCCGGGCTACTTGCGATTGATCAACGCAATCTCGCCGGGCTTGGCCTGGATCTTTCCGCAGTTCGTGCAGCGGATCCAGCCGTCGAGCAGACCGTGCGGCCTCCACTCGTGGTCGTCGGCGGGGAGAGCCGGTACCGGTGCCGGCAGCGGCGGCTGGATCGCCCGGATTTCCGCCTCGTTGACGAGCGAGATCACGGCTCCGCGGATGCCGATGCCGACGATCGCCATCGTCAGAGCGAAGGGTCCTCGAACGTAGAAGACGACGCTCGCGACGCCGAGGACCAGTTGCACGCTCGCAAGGATCGTCAGAAAGAGGCGTCCTCCCTTGCTCCCCTTGGAGACTGCGTTGAAGCACGCCCACAGCATCGCCGCCTGGACGAGCGTCGTCAGGAAGGGTAAGGGCATCTGCGGTAGGGACAGGATCTTCGGGAGATACCCCGCTAGCCCGAGCGCGACGACCCATGCGATCAGCGCCCATCGCAGAAGAGCTAGCGAGCCCGGCCTCAAACCCACGAATGCAGCCACTGGCGCATCTGGACGGCCCACATCGGGGTGACGACGCCGGCCAGGATCGGATAGAAGAAGACGAACGCGGCCGCTACCGCGACGACGTAGGCGATGGCCGGGATCCTCCAGCCGCGCTTCCACATCCATTGCAGAGCGATCGCGTTGCACAGACAGATCAGCGCGATATTGACGTAGAAGTGGTAGTTCCAAGCGATGCGCGGCGAGGCGATCCACGGGAGCCACTGCGCCAGATACGCGAGGACGATGAGGGCGTAGCCCTTGTTGCGCTCTCGATAGGCGAGGAAGCCGACGAACGGGACCGCCAGCAGTCCGAACCACATGATCAGCGGATTGGGCAGCGAGTAGATGTAGCCGGCCGTCACGTGGTCGCCCGCGCCGCCGTACTTCGCGTAGTACATGACCGGGCGGATGTCGAGCGGCCACTGCCACCAGACCGATTGATACGGATGGGTCGCGACGAGGTGGTCGTGATACTCGAACGCGCCGACCTGCATGTCGACGACGTCGGTCACGGTATAGGCGCGCGGCGCCGACTGCGGCAGATCCTTGAGGCCGATGAAGTGCGGGATGTAGGCCAGCGAATAGACGGTGCCGAGCGCGAACAGGACCGCGCACACGATCACGTCGAGGCGAAAGCCGAACGGCGTACCCCAAGCGTACGGCGCGGCCTCGCGATTGAGATAGTTCGTCCGGAAGGCGCGCACGACCGGCTGGAACGTCACGACGGCGAGCACCACGACGGCCATGCCGTACACCATGACGCCGTACCACTTGCTGGTCACCGTCATGGCCGCCGCGATCGCGAAGACCGCGAGCCACAGGTCGGCCGCGTGCGGTCGGGCTTCCCGCTTGAGGATGCGCGCTTCGAGCAGCAGCCGGTAGACCAGGTAGAAGCCGGTCGTCATATAGGCGACCAAGACGACCTTGGTCGAGAACGCCTCGGTCGGGAAGCGCACCAGCACCGCGCCGATCGAGACCAGCACCGATGCGGCCACGCCGCAGGCGCGCGCCGCGAGCGTGCGCGCGGACGCGCCCGCATCGAACGGTTCGACCGTCCGTTCCTGCGAGGCGATCCAGAAGCGATAGAACGCGTAGATCGCGGTGAGCGAGAACAGCGCGACGAACGCCTCGGGCGTCGCGATCCGGGACTGCACGAAGTGCTGGCCGTCGAGCGCCAGCAGGATCGCGGCGATCGCCGCGAACAGGGTCGACCCGGTGACGCGCTTGGCGAAGACGTAGAGCAGCCAGACGACGAGCGCGCCGGCGACCACGTCGAGGAACCGCCAGCCCCACGAGGTGTCGCCGTGCGCCATGCCGCCGAACATCCAGGTCGAGAGGGTGATCAGGAGCTTGGTGACGGGCGGATGGGTGCTCTCGTAGATGTAGTTGCGCGTCAGGTAGTTCTCGGCCGCGCGCGCGAAGTAGATCTCGTCGAAGATCTTGTCCGGCGGGAACCAATAGTTGACGAACAGCAGGACGAACGACGCGAGCCCGATGCCGATCGAGAGCAGGTAGTCGAGCGGCCAGAGCAACCCGAGCGTTCCCTCGGCCCGTTCGCCTTCGGCCCGCTGCGGGAACGCCGGCCACGCGATCTTCGGCAGCTCCGGCGCGTCGCCCGGGTCGGTGGACAGATAGACGTAGCCGAGCGCGAAGAAGACCGCGACGTTGACGAACGAGAGCGCGTGATCGCCGAATCCCCAGACGTCGACCGAGTTCTGCCCGGGCGTGTTGTGCGTGACGATCGCGAGGTACTGCAGCGAATAGAGCAGGTTCGCGAAGAGCGTGACCGTGATCGCGACGGCCGCGACGACGTAGCGCCGCCCGAGCGGGATCGCGGCGCACAGGAAGAGGAGCGCGTCGAAGACGTAGCGTTCGTGCATGCGGGTCATCAGGATGAAGAACCCGAGCGCCAGCAGCGCGGCCGCTTCGACGAACGACTCCGGGGTGCGCGCCAGCAGATAACGCCAGACGATCAGCCCGGTCGCGGCGACGAACAGGAGCACGCCCCAGGCGTACTGCGAGAGGAACGCGATCGGCTGGGCGTCGCTCTGCCAGAACGGTCGCGCGACCGTCCACAGATTGAAGGCGTTGACCGAGTTGAACGAATACCCGCCGTATCCCGCGGCATAGATGCCCTTGAGCCAGAACAGCAGGTCGATCACGTTCCCGCCGGCGTGGAACGGGCGCGCCGCGACGACGGCGAGGGCGATGCCGGCGGCGATCCCGCCGGCGGTCGCGAGCGCGCGGCGGCCGATGCGGCCCGGCAGCCACTCGCGCGACGCGAAGATGAACGCGACGAACAGCGGCACGAGCACGGCCGCCTGCGGCTTCACCAGGATCGACGCTGCCAACGCCAGCCACGCTTCGAGCACGAACCAGCCCGCGTCGGCGTCGTCATCGGAGGCGCGCGTCATCAGGTAGATGCCGAGCAGCGCGAGTCCGCCCGAGACCGAGTCGACCTGGCCCCAGACGGACGAGACGAAGATCGCAGCCGGATTGAGCGCGAACATCGCGGCCGCGCCGAGCGCCCAGGCGTCGCTCGCGTAGCGGCGGACGAGCGCGTAGAGGACGGCCGCGTCGAACAGGTCCATCAGGATCGCGGGCAGCTTGACCAGCACGGCGAACAGCCCGGCGTTCCCGCCCGGCGCCAGCAGGGCGTACGCGTGCCCGACCAGCCAGAGGACGTAGAGATAGCCGGGCGGATAATCCGCGAACCCGGCGCCGGCGTAGAAGCTCGTGAGCGGCGTTCTCGTCAGCTGCGTCGCCCAGGCCTGGAAGTCCCCGACATCGATGCTGAAGCCGCCGCTCCGGATGAAGAGCAAGCGGACGAGCAAGGCGATGACGAGCAGAGCGATAAGGCGCCCGCGGGACGAGAGGCGTTGCATCGCACCACTATACCAGTTAGAGTCCAGATATGACGATGCCGGCGATCTTCTTCGGGCACGGAACGCCGATGAACGCCCTGGACGACAACGCCTACACGCGCGCGTGGGCGGCGCTCGGAGCGCGCTATCGCCCGAACGCGATCCTGATGGTCTCGGCGCACTGGTATGTGCCCGGGGTGGCCGTCACGGCGGTCGATCGTCCGCGCACCATCCACGACTTCGGCGGCTTTCCGCGCGCGCTCTACGAGGTCGACTATCCGGCTCCGGGCGCTGCGGGCTTGGTCCGGCGCGCGAGCGAGTTGCTCGGGCCGGGCGTCCGCCACGATCGCGACTGGGGGCTCGATCACGGCACCTGGTCGGTGCTCGTCCACGCCTACCCCAAGGCCGACGTCCCGGTGGTGCAGCTGAGCATCGATGAGACGAAGCCCGCGCAATTCCACTACGATCTGGCCAAACGGCTCGCACCTCTGCGCGACGAAGGCGTGCTGATCGCCGGGAGCGGCAACGTCGTCCACAACCTGCACGAGTACGCTTGGGGCGGCGCCGCCGCCGCACGCGATTGGGCGGCGCGGTTCGAGGCGCGCGTCAAGGCGCTGCTCGCGGCCGGCGATCACGCGCCGTTGATCGACTACCCATCGCTCGGGAACGACGCGACGCTCTCGATCCCGACGCCCGAGCACTATCTGCCGCTGCTCTACGTCGCGGCCCAGCAGCGGGCGGGCGAAGCGGTCGGCTTCCCGGTCGAAGGCATCGAAGGCGGCTCGCTCTCGATGCTCGGCGTGGTCGTCGGCGCCTAGGGCGGCCTACCGCGCGCGGTACTTCACCTGACCGGAGAGCCATTCGCACGTCGAACCGTCGTTCATCGCGAACGATTCGCAGCCGTCGACGTCGGCGTTGAAGTCCTCGTTGAGGGCCTTGGTCGCGGGCCAGTCCACGTGCCCGTCGCCGCGGGCCGCCGCGCGCGCCTTGACGAAGGAGAACTGCGGGTCTTTGACCAGCGCGTTGAGCGCGCCGGCCAATCGCTGAGCATCGGTCATGTGTGGTAGTATTGACGCATCATGAAGCTGCTCCTCGAAATTCTGCTCTCGATCTTCCTCCACCCGGTCGCGATGGTGCTGATGTGGATCAGCCTGATCTCCCGTCAGGACTTGGACACCACGAAGAAGGTCATCTGGTTCTTCGTGAGTATCGTGTGGGGACTCGGCCCGATCGTCTATATCCTCGTCGCCGACGGGGCCCTCTGGTAACCGCCGTCAGGAGTTCGCCATGGAACAGAACCTCGTGCATCTCGCGGAGAGCGCGGCCTGGGTCTTCCTCATCATCTTCATCTTCGCCGCCATCGGCGTGGTCGCGACCGTCCGCTGGATCGTCGCGCAACTGACGCGCGGCGAACGGGCCGTGGTGGCGGAGGCGCACCGCGTCGGCGAAGCGATCCACCATCATCCGGACGACGCGCGGCCGTAGGGCCGGCGACCCCTAGAACAAGATCGATCGAAACGCGCCGACTTCTTCGAAGCCGGTGCGTTCGTAGAGGGCGAGCGCCGGCGCGTTGAAGTCGTTGACGAAGAGCGAGAGCGTCGGCGCCTCGTCGAAGAGTCGCCGACAGATGCCGGCCAGAGCCGCCGTCGCGCGGCCCGCGCCGCGCCGTTCCGGCGGCGCGTAGATGCCCTGCAGCTGGATGGTCTGGTCGCTGAACGGTCCGACGTTGAGCGAGAAGCAGAGGCCGTCGCGATCTTCGCCCACCCACCACAGGCCGCGCTCGACCATCTGCGCGATGCCGGCCTCGAAGTCGCCCGGCGAACGCGTGCGCGGATCGTAGCCCAGCTCGCCTTCGATCATCTGCGCGGACGTCCGGATGAGGTAGTCGCAATCGTCCGGAGCGGCCCGGCGCACGCGCACCGCGTCGCTCTCGCCGCGCAGCGTCGCGGGCGACACGGCCAGCAGCGGCTGGCGTTCGCGGATCGCGCGCGCGGGTGCGTGCCGCGGGGCGACCCGGTCCCAATAGCGGGCGATCTCGGCGACCGGGCCGACGATCATGCGTTCGCGCTTGTGCCCGACGCCCAACTCCACGAACGCGTCGACGATCGACGGCTCGCGGGCCGCGAGCACGATCTGTCGCCCGAAGAACCCGGCGCCCGCGATCGCGCCGGCGTCGTCGATCGCGACGTGCACCGACGAACGGATAGCCGCGCCCGCGTAGAGCATGGCGTGGATGAGGAAGACGTTCTCGTACGGCTTCGCCTCGAGGAACGCGAGCGTCGCGCGGCGCCGGGGATCGCTCAGGCGCTCGACCCGCACCGCCACCTAGTCCAGCGCTGCGACCGCGACCGGTTTGGTGGTGGGCGCCTTGCTGCCGCCGTCCGGTTCGACGCTGATCGCGACGGCCGCGGTCGCGCGGGCATCCTGCGGCAGCGCGAATACCGCGACGCCGCGCGGGTCCGGCACGAACGTGACCGACGGAGCCATCGTCTTGGATCCCTTCGGCAGCGTCCAGGCCTGATAGACCTTGCCCTTCGGAGGGGCCGGCATGTCGTGCATCGCCAGGTAGATCTTGCCGCCGCGCGCGACTACCGCGCCGTTGGGCACGGGATAGCGTTTCGCATCGGCGCTGGTCAGGTCGGCGATGGTCGTCCGATCGGCATCGAGCGCGCGAGCGCTCTGGCCGGCGGCGAGCCGGCTCGCCTCCAGTTCGGACTGCGCGGTCTTCAACTGGCCGCCGACCGAGATGTTGGCGATGGTCGAGATCAACGCGATCGCGATGCAGGCGGCCGCCACCAGGTAGGCCGGCCAGACGAATCCCGGGCGAGCGCGCTGCGCGACGGCCGGAGCGACCGACGCGCGGATCTCGCGCATGATGCGCGGCTTGAGGAGCGCGCTCACGTGCGGGCCGTTCTGGCCGGACTCGCACGCCTCGGCCGAATACGCGACCGCGCCCGCGGCCGGCCGGAGCGCCGCGTACTCGGCGCGGCAGTCCGCACACGTCGCGAGATGTTCGCGCACGCGCCGTGCGTCGGCCGGCGCCATCGCGCCCAGGGCGTAGACGGCGACGTCGTCGAGCATGGCGTCGTGCGCGTCGAGGTTCATACCGTCACCGCCCCGTCGAGCGCGTCGCGAAGCTTTCGCAGACCGGACCGTATCCGCGTCTTGACCGTGCCGAGCGGAATGCCGCTGCGGCGCGCGATCTCGTCGTGGGTGATCCCGCCGAAGAAGCCCTGCTCGATCGGATCGCGCTGTTCGGGGGGCAGCTGCGCGAGCGCGTCCCGGACCTTGGCGGCGTCGAGATGCGCGAACGCGACGTCCTCGAGCGAGTCGTCTTCGGGGACGGCCTCGGGAAGTTCGGATACCGAACGATACGCCTTACCGCGGAGCACGTCGAGCGCGCGATTGCGCGCGACCCGCGCGAGCCATGCGGGGAAGTTGCCGGAACGATACAGGTCGGGTGAGCTCCACAATTTCAGGAATACGCCTTGCGTGATGTCTTCGGCGGCCGGAACGTCGCCGAGAATTCTGAGCGCGACGCCGTAGACGAGACGATGGTAGCCGTCGTAGAGCGCCTCGAACGCGTCGGCGTCCCTGGCGCGTACGAGAGCCATAAGTCGCTCGGCGTCTTCCACGCCGTCTGGTTTCGCCTCATCTTCGCCGTGCCCTCGCCTCACCAACGCGCGAGCCGCCGGGTTGGATTGATGCCTAGGGGGGCAGCCTGACCGGCGGCCCTTCGTCGTCTTCGTAGGTTCCGGAGAGCGGGGGCGGCGCCGGCATGGCCGCACGATCGTCGTCGAACGCGGAGAAGCGGAAGGTCTCGTTCGGGAAGGTCGACGGCGCCATGTATTCGGCGGGAACCGGTTCGGATTCGAAGGCCGTCTCGTCGGGCCGCACGACGGTCTGCTTGAAATAGCGTTCTTTGGGGAGCACGAGCAGATCGTCTTCGGCCGCGCGCTTGGTGAGGCCGCGTACGATGTAGGCGTTCTGCAGGCGCTTGAGGCCGCGCAGCGGGATCGACGAGGTCGGGATCCCGACGAACAGCTCGCGGACCGCCTCGTAGGTGGTGGCCGACGCGACGATCGTGGCGTTGAGCTCTTCGGCCGCGCCCTGCAAGCGCTCGGCCACGTGCGCGGGGTTGCCGACGATGGCGAAGTCGCGCCGCAATTGATAGCCGGTATCCCCGGCGACCACCTTGCCCGAGTTGACGCCGACGCTCACGCCCAAGGCCTTGCGCCCCTGCGTCCGGCGGCGCTCGTCGATCGCGTCGCTCAATCGCATCACGTCGAGGGCGGCGCGCAGCGCGCGTTCCTCCTGGAACTTCTCTTCGACGAGCACGCCGAAGATGGCGGTCACGGTGTCGCCGCGCAGCGACTCGATCATCCCGTGATGCCGCTCGACCGCGCCGCCGACCAGGGTGTAGAACTCGTTGAGGTACCGCAGCGTCTCTTCGGGGCTGACCCGTTCGGCGATCAGCGCGAAACCGCGGATCCGGCACGAGACGATGGTGGCGTAGTATTCGCGGGCCTCGAAGAGACGGGGGTCCTTGCGCGCCAGCAGTTCGTCGACCACCTGGACCGGGACGTAGCGCGAGAACAGCGCCCGGACGCGTCGAAGTTCGCCCCGCTCCGCAAGGAGCCGGCGCGAGGTGAGCCAGGCGGCCAGCGCCGCCGCGCCCAGGAGCACGGCGAGCGCGATATATCCCATCAGCTTGTCCTAGGGTTATCGGCAGGGCCGAGGCTTCCACAGTAGGGGCGTCGTAGTCGGCGCGGATGGACGCGATCGAGAGCATCAAGGCCCGCATCCCGCAGTTCGGCGGCTATGCCGATCTCGAGGCGCGACGGGACGACGACGAGCTGGTCCGGTCCTACCTGGGCGAAGCGCTCGCGACCCTCAACGCCAACCACCCGGACTTCTTCGCCGACCGCTCGGAGACGTACGAGGATCTGATCATCCGCGCCGGTTTCATGAACCAGGCCGCCTTCCACGCCTTCGAGTACGTCAAGCTCGATCCGGCCCGTCTCGAAGCGGTCGCCCAAGGCGACCTGGCGCTGCTCGACCTCGCCGACCGGGCCCCGGCCGTCGCCGCCGGCGAGGTGGCCGGCTACCTCGCCGACCTCACCGCCGCCTTCGACCGTCGCGACGCCGCCATGACCGGCGCCGGAGCCCGCTAACAGCCGGGCGCGGTGCCGCCGATGGTCTTGGAGAACGGTCCGATCCCGACCGTCTTGGTCGGCATCTGGGCGTTGAGTTTCGCGCATATCTCCGCCTTGAGCGCCGCCCAATTATCCGGAAGCCCGAAGTCCGGGCTGAACTGGTCGACGGCTTGCTGTTTGAGGTCGTCGACCTTGGCCTGCACCACGCCGTTGATGTAGCTGCCGACGAACCCCTGGCCCACGTTGAGAGCGAACGTCTGGCCGTCTTTGGTCGAGACGATGACCGGAAGATCCGGATTGCTCAACTCGTAGACGTTGACGCTAAGCGTGCCGTCGTCGGCGACGCCGATGTCGCCCTGCGTGCCGCGGACGGCGATGTTGCCGGTCGGCGTCTGGAACGTGTAGTTCGCCTTCGCGCCGGACGGGTGCTCGACGTTGAACCGGAAGCGCCCTTGGTAGATGACGAACTTCGCGTTGGCGATGTCGGTCTGGTTGAAGAACGCCAGCTGCACCTTGGCATCCGCGCCGACCAGCACGCGCGACGAATCGGGCAGCGTGACGGCCGCCTCGGAGTCGAGGCCGGTGATGGTGAGATCCTTATCCGCGAGCACGATCGACGCTTGGCCGGCGATCGGCTTGACCGCCTTGCTCGGCTTCTGATACGAGACCGAGCCCCTGAGGTTCTGGACCGTCTTGTCGCCGTCGGCGATCACGGGGAGCGACGCGGCGATGAGGGCCAACGCCGCCAGGAGGAGTGCGCGAGTCTTCATGGCGGTTGCTTCCTAGCGAACGGCGCGCGGACCTTGGGCCGTCGGGCCCGATAGGATGGGCCAAGCGGCACAGACAAACCGGAGCCCATGCGCTTCTTGAAGATCATCGCACTCGGGTGTGCGGTCGGGCTGCCGGCGTTCGGCGCCGCTCCGGCCCGGGCGATCGATCTTCACCTCGTCCCCCGGCCGGCCCGGGTCGCTCCGGCCCCGTGCCGCGCGCCCTTCGCGTTCGCGCGTCCGTTGACCGTAGCCGCCGGTTTCGACCCGGCCGCGCGCGCCGAGCTCGACGAACGCTGGCGCGGACTCGGCCTCGCGCCCGTCGCGACCGGCGCGCGTCCGGACGTGACCGTCGCGCACGACGCGACGCTCGGAGCGCAGGGGTACCGCCTTCGGGTGGACGGCCCGGACGTGCGGATCGCCGCCGGGGGTGCCGACGGCGCGTTCTATGCGGTCATGACGCTCGCGCAGCTCCCGCAGCGCAGCGGCGGCCGGTGGCGGCTGCCGTGCGTGGCGATCGCGGACGCCCCCGCGTTGCGCTGGCGGATCCTCTCCGACGACGTCTCGCGCGGACCGCTCCCGACCATGCGTTACTTCGAGGAGCGCATCCGCACGATCGCCGCGTTCAAGATGAACGGCTACTCGCCGTACATGGAACACGTCTTCCTCAGCCCGACCGACCCGCTGCCCGCGCCCTTGGACGGCATCACCCCCGCGCAGCTGCACGAGCTCGCGCTCTACGCGAAGCGGTTCCACGTGGCGTTCATCCCCGAACAGCAGACCTTCGCGCACATGCACAACACGCTCAAGGTCGAGCGCTATGCGGATGCGGCGGATTTCCCGCACGCGTTCCTGCTCTCGCCGAACGTCCCGCTATCGGGCGCGTACCTCGCGCGGCTGGTGAAGCAAGAGCTGGCGGCCGTCCCGCACCCGCCTTTCTTCCACATCGGCTCCGACGAGACGTCGACGCTCGGCCAAGGGCGTACCGCGGACTACGTCGCCAAAGTCGGCAAGTCGCAGGCCTATGCCGATCACATCGTGGCGATGGACGAGCTGATCGCGCCGTCCGGCGCGCGGCTGATGCTGTGGGACGACGGCATCGAGAACGATCCCGGCATCATGGCGCTCATCCCCAAGAACGCGGTCGTGATCAACTGGCACTACGGCGCGAGCAAGACGTTCCAGCCGCAGATCGACCTGATCGCCAAGGGCGGCTTCGCGCAGATGGTCTCGCCGGGCGCCAACAACTGGAACGAGATCTTCCCCGATCTCGACGTCGCGCTCAAGAACGAGAACCTCTTCATCACGCAGGGCAAGGCCTCGCACGTGCTCGGACTCTTCCAGACGGTCTGGCACGACGACGGCGAGTCCCTCTTCGAGGCGACGTGGTATCCGGTGCTCTACGCGGCCGCCTCGTCGTGGGAGACCGGCAGCGTCGAACCGGCGCGCTTCCAAGCCGATTTCCCGCACGCGTTCTTCGGCGTCGACGATCCGCGCTACGGCGGCGACGTCGCCGCGCTCGCGGACGCGCTGACCCGGCTCGAAGCGCCCGGGAAGGGCTACGACTCGACCGACTACCTGATGTGGATCGATCCGTTCGTGCCGTCCGTCGCGGCCCGGATGGCGAGCGCCGACCTGCGCGGGGTGCGGCTCGAGTCCGAGCGCGTGCAGGAACATCTGCTGGCCGCGCAACCGCCGCTCCACCGCAACGCCGCGGCCGTGATGTTCTTGGCGGCCCGCAAGTACGATCTGATCGCCCGCAAGTTCCAGGCCGCTCGCGAGATCCGCGACTACTATGCCGACGCGGTCGCGCACGCGGGACAGCCGCACTCGCCGACGGTCCGCGATCTCTACTGGTGCAAGTACTGGTTGTGGGAGCTGCGCGACGACTACGAAGAGCTCGCACCCCTCTACGCGAGCGCCTGGCGCTACGAGGACCGCGAGTCGCATCTGGCGAGCAATCTCGAGCGTTACCATCTCGCGGCCC
>Ga0207667_10002657_pt1 | contig 22094 bp, 22 predicted proteins | sample KBSCornC52_FD_184301 | JGI IMG/M metagenome (GOLD analysis project Ga0207667, IMG submission 184301) | Corn rhizosphere microbial communities from Kellogg Biological Station, Michigan, USA - KBS Corn C5-2 (SPAdes) (version 2) | ecosystem: Host-associated > Plants > Roots > Rhizosphere > Soil ...
AGCGTTACCGGCCTGGTCAGCGGCATGCTCAAGCTCGAGCTCAGCTGGCCGCCGCAGACCTGAATCACATCACCAAATCGAAAGCGAAGGGGAGCGACATGGGCAGGCTCGACGGCAGGATCGCGATCATCACCGGCGCGGGCAAAGGCATCGGCCGCGCCACTGCCCAGCGCTTCGCCGAGGAAGGCGCGACGGTCGTCCTCGCGGCACGCAGCGAAGGGCCGGGCCAGGCCGCGCTCGACGCGATCACCGCCGCCGGCGGCAAGGCGGTGCTCGACGTCGTCGACGTCGGCCATCGCGAGACCTGTCGCGGGCTGGTCCAGCGCACCGCCGAGCGCTTCGGCGGGATCGACATCATCCTCCACAACGCCGCCTATACCGAAGGCGGGCGGATCGACACGGTCGAGGACAAATTCCTCCAGCTGACCTTCGATGTCGGGCTGATGCCCTGCTTCTGGCTTACCGCCGATGCCCTGCCCTATCTGAAGAAGAGCAAGTATCCGCGCATCCTCCTCACCTCATCGGTGATGGGGCCGAAATGGGTTCAGCCCGGACGAACCCATTATGCGACGATGAAATGCGGCATGACCGGCTTCGTCCGCAGCGCGGCGATCGAGCTGGCGACCCATGGCATCACGGTCAACGCGGTCGAGCCCGGCACGACCATGACCGACAGCGTCGATCGCCTGGTCAGCCCGGAATTCTTGAAGGAGCTGATCGCCGCCATTCCGCTTGGCCGCGGCATATCGGGCACCGAGGTCGCCAACGCCTTCATCTATCTTGCCTCGGACGATGGCGCGATGATCACCGGCCAGACGCTGGCGATCGACGGCGGCTCATCGCTCGGCAGCGACAAGTTCATGGCGTTCGACGACCATTAGGCACGGCAGGCACGGCGGCACCGCGATCAGCTTTCCGGCGACTGCGCTCTGACCGACCCGGAAGGCTCGGCGACGATCAGCTCGCCGACCTCGAGCTGATCGACGCGAAGCTTCTTGATCCGCACCCGTCCGATGCCGAGCGCGCCGATACTGATCGCACCGACGGCGAACGCCCCGAGTGCGGTGGCGCCGACCGCGAGTGCGCCGAAGCGCTTCGCCACGGCTTTCGGTTGCGCCAGTTCGGGCAGCGATGAGTCAGCCATGCAGTCCAGCCATCCTGATATCGCCAGCGGATGACTAGGCCGATCGGATCGAGCGGTCCAGCGCAGCGCCGCCGCGGGGCTCGCAGAAAATTGATGATCTAGGCCGCGTAAACCACGGATTTTAACGCGATCAGCAAGCTCTCGCGTGATTCTCTACGCCGTCCAGAGATCGGGCGGCGGGGTTTACGAACATGCTCAAGGCTTCACAGTTAGCGCTCAGTTGTCTGGGCGTGGCGCTTTGCGTCGCATCGCATTCGGCACAGGCGACATCGACCGCCGGCTGGAGCGAGGCCGACCGCTCGGCTGCGACAATCCGCGAATTCCAGACCAGGCTGATGGTCGCGGCCCTGCGCTGCCGCGCCGCCGGAATCAATGTGCTGGCGAGCTATAACCAGTTCATCGCCGCCGACCGCGCGGAGATCGCCGCCGCCAATGACCGGCTGAAGACGCATTTCGCGTCAATCAATTCGGTCACCGGTGACCGCGACTATGATCGCTACACGACCTCGCTGGCGAACAACTATGCCGGCGAACAGTGGAGCCCGCAAAGCTGCGACGCCGCCGAAAGGCTCGCACGCCGGGCAGCCCAGTCGCAGGGCAATCTCCTCGCCGTCGCAGCGAGCGACTCGACTGAAGAGGTGGCCAGCGCCTCCCCGTCGCCATGGGCGGCGTACGACCGCGCCGGGCCACAGAGTTTTGGCGATGCCGGTCCGACCGCGGGCCATGACGGCGGCCCGTCCTCGGCCCGCGCCGGCGAGCGTTGGCAGGGGCCGCAGGCCTATGAGGATGACGGTCCCCCGCCGGGTTATCGCGACGACTGGCGGTCGGACCAAAGTTACGACCGCGGGCCGCCGCCGGGCTATTATGATCAGGCGCCGTCCTGGCGCGAACGTGACGACTGGCAGGCGCCACAGGCGTATAACGACCATTCGCCGCCGCCGGGCTATTACGATCAGGCGCCGCCGTCAGGCTATGACGACCGCGGGCCGCCTCCCGGCTATGACGATCGGTCGGAGCCGCGCGGCTACGGCGGCTATTAGAGGCTTCGGCTAGAAGCCGGTTGTCGTGACCGGCATTCCCGATCGGGCCGCGCCGGCGGAGCCGGTCGTGCTCGAGCTGCCCTGACCACCACTGGGACCCGACCAGCCGATGCCGCTCGCCGGCGGTGTTCCAGTCTTTGCGTCGGTGCTGCCCGCACCCGGCTTGGCGGATGCATTTTTGGACCCGCCACTGGTCTTGCTGCCGGTTGCCGACTGACCGGCATTGCCGCCGACGGTCGTGCCGCTGCCAGCCGTCCCGGTGGCGGTCGTGCCACTGCCACCGACCGCGCCGCCGATCTGGGCATGGACGGGCGAAAGCGGCAGGACGGCAACGGCCAGCATCCACAGCTTGGTCATGGCAGCCTCCTCTAAGCGTCGCATCAACGATCGAGGCAGGCAGCGGCTCCGCTCGCCAACGCTGAGCTGTGGGTTGAACCGGAAATGGGATGGGCGGCCGTCCTAATCGGCGAAATTGGGGCCGTCGAGCCCTGCGCTAGCCCGACGATCTCTGCGCCATGCGTCATCGGCCGAATCGCGAATCCGTTGCCGCTCATGACGACTATCCTTGCGGCCATCCGAGATCAGTCCAGCCGCCGCCCGCATGACCGAAACGACGATGATTTGCCATCCAAGAGAGCTGTCATGCATGGGCCACCTCGCTGTTACCCGAACGGACGCGGGCGGGACCCATCGCCTGCAAGAAACTTCTCTCGTCCCACGCGACGTTAGGCAGCCTCGGCCGTGCGGGCAGCGAAATCCAAATCCACGCGCTGCCGGTGCAGCAGGTCGAAGCAGCTGCGCTCGCTCATCGCCAACACCATTTCCTTGCCGCTGAGCGGTTCGCCTCTGGCGATCTTCGGCAGCAGGCGCGCCGCGACCAGCGGCCGCCGGCGGGTCGTCGCACGGTGCTCGAGATAGAAGCCGAGATCGGTCAGCGCATAGTCGAACACCGACTCGAGGTCGGTGGCATCGGGGACGAGCGCGGTGAAATGGCGCTCCCACTGGCGCGTCGCGCGAAGCACGGGTGGCACATCAAGCTCCTCGGGAATACAGAACAGCCGCGCACGGCGGATCGACGGAAAACTCTTGCTCGTCACCTTGGCGACCACCACGGCGAGGCTGAAGCCGGTCAGCACCGGCGACAGGCCGAGCAGCATGTGGAGCGGCGTCGCCCAGCCTTCGGACAGAAGCTTGATGATCAGCACCAGGTTGGGCGGCGCCGTCGCAAGCCGATGGATGATGAACGCGCTGACCGCGAGGCCGATCGCGCTGATCCAGCCGAAGCGCCTGATGCACGTCAGCCAGCTGAGCTCGGTGTCGCCGCGATCCTGTTCGCTCCAGGACAGCGATCGACGCGTCAGCCACAGCCAGAAGAAATAGCTGATGTTGGCCATCACCAGCGGCATGTAGATCAGCGACAGGATGAACTCGAAGATCGTCGACAGGACGAGCTTGTCCCTGCCGCCAAATTGCGCCGCTCTGTCCCGCTTCAGGTTGACGGCGAGCGCGATGACCCGTGTCAGCAATAGGAACGCGACCATGGCGCCCATCAGGATAATCGCGGGAATCCTGATCTCATCCATATTGCCGAAGGTGCCGCCGCTGTCGAAGAAGTTCAGCGCGACGAGCACGGAGATCGTCAGAAACCCGGCGTAGATCGGCGCGGATGCATAGTTCATCGTGCCGGACAGGAAGATCTCGCGGTAGAGCGACGGTATGCCGCGCAGGAAGACGAAGCGAATGTGCTGGAGATTGCCCTGCATCCAGCGCCGCTCGCGGATCAGATGCCCGAGAATATTCGCCGGTACCTCCTCGAAGCTGCCCTCGAGCTCCGGCAGAAACCAGACCTCATAGCCGCCGCGGGTGATCAGCGCGCCTTCGAGGATGTCATGGCTGAGCGGCTTGCCGCCCCACGGCTTCGGACCGGACAGCGTCGGCAATATGCTGTGGCGCATGAAGGCGCGCGTGCGGATCATCGCGTTATGGCCGATGTACAGGCCGTTGCCCATGTACATGACCTGCAGGCTGTAGGTGAAAACCGAGCCGAACAGCCGCCCGCCGAATTGCTCCATCCGGCCGAACAGCGATTTGCGCAGCACCGGTTTCGGATTGGTCTGCAATATGCCGAGCCGTTCATTGCCCTCCATCATGCGGAGCAGCGCGACGCAGGTCTCGCCGCTCATCACGCTGTCGGCGTCCATCACCAGCATATGGTCATAGTCGTTGCCCCAGCGCCGGCAGAAGTCGACGATGTTGCCCATCTTCTGGTTGATGTTCATCGTCCGCCGCCGATAGCGGACCGGGTTGCTGGAAAAGATCTTGTTGAGCTGCCGCACGGCCGCTTCCTCGGCCAGCCAATATTCCGGCTTCTGGCTGTCCGAGAGCAGGAAATAATCGAAGTGATGGGCGAACCGCGGATGGTCGCGCTCGATCGACTCGCGCGTCGCCGCCAGGCCGGCCGCCACCCGCGCGACGTCTTCGTGATAGACCGGATAGAGCACCGCGACCCGCGTCTCGGGCCGCGGGTCGCGCGCGGTTCGCGCCGGATGCCAGGGGTTTCCCTCCTGACCTCGCAGCAGATAGAGCGTACCCAGCATCACCTTGAAGAAATTCTGCGAGAGAAAGAAGACCGACAGCCCATAGAGACTGAGGTAAATCAGGATCGTCGTCGCCGACGCACCCTGCATGGTGAGCGAGTTGTACGACACGTAAAGCGCAAGGCAGGTCGGCGCGAGCGCAAGATAGAGCACGAGCCGCAAGCGATATTCGACCACCTTTCGCCAGCCGCGCGGTTCACGGCGGAAATCCGATGCGGCATCGGGATCGGCGTCGACAGTGAGATTGTCGCGCCAGCCGAGGCGAAAGCGTGCCGGCGCGATGGAGCTGCGCTGAAGCTCCGCCCGGGGACGATCCGGGCGCTTGTCGAGCCAGCCGTAGAGATCGTCCCAACTGCCGATCCGGTTGGCGGCCGGCGCCGATTCAGCGCCGCCGCTGGCCCTCAGATAATCGTCGAATTCGGACATGCGTTACTTGAAGGCCGTGACCGGCACGGCAAACTGGAACAGCAGACCGACGACCTTCTGCACCGGCACGCTCGGCGCTTCCGCGACATAGACGACATCGTCGTCGACCAGCTTGAACCGCTGCGCCGCGACGACGCCTTCGGTGCGATCCCAGGCGAAATCATAGAGCCGCGGCTGTGCCGTCCCATTGCGCCGAAGCACGAAGACGGCGTGCCCGTCGGCCAGATTCGAATCGAGGCCGGAGGCGCGAGCCAGCGCATCGGTCAAGGCTGGCGGGCGCGCGAAGGCCAGCTGGCCATTCTGACGGATGCCGGCGCCGAGCATTGTGACAAACACCTTCGGCTGCTTGCGCACGACGACATGATCGCCGGGCTGCAGCGCGAGCGTCGTACGCAAAGCAACTTCCATCGGTATCGAGGTGACCAGCTGCGCACCGCGCTGGACGTCGACCTCGACGGCCGCGCGCGCGCGGGTCTCGCCATCCTCGCGCAACAAGGATGAATCGCCGCCCAGCGCTTCGGTCAGCGCGTCGGCGAGCGTGCGTCCGCCGGGTGACCATTGCACCATCTTGGGATCGCCGATCGCGCCGGTCACGAGGACCCCGCTGCTCGCCGACTGGTCGACGGTGATGACTGCAGACGGGCGTCGGAAGATTCCCTTGCTGGCAAAGCGCACGCTGAGCTGCCGCTGCGCCTCCGGCAACTCCAGGCCGGCCAGCGCGACTCGTCCCGCGTAGGGCAGATCGACCGATCCCTCGCGGTCGACAACATATTTACCGAGCGCATTGGGCTGCGCGGTATCGCTCTCCGGCGCGAAGCTCCACAATGTCACGGTCAGCTGGTCGCCCGGCGCGAGCCGGACCGCGGGCGAGACCTGCTGGTTTGCGCCGAGCGCGGCGAGCGCACCACCGAGCTCGACTGCCTGCTCGTCGCGCAGCGACTGGCCGAGCTGGTCCGCCATCTCCGGCGTGACCTTGACGATCTGGATGTGGTCGCTGGCGGCGATCTCGCCGGTCGTCGGCCCGGCATGGGGGAACGCGGCGCAGCCGGCGAGCGCCACCAGCGACAATCCTGCGAGAAAGGGGCGGATCATCGCAGGATTGCCCAGACCAGCAGGCTGACCATGGCGATGCCGAGGATCCATCGCAGCCGATATGGCAGCTCCGGCGCCGGCGGCATGGACGGCTGGCTGATCACGTTGAGGAAGTAACCGTTGTTGATTGCGTCGCGCTGCGCTTCGTACATCGCGGTACTCGCCTGGTTGAGCATGCTGACAGTGTTGTCGCGCATCACCCGCAGGCTGTCGTAGGCTGCGGCACGGCGCGAAGTCTCGGCGATCCGCTGCTCTTCCTCGGCGATGCGCGCCTTGGTCGCCGACATTGCCGCGTTCACATCCGACAGCATCGGGCTGTTCGGCGTCTCGCGCAAAGCCGCACCCTGCTTGCCGGCGAGCTCGGTCTGCCGGACCGCCAGGCTGTTGAGCAGATTGAGCCGCGCCTGATAGATCTCGGACGGCTCGAAGATCCCGGTGCGCTGACGGTGGTTCGCAAGCGCCGCTTCACGTTGCGCAAGCTCTGTACTCAACTCGTCGACGCGACGATTGCTGGACGACATCAGCTGCCGCTCGCGCTGACCGTTCATCGCCGTCAGATTGGCGACGGCGTCGCGCAGCAAGGCGGTGGCAAGCTTGTTGGCGAAGGCTGGATCATAGCCTTCGACCTCGAGCGAGACGATGCCGCTTTTGGTATCGACCTTGGTGCCGATGCTGCGCTGATAATAGCGCCACAGCTCGATCTCGTTGGTTCTGAAGAGACTGAGCGGGCCACCGAACCGGCCGAAGATATCGCCCTGGCGATAATGGCCGGCGAGATCGAGCGAACGGTTGAGCCGGTCGAACTCCTCCCAGCTCTTGGCGAAGTCCTTGAACACATAGCCGCCGAACTCGGCGCCATTGCCGGTCGCGCCCGAGAGCAGCGAGGTCATGTTCGAGCCAGCCGATTCGCCATTGCGGACGATCACCGAAGCGTTGGAGACGTAGATCGGCGAAGCGATCACGCCGAAGTAGATCAGCGCCACGACATTGATCGCGAGCAAGGTTGCGAGCAGCTTCGATCGCGGCAGGCGAAGCCGCCAGCGGCGAAGCGAAATCGCAGTGTCACGGGAGAAAGCAGCTTCGGCGTAGGGACGGTTCACACAGGGCACTCCGAACTCTGCCCCTATGACGGAGCGGTCCCAGCGAACCCTTGGCGCAATGTCAGAATTTTGCGTCGACGCCGAGTCTGATCGTGCGCGGGCGCAGAGGCGTGATCTGCTCGCGGCCGAGCGTGAAGGGCGTGCCGAGGGCAAAGCGATTGCCGAGCGTGTCGGCAAGGTTGGTGAGCGACAGCGTGACGCCGAGCGCCTGCGTCCCGACCCGGGCCGTCAGCGCGCTGTCGCTGTAATTGCCCTGCGCCTCGCCGAGGAGCGGGCCGACGCCGAGCCGCGAGCGGCCGATGTAGCGCACCCAGCCATAGACCCTGAGATCGAGACGATCGGTCAGCGGCGTCTGCCAGTCGAACGCCAGGCGCGCGGTGACGCGGGCGATATTCGGAATACGGCGCTCGCTGGCGGTGAGATTGGTGAGGAATGCGCGATAGAGCGCATTGGGCTCCGTCACCTTGCTGTCGTTGAACGCGACCGCGGCCTCGAGCTTCAAACTGGGAATCGGCCGCCAGCTTCCGGTCGCGGCGAAAGACAGGATGCGGCCATCGCCGATGTTGGCGGTGCTCGGCAGGCCGGACGCGTCGACGAAATCCGCCTGGATGTTCTGCCACCGCGTCCCCGACAAGGTTGCGGCGATTTCCCAGGCATGCGGTCCGGGTCGCCCATAGCGCAGGCCGGCCTCGACGGTTTCAACACGATCGCTGTGGAAGCGCTCGACGAAGCCCGAGTCGATCGCCAGCCCGCCCGGGCGGAAACCCTGCTGATAGCGGGCATAGAGCGTCAGCCTGTCAAGCGGCGTCGCGGCGAGCGCCACCGACGGCAACAGGCTGGTCGCCTTGCGCTCGGCGGTGATCTGCGCGCGGGCGAGCATTTCGCTGAACGTCAATGCGGGCGTCACCTCATTGCCGCCTCCGGACAGCCGGGCGACCGAGATGCGGCCGCCGCCGGTGGCGGTCAGCCAGGGCAGCAGGCGCAGGCTGGCCTCGCCGTAGAGCGTCCCTTCATGAATCCGGTTGACCACGCCGGTGACCGGCAGCGGCGCGCCCGGCGGGCCGAGCCCTCGATCGAGACGCGTCCTGTTGTCGACGTAGCTCGCACCCAGGATCCAGCCGAAGCCATCACGCATCGGCCGCCAGAGCCGCGCCTCTGTCGTGAACATACGGGTGTCGTTGCGTTGGAGGAACTGCTGCGGCGGGCCATTGCCTGAAGTCGCATCGAAACGCTCGCCAAGGTGCTGACCGACGAAGCCGCTCGAGATGCGAAAATGCAATCCATCCCAATCCTTGGCGACGACGATCTCTCCGCGACGGTAATTGGCGTTGAATCCCTCGTTCACCGGGCTCGACCGGGTCAGCCGCTGCCCACCTTTTTCGCTGTACTGGCTGTCGTCGCCGTGATTGCGCTGGAAGATGCCGCCGAGATCGACCGTCCAGCCATCGCCGAGCGCAAAGCGCAGCGTCGCGCGCCCGCCGAAGATCGTGGTCCGGTTGATGTCTTTCTTGTTCCGCGACGGATTGTCGATGTAGCCGCCGTCGCTCTCGCCATAGCCGACCAGACGCAGGCCAATCCGGTCCGCGGCGAGTGGAAGGTTGATGACGGCCGACCCATCGCCGCCGGGATCGCCGTGCTGAATCGCCGAGACACCCATGGTCGCAGAGGCGGAGACCTTGTCGAGCTTGGGCGCATTGGGCACGACCCGGATGATGCCGCCGAGCGAGCCGGCGCCGTAGAGCGTGCCCTGCGGTCCCTCGAGCACCTCGACCGAGGAAACATCATAGAGCTGGAGATCCGGATCGGGCGCGTTGTAGCTGAGCCTGAGATCGCCGAAATACTGACCGACGGTCGCCTGGGTCGGACCGGTGAAGCTTGAATCGGCGATGCCGCGGATGAACAGCTTGTTGCGCCCGGCGCCGAGATAGGTCGACGATACGGTGGCGAGGCGCGACAGCAGCGCATCGGTACCGGGCGTGCCGCCAAAGGTCAGTTCGGAGCCATCGACAATCGCGACGCTGCCGGGAAAGTCCTTCAGCTGTAGGTCGCGCTTGCTGGCGGTGACGATGATCAGCGGGGCTTCGGTTGGCGCGGGTGCGACAACGGGCACGGCAACGCGCGGCGGACGGCGCGGCGGTGCCGCGGTGCGAATCCGCCAGCTGCCGGGGCCGACGAGCACGGCGGTCGCACCACTATTGGCGAGCAGGCGCCTGAAGGCCTCGGCGGGCGTATAGCGCCCGCTGAGGCCGCGCACCGGCCGAGTCCACAGCGACGCATCGTCGACGACGACGTCGATATCAGCCTGCTGGCCGAGCGCCATGATCGCCTTGCTGAGCGGCCCCGCCGGCAGGTCGAACGACCTCTCTCCCGCGGCGAAGCCTGGCGTCGCGGGAAGCACGAGCATGATCGGGGCAAGGGCGGCATGGCGGCGCATCACGGCGGCGGCGACAGTCTCCAGGCGCCCCCTTCATGTTTGACGCGAACGCCGAGCAACGTACCCAGCCGGGGCACGACCGAATCGGCGCCACCGTCGAGGCGCAGCACGCCGCGCACCGGCCGGCGCGCGGCGCCGGGCGCAACCGTCACCGCGACGCCCAGCGCGCGTGACACATCGGCGGCGACGGTTTCGAGCGGAGCGCCGTCATAGCTGAGCCGGCCGCGCGTCCAGCCGCCGACCCCGCCAATCTCGACCCGCGCCAGCTCGAGCGTCGCGCTGCCGTCCTGTGCCCGCAGATACTGGCCGGGGCCGACATGCACCGCCTCGCTGGTCGGGTTCCATATGACGGCGCCCTCGGCCACCGAAACGCGAGTCGCGCGCGTCTCACGCACGACGTTGAAGATCGTGCCGACGTCGGTGATCGTCGCCCCGGCGACCGTCACCGAGAAGGGACGCGCGGCATCATGATGCACCGAGAACAAAGCCTCGCCGCGGTCCAGCTGGATCGCGCGCTCGTCATCCCCGCGCATCGTCAATCGCGTGTTGCCGTTCAGCGTGATCCGGCTGCCGTCGGCCAGGGCAATCGCGCTGTGGCGCCCCGGTCCGGTCTCGAATACCCGCGACTCCGGCGAGGACTGCCAGCTCGCGACTCCGATCATCAGCACGAGCGAAGCGGCCAGCGCACCCCCGGCCCAGCTCGCGCGGCGCCATGCGGGACGCGGCACCGGCGCTACGCTGGGTCGCGGCGCGTCGGCGGCCAGCGCCTCGACCATCTCCGCCTCGCCCGTGGCGACCGCATGATATGCGGTGGCATGGGCCGGGCTCTCCGCCAGCCAGGCTTCGAAGGCTTTCCACTCGTCGAAGTCGGGGTCGCCGACGCGTATCACCCAGGCTATCGCTTGTGCGTCTACGTCCTCAGGAATGTCGGGCGGATCTGTCATCGTCGCTTTCCAAGACGGAATCGAATCGATCCAGCCTTAGTCGAGCTTTTTCCTGACTTCGATCAGCACGCCGACAGCCTTGCGCAAATCGCTTTCGATGGTGCTGAGGCTGACGCCGAATTCCTCGGCGAGCTGGCGTTGCGGCACGCCATCGATGCGATGACGCCAGAACACCCGCTCGACCCGCAGGCCGAGCGCGGCAAGCGCCGCCTGCGTTTGGGCAAGCTGCTGGCGCGCGATGATCTCGCGCTCCCCCGACGGGGCATCGGACTGGCCGGGATGGGTTGCGCCGGTTGCTTCGGCCCAATGCCGCTCGCGCGCGGCCGCGCGGCTCTCCGAGCGGTAGCGATCGAGCATGAGATTATTGGCGGCGCGGTAGAGATAGGCGAGCGGCTTGGCGACCGGCCCTGGCGGCGCCTCGCGCAAGCGCAGCCATAGCTCGTTCAGCAGATCCTCGGCGGCATCGCCCGCGCCATGCGCCCGCAGGAAACGCAGCAGCGCGTCGCGGTTCGCCAGAAAGACGGCCTCGAGGCCACTTGCGCCCATGCTGCTCCACGCGACCGGCCGGCTCGGTGGCAACGCCTTACCGCCCACGGGAACTGATTCCAACGGAGCTTCGGCAACGGGCGAGCTCTCGAAGGGCAACAGCACGCCGATGATTTCTTGAAATGAACCCCGCACTGACGCGCCAGATTGAAATGATGACATTTGAGAGCCGTCCCGCAGTATCGCCAATCGCGCCGGTCACGGACGACCGCCTTCGAGGAGCGGCTGCCGCTGGAACGACGCCTTATAAGTACCCGTTCAACTGACGGCGGTTCTCACCCTCTCGAATTTGACGAACCGGGAAGCGGCGAGCGATCGCATCGGCGACCTCTGCGCATAGCCGCCGGGGCCTTGCCCTAATCCCCCCAGGGCGACAGCCCGGCCGACTGGCCGCCGTCGACCACCATCGGATGGCCGACGACGTAGCGGGCGTGCTGCGAGCTCAGCCAGAGGATGGCGTCGGCGATCTCTGAAGGATCGGCCATCCGCCGTGCCGGATTGCCGGCGTTGAGCGTCGCCACGCCGCCCGGGATCTGCTCGATGGTCGGTGCCAGCAGCGCGGTGTCGACCGAGCCCGGGCAGACCGCATTCACTCTGATGTTGTGGCGGGCATATTGCAGCCCGGCCGAGCGGGTCAGGCCGATCACCGCATGCTTGCTCGAATTGTAGATCGGCTTGCTCGGCACCCCGGCGATGCCGGCAAAAGAGGAGATGTTGACGATCGTGCCGCCGCCCTGCTCGCGCATCTGCGGCAGCTCGCGGCGCATGCAGGAAAAGACACCGCGGACGTTGACCGAATAGATCCGGTCGAACTCCTCGAGATCCCAGCGCGGCTCGGCCGGCATTTCGGGATCGATGCCGGCATTGTTGACGGCGTGGTCGAGCCGGCCGAAGCGGCTGATGATCTCGTCGAACATCGCGTCGACCGCCGCCGGATCGGCGACATCGCAGCGAATGAAGCTGGCGTCGCCGCCGGCCGCCTTGATCGCGGCGATGGTCTCCTCGCCCGACTGACCATTGACGTCGCTGGCGACGACGCGCGCGCCTTGCGCAGCGAAGGCCTGGGCGGTCGACCGCCCGATCCCCGAGCCGGCGCCGGTCACCAGCGCGATCTTCCCGTCGAACTCGGACATCTCTTCCCTCCCGTTGCGTGCGTCAAGCCCCGGCCCGGCGGGGCTCGCGCGATATCGTCAGCGGCATCTTCTTGATGCCGTGAATCAGATTGTCACGCACGAACGCGACCTCACCTTCGAGCACAATGGTCGGCGCGCGGCGCAGCAGCTCCTCGAAGATCACCTTCAGCTCGGTTCGGGCGACATGCATGCCGAGGCAGATATGCGTGGCGATGCCGAAGGTGACATGCTCGTTCCGCGTGCGGGTAAGGTCGAATTGATCGGGCCGATCGAAGGCGCGCGGATCGTAATTCGCCGAGGCGATCATCATCGCGATGGTTTCGCCCGCGCGAATTGTCTGCCCGTGGATCTCGAGATCGACCGCGGCGCGGCGGCAGGTGTGGATCGCCGGCGAGGTCCAGCGCAGGATCTCGTCGATCGCGGCTTCCGGCATTGTCCCATAACTGCGCAGCAGCGCCATCTGATCGGGCCGCTGGAGCAGCGCGAGCAAGCCGAACGCGATCGCGTTGCGCGTCGTCTCATTGCCGGCGGCAGCGAGTTGCAGCATGTAGCCCGAGACCTCGTCATCGCTCAGCCGGCCGTCACGCCGGCCTTGGGCGATGGCGGTCATGATGCCGTCGTCGGGCTCGCGCTGGCGGCGATCGGCAAGCGTCACGCCATAGTCCCACAGCCCGTTGAGCGCCGCCATGAACTCTTCCCATGACGGGGTGTAATGCGGGTCGAGCGGCACGCTGGTCATGTCGGTCCAGGCGAGCACCTGCTCGCGATCCTCGGGCGGGATGCCGATCATGTCGGAGATCGCATCGAGCGGCATGTAACGCGCGAGATCGAAGATGAAGTCGATCCGCCCCATGTCGAGCGCGCGCTCGATGATCCTGACGGCGATCGCGCGGAAATGGGCCTCGAACGCTCTGACCGCCTTGGGCGAGAACATCCGGCTGGTGACGGTGCGGTTGCGGTGATGCTCGGCGCCGTCCATCGACACCATCGTCGGTTTGCCGCCGCGATCGACCACGGTCGGGTCGAGCTTGCGCACCGAGGTGCCGCTGCTGGCGGAAAAGCGCTCCGAATCGCGCAGCATGGCGAGAATGTCGGCGTGGCGGGTGACGATCCAGGCGCCGTCGATGAACGCCGGCTCATCGCTCAGCGGCTGCCAGTAGCAGGGCGCCTCGTCGCGCAGCCGGTCGAATTCGGCCAGCGGCAGGCTGCCGAACCATGGATTGCCGGTCTCGTAGATCCGCGGGTCGAGCACGCCGAGGTCAGCCATTCATCCTCTCTCCTCGGTCCTATCGGGCCCGGCGCCTTATCGCAGCTTCCGCCCGGTCGGGAAATCCGGCGGCTTTTTCGGTCGCTCGCTCGACAATCGGGCGCTCGCTCGACAGCCGGTCAACGGCTGTCGCGGCGGCCGTCCAAGGCTTTTGAGCAAGGCCGCAATCGCGGATTCGTTTCACCCGTGGCGACCGGCTTGCCCTTGCGGGGCGAGTCTCACTATGGTCGCCGCCCATCGGACGCAGACTCGCTCGGCCGCCATGGTCGCGAGGGGAGCGGTAACCTGGCTTTGAGGAGAGGACTCCGTGGCAGATCCCGGCAAAGACGTATTGCTCGACATCTATTCGAAGATGTCGCTGCTGAAGCAGAATGACGAGCGACTCCGGCAGGTGATCCGGTCGGGCCGGCTGGTCATGCCCTATTATTCCCCGCGCGGGCAGGAGGCGATCCCGTCGGCCATTTCAGCCCTGCTGAAGCCGACCGACTTCATCTGCACGATCTATCGCGGCACCCACGACTCGCTGGCCAAGGGCTGCCCGGTCGATCTGCTCTGGGCAGAGCTTGCCGGCCGCGCTACCGGCACCTGCAAGGGCAAGGGCGGCCCGATGCACATCACCCACCCGGATTCGGGGGTGATGGTGACGACCGGCATCGTCGGCTCGAGCATGCCGATCGCCAACGGCCTCGCCTGGGGCTCGAAGCTCAAGGGCAATGACGCGGTCACGGTCGCCTATTTCGGCGACGGCGCGGCCAACATCGGCGCCTTCCACGAGAGCCTCAATCTCGCCTCGCTGTGGAAGCTGCCGGTGATCTTCGTCTGCTCGAACAACGGCTATGGCGAACACACCAAGACTGGGGTCGCCATGGCGTCGGATACGATCGCCGAGAAGGCCGCGACCTATGCGATGCCGGGCTTCCGGATCGACGGCAACGACCCGCTGGCGATCTACGCCACGGCGAAGACCGCCGTCGAGCGCGCCCGCGCCGGCGAGGGCCCGACGCTGATCGAGGCGATGACGTTCCGCTTCGAGGGTCACGTCTTCGGCGACGCCGATGCCTATATGGATCCGGGCGAGAAGGACGCACGGCGCAAGGACGATCCCTGGCCACGCTATCGCGCCTATCTGCTCGACGGCCGCGCCACCGAGGCCGAGCTCGACGCGATCGACGAGAAGCACAAGCAAGCGATCGATGCCGCGATGCAGTTCGCGCTCGACAGTCCCTTCCCCGACGTCGCCGAGGTTCGTCGTGACGTCTATGAATATGAGGTGGTCGAATGACCGATAAAGTCACCATGGCGCAGGCCATCAACATGGCGCTGCATGACGCAATGGAGAAGGACAAGACCGTCCTCGTCCTCGGCGAGGATGTCGGCGATGCGGAAGGCGGCGGCGTCGTCGGCATCTCCGGCGGCCTGTCGCAGAAGTTCGGCACCGACCGCGTTAAGTCGACCCCAATCACCGAGCAGGCGATCATGGGTGCTGCGATCGGTGCGGCGATGATCGGCTTCAAGCCGGTTGCCGAGATCATGCTGATGAACTTCACCACCGTCGCATCGGACATGATCGTCAACCATGCCGCCAAGCTGCGCTTCATGTCGGGCGGTCAGACCAGCGTGCCGATCGTCGTCCGCACGATGACCGGCGCGGGCATGGCCAATGGCGGCCAGCACAGCGACTATCTCGAGGCCTGGTTCGCCCATACCGCGGGGCTGAAGGTCGTGCTGCCGTCCAACCCGGCGGATGCCTATGGCCTGATGCTCTCGGCGATCGACGATCCCGATCCGGTGATCTTCATCGAATGCCTCCCCGCCCTGTTCACCCCGGCCGAAGGTCCGGAGCGCGGCGTCAAGGTGCCGATCGGCAAGGCGAATGTCGTGCGCGAGGGCCGTGACGTCTCGGTCATCGCCTATGGCCGCCTGATCGGCTCGCTCGCCGCCCTGTCGGACAAGCTCAAGGAGGACGGCATCGAGGTCGAGGTGATCGACCTGCGCACCGTCGCGCCGCTCGATCTCGACACGATCTACGCCTCGGTCGCGAAGACCGGCGCGGCGATCGTCGTCCATGAGGCGGTCAAGAAGTTCGGGCCGGGCGCCGAGATCTCCTCGGCGATCCACGAGAAGCTGTTCGACAAGCTGCGGGCGCCGGTGAAGCGCTTTGGCGCGGCCTATGCGGCGGTGCCCTTCTCGCAGCCGCTCGAAAGCGCCTCGCTGCCGCAGCTCGACGACATCGAGGCGAGCATAAGGGCGCTGGCCAAAGAGAAAGCCTGAGCGCGCAGCGGTGACGCTGGACGAGATGCTCGCGCGCGAAGCAATCCGCGCGACCATGGCCCGCTACACCAACGCCGGCGACAAGGCCGATTATGAGGACCTCGTCCCCTGCTATGCAGAGGACGGGGTCTTCGAATTTTCGGCGGGGCGCTGGGAGGGCCGCGAGGCGATCGGCAACGCGCTGCGCAGCCTTGCCCAGGCCCGCGGCCATGGCGCCACCAGCCATCTCCAGCGGCATCATCTCGGCACCTGCCACATCGTCCTCGAGGATGCCGACAACGCGCGGGCGACGACTTACTTCAAGGTCATCTCCGAGATCGGCCTCGACCATGCCGGCCGCTACGTCGACCGGCTGGTGCGACGCGACGGCGAATGGCTGTTTGCCCATCGCTATGTCGCGGTCGAATGGATCAATCCGGAATCACGCGTCGCCAAGGCCGGCATCGTCGTGAGCGCCCCGACGCCGGAGCACTGAGTTCCGCCGGCTCAGGGCGTCGGCTTGTTCGGCGCCGCGGCCGGCGCGGGAGTCGTCGTGGTGGTCTTCTTCGGCACGGTGAACCGGCCGGTAACCCGCCCGCCCGACGACGAGGCGCCGGCGACCGCGCTGCCGTCGAGCGTCGAGCGTCCGCTGTCGAGATCCATCACCAGCCGCGCGCCGTGAACGACATTCTGGCCACGCGTCAGGGTGACGTTGCCGAGCATTGTGATCAGCCGCCGCTGGGTGTCATAGACGCCGAAATCGCCGCGCGCCGTCTCGCTCGGGTCGACCAGATAGACATTGCCGCTGGCGTCCATCCGCTGGACCTGCGGGCCCGCATCGGAACCGCTGCCGCTGGGCGGACTGCTGTAGATCACCGTCACCCGCGCCGCGGTCAGGGTCATCTCGTTCTGGACGATCTTGACGTTGCCCGAGAAGATCGCGCGATTGGCCTTGTCCTGGACTTCGATGCGATCGGCGGCGACGTCGACCGGGGCGTGGGTGTCGTGCCCCTTGAGCGCCGAGACCGCCTGCGACGCCGCCGGACCCGCCCAAGCCAGCGAAGAGACAAGAGCGAGCGGCAGCGCTATCCTCGTTGTCGCATCGCCTTCGCAGAAAACCGGTGCCCACTTTTCTGCGCGATGCTTTCGGCGACGGATCATTTGGGCGGTGTGACGTGCGTCCGCGCGATATGCAAGCGGGCGCCACCATCGAGCACGACCGTGTGATCGTTGAGATCCGCCACCAGGCGATTGCCCGAGAATGTGCCAAGCTTCATCGTACCGTCGACCGGCGCCCGGCTGACCGCGGTCTTCGCGGTCATGTCGACCAGCACGTCGCGAGTCGTGACACGATAGTTATTGGCCGCGGTCAGCACCACCGGGCCATCGATCGCGACCTTCTGGGTGTCCATATTGTAGCGGCCCTGATTGGCGATGATCTGGGTCGGGCCGTCGGGCTGGGCGATCCGCGCCAGTAGCCGCTGGAGGTGGACGACCGGATCGCGCGAGCTGACCTGGACCGCCGATGCCGCCATCAGCGAGAAGGGCTGACCCTTGTCGTCGCGGCCGCGATAGAGCGCGCGGGTGACCCGCAGCCGCTCATGGGCGATCGCGACGCGATGCTTGTCGAGCATGAACGAGATGTCGCGCCCGCGGGTCAGCGGCAGCACCGCGAGCAGCGCAATCAGCATGCCGACCGCCGAGGGCAGCGCCCAGCGCAGCGTTTCGATCAGATGGTCGTGACGACTGCCCGGAACCGCCCAGGCCTGGCGCCGGGTTCGTTCCTGTTCGGCGGCAATGCTCATCTAGATATGCGCGAAGATATCGACCTCGGGCCAGCCGGCGAGATCGAGCTCGGCGCGAGCAGGCAGGAAATCGAAGCAGGCCTGAGCCAGCGCAGCCCGCCCTTCGCGTGCGAGGCGGACGTCGAGCGCCTCCCGGAGCCGATGGAGATAGCGCACGTCCGAGGCGGCATAATCGCGCTGCGCGTCGTTGATCTCGGGCCCGCCCCAGTCGGACGTTTGCTGCTGCTTGGAAATATCCTGGCCGAGAATCTCGCGGACGAGCTCCTTCAGACCATGGCGGTCGGTATAGGTGCGGATCAGCCGCGACGCCGTCTTGGTGCAATAGACCGGTCCCCCGACGACGCCGAGATAGTAGCGGATCGCGGCGAGGTCGAAGCGGGCGAAGTGATAGATCTTCAGCCGGCCCGGATCAGCCAGCGCCGCCTTGAGGTTGGGCGCGGCAAAGCGGCTGCCGGCGGCAAAACGCACGAGATGCTCGTCGCCCTGGCCATCGGCGATCTGGACCAGGCACAGCCGGTCACGCGCCGTCATCAGGCCCATCGTCTCGGTGTCGACCGCCACCGGACCCGGGGCGAGGACGCCCGCGGGCAGATCCTCTTCATGAAAGTGCACCGTCATCGCCGGAGACGCATAGGCATTCGTGTCACCGCTGTGAATGCCCTATCCGTCCGACCGCCCTCCTGGGCGGATCGATTTTGCATCTCGCAGAGGGAGGCGAATCGGTGTACGAAGGTCGATGGTGCGCGAGACGCGCGTGCCGGGCGCCGCTTATTTGGCGTTGAACTGACGTGCGGCGGACCGCCGGTAATTGAGAGACTGATTTCAGATGGGTTTTGACAGGGGACGCCGCGGCGGGCGCGGCGACAAGCGCGGCGGCGGCGAAGACGGCTTTGATCCTTACGGCGGCGGCGGACGTGGTGGCTACGGCGGCGGTGGCGGTGGCGGTGATCGCTACGGCGGCGGCGGTGGCGGCGGCTATGGTGGCGATCGCTTCGGCGGCGGTGGCGGCGGCGGCGATCGCTTCGGCGGTGGCGGCGGCGGCGGTGGCCGCTTCGGTGGCGGCGGTGGTGGCGGCGGCGGCCGATTCGCTGCCGGGCCCCCGACGGTGGTTGGCGAGGCCAAGGGCACCGTAAAGTTCTTCAACGGGCAAAAGGGCTTCGGCTTCATCGTCCGTGACGACGGCGGCGACGATGTGTTCGTTCATATCTCGGCGGTCGAGGCGGCCGGTCTCCAGGGCCTGGCCGAGGGCCAGCCGCTGGAGTTCACCCTGGTGGATCGCGGCGGCCGTGTGTCGGCGACCGATCTCAAGATCGAGGGCGAGCCGCTGCCGGTGACCGATCGCGCCCCGCGGCCGGAGCGCCAGTCGACCGGCGAGCGGGTCAACGGCACGGTCAAGTTCTTCAACGCGATGAAGGGCTTCGGCTTCCTTGCGCGCGACGACAACCAGCCCGACGCCTTCGTCCACATCTCGGCGGTCGAGCGTGCCGGCCTGGCCGGGCTGCAGGAAGGCGATCGTCTGTCCTTCGAGCTCGAGGTCGACCGTCGCGGCAAATACGCTGCGACCAACCTGCAACAGATCTGAGCGGGCGGCCGGGCGCATTGCGCCCGGCCAGTTCTCTGAGCGAAACCCGCGAAAGAGCGGGTTTCGTCGGCTGTTCCAGCCCGCTCCCCCACCCGGCCACCCATATGATCCTGCCGTTGGGTGGCCGGGTCGGGGAGCGGGCCGGTGCCGCACAAGAACGCGCTCGTTCGCGCGTTCTTCAAAAGACTCTCAGACAATCATCTGACGCAGCGTCTCAATGTGATCCGCCTCGGCGGCGGGCTTGTCGCGCCGCAATCGCGAGATGCGCGGAAAGCGCATCGCCAATCCTGACTTATGGCGCTTCGATTCGTGGATGGAATCGAACGCGACCTCCAGCACCAGCGACTTTTCCACCTCGCGCACCGGCCCGAAGCGCTGGACGGTATGGGTCCGGACGAAATGGTCGAGCCATTTCAGCTCCTCGTCGGTGAAGCCCGAATAGGCCTTGCCGACCGGCAGCAACTCGCCCTCCTCGCTCCAGCAGCCGAAGGTATAGTCGGAATAGAAGCTCGACCGCTTTCCATGACCGCGCTGGGCGTACATCATCACGCAATCCGCAGTCAGCGGATCGCGCTTCCATTTGTACCACAGCCCGACCCGCCGTCCGGCGACATAGGGACTGTCGCGCCGCTTGAGCATCACGCCTTCGATCGCGGCGTCGCGGGCGCCGGCGCGAATCTCGCCAAGCGCCGCGAAGTCGGTCGCCTCGATCAGCGTCGAGAGGTCGAAATGGTCCGGCGGCAAGCGGACGGCGAATTGCTCCAGCCGCGCCCGCCGCTCGCTCCAGCCGAGCCCGCGCAGATCCTCGCTGCCGTCGAACAGGATGTCGTAGAGCCGGACGAAGGCGGGATAATCGGCGAGCATCCGGCTCGAGACGAGCTTGCGGCCGAGGCGCTGCTGCAGCGCATTGAAACTCGCCGCGCTGCCGCCTTCGCCGAGCGCCGGCCCTTGAGCCTCGCCACGCACCAGCAGCTCGCCATCGAGCACGCCCGGCGTGGTGAAGGCCGCCGCGACCTCGGGAAAGCTGCCGGTGACGTCGTCGCCGGCGCGGCTGTAGAGCCGGGTCTGGCCGCCGGCGTTGACCAGCTGGACGCGGATCCCGTCCCATTTCCACTCCGCCGCATAATCGCCGAGATCGACCTCGTCGTCGTCCAGCGGATGCGCCAGCATGAACGGGCGGAACACCGGCACATCGACCGCCAGCGGCTGCGGCGCGCGGCCCTCCGCCCAGTCGAACAGCGCGGCATAGGGTGGCGACAGTCCGTGCCACAGCTCCTCGACGACATCGACCTCGACCGCGAAGGCCTGGGCGAGCGCGGTCTTGGCCAGTCGCGCCGAGACGCCGACCCGGAGCCCGCCGGTCGCCAGCTTGAGCAGGGCGAAGCGGCCGGAAGCGTCGAGATGGTCGAGCATCGCCGCCATCGCCGCCGGCGCCTCCGACCGGCCGAGCGTCGACAGCCGCTCGACCACAGCGGTCAGGCTGAGCACCGCATCGTCGATCTCGGCCGGCTCGCCCTCCGGCTTGGGCCAGAGCAGCGCGACCGTCTCGGCGAAGTCGCCGACATAGTCATGGCTCATCGCGACCAGGACCGGATCGACCCGCTCCTCGACGATCGCCCGGATCGCGGCCGGCTTGACCGCGCGCAGGTCGAGCGTGCCGGTCAGCGCCGCCATCGCCCAGCCGCGATCGGGATCGGGCGTGGCACGCAGGTAATCGGCGATCAGCTTGAGCTTCGCGTTGCGCGAGCGGGTGTAGACCAGCCCGTCGAGCAGTTGCGAAAAGCCGCGCATCGCCGCTGCTCAATCGATCGGCGAGGCCGCCGCCGTCAGCTGAGCTTCTTCGCGGCGGCGAGGCCCAGGATCAGGAACAGCACGAACAGAGCGATCGCGACGACGAAGAGGAATTTCGCGATTCCGTAGGACAGGCCGGCGATCCAGCCAAAGCCGAGCAGGCCGGCAACGGCGCCGATGATGAGGAAGATAATGGCCCATTTGATCATCGTACCGTCCCGGCGATTATTACGGCCAACCAACGAGCCGCCGCGCCGCAGGGTTCCCCTCAGGCGCTCTCGACCGGCCGCTTAGCCTCGCCCAATGAGGCGACCCGCACAATGCTCGACGGCGATAGACGCTCCCTAGATCAGCCGAAAGGCGTCGAGGACGCACCACAGCCCGAGCAGGATGAACAGCACGGCGGCCGCAATCCGCAGGCCCTTGGCCGGCAGCCGGTCGAGAAAGGCACGGCCGAACAGGATGCAGGGGATCGTCGCCGCGGCAATCCCGAGCGTGGCGCCGATCGCCACCGCCGGCCAGGCGCCGAAGCGCGCCGCCATTGCCACCGTGGCGAGCTGGGTCCGGTCACCGAATTCCACCGCGAAGACAGCAGCGGCGCTGGCGAGGAACGGCCCGAGCCGCGACGCGGCATCGGCATCCTTGGGCAATCGCTCGGGCAGGAAGGACCAGAGACCGATTGACAGAAAGCCCAACGCCAGCAGCAACGTCACCGGCCGCGGCGGCAGCTCACCGGCGACGAGGTAGCCGCCGAAGGCTGACAGCCCCTGCGCCAGCAATGTCGCCAGCAGCAGCCCGGCGATCACCGGCCCGGCCCGGCCCCAGCGCGCCATCAGCAGCACCGCCAGCAGCTGGATGCGATCGCCGATCGAAGCCAGCCCGACGACGACCAGCGAGGAGAGCAGCCCGTCCATCGGCCCATGACACCATTATTTCATTGAGA
>Ga0207667_10002659_pt1 | contig 22081 bp, 16 predicted proteins | sample KBSCornC52_FD_184301 | JGI IMG/M metagenome (GOLD analysis project Ga0207667, IMG submission 184301) | Corn rhizosphere microbial communities from Kellogg Biological Station, Michigan, USA - KBS Corn C5-2 (SPAdes) (version 2) | ecosystem: Host-associated > Plants > Roots > Rhizosphere > Soil ...
GCCGGTGTGCGTGTTGTTGTACGGGTTCATACGCTTCCCGTCGGCGAGATTCGTTCCGTGGCCGCCGAGAAAACGCACATCGTCCATCAATGAGTCGGCTCCTGCCATCCAAAGTGCACCCACTGCTCGATCGTTAATTCCGCCAGTGAACAGACCGATTCCGGTGACGATATTGTGCCCGCCCTTCGGCGCTTCAAGCAATGCGCGGGGTGGCCCGGCTCCCTGAAATGCAGAGCTTCCATCCTTGAGGTCAATCTGCGTCATGCTGGGATGAAGGCCGATCAGCACTGTGTTCTGGCGAAGGTGAATTGTGTCGGTGACCAGGTAACGGCCCATGGGAATGTACAGCGTGGGATGCCCATCGATGGCTTTTTGAATGGCAGCGGTGTCATCGCTGACGCCATCGCCCTTTACGCCGAGGGTCAGCACGTTTACCCAGGTATCCATCGGCGGCAGTGCGGCAATGGCATCGCTTTTGTCGGCCGGCAAATCTGCAACGGGCTGTGCATCGAAGCTGCTCTCAATGCTTCCCCAGTCCGGTGGGTTGTTCAGCTTGAGCCCGTACGCAAATGACTTGACCAGGTACATCTCGGCTGGTCCGCTGAATGTTTTGCCGCTTTCGCGTAACTGCGCAAAGACCTTGACTCCGCGGCAGGCGATATTGACCAGATTGACTTCTGTGCGCGTGTTCTTTTCGTTGCCGAAGAGAATGGCTGGCCCGCTAATGTTCTCAAAACGCGAGTGCTCAACCCACAGCTCGTCGGAATATTCGGGATCGATAGAAATCGCCGTCGGCACATTTTTGAAACTATCGTGGATCAGCGTTAGTCCGGCTTCGTGCTCTTTGATTGCAGCTTTGCTCTGGCCATCGAACGATGAATCGATGAGAGTATATTGCCAGCCGGGCGACGGCGCGATGGTGTCGATGCCGTATTGGCCGCCATGAAAGTGCAGATCCTCCGCCTCATTTCCAACGTCTTTGAGCCCGGCAAGCCCAGAGCCGATGGAGAAATCCATGTGCGTAAGAATTGAATGCTGTGCGTAATGGCAACGAATGCCCACAGCCGCCGGATTGCCGTTTCCGATTTCAATATCCGCGTTGCTCATTCCCGAGTAGAACGTGCCCGGACTCGCGTCCGGTATCGCAGGGTTCGGCGGCACAGTACCTTCAATCGCTACCGGAGGCCTGCCGGTGGCAAAGTCAACTCGTTGCTGCGTTCTTGGATGACCGCCGGCAAAAAGAAACATGTAGCCAAGCCCCTGTTGGTAACCCGGTGTATTGTCTGCGAGCACAAACACTGGCCGCGTGGCGCCATACCCAATGACGCGCACTGCGGGCCAGATGTAAATTGTCCGCGTGATCCGGTATCTTCCTGAGGGAACAAACAGAATTCCTTCGCCACGTTCACCGGCGCGATCAATCGCCGCTTGAAGCGCTTCGCTGTCATCGGCCACCCCATCAGCATGAACTGGGAATTTGTCAGAGGTGAGATAAGTTGCCTTTGCGTCGTCAGGCCGGGTAGGGTAGTAGGACTTCGCCCAAATCGGCAACTCAAGACAGAAGAAAGCTAAAGCAAGCAGCGCGCATTTTTTCATTGGTCTCTTTCGGGCCCTTGTTGGCGAAGGCAGTCGGACGACTTAATCTGCAATTTCGCGACACACCAATATCTCACGGCTGAATCTTGCCAGTCAGTTCTCGGTCGGAATCTTCGCTGCATTGTCCACGATCAGGACCTCAACGCTGCCTTTGCGGTTTTCGACTTTCAGGCCTAATTGATCTTCGAGAACTCTCGACCACGCACTGAATCCATCAGTATTCAGTTCAGGCTTGATGTCGACGCTGAAGTCATAGGTGCCTTGCAGTCCGGTTTCGTTGAGGACAGGAATCTGAGGACCGAGGCCTATCGACGGCACCCTCGGATCGCTGGATGCCGGAATGGAAAATTGCACGGCCAGAAGATCGGCGAACTGGCGCATATCGCCACGGAAGTGAGAACCGGGGCGGGCCGCGACTGCCGTTCCGGGATTGACAGGGTGAATTTTGGGGCCACCCTGGGCGACAACCAATGCGTAGGCGCGCATAGGACGGGATTCACTGTGCATCTTGAGCCCGAAGCGATCGGCAAGGAGGCTCTTGAGCATAAGTGCTATTTGATCGCTAGCTGCGCCTTCGGGAACTCGCGCCTCAATGTCGTATTCGTTCTTGCTTAGCCAGTCGGGCCCGATCACCTGGCTCAACTGCAGGCGCCAAGCTTCGGCGATGAGGCGTTTCAACGTCGTACTTCGGGCGCTGAAGGCAGCAGGTGAGTAGACGATTTGATTGTTGTAATCGGGTCCGGCCTGGTGCTGGGTCGGGCGCACCGAAGCCACCTCGAATGCTGGCTCCTGCGCAACGCCCAGGACAGCGGTCATCATAAGTATGGCCATCAGTCGCAGCATAAGCATAGTGTCGAGAATATGCGTGCATCCCGCGAAGCGCAATCTCTCTCGCCCCCCGTATTCGCCACCTCAAATGCAAAAGCCCCTTCCGAAGAAGGGGCTGCGCAAAGGGTGAACTGGACTTTCGCTATCCGGCTTTTTCAAGCAGGCATAGGCTCAGATCGCGGCGCTCAACCATGTCTTTGGTGATTTCAAGATCGCGCACGCGCTTATTGCTCGGCAGGTGGTACATCAGGTCGAGCATGAGTTCTTCAAGGATCATGCGCAGACCGCGGGCACCCACCTTGCGAGCCAGTGCTTCACGAGCCACGGCGCAAACGGCATCCTGGGTAAAGTGCAGGCGAACGTTTTCGTACTCGAAGAGCCGTTGATACTGCTTCAGGATTGCGTTCTTCGGTTTCGTGAGGATCTCGATCAGCGCATTCTCGTCCAACTCGTCCAAAATGCCCATCACTGGCAGACGACCCACGAATTCAGGAATTAGGCCGTATTTGATCAGATCTTGCGGTTCAGTCCTGCGCAGCAGTTCAGTGTCGCGATGCGAGCGGGTAGTCGCCTGATCGACTTCAGCCTCACCGCCCCGGAAACCGAGCGCCTTCTTGCCAACGCGACGGCCCACAACTCGTTCGAGACCGACAAAAGCTCCACCGCAGATGAACAGAATATTGGTGGTATCGACCGCAGTGAATTCCTGGTGCGGGTGCTTGCGTCCACCCTGCGGAGGAACATTGGCAACAGTGCCTTCAAGAATCTTCAGGAGCGCCTGCTGAACTCCCTCACCAGAAACATCGCGGGTAATCGAAGGATTCTCGTCCTTGCGACCGATCTTGTCAATTTCGTCGATGTAGATGATGCCCTGCTGGGCGCGGTTCACGTCGCCATCGGCCGCCTGCAGCAGCTTGAGGATGATGTTCTCGACATCTTCGCCGACGTAACCAGCCTCCGTCAGCGTCGTGGCGTCGACAATTGCGAAAGGCACATCGAGCATCTTGGCCAGGGTGTGCGCCAGCAACGTCTTGCCGGAACCGGTGGGCCCTACGAGCAGGATATTGCTCTTTGCCAGTTCCACTTCGTTGTTCCGCGTCCGGTTCATCTGGATGCGCTTGTAATGGTTGTAGACCGCGACTGCGAGTTTCTTCTTGGTCTGGTCCTGGCCGATGACAAAATCATCGAGGAAGCTTTTGACTTCCTGCGGCTTGGGCAGGTGGCCGGCAGCCGCTGCAGGTGTTGCTTCGCCGCGGTCATCCTCGAGTATGGAATTGCAGACGGCCACACATTCGTCGCAAATGTACGCACGCGGGTAGTCGCTGGGTGACGAAATCAATTTGGCAACAGCATCCTGCGACTTGTGGCAAAACGAGCAGCGCAATGCTTCTTCGGGTCCCGTACGCGGTTTCATCTAGTTTGCTCCCTCTGGACGTGCTCGTCTTTCTAATGTTCGGACCGGCTAGGTACGCGGCCTGTCAATGATTTCGTCAACGATACCGTACTCTTTGGCCTGCTGCGCGTTCATGATAAAGTCACGCTCCACATCCCGCTCAATGCGATCGAGCGGTTGGCCCGTGTGCTGAGCCATAACAGTGTTTGTAATTTCACGGATTCGCAGTATTTCGCGAGCGTGAATGTCGATATCAGTGGCCTGTCCGCTCAGCCCACCCATGGAAGGCTGGTGGATCAGGATCCTGGAATTGGGGAGAGCAAATCGCTTCCCTTTGGTCCCGGCTAATAATAAGAATGCACCCATACTGGCTGCTTGTCCTATGCAGTACGTCACAACACTATTCTTAATAAACTGCATGGTGTCGTAAATCGCCAGCCCCGCGGTAATAGAACCCCCGGGAGAGTTGATGTAGAGTGAAACGTCCTTTTCGGGATCCTCGCCCTGAAGGAAGAGCATTTGCGCAACGATGAGATTGGCCACCTGGTCGTCGATGGGAGTGCCAAGGAAGATAATGTTGTCGCGTAGCAGACGCGAATAGATGTCGTAGGCGCGCTCGCCCCGGCTCGTCTGCTCTACCACCATTGGAACCAATGCCATTGAGTTTTTCCCGCTCTCGTTGTTGGGGCCGTTTAGCCCGATTTTGTCGACCGCCGGCCTTGCTTCACCGAAATGCTGCCGGGCGGAGTGATTCAGCTTGCAGGCACTCTAGCCCGGTAGTCTTTCGTACAACAATGAAGCCGTTTTTTCCCGACGCAATTGTTCACGGATTCTAGCCAGTCCGCCGTCCTGAGTCAATCGCCCCTTCAGGGTATCCAGGGGCTCGCCGGATTGCATGGCCGCCATCTGCAGCTCGTTTTCCAGCTCCTCGTCGCTAACTGTAAGATTCTCTTCGGCCGCAATCCGATCCAGAATGAGAGACGTTTTCACTTCATTCAGGGCACTGTCGCGCTGGGCACCGCGCAAGCGGGCGAAATCGAGCTTCCGCATCTGCTCAGGGTTCATGCCCTGCGCGGCCAAAGCACGCAGTCCGCGCTCAAGCCTGGTATCGATCTGCTCCTGCACCATCGACTCGGGAACCGGGAAACTGAATTTCTCAGCCAGAGCGGCGAACAGCTTCTCTTTGGTTTCGCCTTCAATGCTCCGCTTTTTGCGATTCGCGACGTACTCGCGAACCCGGGTTTCCAGATCGGCGTAGCTCTCGTAGCTTCCAATCTCCTTGGCAAAGTCGTCATTCAGTTCAGGCAGTGTCCTCTTCTTAATCGCCTTCACTTCCACTTCGTAGGCGACCGTCTCGCCTGCCAGGCGTGGTTCAGAATACTCGGCAGGATAAATGACCTCTGCCTTCAACTCCTGACCAGCCTTGGCACCGCGGAGAGCGTTGGAAAATGCTTCCACAGTATCTTTGCCGCCGATTTCAACGAGGGCGTCTTCTCCGGCAACGGGTGCGGCATCCGCTTCGCCTTCCACCACGCCCTTATAGGTGATCTGTGCCCAATCTCCATCTACGAGGGGACGATCTTCTTCCACTGGCTCGATCGTTGCGCGAGAATCGCGGAGGCGTTCGATTTCCTGCTGGAATTCTTCTTCCGTAACTTCAGTGGACGGTTTTTTCACGGTGACGCTCTGATAACCCTCGATTGAGAACTCAGGCACATACTCGAACACTGCCTTTACATGCAGCGGCGTTCCCTCTTCCAGGTTCAGTTCCGTCACCTGCGGCTGGCCCACGGGCCTCACGCCCTGCTCGCGCACGGCTTGGTTGAAACGTTCCGGCAGCAGCGTGTCGATAACTTCCTTGCGAATCTCGGTGGCAAAGCGACGACGAACTACAGAATCCGGCGTCTTGCCGGGTCGGAAACCGGGAATGCGCGCGTACTTCTTGTAATTGGCCGTAACGCTCTTGAAGGCCGCTGCGACCTCATCAGCAGGAACATCCAAAACCAACTCGCGAGTACACTCGGGGTTCAGAACCGGGCCATGCTGGTGGCCCTCATGGTTGTGGTCGTGTTCGGCGTGCTCATGGCCAGTAGCCGTATCAGCCGAAACAGGCTGGATGTTGCCTTCAATGGTTTCAGTAGAACTCAACGTTTTGCCTTCCGGGCGCAACCTGCGCCGATCGAAATTCCGAATATTTGACCTTCAGATCCTCAGCGAATGCCGTGCATCCAGCTGTCGATCTCTCACTTCTATCCGCCGAACCAGCTACTGCGCGAGGCGGAACCAACCCCGTTTTGGGCCCAGGAAAATCGCTTCTTTCATGGTAAGAGGGTTTCCGGTCAGGGTCAAACCGGCGGCAGAGTGCAAAACCAGGCACGGACCGCCCAAGGTACGTTACCGTTCAGTGACATGTACGCTATGAACCGGGTGTGCTGTGCGGAGTTACGCAATGCCGTCGTGCGCTGCGAAAGCTATGCCGGCCGTTTACGGCGTGCCTTGCAACACGTCTTGGATGATAGAAACATGGATGAACAAAAGTTCATTGCCTCGGTGAACTTCCTTGGGAAACCTGCATTTGGAGGAAGTCGTCTAAATGTCAGGTGTTCCCCTGAGAACCGGCGCCTGTAGGGCATCCATCCTGGTGGAGGGTCGAAACTTGAATTCCAATGCAATTGGGCGATTGCTGCGGCCCATACTTCTGTGCTGCTGCGTCGCGGTGGCGCCGGTGATTTCCGCCGGGCAATCTCCCGAGCCAATTACCGCTCTTACCGAGTTGCCTTCCGCTCCTGAGCCGCAACTTGCGCAGGCTACAAATTCAAGCGGCTCGCAAAACCAGAATCAGCAAAAGCCTGAACCGCAGAGCGAACAGCAGCCAGCGAATGCGCCTTCGCTGGGCGATCTCGGATTCACGCCGGAACAGACGAAACCCAATGCGCAACTCCAGGCGATGCTGGACAAGCGCACGCACATGCTCAAGATCCATCAGCGGCTGGGAATCATCACAACCATTCCGATGCTGGCGGCACTCATTACCGGTCCCATGGCGCATGCAAAAGGTCGCAATGGACAAACAATTATCGAACCCACGCAGGCAAACCTGGACTTTCACGCGGCGCTGGGCGGAGCAACAACAGCGCTGTACGTCTCCACGGCCTACTTTGCAATCTTTGCGCCCAAGGTGCCGGGAGTGCAGCGTCGCGGTGCCATTCGGCTGCATCGGGCGCTCGCATTTGTGCACGGACCTGGCATGATTGCCACACCGCTGCTGGGTGCGATGGCCTTCAAACAGGAAAAGGCCGGCGAGAAGGTTCACGGGATTGCCTCAGCCCACGGCGCCGTGGCCTGGGCAACCGCCCTTGCCTACGGAGCCGCGATCGTTTCGGTGTCATGGCCGATAAGGGTTCATTTCTAAATGCGTCGACTATTTTCTGGACATCGGATCTATACAACAGTTGCAGGAATGCTGCTCTGCGCATTGGCAATTGCCCCGACGGCAAATTGCCAAGCCGATACGCAATGGGTACTGGAACAGTCGACACTGACCTATCACGTGTCGCATCCGATGCATCAGATGGATGGGATAAGCCATGCTGCGAGGGGGAAAGGTACGTGCAACGCGGGCCAATGCTATTTTCTGATTGCCGCAGCCGTGAATAGCTTTGATTCCGGCGACAGCAATCGCGACCTGCACATGGTCCAGGTGACGCGCGGAGCACAATTCCCGCTGGTGGTTGTACGAACGCGCGTTCCTGAGGTGCCCCCTGTTTCGGGTACTAACTTCGTGGATCTTCAAGTCGAGTTCGCGGGCCAGACGATTACATATAAACACGTACCGATTCAGGAAACGGTCAACGGCTCCGAGGTAAAGATAATCGGCACCGTTCCCGCTACCTGTTCGGATTTCAAAATCGATCGGCCCTCGTTTCTTACGATTCCAATCAGCAATGAAATTCCCGTGAAGATCGACATGACTTGGCGAGCCGTAAAGTAGTCCCTTCCGCACTGCAAAAAGGAACAGGCCGGAAAGTGCCCGGCCTGCAACTTAAACTCGAACAACTTGCCTTCTAGGGGACAAAGACCTTTAGGCGCACGTGCCACGTAGTGCGCTGTCCGGGTTTGAGGCGCACCATACCGGTATCCATCCCGTTCCACTGCTTGCCGAACGGATCGTTGAAGTTGTACTGGTCTTCGATAGCCACGAACTTTGCTCGCGGTGGCGCATAGGCCTCAACGGTTTTTATCTCGGGCGAGATGCCGTCCACCTCGACTCCGTAGTGGGCTGCCGGATCAACCACTTTGACCACAATGGCACCATTGGTTCTTTCGAAATGGCACCAGTTCTCGTCATAAAAACGATCGCCCAGAGCTACTCCTTCAGGTGCGCGCCAGTCGTTGATGGTTCCCTCCACATTGACCAGTTTGCCTGTCGGAATCATGTCATCGCGACGGTCCATTTCAGAGAACTGCGCGCCGGGAATATGCACCCGTGCCTGCGCACGATCTCCCGAAGGCAGATTCAGGTAAGGGTGCCATCCGATGGCGATGGGTTCGGCTTCTTTGCCCACGTTCTTTGCAGTAACCTGTACGTCTACCGCATCCGCCGTCAGGGAGACCGTCATGACAAGGTCGGTGCTCGAAACCCACTGACCATTGAAGTCGCCGGCATGAAAAATGCCGCTTACCTGCTCACCGCCCGGAATCTTCTTCGTCTGCACGTCCTGAACTTTGGCCTTGAGAATCAAGCCATGCATTGAATGCTTCTCAGCGCCTGGCTGCCGGCCGGATGTATTGCCCGGCAGGGAGAGCGTGTGGCCCTCCCAATCGACATTTACCTTCTTGCCGTCTGGCGCAACCTGACCACGAATACGATTTGCCCAGGGGATCAAAATCGCTGCGCCAAAGCGATAGCCGGCATCTCCGTTGGCGTTGTCTTTTACGTCGAGCATGTCTTTGATGGTGGGGAGATCAGGCGAGTTCAGCACATTCACTTCACCTTTGCCTGGGAAGTTCGCCGTAATCTGGAGTACCTCCATCCCGCGGCCCGGTGCAACAGTAACGCTGGTGAACTCCGGCTTGTCGTTCTTGGTCGCAGAGCGCTTGAGGGTGACAACCTTTTCCCCGTTGATCTCGACCGCGTCTTGCGCACGGCTTGCGGGAACGAGGAAAGCCGTCAGCATCGGCAACGCGCAGGACGCGAAAACAAGGCTACGAATAGCAAAGGCGCGAAGAATCCGGAAGTGCGAGTTCATGGTTCTACTCCAGTCATCGATTCATCTGTCGGAATTCAATAGAAGCTTCAGGCAATTCAAAAATGAATCGGCTCATTCAACTTTGAATCCTATTCAGAGTTCGGAGCCATTCTATCTGAAGGTCCTGCACAGCCGTGATTTAACCAAGGACCCACTCCGCCAGGAACCGCGACCTGGGATCAGCTGACGGGCGGCCTGAAAGCTTCGCAAATTCGGGTTCAAAGGTTAACACTGCAAACATTTGTCACTCTTGGCCCGCATTCATGTCAGACAACCTGACTGCCACTTCAACTCTCGATTCGACAGCTTTCGCCTTGAGTTGCCGCGGTGACGATTTACGCTGCATTTAACGTTAACTTCCTATCGCCGGTGCTTTACACTGTTGAAGCTAATTCGATAATGAGTTGGCGCGTGCGCAAACTCACTTCGGATCTGGGCTCCAGGGCAATGCTACGTAAGTGAGTTAGTAGCTTACGGGAACTCCGGTATCGCTCCGGCGAATAGGAAGGGAGCACGGTTCGGCAGAATGACAACTTCCACATCCACTCGGCAAAAACCAGTTACATCCATGATCAAGCGGGTTACCAAGCTATCGATCAGCGAGGAAATCGCGCGGCAGATCATGGACCTGATCGCGGACGGCACGTTGAAACCGGGACAGCGGTTGCTGTCAGAGCGAGAGCTTTGCGGGCTCTTTGGTGCGAGTCGCTCATCTCTCAGAGAAGCATTGCGCTGCCTGTCTATTGTGGGTGTCCTGAACGCGCGCGTTGGCGAGGGCACTTCGGTTGCCGAGGACGGCGGCAAGTTCCTGCGCAAGATCATGGAGTGGAGGCTCATCAGCGAGAACCACGACATCGAAAACCTGCTTGAGGTTCGCATCGCACTCGAAGGCGTTTCAGCCGCAAACAGCGCTTTACACGCTACGCCACAAGATATTGAAAAGGCTCGTAAGCTGCTGGGGCAGATGAAGACTGCGCTCAAGGACAAGAAGCAGTTCGCAATTCTCGACCTGGAATTTCACATTACGCTTGCTAATGCTTCAGGCAACGCAGTGCTTTCCGACCTGATTTCGGTAATCCGCAGTCAATTGGCCAGAACGCTTAATCGAGTTCTGAAACTGCCGAACGCACTGCCATTGTCCCTGAAGGAGCACACGGCGATTCTGGATGCAATTGAGCACCATGACGCTGAAGGGGCACGCAAAGCGATGCACGCTCATCTGGAAGCAGTGCTCGTGCGCTACGCAAAGGCGGCGGAAGCCAGTGAGGTCCCAAAGGCGGATCAGAATGGCTCCGCGCGGATTACAAGAAAGAAAGCACGCATCGCGAGTTAGCGCATCGGCGCACCAAAACAGAGCCCGACCGGTGATTACCGGCCGGGCTTTAACTTTGCCAATCGCGAATCTCAGCCTTCACGCTTAGAGATTGCATAGTAGGGTTGATTGGAAAGCGTGGAGTTGAACGCCGGGTGCATCCATACTGCTTCCGGGCCACCACGAAGTTCAAAGTAGTACTCGAGCGGATAGGGAGAGTCGGTGTAATCGCCGGGAATACTGGCAGTGAATCCGCCAGCTCCCGATTGCATGTCGGCGGACAGCCAGCGCTCACCCTGGTTCACATGCCGATAGTGCAGGCGCGCCGAAGCGACTGGCGTTGAACTGTGCGATGTTTGCAACGTCACCGTAAGCGCCTGGCCGGGGTGGAATGCGGCTGCCGCAGTGTGATGCGCTGTATCTGCCGGACGCTTCGGCGGCACTTTAACAAAGTTAATGGCGCGCTCGGCCTTGTCTGCCGCGCTGGATGCCGCAGGCGGATTTGCGAGGCTCTTTTCCATCGTGTCCAAATCGGAATCGATAGCGGGGAGGCGGTCCGTCCAGTTGCCGCGGCGAATTGGAGTCCTACCATAACTGACATCGGCAACGTAAACCTTCGAAGCACGCTCCGCCATTTTTGCCCAGGCATCGCGAGCTTTCTTATATTGCTCAACTGCGAGTTCGCCCGCCTTTGCGTTGCCGGTCTGCTTGAAGATTTCGTAATAGCTGGCGCTCCGCATTTGAGCCGCAAAGTATTGGCCAACACCGTTCATGATAAGTACGTCTTCTTCAATGCGTCGGAACTCCGGAGAACTCGCGCCACGCGCCTTGGTCCGCGCAGTTGAAAGCGCCTGCGTAGAAGAATCGACCAGGCTTTCAATCCACTGAGCTACTTCGATAGGCGAATACTTTGGGTTCACGTTTCCGCTGAGGAGGTCTTGCACGTGTTCGACCACCGTGGAAAAGAGCTGAGGATCGAGAGGGCTGACGGTTTCAAAACAGCGCGGAGTTGGAGAATCGTAAAACAGGCGACCCGCAGCAGTCTGGGCGATGGGCATGTTGGTGTTTATCTCAGCCCACCAGTCGTGATTGGATGCCGAGACCAGGTGCGCCGAGGTCACCAAGGGCAGAATGCGGCTGGAACTTGCAAGAGCAGTCTCGATCGGATCTGCGCCAATTCCGAACGTGCCGCGGAGGCCGCGCCTGGTGACTTCGAGCGGGGTGTCTGGGTTGTAGAGTTTGCGACCCCAGACGCGGTAGTAATAGTCGTATTTCTGATAGTCGTATTGCGGGTTCAGTGATGCATCGCCGTAGGCGCAGCGGCTGCCGGCGTGCCCCGAGCCTTCCCGTCCCTTAAACGTCATCGGCTCCATCAAATCGATGCCGGTCGCACCGCAAAAGTGAGATGTACGGCCGTAGGCGGCCGACATTTCGGGATCTGCAGATAATAAGTGCCGCTGCGTACCCGGCCACAGCCGGTAAAGAATTTTGGCCTTGCTGCCCTGATGGAAGAAATCGGCATAGCCGTAGCGTGTAAACGAACGCGCTCCGCTGCTCAAGCTGAAAGGTGTGTTGGCTGCGTGACTGGTTGCCTTCGGAATCTCAAGCGCGCGAATGTCCGCCTGGTTGTAGCCAAGGCTCTGATGTTCGGCAGAATACTTTGCACCGAGTTTTATCGGCATTCCCGTCGCCACACCGATGTCGATCATGGTCTGATTCACACCCTTGGCGTGCATATCGATCTCGATGGTTCGGCCGGATTTTGAAATCGCTTCAAAAAGTGTTTTCCAGAAATCCCAACTTCCTTCAGGAATGCCGCTCTCACCGTGGACCCGCATCGTCACGCCCTGAATCTCAGGCATTTCTTTGAGGAGAATTGCGAGTGCATCGCGGCAATAGGCTGCATGGGTTTCGGGTGTCAGGCCCTCAATGTCGTGATAGGCGTTCGGACTGTCAGTCCACTTGTATGCATGCGTCCAGATGCCGAGTTGGAAGTGAAGGCCGCGAGCCGCAGTCTCAGCAGCAATGAACTTTACTGCATCGAGGTTCTTCTCGCGCTCTTCATCACTCAACGGAACGGGAGCCGGCAAGCGGTTGCCTTCCGGATCGGCAAGCTGCACCACGCGCACGTTCTCATAGCCGGGAACTTTCAGAAGATACGGATAGGGCAGGTGAAGATAATCGTCTGTAACGCCACGCGGAAAATCGTATTCCAGTCCATAAGCAAAGCAGAAGCGATTGAACCGCGCCGCTACCAATCCGTCCAGGTAGCCGCGCCAGAAATCCTTGTCGTAGTACCAGGGCTTATCAGAAATCTCGCTGCAGAAATATCTGCTTACGCAGCGAATTTCGTTCGCAGGCTTCTCTTCAACAGCTTCAGAAACGTGCAGCGCCGAATCAGGAGTGGAGCCATGTTCAACGCGCTCCGCCAGTTCGAGCAGGCCATAGATATAGCCGAGAGCATCCGTGCCTGATACGAGGACTGCAGGAGTGCTCTGCACATGCCCAGGAGCCAGGAAGACACTCTCCGTTGCCATTTTGGCCTTGGGCTGGGGAAAGCCTTTGGCGTGCTCGGAACCTGCGCCCGCAACCACGATGCAGGAATTGGCGCCCTTTAATGCATCGGCCGATTGCACGACTTCGCAATTGACGCCCTTGGCAGCGAGGCTCTTGCGCAACTGCTCCACTGCACGCTTCACAGGCTGGCTGGATGCCACCTGATCCTTGCCATCGATGAGAATGGAAGTTCGCCCCCCAGGGGCTGCAAAGGAAGTACGCGAGAGACCAAGGACCGAAGCTGCGCCTGCGGCCTTGAGGAATTGCCTGCGCTCGATGGTTACAAATGGACCAGCCTTCATTTAACGAGTCTCCTTGACACCTGTGCTGCTTTGACTGCGTTTCAACGGACAATCCGCTGTTCGGATGGACAACAAAAAGAGAATTTGTTCAACGCAAGAAATCTATCAGAGATTGCGTTCAGGCGTGCTGAAGTTCGGCACGCCCGAGTTGATGCCCGAGTTTCGCAAGGACCTGGAAGATGGTCTTGAACGCCCATGCATAATGCGAGGAACTTGCGCAGTCTTGATTTGCCCAAAGATTTAGGAACCATGTTAGGGGTAATGGCTGAAGCGCAGCTTACGAACGACCCGGATGGTAGAATGGTCATACCATGAGTGTCAAGCGGAATCTTTCTGCGGCTGACATCCACCCGTCGGCATAGACACAAACCTCAGGCGCCCTCAACAGGTGTCCACTTCTTCTGGAAGCGGACACCTGTTGACACACTCAACCTCTCGTCAAGAGGGACTCCACCGCACGCTTAAGATGACTAACAGGATGAATATCTCCCAAAACAGCCCTGCTAAGAGGTACTCATTCTGAAGGCAAGTTCAAAGGGACCTTGGATCAGAAAGTCAGTCTTGCGTTCAATTGGATAATTCTGGCCCCCGCGGTGCTTCGGAGCTGACCGAAAAACGGATCGGTGATATCGGTTCTGAGCCCGGTAAGGTTTGTGTGATTGAACGCATTCAGCATTTCCATGCGAATCTGCAGTTTTGCGGCTTCCCGGAGTGCGAAGTTTTTTGCAAGGCTGAAATTGAGATTCCATTGGCCCGGCAACCGCCACCCACCAGGTGTCGCATTGCCCGGCCGGATTGCGGCGCCACCAGTTGGGGACAGGGGAACAGCAGCGAAAGCAGCCGGGTTGAGGTACTTTAGATTGGTTCTGTAGTTCGAAAGAGTAGGCGCCCCTCCAACATAATCCGGGCGTTGTCCAAGGTTCGACGCCGGCTGAGAAAGGTAAATGGGCTGGCCACTTCCCGCTGAGAAGATACCAGACATCTGCCAGGCAGCGATGGTTTGCCGAATTAAAGAATTGCCGATGCCGGAGAACTCAGGCAATTGGTAAATTGCGTCCGAACTGAAGCTGTGGGTCATATCTCCAGCAGAAGGGCCACGATCGGCTCTCGGATTAAAAAAGTCCTGATTCCTGGTGTCGACTCCATTCTGGTAGTAGGCCCCGGTATCTCCGCCTTCAGTCGAAAGTGACTTTGAGTACGTGTAATTCACATCGAAACTCAGATTATTCGAGAAGTGCTTCTTGAGAGAGTTCTGCCATCCAAAGTAGGAGAGCGTTTGTGAATTGTCGACGTAATAAGCCCGACTCAAGTTGGGATTTGGGATGTTACCATCCGGCCGGACCTGATTCGCCCACCGGTACTCGAGAAGCTTTACCCCTCGCGTCCCAACACCTGAAGTCGAGAACATCATGTGCTGGCCCAACTGATGCTCAATCGACAAGACATACTGCATCGTGTACGGGTTTTGCAGATTGGGGTCAATGATTGTGAACGCTGCCACTCTCTTGTTACCGCTCTGCAAGGCGAGGCTCCGCTCCAGGGCAGCCATGTCGCTGCTGTAGATTGGATACTTCAGTCCAGCTGCCTGCACCTGGCTAGCAGTGAAGAAATCCCGGAACGGAACATCCCGGTCCGATTGGGCGCCGGCCCACATCGCGCCCGGCATCTGACTAGTGAACATCAGGCTGAACCCAGCACGAATGGCTGTCTTACCCATCCCATCCGGGTTGTAAGCAAAGCCTAACCTTGGACCGAAGTTGTTGCCATCGTTGTTGTAGATATTGCTCAAGGGGCGTATAGGCCCTACCGAAAAATTACCATCCATGCTGAGAGGGCTCGGGTTATAGATGCCTGCGGTTGGGTCTGCCAGGGTACCGTCGACTTTCAAGGCATAATAGTAGTCGTATCGGAGCCCCATATTAAGCGTCAGCTTTGGGGTAACGCGCCAATCGTCCTGGAGAAAGAAACCGAACTCGCTGAGATGCCCATTAAAAACACCCTGTCCAAAGGAGGCCTCGGCCCGGCTGGGAGTGTTGTTTAGCAAGTCGGCTAGGCTCGTGTAGTTAATATCCGGGACCTGTGGGTTCGTTCGGCTTCCGTTGGTGTGTTGATAATCTCCACCGAACTTGAGCGAATGACGGCCCCGTTCGAGTGCGAAGTTCTCGCCAAGCTCGAAGTTGTAGCCCGTTTCAATCCATAACTCGCCTCCTGGCCCGCTGAACCCAAGGGTCGTATTGAGATTAGGAAGACGCCGGCCGTAAGCAAAGTCTGCCTCGCTTGAATTGTTCGGGTCTTTCTTATCAAAGTATCCGTCCAAACGATTCTGGTCAGGGCGATTGAAGCCAAATCTGGTCTCAGACGTCCAGTGGGGTCCTCCTGTGATGAAGCTGACGTTGCCGCGGTACATCGGATTGGTCGAAACTCGATCGTCATCGAGATAAATTCTTGGAGAGAGCTGGTACGGATTGCCTCGACTAAAGCTGATGGAAAGTCGATCTGCCCTTGCCAGCATGATGTCCGTCCTTGCGTCAAAGTGATTGTCATTGCGGAGCGCGCGTTTTGTGGTGCTGTAGCTTCCCGTGTATGAACCCGGAACAACGGTGCCATTGGGTGACGGGAATTCCTTCAAGGCGAGGTTGTATGCCGGAACCGCGTTCAACAACAGTTGGCGAGTTGCGTCGGTAGGAACATTGCCCTCAATAAATTGGTTCTGGCTCAGGCGGTAACCTTCGTAGTCTCCAAAGATGAAGGCCTTGTTTTTGATGATCGGCGCGCCAAGGGATCCACCAAATTGGTTAAAAGTGAGACGAGGTTTACTGGTCGCGCGTTGGTATCGAGCATTGAGAGCGCTAACCTGGTTATTTTCAAAGAGGGTGCCATGCCACTGGTTAGTGCCGGATTTCATGATGACGTTCACCTGGCCGCCTACCGCGTCTGCATATTGGGCAGGAATAACACCCTTAACGGTACTAACCTCTTGAACGCCGTCGAGACTGATGAGATCGATCAAATTCGGCGCTCCCCATGCCGAAAGAGAACTTCCTTCGAGGTTCCCACTGGAGTTGGTTCCGTCAACGGTGTACCGCGTTCCCTGGATCCCGACACCATTCATCTGGACTCCTCCCTGGGAGCCCGTATATTGGTTGACTCCAGCTCCGACCGACAGGAGGTTGCTGATGTTACGGTTGAGCAACGGCAACTGCCTGATCTCCGTTTGTTGGAAGGCGTGAAGCTGCTGCGCGGAAACTGTGTTGATTAGCGGAACGCTGCCCGTAACAGTAACGGTTTGGGTCGCCTCCCCTAGATGCAAACTGTATGTCTGCCTTACCTGTTGACCTGCTGTCAGCGTAATTCCGGTTGCAACATATGTCGTAAAGCCCTTGGCCTCGATCCTCAACGTATAGATACCGATGGGAACGAAGGTGAAGGTGAAATCGCCGGTGCTGTTCGTGGTTTTACTTGTCGCCGCTTGGGTATCCTGCTTGGTGAGCGTAACAGTCGCTCCCGGGATTACTCCCCCTGAGGGATCGGTCACGTTTCCGTATAATGTGGCGGAGTTCGCCTGTGACCATGCTGCCCGTGGAGTCAGGAGCAATGTACTCGTCACCAGGAAAACAGCGGCTGCGGCCCACTTGAATTTTCTCTGTGAAAGAAATTTGCGTGTCATATGTATTCTCCTTTTCTCCTTGGTTGGCTCTTGCTAGGCACAAAGGCCCTGGCATCAGTTGCACGTACCGAGTTCGAATGTCGATTTCTTTGGTCTTAGATCTGTAACGGCTATGGGGAATCCTGCATTCAGCAGCCCGTTTACAATTGCAGGGTTCTACGGCGGCCGCCCTGTCTCGTCGCGAAGAAGTTCACGGCGTTCACACTGTTGACAGCGCCATGATTTTCACTTGGGCAGCATTTATTACGGCTCTGTTCGCGTCGGTGACACGGCCGGTAACGGAAGCAATGGAAACCGCCTTTGCCTCAATTTTGAGTCCGGTGGTGAAAAATAAAACTGCCAACACTACGCCGGTCGTTATTTTCAGTCTCTCGACCAGATTGTGCATGGTTCTAGCCTCCTAACGAGCAATGATTTTCGGGTCACTTGGGGAAGTACTCGTTTATGTTCGATCGTGGAGCTGTCCACCCAATGCTTTCTATTGCAGGAAATCCCTGAACGGTTTCGGAGTCACGTTAGGGTAGCTGCTGAACAGCAGCTTACGAACGACCCGGATGGTAGAATGGTCCTACCAACCGTGTCAAGCGGAATCTTATTGCTATCGGCACTCGCTCATTTAACGGCTGTCGGGAAGGCGCCATTTCGAAACGCTTTATCCGTTCAGGCGATAGAAGTCTTGCAGCATTCCCCTATGCCCATTGCAAAGCGCATATAGACGCAAGCCCAGGGTACTCGGCGTCACATTGATTTCCTCAGCCGGAAGCATCGACCTTGATCGTACGGTCTCCTCCAGAAGTCCCAGATCGGCTAGATGAAAAACATCTTGCTCAATCCTGGCAACGCTCTGTAATCCGGAGACCTGCTGAATTTCCTTCAACTCGAAAACCAGCGGTTTAGAGACGACCTGCCAGTCATCTGAGTCGATTTTCTCAGCCTTGGTACATGCGGCTTTCAGAATCCGCAAGTGAACCGGAGCGAGCTGGCTAAAGCGGTCGGCCAGGTCCGGGTCGAGCTGATCCTTGGCTTCGAGCGCACAGGAACTGACGAGGAGGCCCGCCCAAAGCTGCTGAATCCATTCCTCGTCTGCCCACGATCCGTCCGCGATAACGCGCAACATTGTGAAAGGATTGGCATGCATTTTGTAGCCGTTGGGTTCAGCCGCTAATCTCCACTCGGCGTCGAGTGCGATTTGCACCGCGTTCACAACCCGCATATTCCCCAACCCATTGCGCACGAGGTGATTTGCATCCTGAATTGCCTCTGGACATAGGCGCCACAAAAACTCGAGTGCTCTCGCCATTCTGAAAGGCGGGAGAATATCATCGACCGGAGTATTGTCCGCCGCGTTCTGAAGCACTTCCTGCCAAAGATCGAAGTTGATATCGGGCGGCAGCGTGAATGCCAACCCAACTCCGGAGTCTCCCCAGCGAACCACCCTCGATTTCAACGTCACTCGTCGCCTGGGATCCTCCTCAAAATCACCCTTCCGCTGCAACGTGAGCTGAACGTGTGTACCCGGCATCCACCGCTCGTCGGTGAGCAAATACACGCCAGTCGAACTGATGTCCTGAATCGGAGCCGACTTTCGGGTGTCTCCATCAGGAAAGTAAACCACGAACTCCGGCGCAGGCCTGCGTTCGTCCCGCGCCTGGTAGGGGTTCAACATGTCGCCGAGGGTCTTAAGCAGTCTCATTCTGACTCCGTTCAATTCCGAGGCCTTTGCGACGACGACGCTTCAAACCGCAACGTTGTCAAATGTGTCGCCTGCAGCTCAAGGCAATCAGTCATGCAGCCAAATGGGACGGCATTCGTGAAAAATCAAATGCTGGATCTCGCTTACTTGATTGAGAACCTTGGACCCAAAGCAAAGTCGAAATTCACCAATTTAAACCCGCAAGCCATTGATAACACGAAACTCTTCATTTCAGACATGCCGGAGGAGCTTTGTGTCCCCGATTGCTAACGGGCCTGGAAGTGCGATTGGAACCCTATTCCCGCGCGCACGTCAGCGCTCATCACCGTACAAATGGTCGGCGGCGTACTCTGAATCGGCACGCAGTTGCGATCCACGCTTCCTCCCTTGGTAGCCCTCATGCAGTTGCGCTTCACTTCACTCGCCGTGATCAGCTTGTGACGGGACTTGCACCCGCATGAGTGCGCCCATCTGGGCGCACCAAAAAGGAACGGCTCCCCGAAGTGAGGAGCCGTTCCTTGCTGAACCAATTGTTTCTGCTTACTTCAGATTTCCACTGGAGTCGATAGTGATGCCTCCGGGACCCTGATTCTTTTTCTCTTCGTTCTTCTTACGGGTATCCATCGCCTTGGCAGTCCACTCGCGTGCTGCAGCCAGATCGGCTTTCACAGCACTTGGATCATCGAAATCAACGCTAGCTTTGGCCCTATAAGCCAGATTGATATAGGTCATGGCCTCTTCATAGTTCGCGCGATTCGCAACAGCCTGATTCAGATATTTCAGCGCCTCGTCCACCAGTGGCCCGTTCTGCGCCTTCAGCGGTTCCATCAACTTCTTGGGCGCCTTTACATTTCCCTCGCCGTCGTCGTTAATGCCGGCTGTCTGGAGAGCCGTCAGAAGATTCTCGTGGGCTATCGACCAGTCGATAACACCGACAGTGTAAGCCGCTTCCGGATCCTTCGGATCGGCAGCCAAAACCTTCTGCTGCCACTCCTTGGCATTCTTCATGTCTTCGAGCCACTTTTGGTGATCGCTCTTGTTCGCGATACTGAAGTAAATGCCCGCGACCTGCTTCAGGCTGTTCACATCATTGGGATCCTTGGCAAGAACCTCTTTGAAGATACTGATTGACTGGTCGGCGGTCTTCAGATTCTCCGCAGTATTCAGGCCGGGAACCACATTCTGTGCCAGTGCGGTGGCCAAATAGGTCTTTGCCATTGGCAAATTCGGGTCAAGCTGCGTGGCGCGTTGGAAATGACCGATCGCCTCTTCGTAGTGGGCGCTCTTGTAGGCTTCCACTCCCTTGTTCAACTGGTCACGGGCTGCAAGCTGATCGCACCCGCTCATGGCAAGCACCATGCCGGCAAGTGTCACCGCGAACGCCGTAATACGTGCGGGTCCATTCATTTCGTATCCTTCTCCTTCAGGCGAGTGCCTATCGGTTGCGCGCCTGGAATCTTTGCATCTGGCTCCGAGCGGGAGCAACCGAAACCAGGATAAAAATTGTACTTCTATCGCCGTCCGGCCTAGTCGCTCCGAACGTGGCCAGTTGCTTTGGATCATCGGCGACTTTACAGTCCCTTGCTTCCTGGCTGCCAGCCCTAAACTGCATACTCCAAGGCCTAGTCCCTTACGCTGCACAGGCCTTCACCCATGTAACTGAGCGTCTCCCAATGAAGGAAGACGCTCCAAGACAGGCCTATTGCCCCGCTTGAATCTTCGGGGTCATCAAGCCGATATGGTCAACGTTAGCCGCGCGGCCAATGTCGATCACGTCAGCGATATAGGCGAAGTTCAAGTCATCGTCACCCCTGACAAACATGACGCGTTCGGCACGGTTGGCATAGATTTCAGTAAGCCTCGGCAGCAAGTCGCGCCTGGCCACATCGGTGTCATTGATCTTGTACGTCGGCGGAGCACCCGGATGGTAGAAGACCTGAACCACAATGGTGCGATCTGTCGGCGGCGGCTGCTTCTGAGGATTCTTGGGCGGCTGGGGCACAAGTGCGTCCAAGCCCTTCGGGGTAACCGGCACGATGACCATGAAGATGATCAGAAGCACCAGTAGAATGTCAATCATCGGCGTGACATTAATGTCGGCCATGTTGCTGCCGCCACCACCTGTTGTCATTGCCATGGCAAATAACTCCTCGTTTACTTAAAAATCGTTAAGACCGACCGCGCAACCGCAGGGTTATTCGCCGCCTGCCCCGTTGTTTTCTTTCTTCTGGGTCAGCAAGCCGACTTCATCCACGCCCGCCGTGCGCACGTTATCAATGGCATCTTCCACTGCCTTGTACTGCGCCCGCGCGTCCGCACGAACATAGATCGTTTTGCCTGGCTTGTCAGCCAGTTTGTCCTGAACCATTCGCCCCAGCTGACTGGGATCGACCTTGTCCTGTCCAAGAAACACGCCGCCATCTCTGGTAACAGCCACGACGATTGCATCTTCCTTGTCGGCGTCCGGCATGGCTACGGCATTATCCACCTTGGCCATGTCGATCTGGACTTTGTTCTGCAACATCGGCGTGATGACCATAAAGATGATCAGCAAAACCAGCATCACGTCCACCATGGGGGTAACGTTGATGTTGGAGTTGACTTGTTTACTTACGTCACGTACTGCAATTCCCATTGTCGGGACTCCGTGCGTCTGAATTTTCTACCGGATTCAACTCCGGCATCGCTTTCGAGTTCGTTCTGAGGTCCCAAGGTTGAAACCGGCGGGCAGGAGATACTTCCGATTCCCCTGCCCTCCGCAGCTTCTCGCTCGTCTCGACAGTAGCCTCGCTTAGCGCTTGTGGCTCTGCTTGATGAAATAGTCAACCAGTTCGCTCGAAGAGTTGTCCATCTCAACGTCAAACGCTTCGACACGGCCGGTAAAGTAGTTGAACGCCATAACGGCGGGAATGGCCACGAGCAGACCGAACGCCGTGGTAACCAGGGCCTCGGAAATACCACCGGCGACCGCGCCGATACCCGAAGTCTTTTGGGTGGCGATCTGCTGGAAGGCGTTCAGAATGCCGACGACCGTACCGAACAGCCCGACGAACGGTGCCGTTGCGCCGATGGTTGCCAGAACAGCGAGGCCCCTCTTCAGCTTGGCGTGAACGATTGCTTCAGCGCGCTCAAGTGCGCGGCCCGAGCTCTCGATGGTCTCTTCCGTGGCCATACCACCAGAAGCGCGGAACTCCTGCAGGCCTGCTGTAACAACTTCAGCCAGGTGGGACTTCTTGTTGCGATCGGCGATCTTGATCGCTTCTTCGAGCTTGCTGTCCTTCAGGGCGCCGGCAACCTTGGGAGCGAATTCACGCGACTGCTTGCGGGCTGCTGAGAAGTACAGGTAACGGTCGATCATCACGGCCAGCGACCAGATCGACTCGATGAAGAGGAGGATAGCCACGCAGCGGGCCAACCATCCCATGTGATCCCAAAGCCCCATGGGGCTAAAGCTGACCGTCTGTCCCTCATCCTGGAAGAAAAGA
>Ga0207667_10002662_pt1 | contig 22070 bp, 21 predicted proteins | sample KBSCornC52_FD_184301 | JGI IMG/M metagenome (GOLD analysis project Ga0207667, IMG submission 184301) | Corn rhizosphere microbial communities from Kellogg Biological Station, Michigan, USA - KBS Corn C5-2 (SPAdes) (version 2) | ecosystem: Host-associated > Plants > Roots > Rhizosphere > Soil ...
GGCCGGCGAAAAGGGGCTGGTCAGCTCGCTGACACGCAAGGAGATCGATCAGCTGTAGGTGGATTTCGATCTGATTGGATGAGATCGTCGATCAAGTACCTTTGTTTGCAGCGATATCTTTACCGGCGATCGTTTCGATCGCTGGTAAGCGCCCTGATATCCTTGGTACATTCGACGTGACCCAGCGGAGTTGCAACGGTCATATCCTGAGGGTTGACATAACTGCAATGGTCGGAGCGTCACCATGGCGCCGTCCGGATCGCGCATCACATAACTGATGACGCACCTGAAGAGCATGCCCGCCTACCGCCCGATCCCTACCCCCCGATCCCTACCGCCCGATCGTTGAGTCCGGCGCGGCCGCGATCAATCGGCGCGTCGCCGCCGCTATTTCATCGAAGGCCATTGCCGCGCGGTCGCAGACATGGGCGACGTTGAAAAAGCCGTGCGGCAAGCTGTCATAGCGAAGGACAGTCACCTCATTTCCAGCGCGGGCAAGCTGGTCGGCATAATTCAGGCCTTCATCACGCAGGGGATCGATCCCGGCAATGGCCGAGACAGTGGGGGGCAGACCCGCATGATCGCGCGCCTCACATGAAGAAAGACGGGGATCGCGCCGATCCGCCTGCCCGGCATAATGGTTCCAGTACCATGCCCTGTCCCTGCTGGTGAGCAGCGGGCAACGGGCGTTCTCCCGCCAGGAAAGCGTTTCGCAACGGCGCCCAATTCCCATTCCACCGGCCCTCTTTCCGGAAGCATACCCTGAACAGACGATGCGCCTTGGGCGGATGACAGCGAGTGGGGGAGACAGGAAGTTCTTGCCCTTCGAGGCACAGGAGAAGGATCGAATCTTGGCAGAAGCCGGCATATCACGCGTGGTGAACGCCGCGTCGTTCGAAGAGCATCCCGAGGAGATGTTCTGGCAACCCCTGGACGTCAGCCTCTCCATGCCAGCGGAAGAGGTGTCGCGTATCCAGCTTCATGCGGTGCGCAAGCGGTTTGAGGAATTGCGCGACCATCTCCCCCCCCTGCGCAACCTCGCCTCGGAACAGGGCATCACCCAGATAGCGACCCTGAACGACGCCGCCGCGCTGCTGTTCAAACATTCCGTCTACAAATCCTATCCGGTCTCGCTGATCGAGAAGAACCGCTACGACCGGCTGACCCAATGGCTCTCCAATCTGACCACGGTCGACCTGTCCCATGTCCAGACGAACGGCATCGAATCGATCGACGACTGGCTGGACGCGGTCAATCGCGATGCGGGCGTGCGGATCATCCACACCACTGGCACCAGCGGGAAATTGTCCTTCCTGCCGCGCGGCCCGGCGGAGGCGAGCCGCCAGCTTCGTTCGGGACGACTGTCGCAGCAGGGAATTGGTCGGCCCGAACCGACCGGACTGGACCAGGTTCCCACCATCGTCCTTGGCAACCGCATCATGTACAACGGCTATGGCGCAATGGTCGAAGCGCTGCTGCATGATCTCTATCATGGTGACGAAGCGATGATCCTCGCCATGAATCCGGGCCGGCTGAGCGCGGATGTCCTGTCGCTCGCGGGCCGCCTCGCCGCTGCGGGCAATCGCGGCGAACTGGGCCGTTCGCAGGTCTCGCCCGCGATATTGAACCGCCTGGACGCCTTCGTCGCTGCCCAGAAGGAAGGGCCTGCACGCCGCGCCCGCTTCTTCGACGAGATATTCGATCGACTGGCAGGCAAGCGCGTCATGATGTCCGGCAATTGGTCCATGTATCATGAAATGGCCGAAGCGGGCCGGCAGCGGGGCGTAAACGGCATCTTCGCGCCCGACAGCCTGTTCCTGTGCGCGGGCGGCACCAAGGGCGCAACCCTTCCCGACGGGTACAGGGAGACCATTCCGGAGTTTCTCGGCATATCCGTGCTCAACGAACTGTACGGGATGAGCGAGATGACGGCGCTGATGCCGAAATGCGGCGCGGGCAAATATCATGCTCTCCCATGGATGCTGCTTTTTCTGCTCGATCCAGAAACCGGCCAGCCCGCACCGCGCAACGGGACGCACACAGGGCGTTTCGGCGTCATCGACCTATCGATCGAGACACGCTGGGCCGGCATTGTCAGTGGAGATGAAGTGACGATGACCTTTGGCCGATGTGCATGCGGACTGGACGGTCCGTTCCTCGACACCGACATTCGCCGCTACAGCGAGAAGGAAGGCGGCGACGACAAGATCACATGCGCTGGAGCACCGCAAGCACATGACAATGCGCTCGCTTTCCTCGCGGAAATGGACTGAAAAATGACGGATCATGGTTTTCGCGTGCCGCTGGTCATCCGGGGCGAAGTGATCGAAGAGGATGCGGTGTCACATGGCGGGCGCGGGGGAGGCATCAGCTTTACCGCGCCCGATGTCGCGGCCTATCTAGGCAAGCTCGCCCTGTCCACACCCAGCAGCATGAGCGACCTCTACGCCCTAAGGATGGAGGAGATCTTCGAGTTCCTCAGCGAATTGGGACGTCGCCTGCCTCCCTCCCGCAATCCATGGATGGAGGAGGCATTCCGGATATCCTGCCACACATCGGGGCTGGGCGCCGATATCTTGCGCGCCATGTACGAAAATATGGATCGGATGCTCGATCCTGGCTCCTTGCGCGAAGCAGCCGAAAATTCCATCGGCATCGACTATCTTGAGAACTGGGTCGAAATACCGCTGGAGGGGCCGCTCACGGCACGGGTCCGCGCCTTCGGCGCGCGCGCGGTCCATATTGTGGCGGGCAACGCGCCGGGCACCTCGCTTCTGACCGTCGCCCGCAACGCCATCACGCGGAGCGACGCCATCATCAAGACGCCGAGCAATGATCCGCTGACCGCCGCGGCGATCGCCCGGACGATGATCGACATGGCGCCCGATCATCCGCTGACGCGCCACCTCAGCGTCGCCTATTGGAAGGGCGGCGACGAGCGCGTGGAGGAGAAGCTCTACACATCCGGCAACATCGAGAAGATCGTCGCCTGGGGCGGCATGGCGTCGATCAAGCATATCGCCAAATATGTGCAGCCGGGCATAGAGCTGGTCGCGCTGGACCCCAAGCTAAGCTCGACGATCATCGGGCGCGAGGCCTTCGCCGACGAGGAGACATTGGCACGCGTTGCAGGGGCGCTCGCACTCGACGGGGGCGGCCTCAATCAGGAAGGCTGCGTCAATGCGCGCGTCGTCTGGGTCGAAAGCGGCACCGACAAGGCAGGACTGGAACGGCTCAGCCGCTTCGGGCAGCTGGTGTATGAAGCTATCCAGGCATTGCCCCCGCAGATTTCAGGCCCTGCCGTGCGCATGGACCCGGCTCTGGCGGATGAGGTGAGCGCCCTGCGCTTGGGCGGCGATGACTGGTACAAGGTCATCGGCGGCGGGGTTGAGGGTGCTGTCATCATGTCGCAGATGGAAGAACCGGTGGATTTCGCGCCGCTGCTCGCAAATCGCGTGCTCAATCTGGTGCCGGTGGACGATGTTGAAACCCCCGTGCAGGCCGTCACCAGCTATACCCAGACCATTGGCATATGGCCCGAAAGCCTGAAGCGCCGGCTGCGCGATCAGCTTGCGATCCACGGCGCGCAACGTCTCGTGACCCTGGGCCATGCCGTCGGCATGCCCAATCACGGCATTCAGGATGCGATCGAGCCATGGCGGCGCATGTGCCGCTGGATCGTGGAGGAAGAGGCGACGGCAGCCTGAGCGGGCGCGTCCCGCTGGGCCACAGATCAACGGCCTTTCCAGATCGGGGCACGCTTTTCCACAAATGCGCGCGGTCCTTCGCTTGCGTCCTCCGAGCCGGCAAGGGTCTTTGTGGCAGGCAGCGACCATTGCTGTCGTTCCGCATTTTCCAGAGGCAGGGCTGCGCAATCCAGCGCCACCCGCTTGGAGGCCCGCACCGCAAGAGGCGCGGCAGCAACGATATCCTGCGCCCACCGCATCGCCCGGTCCGCCAGCTCGCTGGCTGGCGCGACGTCGGTGACGAAACCCATCTCGCGCGCCTCGATCGCAGACACGGACTTTCCCGTGAGGATAAGGCCCATGGCACGGTGGTAGGGGATCTGGCGCGACAGGCGTAGAACTCCCCCGCCCAGCGCCGCCATCCCGACCTTCACTTCCGGCAGCGCGAAAGAGGCATGCTCCGCCGCGACGATGATATCGCAGGCCAACGCCATTTCGAACCCGCCCCCGAAAGCAAGCCCGTTGACGGCCGCGATGATGGGCTTGTCCATATCAAACCGCGCGGTGAGCCCCCCGAAACCCTTGGGGAGCAGGTCATCCCGGCCCCGCGGCTGCGGAGTTTTCAGGTCGAAACCGGCGGAAAAGGCCGCATCGCCGGCTCCGGTCAGGATGGCCACCCATTGCTCGCCATCGGCGGCAAATGCATCCAGCGCGTCGGAAAGGGCGCGTTGCGCCGCCCGGTCCAACGCATTGCGCCGCGCCTGCCGATCCATCGTGATGCGGGTGATGCGGCCCAGCCGCTCGACCTTTATGGGGCCTGCGTCCATGTGCTCGCAACGGGGCAGGTCAGAGGAAGATGTCATAAGAACTCTGCCCATCAGCCGATCGCCACAGGTGCGTCCGCAGATGCGATGCCGGTGCATGCTGGTGCGCAATCTGCAAGTTGCTCCCGCATCTGTCCGGAAGAGATCGCCTCGCCTGCCCTGAAGCCGTCATCATTTGAACCACCTCATTCTATTCGCGGCGATCCTGACGCCCGGGCTGGCGCGCCACATCGTCGTTTGCGACTAGGCGCGGATGACAATTCGACGCTTCTTCCTAGTTTCCTAGTCCGTTCATGGGTTTGACGTGCGCCACCCTCCTGACAGCTACAGCGGAAATGAGGAGGGGAAAGGAAAGATGCCGAGCCGATTCGGTCGCGTGAGAAGGAAGTGCATACTCCTCGCCCTGATTGTGCATGCGGCCCCGGCCCTTAGCGGCACGGTGCCGCCAGCTACCGATCCCGGAATGTCTTCCGCACCGCTTCCCAACGCTTTTCCCGCGATTCCGACAGCACCTGAAGGCGCCCCCAATATTCTGCTCGTCCTGACCGACGATGTTGGCTTTGGTGCAGCCTCGGCCTTTGGCGGCCCGGTTCCAACCCCAAATCTGGAGCGGCTGGCCCAGAATGGATTGCGGTATAACCGCTTCCACACCACGGCCATGTGCTCCCCGACGCGAGCCGCATTGCTGACCGGGCGCAATCACCATGCCGTGGACACCGGAACCCTGACCGACTTTGCCTTCGGCGCGCCCGGCTATGATGCAATGATACCCCGAAGCGCCGCCACTATTGCCCGTCTCCTGCAGGACAATGGGTATAACACGGCCTTTTTCGGCAAACACCATAACATACCGAAGGGACCGTTCAGCTCATCGGGTCCCTATGACTATTTCCCCACCAAACTCGGGTTCGATCACTTCTTCGGCTTCATAGGATCGGACACGGATCAATGGCGCCCGACGCTCTATCGGGACACGAGCCGCGTCATCGACGAAAAACCGCCGAGCCGGATACTTGACCAACGGCTCGCCGACGAAGCCATAGACTGGATTCATCAGCAAAAGGCGGCGGCTCCCGACAAGCCGTTCTTCATCTATTTCGCGCCGGGCTCCGCCCATACTCCACATCAGGCACCCGCCGACTGGATCGAACGTTTCCACGGACAGTTCGCGCAAGGCTGGGACAAGCTCCGCGCAGAGACCCTTCAACGGCAAAAGGCGATGGGTCTGGTCCCGGCGCGGACATCGCTCCCCCGCAGGCCCGACTTTATTCCGGCGTGGCAAAGCCTGTCGATGGAGGAGCGAGCCTTCCAGCAACGGCAGATGGAAGTGTTCGCGGCACAGCTGGCCTTTCAGGACGCGCAGTTCGGCCGGATCGTCGATGAGTTGCGGCGCATGGGCCTGAGCGACAACACCCTCGTCATCTTCATCGAAGGTGACAATGGACCGGACAGCGCCGCTTCCCCGGCCGGCGCGATAGGCGAAGCAACGGAGATAGCGAACCGGCGGCTGGATCTGACAGAACATAGGCGGCAGATCGACCAGCTTGGCGGTCCCCGAAGCCACAGCAATTACTCCACGGGCTGGGCGCTCGCGATGAGCACTCCCTTCCCCTATTACAAGCAGATCGCCTCCCATCTGGGCGGGACACGCAACGGTGCGGTTTTCTCCTGGCCTTCGCGGATTACCGAACGCGGGATACGCAGCCAGTATCACCACGTGATCGATGTCTTTCCGACCATTCTCGATGCCGCCGGAATAAAGGCGCCCGACACCGTCGACGGCATCGCGCAGCAGCCGGTCGACGGCATCGACATGACCTACAGCTTCGCCGACCCTCAAGCGCCGGATCGCCGCACGACGCAATATTATGAGATGCTGGGCAATCGAGCCCTCTATGATCATGGCTGGCTGGCCAATACCCGTCCCGTACGCAAACCCTGGGAAATGGGTTTTGGTGCGGACGCAAACCTGAACCTCGCCCCTGGCTACCGCTGGGAACTCTATGACCTCGCCACCGATTTCAACCAGACACGGGATCTGGCGGCCTCGCATCCAGCCATTCTGGCCCGCATGCGCAAGGCGTTTGATGTTGAGGCCGCGCGCTACAAGGTCTTTCCGATCAACGACCGTACAGACGCCGCGCGCTCGGGCCTTGCCGCACGCGCCTATATCAAACCGCGGAGCAGCTATATATTCTGGGGCAAGGATATCAGCCTGCCCTCTGACGTCGCACCGCCGATCACCGGACGCGCCTTCACGCTGACGGCGGATGTCACTGCCGGAAATGGCGTGATCGCCGCGCTCGGCAGCAGTATGGGCGGGTGGAGCTTTGGCATTGAGGACGGCCATCCCGTGGTCCGCCATGCCCTGACGCCCCTGCCGGAAGATCAATTTCGCCTCGCGGCGCCCACCGTGCTTCAGCCGGGATCGATGGTTCGCCTCACCTTCGACTTCAACTATGACGGCGGCGGATATGGCAAGGGGGGGGTGGTTAGCATTGCCGTCAATGGCGCGCCGGTCGCAGAACAGCGGTTGGAACGCTCTCTTGTCGTGCAGGAGGCGCCGGGCGAAACATTCGACATTGGCCTGGACGGCGGCGGCCCAGTCAATGAAGCGGCTGGAGCGCCGGATCGCTTCACGGGCGAAATCCGCAAGCTGGAAGTGACGCTCGGACCGCCAGGCGCGCGGCGGCAATAGGGCCCGGCAGGATCATGTGCCTGCCTGCATCACCGCCCCCAGATCGGCGCTGTAGGTCTGATGCGCCAGCAGGCCCCCATCGGCAGGAATGATGGCGCCGGTGACGATGGCCACTTTTCCGCCGACGCGTGATGAATTGGCGACAGGCATTCCTGATCTCCTTTCCGGTTTCTCCAATGGTCGGCACAAATTGGCCACCAGGCGGGTCCAGTGTTCGTCCATTCAGACATCGCCGATGGAAAGCGCCCGCCGACGGCCCGATCGGCGCGGGCGGGCACCATGCGAACTGTCAGCTCTCCCTGGGGGCCGGGCACCTGCCCCGCCGCGCTTTGCGGATCTTCGGTCGTCCAACCAGACGATGATCACAGGCAGGGCGCCTTTTATCATGGCCTGAAGACAGCCCATGGATGGACAGCATATATGACGGGATCAGGCGACAAGCCGGTTGCAGTGGTGACCGGGGCGACATCGGGCATCGGGCTGGAAACCGCGCGCGGGCTGGCGCGGGAGGGGATGCGGATCATTGCGCTGGGCAGGGATGAAGCACGGATCGCCGACGTAGCGAAGAATTTCGAAGCCGAGGGCCTGACTGCACAATGGGTGAGAGCCGATCTGTCATCCATCTCCCAGACCCATGCTGCGGCCGCCCGGATAGCGGAAATGACCGACCGGATCGACATATTGGTCAACAATGCCGGGGGTCTGCTCGACACGCGGCATGTGACAGCCGATGGCCTGGAGGCGATGTTCCAGGTGAACCATCTGGCGCCTTATATCCTCACGCTCGATCTGCTTCCCCAGCTGAAGCGTTCGTCCGTGCCCCATGTCATCACGGTATCCTCCATCGGCCACACCATGATCGACGATCTGCATTGGGATGATCTGCAAATGGAAATCTCTTTCCTCCCGATCACCGCTTATGCGCAGAGCAAGCTGGCGAACATCCTGTTCACGCGCGAACTGGCGGCGCGCCACGCCGCAGACAATATTGTCGCCAGTGCCGTGCATCCGGGACTTGTCGCCTCACGCTTTCCCGAAAGCGCCGGCGTCGAGACGCAGACCTATTATGCGGCGGCGGAAAAGAGCGGGCAGGCGCTGACATCGGCACAGGGCGCGGACACGATCGTTTGGCTGGCGACAGACCGCGATCGCGCGCTGCCCTCTGGCGGCTATTTCCATGAGCGTAAACGCGTGGAACCATCGCCAGCGGCTCAAAGCAAGGAAGGGGCCAAGCGGCTCTGGGACATCAGCGCGCGCCTGTCGTCGCTTGAGACGGCGGAATGATACTGCGCGTTCTGCGCCACATCGCCTCAGCCCCGAGCGCGTGGCAGCAACGCGCCGGAAGTTAGACGATGATCCGCTTCGACGGTAAGGTCGGCGTCATCACAGGCGGCGCTTCAGGTATCGGCGCTGCGGTCGCTCGGCTCTTCGCAGCCCATGGCGGAACGGCCGTGATCGCTGATCTGGACGCGAGACGAGGACAGGGCATCGTCCAGGACATCCAGGCGTCGGGCGGCAAGGCCGACTTCGTTCCATGCAACCTGGGCGATGCGGCGATGATAGACGGGATGATCGATACAGCGCTGGCCCGCCATGGCCGGATCGATTTCCTGCATAATAACGGCTATGCCCCGTGGCGGGGCGAGGATGCCGGCGCGCTCGCGGCCGACATATCCGACGGCCAATGGCAGCATGCGATGGACCTCGGCGTCACATCGGCCTTTCGCGCCGTTCGGCGTGCGATTCCCATCATGACGGCCCAAGGGGGCGGTTCGATCGTGAACACATCCTCGATCGCAGCTTTTCACGCTGAACCGCGCATCGGCGCCTATGCGGTGGCCAAGGCGGCATTGTCACAGCTTACGCGCGCCGTGGCGGTCGAATATGCGGCCACGGGCATCCGCTGCAATGCCGTCTGTCCGGGGGTCATCCAGACGCCGCTGATCGACGGAGCGCCCCTTCAGGCGGATTTCATGCGGACGATCCCCATGGGGCGGCTGGGCACGCCGGAGGAGATCGCCCATGTGGTCCTGTTCCTGGCATCCGATCTTGCCAGCTATGTGACGGGCGCCATCATCGTCGCCGATGGAGGGCGGACCATCTGAACGGCTTGCCCCGCTTTGCAGCGCCCCGGCAGGTACGCTGCGAAGCGAAGTCGGAACCCCATATCAGGGTCAGCTCCGGACATAGCCCTTCTTGAAATGCGCGCCCGTCAGGAAGGTCGTGCCGCGTATGCCAAGCCCGTCCGCGGCGTTGATCACTTCCCCGGTGGTCGTCGCCGCATTGCGGCGGGACGCAAGGGTCACGAACAGTCCCGTATAGTCCGCCGGATCGTCGCATTTGAGGGGAAAAGCCTCGAACACCATATCGGCGACTTCCTGCGTCTGCGGCGAAAACACATAATCCTGCGGCGCCAGCGCCTTGCTGCCGCGCAGGTCGGTGCGCATCGGGCCGGGGCCGACGGCATTCACGCGTACATCGGGCGCCAATTGATAGGCCAGTTCGCGGACCAGGCCGACGACCGCATGCTTCGAGGCCGTATAGAAAACGCCGCCGCCGCCGGGAATGAAGGAGGCGGACGACGCCGTGAAGACCATGCTGCCCCTCGTCTTCCTGAGTTCTGGTGCGGCTGCGTAGGCGGCCAGTATATAGCCTTTGACATTGACGCCCATCACCTCGTCGAACGCGGCATCCAACTTGTCCTCGGGCAGATCGAGAAGCATGGCGGGCAAATCCATGATGCCTGCATTGCCCACCAATATGTCGAGCTTTCCGAACTTGCCCACGGCCAGTTCCACCGCCTTCTTGTTGTCGGCGATCGAGCGCACGTCCCCGACGACGGCGGCAACGCCATCGCCGAAATCCTTTTCGAGCGCGCTGGCCTTGTCACGGGAATATTCGAGGACGACGACGCGTGCGCCTTCCTCCAGAAAGCGTTCGACCAGAGCCCGCCCCAGCCCGGAGCCGCCACCTGTGATCAGCGCCACATCGCCTTCAAGCCAGCCCATCGACCTTCTCCCGTTCAACGCAAGTTTCGCTTGGCGCGCCAGCCTCCTCCGCGCTTGACGGCGCAGGGAGCAATACCGATTGTGCAGCGAGGAAGTAGCAGGGCGAGCGGCCCCTGACCTAGTCTGGTCAGACGTCGCCTTGCCTCGCATCCTATTCCTACACAATCGTCTTTCCTGTCACTGTTCCAGAGGCCTCCATCATGAGCGAAGAACCGAGCCTTGCGCCGGAATTCGGCCCTGTCCTGCAAGGACTTGCCCAGGCGCCCCCCATTCCGACCCTGCCGGTGGAGGCCGTGCGGGGCATGTTCGAACAGTTCAGCTTCGGCGAGGATGAGGCGCTTGCCGAGGTGCGCGACCTTGAAATTGACGGCGCGGCAGGGCCGATCGCCGCCCGCTTCTATCGCCCGCTCGGCGACCCGCGCGGGTTGATCCTCTTCTATCATGGCGGTGGATGGGTGGTGGGCAACCTCCAGAGCCACGATAAGGCCGTGCGGGCTTTGGCAAATCGCTCGGAATGCGCCGTTCTGGCGGTCGACTATCGCCTTGCACCCGAACATGTCTTTCCCGCTGGCCTGGAGGACTGCTACGCGGCGCTGCAATGGGCGGACCGGCATAAGGGCGAGCTCGGCCTCGGCGAACTCCCGCTGGCCGTTGCGGGCGACAGCGCCGGGGGCAACCTGGCAGCTGCCGTCGCGATCATGGCGCGCGACCGAAAGGGGCCGGCATTGGCGGCGCAACTGCTGATCTACCCCGCGACCAGCGGCGCGCAGGATAGCCTCTCCTACACCGAAAGAGGGACCGGCGGCCTGCTCACCGCAGCCGACATGCAATGGTTCTGGAACCATTATGCGCCCGAGGGCATGGACAGGAACGATCCGAGGATGTCGGTTCTTCTGACCGAGGATCTTCGCCGCCTGCCTCCGGCGGTGCTGATCATAGCGGAATTCGATCCGCTTCGCGACGAAGGGCTTGCCTATGGCCGACTGCTGGCGTCAGCGGATATTCCGGTAACCGTCCACCATTATCGCGATCTGCCCCACGGTTTCATGACCTTTTATCAGATATCGCCCGCCGCCTCCGGGGCGTTGGACGAGATGGCCGCCAGCCTGAAGAGCGTTTTCGATGAGGAGTTGACAGTTTCGTGACCAGAAAAGCAGTTATCACCGGCGGTGCGCGCCCGGACGGCATTGGTTGGGCCACCGCGCTCGCAATGGCGGAGGCGGGATATGAAGTCGTCGTAACCGGGGTTTCGGATGAGGAGGTTGCCGGCTCGGCGCACCATTCGGGCATCAGCGCCAGGGTGCTGGACGTACGCGACGATGACGCGGTGAAGACATTCTTTGGCGCATTCGACCGGATCGATGCCCTGGTCAACTGCGCAGGCGCCGCCGACCCCAACGGTGAATTCACGCCCGAAGGTTTCGCCCGCATCCTTGACATCAATCTTACCGGCACGCAGCGCTGCTGTCTTGCGGCGCGCGATCTGCTCGCGGCGGTCAGGGGTTCGATCGTAAATGTCGGTTCGCTCTATTCCACGTTCGGAAGCGCCGGGACGCCGGCCTATTCCGCGAGCAAGGGCGGCATAGTCCAGCTGACGAAATCGCTTGCCGTGGCCTGGGCGCCGGACATCCGCGTGAATGCCGTCGCGCCTGGCTGGATCCAGACGGGCATGGCAAAGCCGGTGTTCGAGAACAAGCAATGGGCCGACATGCTGCTCGCGCGAGTGCCGATGCAGCGTTTCGGCGAGCCTCAGGACTTGGCCGATCCGATCCTCTTCCTGTGTTCGGACGCGGCGCGCTACGTCAACGGGGTGCTGCTGACGGTCGACGGCGGCTATAGCTGCAGCGGATAATCGTTGGGGGGAGGCGGATCAGGTGGCCGGCGCGCGCGCGCCACTGCAACGCCGCCTCCTCATTATCGAAATAGCCGAAGCGGTCGCCCCCAGAAAACGGCGGTTCTGCATCTTGAGCAAGGTGGAGTCCATGACCATGGCCGTCCGTCCCACAAACACGTGATCCTCGCTCCGCGCCAGACGGGCCAGGGCCTCGGCGACCTCCGGCATGCGCACCTCGCATCGGGAACTGTTCACCAGGCAATCACGGTGAGCGCCGACAATGGACCGAACGTGCTTCAAGTCCTGGGCAAGTTGATCGACGACCTCAAGCGTCCAGAAACCATAGGAGGAGAGACGGACAATATTCCGCACATGCGGGCCTAATCACCAAACGGTAAGCTGATAATGATCGCGTTCGGCCCCTCTCCCGCTGAACGCCATGCCGCCTCCAATGCTTCGCGCGCATTCTGTGGGGCGACCGGCCCGGCGCATGGCAGGCCAAAGCCGCGGATCAGTTCGGCCACGGAACCGCCGGTTTCGCGAAAGTCCATGCCGGAATAGCTGGGCGCGTTGCGCCCCCCCACCGGCTTTGTGCGTTCCGCATAAGCGCGGGAGAAATAGCGGGTTGACCCATAGCCACCATTGTCCAGGATCACGAAGGTGATCGGCAATTTTTCCGCCACGGCGGTCCAGAGGCCGTGGAGGCCAAAGCGTAGTGCGCCATCTCCCAGCACGCAGGTCACCGGCCCGCCCGAACCCAGCGCGGCGCCCACGGCCGCGCCGGTTCCCCAACCCAGAGATCCCCCCGTCGCTCCCATATATCGTGCGCCGTCGCCCGATCGCAGCGCCCCCACAAGCGCAACCGAACCCATGACGGCTTCGTCGATCACCCAGCCCTGGTCCAGCGCGTCGTGGAGCGCGCCAAGCGCGGTCCCATAGGATGCCAATACCTCGGCGAAAGGATTGCCCGGCGGCAATCTGGCCGACTTCGCCTCGTCAATGAAAGCCTGCCTCTGCGGCGTCAGCTCATCATCGGCATCGGGCATTGCCTGCAGCAGAGCGGCCAGCATGGCAGACGGATCGCACGCGCAGGACCAGTGGGCGACCCTCGTCTCCTCCAGCTTGGCATGGTCGGCATTGACATGGGCAACGAACTCGGCCGCTGGAAAATAGGGGTTCGGTCGCGGATGCCCCTCCTGAATGAAGCGTCCCCCGACCACCAGCACGAAATCCGCCCGCGCCTCTGCAAAGCTGCCATACAGTCCGGTCATTCCTCCCAGGAAATTCGGATGGCCGGGCGACATCGCGAGCCTGTCATTGAAGCCCGGCTCCGCCGCGACCGCGATATGATGGCGCTCGGCAAGCGCGGCGAGCGCTTCCGCGCCGCCACAGCGCCGCACTTGTCCCCCCGCGACGATCAGGGGCCGGCGAGCCTTTGCCAGGCGCTCTGCAAGCAGGCTTATGTCAGGCGCGCCTGACGGCAGCCGGATCGTCCGGGGAACAGAAACAACGGGTCCATCGGCCTCCAGCACATCTTCCGGCAGGGAGACGAATGCCGGCCCCGCTGGTACGCCTCTTGCCGCGCGGCTGGCCGCCGCCAGATGATGATAGACCGGCATGCCCGGCGCGAGTTCGCGTGCATGGCGGCAAAAGGGCGCGACCAGGGGAACAAGATCCCCTTCGCCGATCGTGCCTTCACGCGTACGAGCCCAGGCCGCCTGCTGGGAAGAGAGCACCAGCACGGGACTTTCGTCGCGCCAGGCGTTGTACAGGTTGGCAAGCGCGTTCGCCGTGCCGGGCACCATGTAGATATAAGCCGCCCCGGCTCCGGTCACCCGCGCATAGCCGTCCGCCGCCGCGATCGCCACGGATTCGTGGATCGTCGGAACCACTCTGACGGGGGAATCCGTCAGCTCCTGCAAAAGCGATACGAGCGAACTTCCCGGAAGACCGAAAATGTGGCGGAACCCGCTATCCGTCAGAAAACGGACAACCTCGCGGGCTCCCAACTCTTTCCTCTCCTGCGCCAGATCCACTGTTTCTCCCCCAGGGATTTCATTGTCGTGCAGGTGGGACGGGACTCCCCGCCCCGCCTTGGATCAGGCCTTTTCCTTCAGCATGTCCAGCGCGACATCAACGATCATGTCCTCCTGTCCCCCCACCATCTTGCGACGGCCGAGTTCGACCAGGATCGTGCGGGTATCGAGCCCGTAGGTCTCCGCCGCTTTCTCAGCATGGCGAAGGAAGGACGAGTAAACCCCCGCATAACCGAGCGCGAGCGTCTCACGATCGACGCGAACCGGGCGGTCCTGTAGCGGGCGGACGAGATCCTCGGCGGCGTCCATCAGTGCGTTGACATCGCAGCCATGGTTCCAACCCTTGCGGTCAACCGCGGCGATGAACACTTCGAGCGGTGCATTGCCCGCCCCCGCGCCCATGCCCGCAAGGCTGGCATCGATGCGCACCGCGCCGCACTGCGCCGCGACAATCGAATTGGCGACGCCAAGTGAGAGATTATGGTGGGCGTGCATGCCGCGCTGGGTCTCGGGCTTCAGCACCCGGTCATAGGCCTCGAACCGCGCGCGCACCCCATCCATGTCGAGCGCGCCGCCGCTGTCGGTGACATAGACGCACTGCGCGCCATAGCTCTCCATCAGCAACGCCTGTTGCGCCAGCTGCTCCGGCTCGATCATATGGCTCATCATCAGGAATCCCGAGACATCCATGCCAAGGTCCCGCGCGATGCCGATATGCTGCTTGGAGACATCCGCTTCAGTGCAATGGGTGGCCACACGCACCGAACGCACGCCAAGATCATAGGCGCGGCGCAGCTCCTCGACTGTGCCGACACCTGGCAGAATGAGGGTAGTCAGAACCGAGCGCTTCAGGACGCTCGCCACCGCTTCCAGCCACTCCCAATCAGTATGCGCGCCAAAGCCATAATTGAAGCTCGCGCCATTCAGGCCGTCGCCATGCGCGACCTCGATGGCATCCACGCCTGCCTCATCCAGCGCCTTGGCGATCGCCGTGACATGGTCAATGCCATACATGTGGCGGATGGCATGCATGCCGTCGCGAAGGGTGACGTCCTGAACGTAGATCTTGTCGCCCGCTTCCACATTGAACTTCGCGCCCATCTCTTAATTCTCCGTCTCGGCGAGCGAACCGGCGGTCGCCACCTTCTTTCCTTGAGCAATGCGCTGCGCGAGCAGCTCGCCGGTCGCCTTTGCGGCGGCGGTCATGATGTCGAGATTGCCCGAATAGCTGGGAAGATAATCACCTGCTCCTTCGACCTCGAGCAGGATCATCGTCTTGATGCCCGTGAACTCGCCGCGCCCCGGAATCTTGAGCTTGTTGTTGTCGCCAAAGCGCTCGAACTGCACCTCCTGTTTGAGGCGGTAGCCGGGCACATAGGCCTGGACCTTCTTGACCATGGCTTCGACCGAGGCACGGATGGTTTCCTCGTCCGCGCCTTCGGACAGGGTAAAGACCGTGTCGCGCATGATCATCGGCGGTTCGGCGGGATTAAGGATGATGATCGCCTTGCCCTGGGCCGCGCCGCCGACCTTCTCGATCGCGCCTGCGGTGGTGCGGGTGAACTCGTCGATGTTGGCGCGAGTGCCCGGTCCGGCCGAACGCGAGGATACGGACGCCACGATCTCGGCATAGTGGACGGTCGCGACCTGGCTGACGGCGGCCACCATCGGGATGGTCGCCTGTCCGCCGCAGGTCACCATGTTCACATTACCCGCGTCGAGATTGGCTTCGCCATTGACCGTCGGGATGGTGTAGGGACCAATGGCAGCGGGGGTGAGGTCCACCACCTGCTTGCCATCGGCGCGCAACGCCGCATCATGGACCTTGTGAGCGTAAGCCGAGGTCGCGTCGAAGACGATGCCGATCTCCGCATATTCCGGCATGGCGCGCAGGCCGTCCAGCCCCTCATGCGTTGTCGCGATGCCCCGCTCGCGAGCCATGGCAAGGCCTTCCGATGCCTCATCAATGCCGACCACGACCGCCAGCTCCATATTCTGCGGATATTTGATCATCTTCATCATCAGATCGGTACCGATGTTACCCGATCCGATAATGGCTGCCTTGACCTTGCCCATCATATTTCCTTCAAATGAAATTGGCTGTGCACGTGCCGATGCCGTGCAATGTCATTTCGAAGCGGTCCCCCTTCACCGCAGGTTCCAGCGGTACGACAGACCCCGACAGGATCACGTCACCGGCCTCCAGCGTCACGCCATAGGCGCCCAGCGTGTTAGCTAGCCAGGCGACCGCCATCGCCGGATCACCCTGCACGGCATGGCCATAGCCTTCCGAAAGCGGCGCGCCGTTCTTGGTCACGGTGACATGGAGGTTGGGCAGATCATGGGCGCGCGGATCGGCCCGCGCCTCGCCCAGCACGAAGACACCGCAACTGGCGTTGTCCGCCACCGTGTCGACGATGCTGATCTTCCAATCCCTGATGCGGCTGTCGACGATCTCGAAACAAGGCGCTATCGCCTCCGTCGCGGCGATCACGTCCGCGGGGGTGACGCCGGGGCCGTTCAGCCTATCCTTCAGAATGAAGGCAATCTCCGCTTCCGCGCGCGGCGCTATCAACGCCTTGGCGTCGACATCGATATCCCCCTCCACATGCATCCAGTCCGTCAGGAAGCCGAAGTCAGGCTGGTGCACGCCCAGCATATCCTGCACCGCCCTGGATGTGACGCCGATCTTCTTGCCAACCACACGCTCGCCATCGGCCGTGCGACGCTGCAGAAATCCCAGGCTGATGGCATAAGCGTCATCGATCGTGAGCGATGCTTGCTGCTCGACAATGGGGCTGATCGTATGCCGTCCGCGAAGCGCGGCATAGAGCGCGTCGCTGAACGCAGTGTTGTTCGTTGAGGTCATTGATATTTTCCGTTGCAGTAGATCAGAGGGTCAACCCCCTCCCCGATCCGGACATGCCACTTCGCCGATGACGATGATGTGCGATCCATATTCGACCAGCCTGCCTACGTCGCATTCGACCGAGCAATCGCTTCTGCCATTATGGGCACGCCTCGCTCCGAAAGTTGCCAGCCCCCGTCGCGGAAACGCTCGGCCCGCAAGCTGGAACTGCCGAAGGCATTGGCCACATGCTGATGTCTGCGGTCAAGGAGATCACCGAAAATGGCTTGTCCTGATGCAACATCGGCGTCCTGCCTCCGGCACCCGCATAACTGAGAAAAAGCCGTCAATCCGTCCTCAGGCCGCTTTCGGGACCATTCCATTGGGATCGATCACGAATTTCTTCGCCGCACCATGATCGAACACCTCATATCCGCGTGGCGCTTCGTCCAGATTGATCACTTCCACGTTGACGATCTCCGCAATGGGCAGCCGGTCCCACAAGATCGCTTGCATGAGCTGCCGGTTATATTTCACCACTGGCGTCTGGCCGGTGAAGAAGGCGTGGCTCTTCGCCCAGCCCAGCCCGAAGCGGATCGACAGGCTGCCGATCTTGGCCGCTTCGTCGACGCCCCCCGGATCGCCGGTGACATACAGGCCGGGAATGCCGATCCGTCCCGAAGCGCGGGTCACCTGCATCAGCGCGTTCAATACCGTGGCCGGCGCCTCATGACCGGAATCGGCGCCATGCCCCCTTGCCTCGAACCCGACTGCGTCGATCGCGCAATCCACTTCAGGAACGCCCAGAATCTGGGCAATCTGCTCACCCAGATCGGCATGTTCGGAGAGGTCGACCGTCTGGAAACCCATGGAGCGGGCATGCTTGAGCCGTTCCTTGTTCATGTCGCCCACGATGGTGCAGGCAGCGCCAAGGAGATTGCAGGACGCCGCGGCCGCCATCCCTACCGGACCTGCACCCGCGACATAGACGGTGGAGCCCGGGCCAACGCCCGCGTTGACGGCGCCGTGGAACCCCGTAGGGAGGATATCCGACAGGCAGGTCAGGTCGCGTATCTTCTCAAGCGCCTGGCCACGATCGGGAAATTTCAACAGATTGAAGTCGGCATAGGGCACCATGACATAATTGGCCTGTCCGCCGATCCATCCACCCATGTCGACATAGCCATAAGCTGCGCCGGCGCGATCCGGATTGGTGTTCAGGCAGACGCCCGTCGCCTGTTCCTTGCATGTGCGGCAACGGCCGCATGCCACGTTGAACGGAACGGAGACGATGTCACCCTTGTTGAGAAACTCGACACCGCTGCCGACTTCCACGATTTCCCCTGTGATTTCATGCCCCAGGACCAGTCCGGTCGGCGCCGTCGTACGCCCGCGCACCATGTGCTGATCGGATCCGCAGATGTTGGTGGACACAACCTTCAGGATGACACCGTGATCGATCTTGCGCCCCTGCGGCGTTTCCATTCTGGGATCGCCGATATCCATCACTTCCACATTGTTTGGCCCGAGATAAACGACACCACGATTGCCCGCCATGACTTCGCTCCTGCTCTTTTTATTACCAATAGGGACAGGCTCTCGCCCTCGCTGAGGCCGGCTGACCGGCCGGCGCTGATTGAGGGACGGCGCCATTCGCCATCATCTTAAGCCCGTCGGCGCTGCGACATACGTCCCACCGGACTATGCCCGCGTTTCAGGCGGCGGCCGCTTTCGACGCGATCAGATCGCGGGGGTTGAAGGCCGGATCAGCGAGCATCGTCGCACTCACCCGATGGTCGACCGCCAGCAGCTTTCGACCGAACACATGATCGCTCACTGCATTGACGGATTCGATCGCCACGACGCGCTCGTCGCGCAGATAGAAAACGGAGAATTTTCCCTCTTCCAGCGACCCGCGCACGACCTCCTGCTGCCCATCCTGGGAAAAGCCGACCATTTGCAATTTCATGTCGAACTGATCCGACCAGAACCAGGGCACCGACAAGTTGGGCATGGTCTTGCCGGCAATGGCCGCGCCGGCGGCCTTGCCAAGGTCGGTCGCGTTCTGCACGGATTCCAGGCGCATCTCGCGTCCCGCGAAAAGGTTGGTGCCGAATGCGCAATCGCCCGCCGCGAACATCGCGCCATTGGCCGTGCGACCGCAGCTGTCGACGTGGATCCCCTGCCCGCTGGAGAGCCCAAGCGGCTCCGCCAGCCCTGTATTGGGCACCGCGCCTACCGCCATTACGACGAGACCTGCAGCATGGATCACATTATGGCTGTCCCGAACTCCCGTGACCTTGCCCTGATCCCCTTCGATCCGTTCCACGCCTGTTGCGGTCAATATGCGGACGCCTTCAGCCGCGAACCTGCGCTCCACGAAATTCGAGATCACATGCCCGGTCACCCGCGCCATCACCCGAGGCAACCCTTCCAGGACCGTCACGGGCTTTCCCACCTTGGCGAGCGACGCGGCGAGTTCCAGCCCGATGAAACCGCCGCCGATGATCACGACCGACGGAGCCTGCTCCAGCTTCTCGCGAATATGGTTGGCATCAGCGAGCGAGCGTAGGGTCACGACCCCGTCCAGATCGGCGCCGGCCAACGGTATGCGGCGCGCCTGCGTTCCTGTCGCGAAGGCCAGCTTGTCGAAACCGAACGTCCCTTTGGTCGTGACGACACGGCCTTCCGGCTCGACATGTTCCGCACGCGCGCCGAAGATCACATCCACCTGATTGTCGCGATAAAAAACCTCTCCGCGCAGCGGCAGGCTTTCCGCATCGACCGCGCCGGTCAGATATCCCTTCGAAAGCGGCGGCCGGTGATAGGGCAGAAACGCCTCTTCGGTCAGCATTGTGATCGCGCCGTCGAAGCCATGCTGTCGCGCGGATGCCGCAATGTTCAGCCCGGCATAGGAACCACCGACGATGAGCAGCCCGCTCACCTCAGAACTGACGTTCCGGAACCTCGACGCTCAGGCCTTCCAGTTCATCGGTCACGATGATCTGACAGGACAGGCGACTGTTTCCGGTCCGTTCGCAGGCGGTGTTCTCCAGCAGGTCGTTCTCGACGTCATCCATGGCCGGCAGCCGGTCGATCCATTGCGGATCGACATAGACGTGACAGGTCGCGCAGGAAAGCGTCCCGCCGCAGTCCGCATCGATACCCGGAATACCGTTGATCGTCGCGGCCAGCATCAGCGAGCGCCCAGAAGCGACGTCAACCTCCCGTACGTCCCCCTGATGGCTCTTGAACGTCACTTTTGGCATCATGATCTTCCTGTACTAATCCCGTCGAAACATCCGGGGCACGCCCCTAACATCATTCAGGCCCAACCTGGCCGACGGGTGCTTCGATGGCAAGGCCCCGCCACAGACCGCTGCTGCCTTTCCCCAGCTGTAGGCGCAGGGACGGTGCGGAACATGGTCCAACCGGACGATGGATAAGCGGAGGTTCCCCGGAATAGGGCCAAGCTGACGCCTCGCTCCCATCGGAACCGCGCAGAAGCACCTCCTCATGGCCATTTACAATTTAAAGCGTCCGCAATCGCTGGAAGAACGCTGCCTGATCGGAGGGCAATGGCTGGACGGCGAGGAAAAGATCGCCGTGCGCAATCCGCAACCGACGAGGTGATCGCGAACGTACCGCGTTTTGGCCATGCCGAAACGACGCGCGCCATAGAGGCGGCCGCGCAGGCCATGCCCGCCTGGGCTGCATAGCACCGCCAAGGATCGTGCTGCGATCCTGCGCCGCTGGTTCGACCTCATCATCGCCAATACCGAAGACCTTGCGGCGATCATGACCGCCTTCGCGCTTTGTCGCCTGGCGGAGGAAGCGGGAATTCCCCCGGCATCCCGGCTTCAGGGCCAGGACCCTAGCGCTTGATCTTAAGTCCGTCGGGCGACTCCATCATGTGGCGGCGATTGCCCATATTAGCCCTGAACGCGTCCTCCAGCGCCTTCTGGGCTGGCGGCAGATTATGGGCCTGTTCGGCCGTGAAACGGTTGGTGATCGGTGTGTAGCAGGCGATGCCGATGCTGCCGGCCTCGACGAAGGGACAATCGAGTATCGTGCCCGCCTGCGCCAGATGGCTGTCGAGACTTTCGATCGCAACCATGGGATCGGCAATGTGGTAGACGGCGGAAAATCCATAACGGGGCACGGCATCGATCAGCTGGATATCGGCTGCCTTATAGAGGTCTCCGGCTACAAATCCCGTGAGCCACAAGGTCCGCGGCAGATAGTCCTCACGATACCATTTTATGAATTCGCTTTCCTTGCCCTTCTTCGCATTCATGCGGATGAGCAGGACGTCGCCGTCGCGCGAGTCATAGCATTCGACCGCTGTCTTTCCCGATACTGCAGGGACATAATAAAAGTCTTCCGCCTTGTCGCCGCGCAGTGCCGAGGTTATCGGCATGCGATCGCCGAAGCATTGGTCGACATGATCGTCGATATTCTGCTGCGTGTCGTTCAGTTCATAGATGCACAACCAACGTTGCTCCGGCCCGAAGTGCTGGGCATTGTAGCGAAGCTGATAGGGAGAGAGTTTCCACCGTTGCACCGCCACGCTGCCCTGCAGGCGCATCGTGTCATGGCAGTGGATGTTGGTGTACCAGTCGTTGAACTCGTCTTCCCGACCTTCGAAAGCCTCTGTCATGACGATGAAGATGGACGAAAGCGCCTGACGCCGGGGAGGCGAGGTCGGGCCTTGATCCACCGCCGCGGAAGCGCCCGCTTTTCCGGCTTTTACACTATCAGTCATGGCTCTCTCCTATTTCCGACGCGCCTGTCGGCGTCCGTTTTAAGATAGCGGCGCAGATCGCGACAAAGACCGCATTTCCGACCGTTCAGCAATACAGCAGCATGCGTTTCGTGCCGGCACCAGGTTCGATCGGACGATGCCGATGCAGCACTGGAGCGTCATGCGGGCCAGATCGCGACAAAAGCGGGAGAGCGGGGATGGACCCCAAAGTGCAGCGCCTCGTCGATCATTTCGAGATTCGCGAGGTCATCGAACGCGCTTTCTGACCCCCCTATCCCTCCAAAGTGGGTCAGGCTGCTTTCCAGAGCGGCCCTTCAGCTGGGACGGGGCCACACCAGCCTCAGTTTCCGCATGGAATTGACCATCCCGCG
>Ga0207667_10002668_pt1 | contig 22065 bp, 11 predicted proteins | sample KBSCornC52_FD_184301 | JGI IMG/M metagenome (GOLD analysis project Ga0207667, IMG submission 184301) | Corn rhizosphere microbial communities from Kellogg Biological Station, Michigan, USA - KBS Corn C5-2 (SPAdes) (version 2) | ecosystem: Host-associated > Plants > Roots > Rhizosphere > Soil ...
CCAATGGCCGCCGCATCCTCACCGCCCTGCTCGCCGCCCGCCACGCCGATGTCGAGCAACTCACTAAATTCGCCGCCTAAAAAATCCTCGCAACCATGCGCTATTCTTCCAGATAGCAGTGCAGAGGCGCAGAGAAGAACTGTTGTGGGGCCGGTTGGACCAAAAACCCCGCAGAATGGCATGAGAAGCAGGCCCGCGAATCACACGGATCATTCGAATGGGTCAATTTTTATTCGTGCCATTCGCGTGATTCGCGGGCCAAAAATCTACGCACGCCGCGTCCACTTTTAGAGTTAGCACTGCAGAGGGGAAAGAGGACGAAAAGGATTGAATGACACGTCTGCGGCGACACTGTCGGAAAGCGCGATTGTAGGGCGGCCATCCTGGCCGCCATCCGCTGGCGTCGGATGCAATCGTCCATGAGAGGCGGCGAAGATCGCCGCCCTACAAGCGCGTTTTCTGTCGGCGTTGCCGTTGGCGGGTTTCTTCATCCCTCATCCTTCCGCCTTCATCCCTTTCCTCTCAGCTCCGCCCCAGCGCCAGCCGCAAAAACTCTCCATCGGAGAAGTGCCCAAACTGGCCCTGGCGCACGATGATCATCTGCATCGACGGAAACACGAACAGGCGCTGATATCCCGAGCCGATCGCGGCCACCATGTCGGAAGGAGCCGCGTGGCAGATGCAGACATTGCGCCAGTTCTGCCGGTACCACTTCGGCTCGAGCATGTCCTCGACATCGAGCTCGCGCCCGGCGGAATCGCCGGCTTCGACGTTATTCCAAAATCCCATGCCGAAAGCGCAATTGGCGGCTGAGCCCCGGAAGCACAGGGCCAGCGAATGCGGCGACACAATTGGGCTGCCGCCATTGAGAATGAGCTGCCCCATCCGCGCCCATTGCCGCGCGCTCAGCATGAAGCCCGTGGCCAGCAACGGATTCCCCTCCCGGTCCGCGAGGTAACGCTGGGGCCCGAGACCGAGCGGCCGCAAGACCTTGTGCTCAAGATACTGGGTGGGCGTTTCGCCGCGGCCGGCCAGCTTGCGCTTCAAGACTTCGTGAAAGACCTGCAGCGCGGCGGGGCCGTAAATGAAAGCTGAGCCCGGCTGCGCGACCAGCGGCGTGTGCATGGCGATCGCATCGCGATTCTCGAAGCCTTCCCCATGCAGGTTGTTCGCCGCGTCGAGCCCGCTGGAGAAGCTCAGCAATTGCCGGAGCGTGACGCGCGACTTGCCGCCCTCGACATTCCACTCGGGAAGCGTGTTCGCCACGCGATCGTCGAGGTCGATGATCCCCTCTTCCTCCGCTCTGAGCGCGGCCAAAATCCAGAACCCCTTCGTGCCGCTGTAAATCTTGTGTGCCTCGTTCGCACCGTGGCCATTCGGGTAATTCTCGTAGATCACGCGCCCAGCCTTCATCACCAGGAACGACAGCCCCGCATGCGCCGCCGAATACTGGGCGGCGGCTTTCAAGCCATCGAGATCGACACCCGCTGCCGCCGATGAACGCGGATATCCCAACAGCGCTCCCATCGCCGTCAACCCACCCACCCTCAACATCGCGCGACGGGAAAGCAGCGGCGTAGTATTCGAGGGCGGAGGAATTTTCATGGGGTCAATCTTTGGGTGGTCGTGGTTGTTTATTGGCGTCTTCCTGGCACTGCGGGCAGACCCCGAAGACTTCGAGCAGATGCGTGACCTTCGTGTAGCCAAGCTGGCGCGCCATGCGCTCCAGCCCATCCGCCACGCACATGTCCAAGGTCTTCGCCTCGTGGCAGGAACGGCACACGATGTGATGGTGATGGTGATCGCCGGTATTGATCTCGTAGCGATAGGCGGCGTCGCCGAAGTCGCACCGGCGCACCGCACCGCTCTCTTCCATCACCGCCAGGCTGCGGTAAATGGTCACCAGGTCACAAGTGTCCCTCTTCATCCGCTTGTGCAATTCCTCCGCGGTGAAGGGGCCATGCTCGCGGGAAAGAATACCGAGGATCGCCTTGCGCGGCTCGGTCACGCGCTGGTGATTCGCGCGCAGCAAATCCAGCGCGGCTTCCAACTGGGCATCGGCATTGGCTCGGTGGTGCGGCATCCGGCATTTTATTAGCTCAGGCGGGCGAAAATTCAACCCAGTGGATAGAGCACCGCACGGGGATGCGCGAAGCGCCTCCAAAAAATCGTCATCCTGAGCGGCGCTGGGAAGCATGGGCGGAGCGAAGGACCTCTGATCTCCGTGGGTTTTCTGCGCGGAGCTTCCCCAATTCGCGCGTGACCACGCACCGCTTTTCCCTCCACCGTCGCCCGCGGAGATCTGAGGTTTGCCCCACAGTCCCATAGGCGTCTCGCAGACTCGGCTTTCGACTGCGTGTCCCGCCACCTTCGCCCTTCGGGACACTCCGCTCAGAATGACGGCCTATTTTTCGAGCGCTTCGCGCATCTCTGCTGAGCGTCTTCTACAGGAGACGTAGCCAATTCGGAAATGCCGTAAGCATTTGCGCAGACGAGCTCAACCAAATGATTCCAGCGACTCGTATTGCCAGTCTTCGGCTGGGGTGAACTCGCTCAGATCCGGCTCGAAGGCCACGCCGAAAGGCGCCTCCAGCAAGCTGCCGATCTCGAGCCTGCCGTTGCGCACCGCGACGATCGGATAGCCGCGGGTATGCGACGTGTATAGGTCGCCATGCCTCGCGAGCGTCTCACGTTGCACACTCCCTGGAAACTGACTGAGCCCGGCAAAATAGTGGTGCCCGTTGCGCTCCACGTGCGAGATGCCGAGGGTGGCCGCCACCGCCAGGTCCTGCAACAGCGCCACGGGGCCTAGGTTGGTCAAATCCTCGCCGCTGATGTGCAACGACGCGGATGGCTGCGTCCGACGGCGGTGAGCGATGAGACAGGCATTGGCGATTCCGTGGATGACGCCTTTGCAGTTCTTGTGGCTCGTCCCGGCGTATCCTCCGGCCAGCGCCGTCGGCAGCGCGGCACAATTGGCATCCGATTCATCGATGATGATCGGCGGACGGTCCGCCCACGCCAGCAGTTCGGCGGTGGTCGATTCATCGAGCGCCACGGCTCGATGAAAGGGTTGCTCGACGAAGATCAGGTGCTGCAGAAAGCGAGCAATCTCCGGGTCGGCACGGAAGCCCTCCCAAAGTTTTCGGAATGGCTCGACCGCACGGTAGTTCTCGTTGCCATCGAGCGTAAAGCGATAATCCGCGGTGTGTTTCTCGATCACCTTGGCGAGACGGAGCAAGCGCTCACGGTCGCGCTCGATGTCCCCGCCGAGCTTGATTTTGAAATGCGTCAGCCCGTGCTCGCGGATGAATGCCTCCAGCGAAAGCGGCAGGCCGTCGTCGGGATGATCGTGTTCCTCGCCGTCGACGAGCGGATCGGCCATACCCACGGTATGGCGCAGGATCACCGATGGCTCCGGTGCGGATGGCAACAGGTCCGCCGGGACCAATCCTCGCAATTCCGAATGGATGACAGAGAGATCGATCCCGAGCGTGTTCTCGCGGACCGCCCGGGCGAATGGGGTGCGCGTGGCCCGGCAGAAAGCATCGATCACTGCGCGTTCGATGAGCGACACGCCGAAGTTGGAAAGCAGCGGAGGAATTTGCTTCGCGTGGGCCCAGGCATCCTGTGCCTCGCTCATTTCCCGCCAAAGGGCAAAGACGCCATCCGCTGGCGGCAGGGCGCGAGCCGTCTCGGCGGCATGCCGCGTAACTGCGATCATGTCGGCGATTTCGTCGCGATAGTCCGCTTCCGGATTCTTGGTGAACCATTTCGGCGGCAGGTTATCCGCCGCGAAGCCATGCTGGCGGACGCCGTCGATCTCCACGAGCAACCGCACCACGAAGTGCGGTGTCCGCGTCATCGTCGCGATGCCGTAGCGAAATGGCACCCGCAACGAGAGATTGCGGATGAAGAAGCCAAACTCGCGAACGGCGATTTTCATGCGCAAGACCGGAGTGAATGCGCGATCGAAAAAATCCGGGGAGCGCACCCGTCCCGGGTGCTGGTTTCGGCGTCCCGCCGAAACGAACTTTCCTGAGCATGGCCAAGGGAGGACGAGATTTCTGAAGTTCGCGAAGGCGGGACGCCTTCGCCAGCACCCGGGACGGGTGCGCTCCCCGGAACTCCGCTGCGCGGCCTCACGACCCGAAATGCGCCGCCGCGGGCGGCAATTGCCGGCCGATCTCCGCGACGTGATAGCCAAAGCCCGGTCCGGTCAGCGTGCTGAGATCCAGCACCCCATCCCGGCGCCGATACAGCCCCGGATGCACCTTCGCTTCGATGAGCGACGCCTCGGGACAAAACTGCATTCCGTTGCTTTCCACGCCCATGATCGTCCCGGCATACGCGGCCAGCGTGACGTGCGGAATCTGCGCGAACATCACATTCGTGAGGTCTTGCACCATGAGGGTCATGCCATGCGCCCGCGCCCAGCACAGGCTGAGCAATGCGCCGGTGAGAGTCTTGCAAGTCTTGAGCGCCACGCCCGTCCAGCCAAGTTCGCGGCCGAGGCGGACGAAATGCCAGTCGTGGGCGCTCTCGTCGAGGAACAGCGGCTTGCGCGCGCTGACGGAATGCACGTCGATGCGATTCGCCTCGAGGTCGTACGGGAACGGCTGTTCGATGTAGAGCAGCATGCCATAGATGCGCGGCTCCTCGACCAGCAACCGGTCGAGAATCTCCGTGACGTAGGCGGGATCGGTCACCGTGCAGTTGAAATCGGCAGTCAGCCACGTCACCCCTTCCTCGATCGAAATCTTCCCGATCTTGACGATGCGCGCGTAATCCCACGCGGCGTCGTTGCCTCGCAGCTTGATCTTGAGACACTTCAATCCATCGGCGCGAATCCAGTCGCGCAACAACACCGGATAGCCGTCATTCGGCTCCGAACCCGTGAGTTCCTCGCGCTCCACCGGATCGAGGCCACCGATGAGATGCCAGACCGGCAACCGCTCCCGCCGCGGCGTGAGGAAATGCGTCGGCCATTTGCCACCAAATTTCGCCGACGGCTCGAGAAACCGCGCGAGATCGCCGCTCAGCCATTCCGCGGAAAGCGTATCGAACACCGGCCGCTGATGGAGATTGCCGTAGGCGTCGTAAATCGCGAGGTCGAACAGCGAATGACAGACCAGCGCCGCGAGGTGCGGCATCTCTTCGCCATGCCCCTGGTTCAGCTCGCTGCGCAGCTTCTCGAGATGATGCTCCTGGAAGCAGTGCCCCAGTTCCATCGGATGCCCGAACTCTCCGGTCTTCGGCAATTCCTGCGCGATACGGATGGTAAAGTCGCGCATCCGATTCTCGCGCTCGTCCCACGTGAGCGTCGACGGCCAAACCCATCCGACGCTCAAAGGCGTTTCGCCCCAACCCTCGGCGCTGCGGCCTTCCCGATCTTCCACCCGCACCCGCACCCGCGCGCACAGGGCACGCGTCACGACCTGCGCGCCGAATTTCAGCGGGACGCGCAGATGCGTGGGCAGGAGAAAAAGCTCCGTCTCGCGAACGACGATGTCGGTTGGCTTTTGCACTGGAGGAATGGGTGAAGAGTTATTCGAGGCCGAGGTGCTTCAACACTTCCGGCGGCGGACCAGGGAATTCGATCATCGGGGTGTTGCCCACGTAGCCGATCGCTTTCCAGCCTTCCGGAGTGGAGTAGTAGCCACCGGTCACACGATCGCGGAAGTTCTTGAAGAAGCTGAAAGCCTTCTTGTGCGCGTCCGTGCCGTCCTTGACGATGTCATCGACGATCGCCGTCTGGTCGGCCAGGGCGCATTCCGCGAAGGGCTTGTTGAAGCGCTTCTTCGCTTCGTCGTTGATCCACGCGAGCCCCGGGCGAATGACCTTCTGGTCCTTCTGCTGTGCTTCGTAAGGAGCGCTCACCCATTCGTCGATGAAGTCCGGCACGCCGACGGCGCTGGCCGCGGGACCGAATTCATCCGCCGGCACGATGATGTCGCCCAGCGCAGTGACAGTATGCTTCTCCTCATCGGTGAGCACGCGCGGCCAGGGGATTTCCTTTTTGTGCAAATTCGGGTCGGTGCCGATGCCTTGCACCGCACCATAGGACGAAATGTTCAGCGAAGAGAGGGCGATCGAAACGCCGATCACACGCTTGAGCGCCTCGCGGCGGGAGAGAGGTTGTGGGGTCATAGGGAAAGTGCTTAGTGCTTAGAACTTAGTGCTCAGTATTCAGAATGGAGAAGGCGGACGTGTGCCAGGCTCAGAAACTAAGAACTAAGAATTGAGCACTAAGCACTGCAAAAGTTTAGCCAATATTCCCCTTCCGCATTTCCTCGGCGAGCCAGGTCGTCGAGCGCATGCACAGGGCGAGGATGCTGAGGGTGGGATTCTTGTCGGCGTTGCTCACGAAAGGGCCGCCGTCGGTCACGAAAAGGTTCGGCACGTCCCACGCCTGGCACCATTGGTTGAGCACCGAGTCCTTCGGATCGGCGCCGAGGCAGGTGGTACCCACTTCGTGAATGATCGAACCGCCGGGCAGGAAAGCTTTCTCCGGATCGAGCTCCGGCTTGCCATTCACTTTGCCGCCAAGCGCTTCGATGATGTTCGCGAAGGTCTGCTGCATATGCACGGCCTGTTTCTTCTCGTGGTCGCTGAACTTCCAATGGAAGCGCAGCACCGGGATTCCGTACTTGTCCTTCTTCTCCGGATCGATTTCGCAGTAGCAATCGTCGTTGGGAATCATTTCGCCGCGGCCGCTGAAGCCGATGCTCGCGCCGTAATAGCGCCGGGCGTCTTCCTTGAGCTGCTTGCCGTAAACCTTCGGATTCGGCACGGTGGTCAAGCCCGGCATGCGGCGTCCGCCGCCGAACTCGATGTGATAGCCGCGCGCGAAATCCATCTTGTTGGCCTTCTGCTCCTGGTAGAGCCACCACGGCATATACATGTGCATGCCGCTGGCGCCGTCTTCATTATGCGGCGGGCAATTTTCCAGCGCGGGAATGTGTCCGCTCAGGCTGCTGCCGACCGTATCCATGAGGTAGCGGCCGACCTTGCCGGAGCTGTTGGCCAGGCCGTTCGGGAAGAGATTCGATTTCGAATTGAGGAGAATGCGCGCGCTCTCGCAGCCGCTCGCGGCGAGAATCACCACGCGCGCCGTGGCCCGCGCTTCCTTGCCGGTTTCCTTGTCGATGTAGAGGACGCCGGTCGCCTTACCGTCCTTGCCCACGATCACCTCGCGCACCATCGCATCGGTGATGATATCGAGATTGCCGGTCTCCACAGCCGGCGGCAGGAGCACGGTGGTCGATTGGAAGTTCGCCTTGATCGCGCAACCGCGGCCGCATTCGGTCGCGTAGAAGCAGGCCGCGCGATTGTTCAGCGGCTTGGTGAGAATCGCGAGGTGCGAGGGGATAACCGGGATGCCGAGCTGCTTGCAGGCTTTCTTCGTGAGCAGTTCGTAGCCGCGCGGTTTCGGCGGCGGCATCAGCGTGCCGTTGCGCGAATTCGGCGTATTCTCCAGGCCTTCGTTGGAACCGAAGACCCCAATCAGCGCCTCCGCCTTGTCGTACCAGGGCTCGAATTCCTCGTAGGTGAAGGGCCAATCCAGGCCGAGGCCGTCGCGGCTGCGCGGCTTGAAATCGTACGGACCCATGCGCAAGGCGATGCGGCCCCAGTGGTTGGTGCGGCCGCCGAGCATGCGCGGACGCCACCACATGAAATTCTGCCGATCCCCTTTCTTCTCCTTGGCCTGCCAGTCGCTGGCCTCCTGCCATTGGTCCTGGCCTTCGCGCTTCACGACATAAGGCTCCCCCGGCACCGTCCAACCACCGTTCACCGTGGCGTCGAAAAAGCCGAAATGCTTGTCGGGCGTCGGCGCGCCGCGCAACGGGGCATTTGAGGCGTTCTCGAACATCGGCGTCTCGGTGAGCGGGTCGTAATTCCGACCGGCCTCGAGCATCAACACCTTCATGCCGGCCTTGGTCAGATTGTACGCCGCCATGCCGCCGCCCGCCCCCGAACCAACGACGATGACATCATAGTTAATGGCGGACTTTCGAGGGGTAATCAGCGGCATAGAGTCGCGCACTTTCCATGAGGCGGCGTTGTGCTGCCAGCGGAAAGTTGGGGAAGGGAGAACATCCAACCTCCAACACCCAACACCCAACACCCAACACCCAACATCCAACATCCAATGGCCCACCGCGGGGCCGTTCAGATTCCGCGCGTTTGCAGTATTCTGAAATTGGATGTTGGACGTTGGGTGTTGGATGTTCCGCCTTTCCCTTCCTCGTTGCTCAGGGCAACCGATACACGCGCACGTAATCGACCTCCATGGCCGACGGAAACGGCGCTTCAGCATCGGGATTCCCGTCCCATTGGCCACCGACGGCCAGGTTGAGGATGATGTACATGGGCCCGAAATCGGCATCGCCGCGCCATTGGTGCCGCTCGATGCCGTCGACGTACCAGACCACGCGGTCCGGCCGCCAATCGACAGCGAAGGTGTGGAAGTCGCCGGTGAAGTCCGGGCCGGTCCATTCCGTGCCGTCGGATTTCGGGCGCCAGGTGCCGGGCTGCGGGCGATGCACGGTGAGCCAGACGTGATTCAAGAGGCTGCCCTTGTGCTCCATGATATCGATTTCTGGCGGCCACTGGCGGCTCTGCGGCAGCAGCCAAAACGCCGGCCAGAAACCCTTTCCGTGGGGCAGCTTTACGCGAGTTTCAAACCAACCGTAGCGCTGGGAGAATTTGTCGTGCGAGGCGACCATGCCGGAGCTGTAGGGCAGGCCTTCGCGCGGTGTGTGCTCGGCGCGGAGGAACAGCTTGCCGTCGCGCAGCGTGACGTTTTCCGGCGCGTAGGCCTGGAGTTCGCCGTTGCAGCCGAGAGGGTGGACCTTCGGCGCGTAGTTGGTCTGCCATTTCGTGGCGTCCAGTTTAGTTCCGTCGAATTCGTCGGACCAGGCGAGTTGGTAGCCAAGGTCCTGGGGTTTGACCGGCAGAGGGTCAGCGTGGACGAGAAGCGGGAGGAGGAGGAAAGCCAGCAGGGGGAGACGCATTCGCCTTGGTGTAGCGGAATGGGCAGGACGTGTCATGCAAACGCGGAGCGGGCGAAAAAAACAACGGTCATCCTGAGCGGAGCGGGGAATCATGGGCGGAGTCGAAGGACCTCTGACTTCCGAGGGTTTTCGCGCGGAGCCGTGCGGCGAAAGAAGCAGTATGTTGAAAAACCCTTTTCTTTCCCAGTTTGCGGAGATACGGCGCAGTTAATGAAAACGCGCGAGTGCTTGCGCAGCGGTGCGGCTCCGCGCGAAAACCCTCGGAGATTGGAGGTCCTTCGACTCCGCCCATGCTTCCCCGCTGATGACTGTTATTTTTGGGATTCGCTTCGCGCCTACGGCGCGGTCGCGAATTGCCGCTCGGCCAGGCGCCGATACGTTCCATCGGTGAATTCCATCAACTCCGCGTGGGTACCGCTCTCGATCAATCTGCCCTGATCGATCACGCAAATGCGATCGCATTGCCGCACGGTGCTGAGCCGATGCGCGATGATGAACGAGGTGCGCCCGATGAGCAGCTCGGCGAGCGCCTCCTGGATCAAGGCTTCGCTCTCGCTATCGAGCGAGCTGGTCGCCTCGTCGAGGATGAGGATTGCGGGATTCTTCAGCAATGCTCGCGCAATGGCGATGCGTTGCCGTTGCCCGCCGCTGAGCTTCACGCCACGTTCGCCGACCAGCGTCCCGTAGCCCTCGGGAAAACGCGTGATGAATTCGTGGCAATGCGCCCGCCGCGAGGCTTCGAAGATCTCCTCTTCGGTCGCGTTGGGGCGACCGTAGGCGATATTCTCACGGATGCTGCCGCCGAAGAGCAGCACTTCCTGCGGGACGATGGCCATGTTCGAGCGCACGGTAGCGAGATCCCATTCGGACGAGTCTTCGCCGTCGTAGCGAATGGCTCCGCTTTGCGGATCGTAAAAACGCAGGAGCAGCGAGACGATGGTGCTTTTGCCCGCGCCGCTGGGACCGACCAGGGCGATTTTTTCACCGGGTTTGGCGTGCAGAGACAGATTGCGCAAGACCGGTAATTCCGGCCGGGATGGGTAACTGAAACTCACCTCGCGGAACTCGATTTCCCCGGAAAAGCGAACCGGAGTTTCCACCTGCGGCCCCGCCATTTCGGGCTGCTCACGCAATAGCTCCTGCACCCGCTCCTGCGCCCCGAGCACCCGCTGAAGCTGGCTGAAGACCTCGGCAAACGACGATACCGCGCCGCCGACGAACAACGTATAGAGCGTGAAGGTGGTGAGCTGCCCGTGCGACAAGCGCCCCGCCTGCATGAGCGTAGCGCCATACCACATCACAAAGGTAATCGACCCAAAGATGCCGAGGATGATGAAGGCCACGAGACTCGCCCGCCGCCGCACGCCACGCAGCGTCGCATTCAGGTAAGCGTGGAGTCCCGCGCCGTAGCGCTGCACTTCGTAACGCTCGTTGGTGAAGGCCTTGACATTCGCGATGCCCTGAAATGTTTCTTCGATGATCGTTGCACTTTCAGCCAACCGATCCTGCGCCTCGCGCGAGACCCGCCGCACTTTGCGCCCGAGGAAGACGGCGACCAGCATCAGCACGGGAAAGGTCGACACCATGACCAGCGACAAGCGCGGCGAGATCAAGACGATCGCCACCACGCCGCCGAAGAGCATCATCATCTGCCGCAACGCCTGCGGCACCGTGCCGGCCAGCGTGTCGGTGAGCAGCGTGAGATCATTCGAGAGCCGGCTGGTCAGTTCACCCACCCGATGCTCGCCAAAAAACTTCATCGGCAGCGAAAGCAGCGTGTCGTAGAGCTGCTGCCGCAGGTGGACCACGGCGTTCTCACCGACGAAATTGAAGGTGTAGGAATAAAAGAAGGTCAGCACCGCCTGGATGGCCAGCGTCCCGGCGAGGAGCAGCGCCACGGTATTGATGGACGGATGCCAACTGGTGACCCGCAACGCGGCCTCGGTCGGCATGGCGGAATCGATCAAGCGCCCAATGAGCAGCGGAAAACACAGCCCGAAGCTCATCGAGACGAGCAGCGCCCCCATGGCCAGCGCGAAGCGTCCGCGCCAGGGGCGGACGTAATGCAAAAGTCCGGTGATTTCGTGGAAGCTCAGCTTGCGCCGCGGCTCCGCGGGAGAGGAAGGGGTGGCCACAGATTAGTCGCGCGCGTGATTGGATTCGGACTGGTCGGTGAGACTCATCTCGATCTCGTATTTCGCCGCGCACAGGCATCCGCCCATGATGATGATCGAACCACTGAGATAGATCCAGAGGAGCAGAGCCACCACCGTTCCGAAGGTACCGTAAAGCGCGTTGAAGTGCCCGATATTGCGCGTGTAGAGGATGAAGAGTCGCTGCAGGATCTCGAGCGCGAGGGTGACAAAAAGCGCCGCCGGCCAGACTTCACGCAACAGGGTGCGGCGCCGGGGAGCAAATTTATAAAACATCACAAAACCATAGAAGAGCACGACCAGCGGGACGAGCGGATAGAGCACATTCTCGAAGAGCGGCTTCACGAACCAGAAATCCAGGTGCACTTCCCAGGAGTGCGTCCAGTAGAAGTACTCCACGTACTTGAATATCGCGGGGATAATCGTGCCGAGGAGCAGCGCGCTGGCCAGGATCGCGGTCATGGCGAGGTTCTTGATCGGCATGCGCCACCAGGAATACTGCTTCGTCCCCCAGGCGCGGTTCACCCCGTGGACCAGGGCCTGGAAGAACTTCAGGGCGCTCCAGGCCAGGATGCCGAAAGCGATGAAGCCCGCGCTTTTGCGGGACTGGACCACGCCATCGATGGTGGTGACGATCATCTTCGAGTCCTTGGTATCCAGCGGCATGTAGGGGGCGATGTAGCTCATGATCCTGTCCGTGGCCACGGCCCGGTTGCCGAAGAAATTGGTGCTGATCGTGACCAGCAGGACGATGAGCGGGAACATGGCGAAGAAGGCGTAGTAGGCAAAGGACGCCGCCCGCTGCTCGCCGTCAGTCTCGTCGTATTTGACGACCGCCCGCCAGAGGATGTGAATTCGCTGCACGATCCAGAGCCGGAGGGGGGGGCCGGCATTGCGGAAAAATCGTCGGAGAGCACTCATCGCCGCGGAATGTAGATGGAAATATTTGCATCTGCCAACCTCCGGGCGTCTTGCAGCATACGAATGGACTGGTAGCCTCGTCACCAATGCCGGAATTAGAGAAGAAGTCCCCAGCCCCCAACGCTCCCAAGCGCGGGTGGTTCCGGCGCGTCCTCCGATGGGCCGGTATCCTGCTGCTGGTGGTGATTATTTTCCACCGGCCGCTCTTCCATGCGGGAATGCGGCTTTTTCTCATCAAACTGGCGGCAAAACAGAATTTGACGCTCGATGTCCACTTCTCCGGCAGCGTCTTTACGAACCTGATCGTCGAGGGCGTCCATGCCGTTCCCACGGGCAAGGGTCCCAGCCCCGTGCGGAAGATCGATATCGAGCGGGTTCGGCTGGATTACAGCATCCCCAGTCTGATCAAACATGGCGTCGGGGAATTCCTGCGGAGTTACGAGGTGACCAATGCCGATCTCGATTTCATCGCCTCGCCGAGCAAGAGCCAGCCCGAGCATGAGCAGAAGATGGAGCTCGCCCAGGATCTGAACAACGTGCTCGGCCAGCCGGCGGCATATGCCGACAAGGTGCGCATCCAGAATTTCAACATCACCGTGCGCGCGGAGAAGAACATCACCGAGGTGAAAGGCTTCTCGCTCTTCCTCGATCCGGAAGCGGTGGGCTACCTGAAGGTCGCGAAGCTGAATGTCCCCGGCGTGCCGCTTTGGGAAAATCTCTCCGCGGAGACCAGCTACGCGAAGCGCAATTTCTTCATCCGCCACCTCGTGCTCGCGCCGGAACTGGTGCTCGAGGAGGTCAATTTCGACGCCTCCCAGCGCGCGCAAAACAAGGGCAGCATGGATTTGAAAGCCAATCTCTTCGGCGGCACGCTGCACGTCTCGCTGGCGGGCAGTCAGCTCAACAAGAAGGGCAAAAACCTCGACAAGAGTTACAACACCACGCTGCAGATCGAGGCGGCGAATGTGGGGCTCGAGGCGGCGGCCAGTTATTTCGGCGCGCCGAAGCCGCCGGTCGCCAAACTGGCGCTGCTGGATGTGCTCCACACCGGCGAACCGGAGATGCCTCAGACCTGGAAAGGACACGCGAAACTCCGGGTCGAAGCGCTCGCGGCTGGTCCGATGAAAGTCGATAGCGTGGAGCTCGAAGCGCAATTTCTCAACGGCAAGGCGGAAGTCAGCGGGGTGAACATCGCCGCCGGCAAAAACTCCGTCGCGCTGACCGCGACCGTGGTTCTGCCCGAGTCAGTGAATGATTTCCCGATGAGCGACGTGGATGCTTCGCTCAAGGTCAATGCGCCGGACCTCGCCGCGCTCACCGCCATGATGCCCGAGCCGCTTCAGGGCACGGTCAGCGGCGGTGGCCCGATCAAGCTGAGCAAAGGTTGGGTGAATACGGACCTCACGCTCGACGCCAAGCTGGTTTCGAACCAGAAGCTGAATCTCGACAACACCACTCTCCATCTCACGGCGAACAAACGCCTGATGCCCGCCCCGGCCTCGCCCTTCGACGATCTCGCCGCCCATCTCATCGCGGAGGTGAATGGCGTGCGCTTGCAGGAGTTCAGCATCGATTCCGTGAAGGTCGATGTCGAGGCCCACAACGCCGACGTCACCCTGCACGGACTCGAGGTGCATCGCGCGGAAAACTCCGTCAGCGCGCAGGGCACTTATCGCATCCCGAAAGACCTCGCCACCGCCGCCACGGCGCCGGTCGATGCGCAATTCGCCATTCACGTGCCGAAGCTCGAGGATTTCGGCATCAAGGTGAGCGACCAGGCACTCTCCGGCCATGTGCAGAGCGACGGGCTGGTGAAGATGGAAAACAATCGGCTGAACGGCCACGTGCAGATCGACGGGGGAAATTTCCGACTCGGCGATTTCAAGACGGGGGCGCTGGCCGGCAGCATCCAGATCCAGGACAGCATCGCCAAGGTCGAGCAACTGACCTTGCAGCTCAATGCCACCGATCAGATCGCCATCACCGGCCAGGGCGACGCGCGCGCCCCCTTCCCCTACGAAGGCGCGGTCCTCGTGGACATCAAGGATCTCGCCGCGCTGCATTCGCTGCTCACCGTTTTCAAAATGCAGCAACCCCTGACCGGCAACCTGCATCTCGACTGGAACGGCAAAGGCGAACCCGCGACCGTCAAGCCGCCGTATGCCCCGAAGCTCGACCACACCGGCCAGCTCAACTTCGCGCTGACCAAAGGACGCTTCGACAAGATCGATCTCAGCGAGATCAAGCTGGGCGGCCTTTACGGGCCCGGCTTCGCGCAATCCACCGACTTGAAATTCGTCACCGGGCCGACCAGTTTCACCGGCAACCTGGAGATGAAGGAAGGCAAGGTGCGGCTCAAGGACATCAACCTCGCCCAAGGCACGCTTACCGTGCTCACCGGCTATCTCTTCGTACCCATCGACCTCGATCACCCGCAGCAACTCATCCCGCTCGACGAGCGCCTGGCGGCCAATATCAATGCCAAGGACCTCGATCTCGAAAAGCTGCTCGCCAGCTTCGGCCAGACCTCGCCGGCCAGCGGAACGATCAGCACCAATTTCGTCGTTGGCGGCACGCTTCTGGAACCGCTTGGCCACTTAAAACTGCAGGGCCGCAAGCTCAAGGCCAAGGCCGTCGCCGCGCTGGACCCTGCCGATCTCGACGTCGACCTGCACTATTCCAACAAGGAGCTGACCCTCGCCGCAATCGCGAAGCAGCCGCAAATCCAGCCGCTCACCATCAAGGGCCACGTCCCATTCGATCTCCAGGCGGCGATCAAGAATAAGAAGCTCGACCCGACATTGCCGGTCGACGTGACCGTCAACCTGCCGCCCTCCTCGCTCGCCATCGTGCCGAAATTCACCACGCAAGTGCATCGCATCGACGGCACGGTCGGCCTCGATGTGCGCGTGGCCGGTACCGTGGAGAAGCCTGCGCTGAGCGGTTCCGCGAATATCGACATCAAGAGCGCGCGCTTTGCCAACGAAAGCATCCCCGCGCTGGGCGCATTCAAGGCGCAACTCGGCTTCAATGAGGACACCCTGCGCTTCAACACCTTTGAAGGCGAACTCGGCGGCGGCAAACTCAAGCTCGGCGGCGCCATCAAGCTGACCAAGCTCACCGAGCCGAATTTCGACCTTCACCTGCAGGCGGACGAAGTGCTCGTGATGCGCAACGATTCCATCACCGTGCGCTCCGATGCCGACGTGAAGCTCACCGGCCCGCTCGCCGCGGCCACCGTGAGCGGCACGGTCTACGCCACCCATTCGCGCTTCTTCAAGGAAATCGACATCCTGCCGATCGCGCTTCCCGGCAAAGCCAAGCCCGCGCCGAAGACGGCGCGCAGCATGGACACCGGCGTCTCATTTCCCCAACCGCCTTTGCGCGATTGGAAATTCGACCTCGCCATCAAGACCAAGCCCGACGACTCCTTCCTCGTTCGCGGCAATCTGGCCAATGGCGCGGCGGCCATTGATCTGAAGCTCGGCGGCACCGGCCTCGCGCCATATCTCGAGGGGTCGATCCATGTCGAGGAATTCAAGGCCTCCCTGCCCTTCAGCACGCTCAGGATTTCGCGCGGCTTCGTCTATTTCACCAAGGACGCCCCCTTTCAGCCGTCGCTCGATTTGCAGGCCGATTCTCGCACGACCAACTACGTCGTCCACGCCTACATCTACGGCAAGGCCTCCGACCCGCAGGTCACGCTGAGCAGCGAGCCGCCGCTCCCCTATTCCGATATCGTCTCCCTGCTCGCGACGGGCGTCACGCGCGATCAGCTTTCCAACAATGCCGACGTACTGGCCAGCAAGGCGGCCATGCTCGCCGTCCAGGAGTTGTATCGCAAAATCTTCCTGCGCAACAAGGCGCCGGCCATCGACCGGAACAAACAGGATAGCGGAAATTTCGTCGATCGCTTCAAACTGGAAATGGGCGCGGTCGACAACAAAACCGGCGGCCAGCAGATCACCAGCCGCGTCCGCATCACCAATGCATTTTACCTGATCGGCGATCTCGTGACCGATGAAGGCTTCACAGGGCGGCTGAAATATCTCATTCGTTTCCGGTGACCCGCGTGAAAATTCGCCCCCGTATCCTCACTGCTTTCCTTTTCACCTGCGGGGTGGCCACCGCCTCCGCCCAGGACACGAATGCCGCGGGCACGGCACTGGGCGCGAACTTGCTCGTGGAAACGGCGCAGGACGTGGGGCGCAACAAGATCGAGATCACCGGCGCGCAGAGTATTCCCGAGCCGGAATTGCGCTCAGCCGAGGCCGAAGAAATCCGCGACATCATCGAGAAAGGCGTCACTACCGCGCGAGCCGATGACCTCGCCTTTTATATCGGTTCGTACTATCGCAAGAAGGGCTTTTCTCAAGTCGACGTGAGTTACGAAATTCGCGGCGGCAAGGTGGTCATCAAGATCAAGGAGGGGCCGCGTTCCACGCTGCACAAGCTCAACTTCATCGGCAATCACGTGGTCGATGACAAGACGCTCTACGACTACATGATCGGCGCCACCCCGGAGCGCCTGGCGCGCGAACCGGCGAAATTTCCCTATACCACCGCGGAGATTTCCGCCGGCGCCGATCGGGTGCGCGGCCTGTATCTTTCCAAGGGCTATCTCAACGTCGCGATCGACACTTCGAAAGTGCGCCTTTCCCACGACGGCACCCAGGCGGAGGTTACCGTCGCCATCACCGAAGGAGCAGCTTACACGATCGGTGAAATCACCTTCACGGGCGAAACGATCTTCCCGCGCGAGAAACTCGTGGGCGCGCTGGGCGAATCGACGAACGGCCCCTTCGCGCCCGGCATCGCCACGACCATGCAGCGGAACCTGCAGTCTTTTTACAAAGCGCACGGCTACTATCAGGCCGAGGTCATTGCGACGGGAGACGCGACGCCCTATCCGCATGGCGGGCGCGTGCCGATCGCCTTTCATGTCGCGCCCAAGGGGCTCTTCCGCTTTGGCAAAGTGACGGTCCGCAACGAAACGCCGGTGAAGCCGCGATTGCACGACAGCTTCCTGCCCAAGCGTTTCGCTCCGTTGCGCGGCCAGGTCTACGATCCGGCCAAACTCGATGAGACTTATCGTGAAATGCTGGCCACCGGTCTTTTCGACAGCCTCCGCATCTCGCTCGAACCGCAGCCGGACAACGATCTCAACATCGATCTCACCGCCACCGAGGCCAAGGCCAAGGAAGTCGGTTTCACTCTCGGTTATGGAAGTTACGAAGGCGCCTCCGCGGGTGTCCGCCTCGCCGACCGGGACCTTTTCGGACACGGCCGTCCCCTGACCTTCTCCGCCGACTATTCGCAGCGCGGTCTCAAGGGAGAATTGCTCTACGTCGATCCCTGGTTCCTCGAATCCCGCTTTGCGCTCCGCACCCGCATTTACTCGGAAGCAAGGGATGAAGACGGCTATTCCAAAAACGCCATCGGCGCCCGCACCGACCTCACGCGCAAGCTGATGCCCCACCTGGAACTCGGCGTCTTCGGCGAAGTAGCCAACCGCAATGTGACGGCGAATGGCATTACCGAAGAGCTGCTCGGGCCGCTCGAATACACCATCGCCATCTTCGGCCTGACCCAGAATTCCGATTTCCGCAACGACCCGATCAATCCCGGCCGCGGTTTCGTCTTCAATACCTCGCTCGACGTCTCGACCGTCCAGGGCGGAGAAAGCTTCATGCGCGGCATCGGCCGCTTCTCCTACTACCTGCCCATCGGGAAGACCATGCTCGCCTTTGGTGCCCGCGGCGGTTACATCTCGACCAACGCGGAAAATGTCCCGATTGACTCGCGCTTTTTCAACGGTGGCAGCAACACCGTCCGCAGTTTTGCCGAGCGCCAACTCGGTCCCATGAATCACGGGCATCCCGTGGGCGGGAATGTCTATACGGTCTTCAACATCGAGTACACCGTGCCCATCACCACCGCGCTGAGTGGGGCGGTCTTCGTGGATGCCGGCAGCGTCACCAACGATCATTTGCCGGAATCCGGCGAACTGCGTTACGGCGTCGGCCTGGGCATCCGCTACAAATTGCCCATCGGTCCCATCCGTCTCGACTTCGGCCTCAATCCCGACCGCCACCCGAACGAATCCATCGGCGCGATCAATTTCAGCTTCGGCTTTGCGTTTTAGGGAACACGCCGCATTTGGAAGGGATGCTGGAGGGCACCGCGCCATCGGTGCTTGGGAAAACACTCCCGCTTCCGGTGTCGGCGGCCCGATGTGCCTCCGTTGCGGTTCGGAAACCCAGGGGGAAGCGCCCCGTCTCTTCCGTGTGAGCGCGTGTCCCCAGCACCGACGGCGCGGGGCCCTCCAGCCGTCACTGACCGGCAGGACACCGCAGTCCTGCTGACACGATTTCCACGACCTCGGGGAACTGCCCAGCCGTGTAGCGCACGCTTGCGCTGGATACGAAGACCGCCCACGCTGCTCATCGTCGGTTCCGGGCGTGCCGGGTTTGATGGGGGTACTTTCGGGGGCGACACGTCATCGATCGTTCCAACCCCTTCCCTCCTTCCCTGTGAACACACGCATTCTTTGCCTCGCCGGCTGGCTCGCGGCGGCTGGTGTCAGCGCCGCGCAGTCCGCTTCTCCGGCCACTTCTCAAAGCAAATCGGCAAGCTGGCAGCAGCTCACCCACCAATGGTCCAAGGCGGCCGCCACCCTCGATGCCGAGGGCAATCAACTCGCCGATGCGGGTAATTACAAGGAAGCAACCGCGCGCTATGAAGCGTGGCGGGATTTGCCGGACGCCCCAGCCGAGCAAAAGGCCCTGGCGACAATCAAGCTCGCGCAACTCTCCGAAGTGCAATTTGCCACCATTCCGGCCCGGACCGATTATAGAGAAGCGCTCGCCCTGCTGGCGCCGAAGAGTGAAATCGCTCACGAAGTCCGCCTGCGCATCGAGGATAGCTATCGTCGCCTGGAGAATCTTTCCGGCCTGGCGGATTTCTGGAAAAGCTATCTCTCTTCCCATGGCGACGATCCGGAAGTGGGCCTGCTGCTCGCCAATGTCCTTGAAGAACTCCACCGTCCGGCCGACGCCGTGCCCTGGCCGCATTCATCCACTTCCTCCCCGTCCCAGCCTGCCGAGAACCATCGACTGCAGGCGGCGCTCGAGGCCCAACGCGCGGGGCGCTCGGATGAAGCACGCAAAGCACTCATCGCGGCGTTCGATGCCGAGACCGATCCGCTGGCGCGCCTCGACATCGCCGGCAGTCTGAGCTGGAGCGCGACCTTCGTGGGCGAATTCCCAGAGCTTGTCGCCACGTTCCAGGCGAAGAGCCACACCGAAAACGATGGCTGGCGCTACGCGGTGTATCTCGCGGAGATGCAACGTCAGAAACACGACCTCTCGGCGGCCAATGCCGCCTTGATGCAAGCGTTTGGCCCCCGCTCGCGCGACCCCCTCTTCGTCCTCGAAACGTGGCGCTTGAGGGTCGACCAAAAGGATAATGCCGATCGGGCCCGACTGGCGCGGTTGCTCGTCCAGATTTTCCCCACCACCGCACACGAGATCGAGCTTGTCTCCGCTCTGCTCGCCAATAACGAACCCGCAGAAGCGTTGAAAGGCTTGCACACCAATGAAGAAGCGATTTCCGCCGACCCCATGCCATGGCACGGCGTGCTGCTCCAGGCGGGCGCCGCCACCCGCGGCCGTGCCACCACCCGCCTTCTCGAAACCTGTCTTGCCAAAAAGCCCGACGAATGGCGCCTGCGCTTCCTTTTGGCGGAGGCACGGATCCTGGCCGGTGACATCACCGCCGCAGAAAAATACCTGCGTGAACTCGAAGCTGCCGCACCCACCAGGACGACGCCAGCCCTCCAAGGTCCGGAGAAGGATGTGCCGGATTCCTTCTACGCCGACGGCGTGATGTACGCCAGTGGCGTAGCCCACCATCTGGCGGCCGATTTCGCCCGCCGGAACATCCGCGGACTCGCATTTCGTCAGGAGCTCGCAGAAGTGGGGAACGCGCTCTATGGCCTCTCCCTTTCCAGCATGTCTAAGCCATCTCTTTTTCTCCCGCCACCTACGAATCTGCCACAAACGCCGGCGGAAGCGGCCGACGCGGCGTTGGTGATTCGTTCGGTCCTCGCCCAACAGGAAGGCCATGGCGCGGAGTTCATCACCGAATTGCAGGCCACGCTGTCCAAATTGCCTCGCGCGGAGCGCATCGCCCGCCTTTCGTTGGTGCAAGCGCTGGCCCCACTCCTGCAGGAACTCACCGCGGAGTCCAGTGCTCCATCCGGCGACGAACAGACCCACGCAGCCGCCCTCGAAGTCCTCCTCTGCCTCGCCTCAGAAAATTACCCGGGCATGGACCAAGTGGATGTGGAACCCGCCGCGTTGTCCTCTCTTTTGAAGGCTTTTTTATCCCGCGAGAAAACTCCGGACACATTCGTCTTCGGTCGGATCGCCTTGAGTGGCGTCCTGAGGCGCGCGGGACAGGAGAAAGAAGCCGCGGACATCGCCCGGCAGGCTCTGGACCAGTGGGAAGCATTGCCGGCGACACGCCGATTCCTGGCGCTGCAATTTGCCCTGCGCATCGGCGATACCGAACATGCGGGCACGATTCTCGAGGCGATGGTGGAAGGCGCCAAAAGGGAGAATCCCGCGCTATCTGCATCAGGATTCAGCGGCCTCATGATGAATCTGGCCGAGGCCATTGCCGAACAGAAACCTGACGATCCCCGGATCGTGAAATGGCTCGCCGCTGCGCTGCACGATACTTTCGCCATCGACCCGGTGAAATTCGACGACCCGGTCTTGCGGCGAACTCGGGGGATTTTGCAGGCGGCGCAAAAATTTCCCTATGGCGGCCGCCTCGTCGCGAGACCTTCGTGGACTTGGTTTCCGATTTTCGACATCGCTGAAGCGTGGGGAAAGGGCGCCACCCTGCGCACCGCCGCAGCCCAGCAAGCCCGGGAACTTCCTCCCACGCAGAAACTGCAGGCCCGATTGGCCGGCATCTGTCTTTCCTGGTGGGCCAAGGATCGTGACGGTGCGATCCGCGACGCGATCGATCTGGCCACAAGCTCCGGGAACGAGGAAGTGCATCTCTTTGCGGGCTCGATGCTCGCCGACGTGGGGCGCTACGACGAAGCACGCCGCGAATTTGAAAAGGTCTCTTCGACCGACAATGATATCGCCAGTGACAAGATCGCGCGGCTTCTGCTCTTGGCCCGCGCGCAGAAAGATACCGAACGCATCCAGTCGCTTGCGGTGCAACTGGCGGGGCTTCGCCTGTCCTATTCCGATCGCACGGCGCTCGAGAAAATCATGAAAGAGGTCGGCCTCAAGACCGAGGCCGCGGTCCTCCACGCCACGGCTGAGACGGCGAGCGCAGCGGCGTTCAACACCGGCATCGCGGGCGCCGTGCAGCAATTTCAGAAGGAGTTGCTGGCGCGGAATCTGACCACGGCGATCGACATGGCCCGCCGGATCCTCACCCGCATCCCGCCATCGGGCAATACATCGACCGACCGGTACTATCGGCGAACTGCGCTCGATACTCTCCGGCGGGGGAACCTCCTCGACGACTACACCCAGAAACTCAACGCGCAATTGGCCGCCGATCCCAAATCGCTCGAGACGCTCCTGCGTCTCGCTGAAGCCTCCGACCGGCACACCGCCGTCACCTTCTATCGCCGCGCCACGGAGTTGAGCCCGGACGATCTTTCGCTGCAGCTTCGTCTTGGCCAGGCGCTCGCCAACGACCAGCACCCCGCCGAAGCCGTGCAGATCTGGGAAGCCGTAGCGGCCCAGGATTCACAGGCGATTCTCGGCGACGATTTTCATTCGTATTTCGACGGCTTTAAAGCAGCCGGGCAACTTGACCGGCTCGGTGCCGTCCTGAGCAAAACCACGCCGGTCAACCCCGTGTCGACTCTCTCCTTTGGCCCGCGCGACGTAACCGCCTATTACCAAATGGTGGCCCAAGCCTTGAGTGCGGAGGGCAAA
>Ga0207667_10002669_pt1 | contig 22063 bp, 18 predicted proteins | sample KBSCornC52_FD_184301 | JGI IMG/M metagenome (GOLD analysis project Ga0207667, IMG submission 184301) | Corn rhizosphere microbial communities from Kellogg Biological Station, Michigan, USA - KBS Corn C5-2 (SPAdes) (version 2) | ecosystem: Host-associated > Plants > Roots > Rhizosphere > Soil ...
TACACGTGCGGAAAAATAAATAACCCACCTTTGGTGGTGGCATTGGGTATTGACACGCGACTACCCAATCAAACAAGTGTTTGGTAATCGCAAATAATGCGATCATTATAATGGGGAGAGGGGGTATGCGATTTTACTTTCACACCGCATCGGTTTTCGCATTGGCGGTGACGTTCAATCCAGTGACCGCGTTTGCGCAACTTCCCTCGCCGTCGGCCCCTCAGCCGGGTGGAGAGAATGCTGGTGCCGCTGCTACGGATGACATTGTCGTAACGGCGCGCCGCAAAGCGGAAGCCATCCAGAGTACTCCGGTCGCGGTCACCGCATTTTCGCAGAAATTGATCGATGAAAGGTCGATCCGTACGCCGTTAGAGCTCAGCAAGGCCGTACCTGGCCTTCAGACTGTGACGACGCCCGGCCAAAGCACGAATGTCTCATTTGCCATTCGCGGGCGTGGTACCAACTATGGTGCGGCCGCTGGCAGCGTCGAAACCTATTTCGCCGATGTGCCACTGAGTCCGCCGTTCCAGCGGCCCACCCTGCCGCCGCAATTCTTCGATCTGGCGTCCTTCCAGGTCCTGAAGGGGCCACAGGGTACGCTCTTCGGCCGCAGCACGACCGGCGGAGCAGTGCTCATCGTTCCGGCAGCCCCGGAAATTGGCTCAATCGGCGGATATAGCCGCCTGCAAATCGGCAACTACAATAACGTTCAGGCCGAGGCTGCGATCAACATTCCGCTGGGCGACGAGGCAGCACTCCGCCTTGCTGCGTTCGGCTGGAGCCGCAAGGGCTATAACAGGACGATTGGCGGCGCGACCGATGCATTCGGTAAAGTTCTGCCGAGCCAGCGGGTCGACAATCAAGATGTATACGAACTGCGTGCTTCACTGCTAGTCGAGCCTGCCGAAGGCTTGAGCAACACAACTATCTTCACCTATCATTCAGACCATAATCTCGGCAGCATGACGACAACCACGCTGCGTAGCGGGGTCTTTGGCGTCGGGAGCGATCCCAATGCCCCAATTCCCACGACGGCGGTCGGCCTGCCGGCGGTCGGCCCGCATGTACTCGACACCGACGTCGATCTGGCGGATCGTGGCCGGTCCAGAATCTGGGCTGTCATCAACACGACCACGTTGACCCTAGCCGACGAACTTACGCTCAAGAACATTTTCGGTTATATTCATGCTCGCGATTACACCGACGGGCCATTTGACAGCGACGGCACCCGGATTGCTGGAATCGACCTTTTCGGGCGGCGTCCGATGAAGAACAAGCAGCTCACCGAAGAACTGCAGTTGCAGGGCTCTCTGGCAGACGGGAAGGCTGATTTTATTTTTGGCGGTTTACTTGATATAACGCATAACCCCCACGGGCGCGATAAGATGAATCTGTACGTGCTCAGCTATCCGAACGGGGGAGCTGGCTTCAGCCATCAATGGCTCGATACCAATTTCAACGCGAAATCGATATTCGGATCGATAACCGGTCATTTGAACGACAAGCTCTCGGTTACCGTTGGCGGGCGTTATGCTCACGAAAAAGTCCATCAGGTGAGGGCCGATGTCGTTATACCTCCGGCAACATATTTCGCGGATCCGGATGCTTTCCTTACGGTTCCGGCTAGCGTTCCGCTCACCGTGGACAATGCCAGTTTCAACGGTAAGACGTACAACGCCGGGCTGGAGTATAAGGCCAGCGATGCTACCTTGGCGTATGGCGGCTACCGTCGCGGGTGGAAGCGTGGCGGCTTCAACACGTCGCCTCCTAATCCGTCCGTGGCGTTGTACGGACCTGAGAAGGACGATGACTTCTATCTCGGGCTCAAGCAGGATCTGCGCCCATTGGGCCTTGCAGGTCACTTTAACATCGAAGGCTTCTACGACATTTATTATGGAGCACAGAACTCTTACCTGACGATTAGGCCCGGGCTTGGCTTGGCGGTGGTTGTCGACAATGCCGAAAAACAGATCTTCCGCGGCTTTGATATGGACTTCGAGGTGAAAGCGACTCGATGGCTCGATCTGCTCGGTAACTACACCTTTGTGGACTCGGATATCAAGAAGTGGACCGACAGGTCGGTCATCGATCCGGCCATATTGGCCATGCTCCCTGATCCTTCGACTGACCTTTCGGGGAACCCGGTGCCTTATGTGTCGAAGCACAAGTTCGCTCTCAGTGCTCGTTTGCACCACGAACTTGCTGACGGTAGTGAGCTTGTAGCGATCCCTACCGTGTCGTACCAATCGAAGTTCTTTAACTTCGCCAATGCGACGCGCGTCACAAATTCTGCCGCGTTGTTCTTCAACGGCGGTAGACAACTAAACATGGATTCTTATGGAGTTGCTGTTATTGACGGTTACTCGCTTGTCGATCTCAGACTCGAATGGAACAAAATTGGGGGGTCCAGCGTCAATTTGGCGCTTAACGCGAATAACCTGTTCAACAAGAATTATATCGCTGGCGGCAATGGCAGCGTATATTTGTTTGGTTTCGAGCAAACTGTATGGGGCGCTCCACGAATGGTAACGCTGGAAGCTAAAATCACGTTCTAAGTGCTTAGTTACCCTTGAGGTATAACTGATTGAAAACTGAAGACGTGATCAGGATCGCACCCTTCCTTTCAACCTCCATAAGGTGCACGCTGCTATCTTGCAGATTAGTCGAGCAGAGCATTTCTTTGACCGCAGAATGTCACAGGGGTGGAACGCGAAGGTGCCAGTCCGTGGCTTGCTGAAACTTGTGCACAAGGTGCAACAGTGTCGGCTCAGCGAAATGTGCGCCGGCGAGTTGAAGCCCTATTGGCGAACCGGCTGCGGTGAAGCCCGTAAGGAAGGTAATGGTTGGTTGACCGGTCAGGCTATAGATGCCGGTGAATTGGCCGCCTGCCGGGTAAGACTGCCGAATGCCGGGCCGCTCGGCATATGATTTCACAGTGGGGGTCTGTCGTAACGAAACCGGCACGAGCATCGCATCAATCTCCCGGTGGAGGTTTGTCATTGCGCCGGTCAGGTCCAATTGCCGCGAAACGGCACGCGAGATTGCGGTTGCGCTTGTCCTCATGCCCAATTCGACCAGCCCGGCAAGTTCCTTGCCATATCGTCCTTCATTCCCTCGGTAGAACTCACGATGCGCATCGGCCGCTCCCGCCGCCACGATATCAACCCAGCCTTCAAGAGCAGGGCGCGATTCCGGAATCTTGCAAGGGGAAATGCGCATGCCCGCGTGGTCGAACCAAGTGAGCATATTATCGATGGCGCTCCAATCTCTGGATCACAATCATTGAGTATACCCTCGTCGAAACCGAGACGAAGTCCGCGCAGCCCTGTACCAAGTTGGGAGGCGTAATCTGGCACCCGCTCATCCAGCGCGGCCGGATCTGCTGGATCTACTCCCGCGATCGCTCTGAGCATATGGGCACAATCGAGAGCCGAAGTGGCGAAGGGACCGATGCGCTCCAGGGTGGGCGCCAGGGGAAATGCACCATGGCGGCTGACGCGGCCTTGGCTTGGCATGAGACCAGTAATACCCCATGCTGCGGCCGGCGCACGGATCGATCCGCCAGCGTCGGACGCAAGCGCAATCGGACAGAGCCTTGCCGCGACGGCGACCGCGGGGCCACTCGACGAGGCGCCAGGCCAGAGCGGGATTCCACGGATTAGTTGGAATGACAGCATCCGGATGATTCTGTTGAAAAACTCGTCCCGCAGTTTTTACTCGCAAGTTTCGAACGCGCCTACATCACCGCACGCAACGTTATTCTATCTAGCAGCGCTTCGTTGCATCAATCTTACCAGAAAATTGGCTTGAGGTGCTCGATGGAGAGTTTTTCAACTCAGCCGGATGATAGCCGCCGAACGTTCCCTGGGTCTGGGTGAGCTTTCCGATGAGTATCGCGCCGGAGTCTCGCAGACGGGTGACGCTCGTCGCGTCGTAACTGGTCTGTCGACTGCGCAAGATCGGCATCCCTACTTCGGTCGGTAAGTCAGCCGTTGCAATGAGGTCCTTAACACCGAACGGTATGCCATGGAGGGTGCCTGACCATTGCCCGGCAACCAACGCCTTGTCCGCACGGCGTGCGGCCACACGGGCATCTTCCGGGTTGATCGCGCAAATGCGCCTAGCCTTCCGTCGATCGCTGAAATGCGATCGAGAAACAGTTCGATGAGGTCCGCCGCTCGCATTTTGCCGGCATAGAGTGCCTTCGAGATTGTGCCGACATCCAACGGCATAACAGTCATCAGCAATTCTCCTCGGTCAATGTAATTTAATGAAGAGGTTTTCTAGCCGGCGTTGGCCACGCGTTTTCGATACAAACAATGTTTCTGATATCACCTTACCGCTAACTGTCGCCACCGTATCGGCTTACGTTGTTTCGCTTTCTTCTGGCGACTACAAATATGGAGGTGTGTCATGGGTGTTCTGCACGGATTGGACCTGCTCATTGCTGTTGAAGAACTGAAGACGTTGCAGTCTAAGCGAGTGCGCGCGGTCGATACACAAGACTGGGAACTCTATCGGTCATGCCATGCGGACGATTTTACGTCCTTTACGCTGGCGGAGCCGACGCAGGGCATTGACCTGGTGATAGAGGGAATGAAGGAAACTCTCCGTGGCGTCAGAAGCGCGCATCATGTAATGCTACCTGAGTTTTCCTTCGAGACCAAAACGCGCGCAACCGGCATATGGGTACTGCATGATCGGCTGTGGTGGAATCAGGATGGAGAAGAGCATTGGTTCGAAGGCTGGGGTCATTATAATGACGGGTACGAGCTCAGGAATGGGCAGTGGCTCTTTACCAGCCGGAGGATCACACGAAGCCGCATCGAACATTCCCCGGGTTCACGGCTTACACGTTGAAAGGCTGGCCTGTCGACACGGCACATCGCGCAGCGGACTGGTGTTGCAGCATCGACGATGCGCGAGATGCTGAAGCAGTTTGATCAGTCGGACCTGTCATGGTCAGCGCCGGTAGAGCTGGCCGATGCCGATCTGGAGACGCGGCATTACGGCCCACAGGGCAGCAAGCCTCGGTGCCGCTAGCTACCGGAGCCCGACGGGTCGGCGGTGCATCGCGAACTCAGGCCCAGGCATGTAACTGCAGGTTTTGTGGAAGGACATGCCGCCGAGCATACTGATGGCTATAAATATAGCCGGTTCTGCGATCTTTACCGCGGCTGGGAAGGCCGGCTGCCGGTTACCATGCGGCAGACGCATCTGGGTAGCGGCAAGCTGTTCATTTAATATGCCGGCGACAAGATCCGCAAACTTCGTCGAGTTTCTCATAAGCTGTGGATTGTGGGCCAGTGCGCGCGTAATAGCCTACACCATCAGGATGAACAACTTCCCGCTGATCCGGACTGAGTTCTTCGTTGTGCAGCGGCGGAGTCTCGCGGTAATCGACGCTTGGTACTTATCATTTCAGACTTCGGGATATTTCTGGTCTCGCCCTTGCTGCATTGTGCCCGCGCGGCGCTGCCGAACGCGGGCACAGTTTTAAAGGCTTCGGTCGAGTTGGTTTTCCCGTTTTTCTGGATAAGTTTAATTGCCCCAGGAGAAGCGAGCGCTAACACCGAACATGCGCGGTGCGCCGTACATGACACCGCCGTAACCGCTTGATGCATTCTGAGTGATGGAGTTGGCCCCCACCTTGTAGACTTTGTTAGTTACATTCGAGATGAATGCGCTCAAATCGATATCCTCCCCGGCTACCTTGGACCATGTCAGATTGAGGTTTATCAGGGTGTATCCCTCACCGATCGCATCCGGCTGCAGATAGTTTCCATCTGTGAAGGCGACGCTGCTCTGGTGAAACACATCGACGCCAAATCTGATCTTGCCGATCGACGCATCGAGCGGAAGTGTGTAACCGGCGCTACCAGTCATCTGGAACTTGGGCGTCACGGCAAAACGGTTGAGCGGGCAAAAGCCGATATTGGTCGGTGCGTTGGAATTGCAAGCGCCATTGGTTGGATTCATTAGCGTTGCGAGATCATAACCCTTCTTACTGAATTTGGCGTCGGTATAAGCAAAGTTATATCCAAGATCGAGCCCCGGAAGCGGTTGTATTTCACCCTCAAATTCGATCCCTTCTATCGTAGCTTTCGCGGTATTCGTCATCGCTGTCACGCCCTGTCCGCTACCGCCCGGATCGAGGAAATTGATCCGCTTTTGAATATTATTATACTTATCGTAGAAACCCGCGATGTTCATTCTCAGCGGGATAGTCCCCAGTTTGGTATTGACTTTCACGCCCAATTCCAGCGAATTGTCCGTCTCTGGGTCAAATTGCGAACTGGCAAATGTCGATATAATCGTATTTACTCCGCCTGGACGATAACCCTTGCGATAGCTGACATATGTGAAGATATCGCGATTGGCTTGATAGGAAACGCCGCCCTCATAGGTCACGACATTCCATTTGGACTTAAACTCCGTACAGGGCTGCGCCGGATTGCACAGTCCATGCACGTAGGCCAGGCTAATGAAATTCGTGTATGACGTGAGGCGATTTGATGACGCAAACGTATGGTTCCTGTCTTTGGTATAGCGAATGCCGCCATTCATCTTCAATCCAGGCACAAAAGAGGCTAAGTCAACTTCAGCTTGGGCATAGGCCGCGCGGCTGGTCGTGGTTTGACGCGAAAAATTGACAAATGTACTGGCACTACCGACTGTAGGGCCCAGGAAGGTTACTGACTCGTAGGGACCGACCGGCTTTTGGCGATCCATATACCCACCGATAGTCCAAGCTACGATGCCGGTTCGGCCGTTGACCTGTAATTCCTCGCTCAAGTGCTCAAGATCGCTGCGCGGAACGATGCGGCCGTATGAGTCAACGAGTGACTCGGGCGAACCATCATAATCGAAGCCTTTGAAATTTTTCGTATGGACATAACCGAGTATATTGCGAAGCGTGATGTCGGACGTAAGGTTCGCGGTCGTGATATTCGAGACGATAAGCTGCATGCGATCATTGAAGATGCCGGCATCTGGTCCGAGCTGGGTTGACCCATTCTGGACTATGCGTGGCCCACGTGCCTGCTGGGCAGCAAGCGCATTGGTCAGGATTTGAAGACGCGTCCCGCTGAATTTCGATGCGCGAAACGCATTGAATACGTTGCTGTTACCATTTTCCTTGGCGCGATTATACTGAACGATAAGCGTGTTATCCAGAGTGGAAGTCGGCCGTAGTGTTAATCCGGCCCGGATTACATTGTAATGGGTATCGTCAAGCATTCGGCCGGAGGTCAGATTTAGGGTATATCCGCCCACGCGTGCGCGCTCCCCGGCAACGCGCAGCAGAACCTTATCTTCGACGAGCGGAATATTAATGGCGCCTTCAAGCGTCTGACGGTCATAGTCGCCGACCGTCGCCTTCACGTACCCCTCAAAGCTATTGGTCGGTTTCTTCGGCTGCACCAAAACGGCGCCGCCATCGGTTACGCGACCAAATCTAACGCCCTGCGGGCCGCGAAGGACCTGCAGATTTTCGAGATCGAAGAAGCTGCCGGTTGAAAAATCGGCAACAATTGGAACCTCGGCAAAATAGGGCACCACTGCGGGGAATGAGTTGCCGAAACTGAAAGCCTGTCCACGAATGGCGTAGATGACGGCGCTACGATCGCCCGTAGTCCCGGTTGCGGTCACGCCTGGCGCCACCTGAGCGATGTTGATCGGCGAAAAGCTGCCATTCTTGCTCAGCGCTGCCTGATCGACAGCGGTGACGGCTATAGGCACAGACTGAAGATTTTCTGCCCGTCGGCGAGCCGTAACCACGATATCTTCGAAGCCCGAGTTACCTGTGGCCGGATTATCTGCTGAAGACGTTTCGTCTCCTTGGCGCGGCGTCTGCGCATGGGCTTGCGTCGACAACGCGGACGTCAATGCGGCGATAGACACAAAAAGTAGATGGTTTTTCACGTTCCGCATCCTCCCGTTCGTACTTTCTTTTGGCTCGAAATCGGTCGCGTTCCACCCACGACCTGAGTACAACCAAACGCTTGGTTGGTACGGTGGCTAAAGTGGCAGGGAGATTAAGTCAACCTATTTGTCAGGATACATGCGGTGAGGACGTTAAGGACATCCTCGATCCGATCGAATCACGCCGGCCAATTTATTCGTTAAGACGGCGGTATGTCAGGTTGCTGGCGTGCCTGGAAGTTGGCGTCAACCAGGCTCGCCTGCAGGCGGAAACGTCTCGATGAAATATGCTGTTCCTATTGAGATTGCTCTCTCAGCGTGCCCTGCATACCGTATGAGAGATTTTGGTCTATGTTTGGTTTCCGCCACGATGCCGTAACAAAGCCACCATGTGGCGGTCCGAGCGGTTAAGGTTGATCCGGCGGGGACAGGCCGACCAGCCAATATTCCAAAAGGGCCTCGACAACGAGCTCCTTGCTGAGCGTGGAACTATCATTGATGAGCCATCGAGCCGCATCGTCGAGTTGCGGTATCAACATGTCGAGGCGCAACTTTGCATAGGTTTCTCGTTCGGGGCCCCACCGCTTCAGATAATTGGGCATGGCATCTATGCACCTGCGCAAAAAGAGCATATTGTGGCGTTCCATCTCTGGTTCGATGGACAGGGCTTGGCGATGGACAGTGATGAGTTTCTTATGGCGCTCGGAAAAGTCGAGAGCATCTAGCAGCCACGCCTTGAGATCTTCCCGAGAGAGATTCTCGATGGCATCGATGCGGCGATAAAAGTCTAGCGCTTCCGCCAGCACCGTTGCTTCCATGATGTCCCGAAGCACATGCCACTTTCGTCCGAAATGCAGGTAGAATGTCGCCCTGCTTGCACCGGCGCGGGATGCTATGTCCTCAATCGTCGTTCCGGCATAGCCCTTGCGTATGAAGAGATGGCTCGCGGATTTCAGCAAAAGCTGAAGAGTTTCCTGCTTCTGAATGGCGCGGAGCGACTTTTTCCGCGGTGGAGTGGCCGGCGTGGCGGAAAGTTCCAGGATCCGAACGGTCATCGAATTCAAACTCCGAGGTAACTGGTATGCTTGCCATCTTTCAGACCATAGGGGTACAGAGATTTGCAGAAATGGACGCTAGCCGTCCGATGCATTGACTGCAAGCCCACAGGACGGCCTCATCCATCATAGGCAAGTGGGGTTCGTACGCGTTGCCATTAAGCACATCAAATGCCGTGCAGAAGCCGCGATCGAGCCGTCGGTCAGCAGGGTCGGCGACAGCTACGATCATGCTTTGGCCGAGACGATCAATGGCCTTTCCAAAGCAGAGGTGATCCACGGGCGAATACCGCGACGCAGCTTCGAAGCGGGCGCGTATGCCACGCTCGAATGGGTCGACCATCCCTGGCTGCTGAAACTCATCTCCAACATCCCGCCCGTCGAAGCCGAGGATCAATGTCATGCTGCCGCCGATACATCGATAGGACAGCTAACTCACAACCCGTCGCGCCTCCGGTAAACTCGGCGCGGTTCAGGCTGGCAAACGGAACGTATTTGGGAATGTAGGATCATGCTCAATATCTCAACGCCATCATATTGACTTGACTCTGGTTTAGTGCGTCCGCATGCTCATGTGAACTGGCCGCGACTTTATGGTTGAGGCGCAGATTGCCTGAATCGGTTCATGGGCGAAGCAGGGCGTTTTATGCGGTATTCGAGAGGACGACGTTGATGCGTTGGACCAATGGCTTCGATACGGCCGGGTACGGTGCCTTTGCAAGGACAAGAAATATGAACGCACAGCCAAATCGGGAGTCAACCAAAGGAAGGCCAATCGGTATCCCAAATGGCTATCATATGGGTTTTCAACACATCGGGATTTTGGGTTTGTTGGCCAGATAAGTTGTCTAGCGTCAACCCGAACACGTTCTGAGAAAGAAGCTTGCCCTCACTCGGTTGAGATTGTGCATGATGATGAGATCATTTGATAAGTGACGATGTAGAAGAGGATTCACGATATGCCGCGCGGAATACAGACCCATGTTGCATTTTACGTCAAGGATCTGGATGAGACGGTCAAGAAATGGAAGAAGCTTCTCGCGATTCTGGATCCGGAGATGGTCAGGTATGAGCCCGCTTATCTGGAGGCAGGCGAGGGTGAAGACCTCGTTCGGACGGTTACCTTCGTAAATCCCAATGGACTGGAACTGCAATTCGTCTGCCCCAAGAAATTTGCGGACGATCCCAACACGCAGGACAGGGTCGATCATATTCATTTCGCAACAACGGATGTCGAAGGAAAATTCGAAGCGGTTGTCAAGGCTGGCTTCCGAATTAATCCTCTTGGCCTGGACGATCCTGAACCCACTGACAAGATAACGCACGCCAAAGGCATCCTTAAAGGCCTTGATTGGCAAAAGTGGTTTCTGGTCCCGATGCCTGGTAATGTCTGTGCTGAAGTCGCGTTGCCTTATAATCCCGTCAATGGAGTCTGGGAGCCTGTTGAAAAATATTCGCCCGATGAAAGCTACGGCAGGGGCGTACAATCGAAGTAATACCACGGAATAGTACGAGTTGTGTAGTAAATCATCTGTTCATGATCGGCAGGTCATTTTTGTAATACAACGCTCGACGGCCATGATCAATGACCCGCAATATTAAAAAAGCAGAGAGACTTGTGATCGAGGAACAACGGCTAGCTGCGCTCGAAGAAATTCGTGCGTTGAAATACAACTATTGCCACGCGTTGGATGCGAAGGACTGGAGACGGTTTGCGACTCTTTTTACCGTCGACGGTAGCGCTGACATGCGCGAGGCTGGTCCCTCGGACATGCCTGGAATGATCCTTATCGAGGGTAGGGACAATATGATGGATTACGTCCAAGAGGCGGTTGATCATCTGAAGACGTGTCACCATGTCTTCGCACCGCTGATAGAGTTCGACGGCGACGATTGCGCGCAAGGCTTGTGGCAGATGGAAGATCGGTTGTTCGAACGCGACAGCGAGGGTTGGAAACTCGCGCTGCACGGCCTCGGTCATTATCACGAAACTTATCTACGGCGGGACGGAAAGTGGAAAATTCACCATGTGAAATTGACCCGCGAGAATCTCTCATTCGGATCGTCGATTTGCTAGAATATAGTTCCTTTGGCTGGCGGTTGCATGCGAACTTGGCGACGGTGGATTACGGGTCGGAGCAAGCCACATCTGCGGAGGCCTGTAAGCAGAATGTTTCGAGAAGCTGCCTTGGGGCGGCAGGAAAGATGAAGAGCTCAGCAATCGTTGAGCCTGATCAGAAATCTATCTCCCGGGATTTCCCCTGCAAATGACAGCTGGGGAACGAAAATCAGACCAAGGAGGACGCGTTTTGGAGACTCTGCACACATATTTTGGCCTGCATGGCAAGACGGCGATGATCACGGGCGCGGCGCGCGGTATTGGCAGGAGCATTGCTGAGACGCTGGCGGGGTGTGGCGCCGCTGTGGTGGTTTCCGATCTGAATGAGGCTGGCTGCCAGCAAGTGGCGAAGGCGATCAACGATGCCGGAGGAACCGCATACGCGCTCGAAATGGATATCGGTGATCAGCTGAAGATCGAGGAGGCCTTTGCCAAGGCAGAGCAGATCCTATCCGGACGGCTCGATATCCTGGTCAACAATGCTGGGATGATGAGCGTGATGCCACTGTTCGACGACCGCATAGAGATCTGGGACAGAACATATGCCGTCAACATCCGTGGAACCTTCCTCTGCTCCCGCGAGGCAGCCAGGATCATGAAGAAAGTCGGCCAAGGCGGCCGAATCATTAACATTTCCTCGTCGTCGGCCGTTCGTCCGGTGCTCGACGGCATCGCGCCCTACAGCTCCTCGAAAGGCGCGGTCAATACGATGACCCAAGGCCTCGCCTACGACCTGGCTCCCGACAATATCACGGTCAACGCCGTGATGCCCCATTCGATCATGCACCCGGATGTCACCAAGCAATATGAAGAAAATAAGCTGACGGTCACGGGCGGTGCCGCCATGGATGAAAAACGATATCGTATGCCCCGCCAAGGCGAACCACAGGACATCGCTTCGCTCGTTGCCTTTCTCGCCGGACCGGGAGCGGGTTACATCACGGGTCAGCTGATAGCTGCAGATGGCGGTTATTTGGTGACGTGATCGAAACGGTGCCGAGAAAGCTGCCCAGCTTCATCGGAAAAGGGCAACGATAGGGTGACAAGGGATAGAAACTATGTCGCTTCGTCAGTCACTTGAGAAGTCCAAGACGGTTTGGGTGGCGGGTGTTTACGACGCTTTGAGTGCTGTGATTGCACGTGAGGCGGGCTTCGACACCGTGATGACGGGCGGTTTTGGCGTGACCGCCAGCCTGCTAGGCATGCCGGACATGGAACTGCTGACGCTGACCGAAAATGTGGGCATAGTGTCGCGAGTCGCTCGACTATCGGGGCTATCGGTCATTGCCGACATCGATACGGGATATGGCAATACTGCCAATGTGTTGCGTGCGGTCACGGACTTTCGTCAGGCGGGTGCGGCTGCCGTGATCATCGAAGATCAAGTTAGCCCCAAAAGTTGCCCGGCATACACTGACGAAACTGCGGTGATCCCTGTTGAAGAAGCCTGTGCCAAAATCCGTGCGGCCCGCCATGCAGCAGGTGAGGATGTCATCGTTATTGCGCGCACGGACGCTGTCGAGCCTGCGGACGCCATCGTCCGCGCTCAGGCATATGCTGCGGCAGGTGCCGAGCTGATTCAGCCTATCAACAAGACCTTCAACGATTTCGAAGGTCTCAAGGAATTGCGCAATGCTTGCGGGGTTCCGCTCTCTGTTCAAATATTGGGATGGATGGAAAAAGGACTCACCAGCGCGCAGATCGAGGATATTGCTGGCATTGCGACTTTTAGCTTCACGTCACTTCTTACAACATCCCACGCACTTATGACGAATATGCGGGCGCTTGTTCGAGATCGCGATATCAGCAACCTGCCGGCCCCAACCATGTCGTTGGCAGAATTCAAGGAATTGATCGGCTTCGACAGGATGAAAAATGATCAACAGCAATTTTATGATGTGGTAGGCCAATAACCTGCGGGCACCGTAAAGCGAATCTCGGTCAGCTCGGCACCTCGCATGACTATCTCAGGCAACAGTCCCGCCTGACTGCGGTGGAACAACCACTTTCCAGCCAGGTCGAAGTCTTTCTGGAGCAGCCGCTTTGTGTGCGCCCGTTGCTCGACCGGCTGTTCGGTTCAGTCCGATGGTGGGCGAAACGCCTGACTATGGCACTAAAAGCCCAGCCCAGGCAATGCCTTGGCAGGGGATGACAGTTTATACCAGTTTTCGGCGTCGAGCCACTGGGCGTTTTCAATTGACACGGAGAAAATCACTAGACATAAGTATATTAAAGCAGATTTCCTGCGCCGCGCGTCGGATGTTGATCTCGCAGGATTGGGAGAGGCCGGATGGGTGAAATGGACGCAGCGAACCAGGTTTATGACGCTCTGATTTTGGGCGCCGGCTTTGGTGGGATGTATATGCTTTACGAGCTGCGCAGCCGTGGCTTTTCGGTGGTGGGTCTAGAGGCTGGCGCCGATACGGGCGGCGCCTGGTACTGGAACCGCTATCCGGGAGCGCGATGCGACGTTGAAAGCCTTGCCTACTGCTATTCTTTCTCCCCGATCATCGACGAGGAGTGGCGCTGGACCGAACGCTATGCCGGGCAGAAGGAAATCCGTTCCTATTTGCAATGGGTCTGCGACCGCCTTGATATCCGCAAAGATATTCGGTTCAATTCCCGCTTGGCGAAGGCGCATTATGACGAAGATGTGCATTTGTGGAATTTCGAGACCGAAAATGGTGACAGCTATCAAGCCCGCTGGTTTGTCACCTCGCCAGGTCCACTCGCGACGCCGATCTGGCCGAACATCCCTGGCCGTGAGAGATTTAAGGGGCAGCTCTTTCACACTGCTAAGTGGCCGGATGAAGAGCCTGATTTCAGTGGCAAACGCGTCGGCGTTATCGGCACTGGCTCTTCCGGCGTCCAGCTCATTCCTATTGTGGCAGAGGAAGCCGAGCATCTTACTGTATTTCTACGGACCCCCAACTACACCACCCAGGCGCGGAACCGCCCCCTGACCGACGAGGATTACGCGACCTGGGAACAGATTCGTGACCAGCGGCGCAAGGAGTTCCGCAAGTTGATCCGCGGCGCTGCAGGTGACTTATTTATAGAAGATAAATATGCCGAACGTAGATTGCGCCCTTCGACCGAATTTACTCGTGAAGAGCGGCAGGAGCAGTTCAACGTCTATTGGCAGCATGGCGGGGCGATGGTCTCCAGCATTCATATTGACGTACTGACCAATCCGGAGATGAATGAGGAGCTGTGCGAATATTTCCGCGACAAGATTCGCGAGGTGGTGAACGATCCGGCCAAGGCCGAGATGCTTTGTCCGCGGGGTTATCCTATCGGCACCCGGCGCATCGTCGTCGGCAGCGATTTTTACGAGACATTCAATCGCGACGACGTCGATCTGATCGACGTCAAGCAGACGCCGATCGAGCGGTTCACGGAAAAGGGCGTCATCGTCGGCGACAAGGAACTGGAATTTGACATCATCGTCAGCGCTTCCGGCTTCGACGCGGTGACCGGCTCCCTCACAGTGATGGATATCCGGGGTAGGGGCGGTCAAACGCTGAAGGATGTATGGGCGGATGGTCCCCACACCTATCTCGGCCTCGGCGTGAGCGGTTTTCCCAACATGCTGATGATCGGTGGTCCCGGCAGCCCATCCCTGCAAACCAACGTGGCGATGTACAATGAAGTCGCTGTTGAATGGATTAGCGACGCGCTGACCTATGCTCGTGACAACGGCTATGCCGAAATGGAGGCAGAGATTTCAGCGCAAGAAGAGTGGACTGAGATCGTCAACAATCTTTTGGAGAAGTCGCTGTTTTCCAAGGCCGACAGTTGGTATGTTGGAACCAATGTGCCTGGCAAGAAGCGGGCGATTCTCACTTACCTTGGTGGGCTGCCAGCTTATATTGAGGCTTGTGACAACGCTGCGGCGAATGACTATGCAGGCTTCATCATGACTAAGGAGGGCGCGCTTGAGACCATGTGCGCCCGATGATCTCTGTTCTAATTTCCCCGCCCGGGCGAACCGTATTGCTCCGCAACATTTAGTCGGGCGGAGAAGTTTTTTCGCAATCAATTCGCGGAGAATCCGACAGAGCAGATCGTAAAAATTAGAGAAAAAAACTGCAAAATTACCTCAAGCAAGACGCTTGAGTAGTCAATTGCCTCGTGTACAATGTATGGTGCTCAGTCGGCAAAAAATAGCTTGGCGGGTTTAAATCAGGTTAGGAGGGGAGGAATCATGAACACCACGATTCGCAAGAGTTTGCTGTTGGCTTCTGCCGGTTTTGCAATCACGGTTTCCGGTGCAGTTCAGGCGCAGGGCTCAGGTGATGGCCAAAGGGCATCGTCGAGCAGCGCAGCCGCCGAGACAGGCGACATCATCGTTACCGCCCGCCGCGTGGGTGAAAGCGTGCAGAAGGTCCCCCTCGCGGTGACCGCGCTCACGACTAAGGACCTGCAGGCCAAGGCGGTGCTCGACGTGAACGACCTGCAGAAGGTCGTGCCCAGCCTTAATACCCTGCAGCAGGCCACCGGCGCTGCCGGCCTATTCTTCAACCTTCGCGGTCTGATCCAGACCGATACTGCGGCCTTTCAGCCCGGCTCGGTTGGCATCTACCAGGACGACGTCTATATCGGCGGCGCAGGCATTGCTGGCCAGCTGCTCGACATAAACGACCTCAACACTGTCGAAGTGCTCAAGGGTCCGCAAGGTACTCTTTATGGCCGCAACGTGACGGGTGGCGTGGTCAAGTTCGTGACCGCCAAGCCGTCCGACCAGTTAGAAGGCTATGTCAAGGCCGGCTACGGCAACTATGACCGCAAATCCGCCGAGGGCATGATCAACATCCCGCTGGCTTCGAATGTGGCCCTGCGCCTCAACGGTAGCATAATTGACCGCGATGGTTATTCGTACGACGTTGTTAACCGGCGCGATCTGGAAAACGACCATCACTGGAACATTCGCGGTGCGCTGAAGGCCGATTTGGCTCCTAACTTCCACGTCCTGCTCCAAGGTTCCTATGGTGAATACCGGGGACACGGCGCGGATGACCGCACCATCTATGTCGATCCGACCAATGTGCCAGCACTCGGCAACTTTATCGCTGCCCAGGGCGTTAATGGTTTGACTGCCGCCAATCTCGCGCCGATCGTGTTTTTCGGCGCCGCTGTTCAGGCAGGCACGGCAACTCCTGGCCAGGTCGCTGCGTTCACCACCGCGCTTGGCCAATTCGGCGCTGCGGCTCCCACGGCGTTGGGCCTGCTTAACCAGTACGCCAACGCCTCGCGTGACAACGCCCGCCAGTACCCGGGTCTTCAGACCGGCGACAAGGCACGCCTCGCTCTCGGTGCGCTCACCCTGGCCTACGACCTGTCCGACCAGATCACGCTTAAATCGATCACAGCCTACAACTTCGCACGGCGTGAAAGCTTCTACACAGTCGGCGGCGATGCTTATACATACATCTATTCGAAGCAGCCGGGTGAAAACAGCCAGTGGTCCCAGGAGTTCAACCTCGTCGGAAAGGCGCTGGACGATCGCCTAACCTTCGCCGGAGGTCTGTTTCTGCTCGATCAGAAGATCAAGGACGATCGCAATCCCGGCACGATCGACGGTGTTTTCCCCTACTTCCTGGGGCAGCGCGGTCTTCGTATCACCAACCGCAGCTCGTCGGTTAACCGCATTCACGTACAGAGCTTGGCGCCCTACTTCCAGGGCAGCTACGAGATCGTCCCTGACATCCACGTGACGGGCGGTCTGCGCTACACGAAGGAGAAGTTCTCGCTGACGACCACGGACATCACGGTCGCCGGCGTCTGCAACTCGCCTGCTCCGACGACTTCGGCCACCCCACTGTCCCAATGCTCCGCTTCGTCGCATAAGTCTTTCAACAACCTGTCGTATACCTATGGTGCCGACTGGACGGTCACGCCGGGCGTGATGCTTTATGTCCGCTCGGGCAAAGGCTTTAAGAGCGGCGGCGTCTCGCCGTTCATCAATGCCGGTGCGCCGTTCACTTTCTATCAGCCTGAATCTAACACCGACTACGAAATCGGCATCAAGTCCGAGTTCCTCAATCAACTGATCCGTTTCAACGCGGACTATTACCACACTAACTACAAGGACATTCAGCGTACGCTGACTGTGCGTCCGCAGGGCGGCAATCCGGCAACGGGTGTGTTCAATGCCGCTACAGCGAAGATCGATGGCGTGGAAGCGGAACTGAACGTGCGTCCGGTCCGCAGCTTCAATCTCGGGGGCACCTTGGCTTGGACCCGCGCGAAGTACAACAGTTTCGTGATTGCAAACTCGAACTTCCCGGGCGGTACGCAGAACTTGTCCTATCTACCTTTCTACACACTGCCCAAATGGCAGTACTCGCTGTATGCTAATTATGAGCATCCTGCCCCGTGGGGGATGGTTCGAGCCGGGGTGAACTGGTCGCACAAGAGCGGTACCTTGGTCGGTCAGCCCGACTCAGTCGGTACGCCAGGCGCACCCGTGGCACCTGGTGGGCCGGGATCGAGTAACCCATCGTACACGGCCAATCCGCTGTACCAGCGGCCTTTCGGTCTGCTTGGCGCATCACTGGCCTTCGATATTGACGCCTACAAGACGACCATTTCGTTTTGGGGACGTAACATTCTGGACAAGCGGTACAAGGAGTCCGGCACATGCTTGGTCGCCCTTGGGCTCGGGTCTTGCTGGGCGGCTTACGGCGCACCCGCAACCTACGGCGTCGACGTGACCGTCCGCTTCTAAGTTCAGTTGGATAGGAAGATAACGGAAAAATTGATTGTTAAAATAATTAGCCGCCCCAAACAGTAAATCTGTTCGGGGCGGCTTGTTTGTACACCGAACTATTCTTCAATCATCCGGTACCCGGACCGCACTGGCACCGCCGTGATTTCGGGGAAATCGAGGCCCGATTTAGGCCTCCGCAGGCGTCGAGATTGTTTCGTTAGACTAATTCGTCCAGCGCAGTTTTGTCGAATGAGACAAGGCCTTCGGATCCATGCTCACGAACAATAGTGGCCCATTCCGGATTGGCCAGCAGCGAACGTCCTATGGCGATGATGTCGAAATCGCCCCGCTCCATCATGCGGGTAAGGTCGCGGAGGTCGGCCTTGCCTGCTGCCGCACCGGCTCCCTTGCGGGGATCGAACGCGACATCCAGGCAGACCGAGCCGACTGAAATGGTCGGCAACCCGGTTATCTTTTTGGTCCAGGCGGCCAGTGTCAAATCGCTGCCCTCGAATTCAGGGATCCAAAAGCGACGGGTCGATGCGTGGATTAGATCGAGACCCGACGATGCCAACGGCTCCAGGAATTGTTCCAGCTCCTTCGGAGTGTGGGCCAACTTTGCCGAATAAAGCGGAGGCTTGAACTGCGAAAAGCGAAGGCTGATCAGGAAGTCAGGCCCTGTACGCCGACGAATTTCCTGCACCGTTTCCACCGCGAACTGAGTACGCTGCGCCAGATCACCGCCATATTTGTCGGTCCTGCGATTGCTCTCTTCCCAGAAGAACTGGTCGAACAGATAGCCGTGAGCTGCATGCAATTCGATACCGGAAAAGCCCAGGTCTTGGCAAGTTTGGGCTGTCGAAGCAAAGAGATCAATCGTCCTCTCTATGTCGGCCAGCGTCATTTCTCGGCCTATCATTTGGGTTTCGACGATGTCGGGATTGTCAGGCCGAGTGACGGGGAATACGCCCGAGGGACCCAGGGGGGGCACTTCTGGATGGGCTGAGCTAGTTGCGTCCCGCAAGATACCCGCATGCCACAGCTGGACAAGCATATGCGAACCGGCAGCGTTGACGGCGTCTGCGATTTCTTTCCATTTGGCGAGTGCTGCCTGGCTTCCAAAGCCAGGCACGTTCGGATGAAATGGCGCTTCCGGCGTCGGCGGGGGGCTGCCTTCGCTAATAATGAGTCCGATACCCCCGCGTGCGCGGCGGCCATAATATTCCACGGCCCGGGGGTCATGTACTTCGTCTTGCGCAAAACAACGGGTCATTGGCGCCATTGCAAGCCGGTTGCGAAGTGTTGTGGTGCCAATGCGTAACGGTTGAAACAAGGCGTCGACTGAGACCATGCCGGTCAGCTCCTCTTCTATAACATGTCGCCCGTCGACGATGATAGGAATCCGAACATTACAGTAAGCCACCAGGAACTCATGTGCATCGCCCATTATTAAAAAGTGACGGCGATCTGGTGAACCCGCTTAGGATTGCCGAAAACAGAGTCCGGGGCGAACCGTCCGGATCGCGGATTTCCTGTCCATCCGGCTTCGGCAGCGCAGCTACGATTGTCAAGTAACGTGAAAGCATCGACCGAAGGGTCGCCCAATACGGCGCTCCCTTCCGGCAAGCTCGTCTTAATAAAACCAGCATATCAGATAAACTGGCCTCCCCGCGATCACGCCGTAACCGGCCTAAATCATTTGGCCGTATACAGGCGCCTTCCTTTTGCAGCGAAATGGGATTTTGCAGGCTACGCTGCAAATTTGGGCTTCTACACTGCTATAGAGATCATCTATAAAACCTCGACCGAGAGGATTCACCGGCACAGGATGCGCGCGAAAATATGGCCGACTGTCAGGCGGAGCATCCGATCATAGACTGGCGTTCATGGGAATGCGGTGCCTGTCCAGAACTGGCTAAATGTATGGCCTCCACGGTAGGTTCGTCATTAGGAGAGCTGCCATATGATTTCGGATTTGGAGCAGCAGGTCGAAAAGCTTGCGAAACGAGTAAGGCAGCTGGAAGACTATATCGAGATCGCTCAGCTCGTTGCGCAATATGGGCCGGCGGCCGACAGCGGTTCGATGACCGCTGCACCCAAATTGTGGGCAGAGGACGGGGTCTATGACGTGCTCGACGTGATGAGGATGGAAGGCCGTGCGGAAATTCAGGAGATGCTCGAAAGCCCAGGACATCAAGGGGTTCTCGAGCCTGGATGCGGTCATATCGTCACCCCTCCCCACATCGTTTTGAATGGTGATGAGGCAACGGGTCGAAGCCATCAGTTGCTGATGGTATGGGATTCGCAAGCGGACAGGTTCTGGGTGAAGCGTGTTTCAGCAAGCAAGTGGCACTGGAAGCGCACCGCGGAAGGCTGGCGGATAGCGAACCGAACCAATCATAACCTGAATGGTTCGGAGGCCGCGCGCGCGTTGCTGGCATTTGACCCCGAGAACGGCTAAACGGTATCTCCGGCTTAGGACCGATCATGGTCTGCCTTGGCAAGCTCTTCCACTGGTGTCAGATTGCTAAGGGCCATGTGAGGCGGGCTAACATTATTGCCCCTTGCCAACTCGACCGCGATATATTCGCGTTCCAAAAATGTCAGGAAGCGACGTGTTGGGCCATTTGCCGACGTTGCAAATTGCGTTGGTGGCATTCCTCCCGAGGTCCGAAACCAGCGAACGCCGACCGGCGGCGAAACCCCGGCTTCGACGGCAGCCTCGACGCTCGAGCGCCCTGCCGCAATGGCTTGCCAGAACATGCAGAGATTCTCTCGTTGCCACACTGGAGGCGGCCCCAGCGAGCGCAACTTCTTCCGCGTACTCCGGACTGCTGCCCGCCCATATCCCTTCATCGTAACCTCCATTTGCTGGGTGTTGCGACGACCGGTTGAATCCGCCTTGGCTGCCGCGATCGGAGTGGTGGATCAGGCCGGCCTGCACCGGCCGGCGCTGTGCAACCCCTGTTCGAGTGCATCGTGCACGAAGCTGGCATGTGCCGTCCGGCTCACCCGCTAGCCAAGGATGTAGCGGGCGTAAACGTCGATCACGAACGTGACGTATACGAACCCCGTTCAGGTCGCGACATAGGTGAAGTCGGACACCCACAGCCGGTTCGGCGCCGGCGCGGGGAACTGGCGATTGATATGATCGCTCGGGTACGCCGCCTTCTTGTCCATCACCGTGGTGCGCACAGGCTTGCCGCGGATCACGCCTGCGGGCCCAGTTCACGCATCAGTCTGGCGACCGTACAGCGGGCAACATCGCGCCCCTCGCGCAGCAGCTGCCGCCACTCCTTGCGCGCACCGTAGACTCCGAAGTTCGCATCGAACACGCGGCGGGTCTCGATCCTGAGCATGGCGTCCCGCCGCGCCCGCGCGAACCGCCTTGCCGGATCAACACGGCGAGCGGCGTGGCGTAACCATCGTCGCAGCGGTTCCGCCGTGCAGCCGATCCTCCACGCGATCGAGACCATCACCTCCCATTGCGAACTATGCTCGCCTTGATGATCCAGAACCAGACGGACCGCTCGCGTACCTCCGCTGGATAGCGTATTGAAGGGACTTCCCATAACAGCTCCCACTTCTCACAAGTTGGAGCCTCCGGAAAACCCGGCGCGGGTCACGTCCTATGACGGCTGTGATTCTTTTACATTTTGTGTTAAGTACACCCGCTAAAATCGAACTATCCTAGACGGGCGGATAATCGCATCCTCTTGATTTCTCGTTGCCAGCGCGTTTGACTGAAGATGTTAGTTACGCAGTCGGACGGACGATGCACGATCAAGCGCTCGATAGCCTCACGGACAATCAGCGGGCATGTTTGCTATTGGTGCTTGGAGGCGCGACCTCGAAGGAAATCGCCCCTTTGCTTGGGCTAACATTCCGCACGGTCGATCAATACCTGCACGAAGCTCAGCAGGCTCTGGGTGCTCCAGCGCGTCGCGAGGCAGCACGGAGCTTTGCTTCTCGCATCGATGAAGCCGAGTTGAAGCGACTTCAATTGAAATTCCCTACCCTTGCCCAAAGCCTTTCCCTCCCAGCAGTGTCGCCTTCACCCGCAGCGCCGCCGCGGCGGGGTCAGGGTTGGCAGAGGCTTTTGATGAGCCTTCGCTCTCCGCCATTAGGAGGACAAGTTCATGACCTAAAGTGGACCGGCAAGCTTTCCGAGATGTTGCGCGCCGCCCTCTATATGGCGGCCATCATGAGCGGGCTTGTCCTGCTGCTCGCCGGAATATTGGCTCTGCTCAGATA
>Ga0207667_10002681_pt1 | contig 22015 bp, 19 predicted proteins | sample KBSCornC52_FD_184301 | JGI IMG/M metagenome (GOLD analysis project Ga0207667, IMG submission 184301) | Corn rhizosphere microbial communities from Kellogg Biological Station, Michigan, USA - KBS Corn C5-2 (SPAdes) (version 2) | ecosystem: Host-associated > Plants > Roots > Rhizosphere > Soil ...
CGCCGAACATGTCGCCCACCTCGGTCGGATTGTTCATCACCACCACCCCGTCGGCCTTGGAGAGCACCGAGGCGTTCTTGTAGCGCAGCCCGTAATTCGCCTCGGCCTGGGGCACCAGCCAGCCGGTCTGCCCGCGCACCGGCATCACCGTCTGGTCCCCCCACAGGTCGCGCGCGGCATAGCCGGTGGCGTGGATCACCACCTTCTCGGGCAGGTGCGCCAGCTCGCCCGGGCCATGAAAGTCCCGCGCCACGAAGCGCCCGCCGCGTGAAAAGAACTCGGTCAGCAGCAGGTGGGCATAGTCGGCGAAGTTGAAGTGCATGGTCGAAGTGCGCTGGGCATAGGCGAAGGCCGGGAACGGGTTCTCCTCGGCGCTCAGCGGCACGGCCTGGGGGACGATGTCCTTGATCCGGTCGTTATAGTGGGCGAACTCGGAGTTCTGCTTGGGCAGGCCGCCGGGCTTCCACGCCTCGGTGATCGCCGGATCCGGGGTCCACACCCGCCGGGTGATCGGCTTGTCGGAGACGGCATAGGAATCACTGAACTCCACCGGGTTGCCCGGCAGGCCCAGCATGGTCCGGAAGGCCTTCCACGAAAGCCGCGCCATCTGCTCCCACACGTCGCCAAAGCCCGGCCCCGCCGGCTCATGCAAGGCGATGCGCGAATCCGGCGTGAACGAGCCTGAGGCGCGGAACGAACGGGTGCGCTGGATCAGCTCGCGGGCATAGATCGTCACCGTCAGCCCCGCCCGCTGCGCCACCACCGCGCTGGTCAAACCGATGATCCCGCAGCCGACCACCGCGATCCGGCTCGGCAGCACGCTCATCGCCTTGCCGACGGCGATCTCCGCCGATCCCCACGAGAGCGACCAGCCGCTGCCGCCATGCCCGTAATTGTGGACCACCAGCGTATCGCCGAGCTGCTCGGTCGCAAGGTTGGGCCCCGCGGCGCGCAGCGGGCGCAGGCAGCACTTGAGGTCGATCAGCTGGTCAGGCGAGACCCGCAGCGGATGCAGCCGCGGACGCCCGTCGGCGGACGGCGCAGCCATCGGCGGCGGTCCCGGTGGCGCCGCCGCCAAGGCCCCGGTCCCCCGCAGCGCCGCCATGCCCCCGACGAGAGCCGTACCCCGCAGCCACTGCCTCCGGTCGATCGCCCGCAAATGCCCCGCCATTGCTGCTCCACCCCTGCCGAGTGGGCACCATGAACCACGCCCGCCAACCGGCACATGGCGCAAATGGCGTATAGGATGCGGGCCCCAACGAGAGCCGGCTGGGCGGCCGGCCCAAGGCCATGAAGCCTCGGTCCCTGAGCTAACGCTGCGTGACAGAAGCCGCGGTTTCGATCACCACTTGGAGAAATCCCTTTGACCGGCCCGCAGATCGGCCCCCGCACCGGAGCACGACCATGACCACAGGCAAGCGTTTCCGCATCGGCGCAGTCTTTCCCCAACTCGACGTGCCGGCCAATCCGCTGGCGATCCGCGACTATGTCCAGGCCGTGGAGGCCATGGGCATCGATCACGTGGTGATCTACGACCATGTCGTCGGCGCCGACACCACCAATCGGCCGGCCTGGAACAAGCCCTACTCGCTCACCTCGCAATTCCAGGAACCACTGGTGCTGATGGCCTATCTGGCCGGTCTCACCACCACGCTGGAGTTCATGACCGGCGTCCTCGTCCTGCCGCAGCGCCAGACCACGCTGGTCGCCAAGCAGGCTGCCTGCGTCGACATCTTCCTCGAAGGCCGCCTGAGACTGGCGGTCGGCACCGGCTGGAACGATATCGAATACGAAGCGCTCGGCGCGGATTTCGCGGTGCGCGGCAAGATGCTCGACGAACAGATGGACCTCCTTCGCCGGTTCTGGACGGAGGAATCGATCACCTACCGCGGCCAGTTCCACACGGTCACGGAGGCCGGCCTCTGCCCGATGCCGCGCCAGCGGCCGATCCCGCTGTGGGTCGGGGGCTATACGCCGCCCGCGATGCGCCGCGCCGCAACCCTCGGCGATGGCTGGCTGCCGGTCCTTCCGGCCGACAAGGCGGTGAGCGAGCTGGCCCGGTTCCGCGACATGGTCGCGGCAGCTGGACGCGATCCCGGGGCGGTCGGTGTCGAGAACATGATCTTCGCCGGCAACACCATGGGGGGACCCATCAAGGACGCCGGCACGGTGGCGGCAGAGGTCGCCGCCTGGCGCGATGCCGGCGCGGACGGAATCGGGATTCACACCATGGGCGCGGGCCTTGGTGGGCCGGACGGTCACCTCGCCTTTCTGCGCCAGGTGCTCAACCGGGTCTGACGGCAGAGCCAGGCCGGGCGCAAGCCCGGCGGCCGGTCAGGCCTTGACCACCTGCTGGTCGATCGTTCCGAACGGCTCCACGCCGTCGCTCCGCCGACCGGTCATCCGCACCCGATCGCCAAAGCTCATGAACGGCGTCTGCGGGGCTCCGTGCGCAATCATCTCGATCGCCCGCCGCTCCGAAATGCAGGCCGAACCCCGCGTCGCATATTCCCGGTTGGACACCGTGCCCGAGCCGATGATCGTCCCCGCCACCAGGTCCCGCGTCCGCGCCGCATGGGCGACCAGCTCCGGGAAGGAGAAGGCCATCTGGTCTCCCCTGACCAGCCCGAACCGCTCCCCGTTCCACTCGACCAGCAGGTCGCAGCACACCCGCCCCTCGCGCCAGTCGTCGCCCAGCTCGTCCGGCGTCACCGCGAAAGGCGCCACCGAGCAGGCCGGCTTGGCCTGGACCCAGCCGAACCCGGTCTTCATCTCCACCGGCGCCAAGGTCCGCAGCGACCAGTCGTTGATCTGGACGATCAGCCGGATGTGCTTTTCCGCTTCCGCCGCGCTGGTCCCCATCGGCACGGCATCGACGATCACCCCGAACTCACCCTCGAAATCGATGCCCAGGCTCTCGTCGGGAACGGGCACCGGATCGGTCGCCGAAAGGAACCGGTCGGACATGCCCTGGTACATCAGCGGGCGATCGGTCTCGATCGGCGGCGAGTGAAATGCCACCTGCATCAGCTCGCCATGCTGGTTGAAAGCGGAGCCGTCGAGCCACTGCCACGAGCGCGGCAAAGGGGCGCGCAATGCAGCCGGGTTGAGCGGCTCGCCTTCCCCCGCGGCAAGGCGGTTGCAGTGCGGTGGCAGTGCCGTTGCAGTGGCCGGCCAGTTTTCCATCGCTGCGAGCAGGTTCAGGGCGACGGAACCTGCTGAAAGATAACGCAAACCGTCGGCGGAAACGACCACCAGTTCGCCGTCCGGCGTGCCATTGTCGCGCGTGGCGAGACGCATCGGCTCAGTCCTCCTCGAAGATCGCCACGGCCCGGGTCCATCCCGCCGAGGCGCCCTTGATCTTGTGCGGGAAGCAGCTGACGGTGAACCCGTGAGGCGGCAGGACCTCGAGGTTGTGGAGCTTCTCGAGGTGGCAATAACCGATGTCGCGCCCGGCCTTGTGGCCTTCCCAGATCAGCGAGGTATCGCCGGTTTCCTTAACCTTTTCAGAAGTATGCACGAAGGGCGCGTCCCACGACCAGGCGTCGGTCCCGGTCACCCGGATGCCTCGCGTGGTCAGGTACATGGTCGCCTCGTAGCCCATCCCGCAGCCGCGGCTGACATAGTCCGGATCGCCCAGCGCCTTGCCCGCTGTGGTGTTGATCATGACGATCTCGAGCGGCTTCAGCTCATGCCCGATGCGCTTCAACTCGTCTTCCACGTCCTGCGCGGTCACCACGTAACCATCGGGAAAGTGACGGAAATCCAGCTTCACCCCGGGCTGGAAGCACCACTCCAGCGGGATCTCGTCGATCGTCATCGCCGGCTTCCCGCCGTCCTGCGTCGGGTGGAAGTGCCACGGCGCATCGAGGTGGGTGCCGTTATGCGTCGTCAGCTTCACCGACTCCACCGCGGCGAACCCCTCGCCCCCGGGGGTCTGATCCGCCGTGACGCCGGGAAAGAAGAACCCCAGCTCGTCCATTGTTTCGCCGTGTTTCTGGTAGGTTATCTCCGGCCGCAGGAAGGGCGGGTCGCTCACCACCTCGTTGCACAGGGTGATCGACAGGTCGACGAAACGGCGGGTCATGGGATCGCTCCTCAGGCTGGAACGGCGTGGACGGGCTTGGCGGAAAAGATGGTCTGCGGCAGGCGAATGGCCGCGACAGCACAGCAGGACAGCAGGGCGGCGACAACCCCGGCGGCGGGCAGGGTCGGCTCGACCCCCAGCAGGGAAGCCCAGCCAAAATAAGCACTTCCGGCCAGCGCCACGCCCAGCGCGCTGCCCAGCTGCTGGCAGGTCTTGAGCAGGCCCGAGGCCGCCCCGGCATGGGCGCGGTCCATCTGGGCGAAGGTGATCGGGCCGATCGGGCCGGTGGTCATTCCCATGCCCAACCCGGCGAGGACCATGCCCGGCACGGCCACCAGCAGCGGCCAGCCGAGGCCGATGGCGACAAGGACCAGTACCGCTGCTCCCGTCATGACCGCCGCGCCCATGGCCGGGATCAACTTTCCGTATCGCGGCAACAGCTTGCGCGTGACGAAGCCGATCCCGAACATGGCCCCGAAGCCGAACGGCATGTGCAGCAGACCCGTCATCAGCGGGGTCTGCCCGCGCTCCGACTGGAGGGCGAAGGCGAAGACCAGCAGGAACCCGGCATTGGCCGCCGCGAAGGCGACGGCCATGGTCAGGCCGAGCCGGAAGGTCGGAATGGCGAGGATCGCGGGATCGAACAGCGCCGGCCGCCCCTTCGCCGCACGGTCCGCCACATGGCGCCAGCCGAGCCAGCACAGCGGCGCGACCGAGGCGAGGCTGGCGAATGCGCCCAGCGCCGGGGCGCCGTGCTCCATGCCGATGAGCGGCCAGAGCAGCGCCGCCACCGCCGCGCCGAATAAGGCAATGCCGACAAGGTCATAGCCGCCATGCCCATGGGCGCGGTTGTGCGGCAGGTAGCGCAGCGCGGCGGCAATCGCCGCCATGCCCACCGGCAAGTTGATCAGGAAGACCACGCGCCAGCCGAGTCCGAACAGGTCGGCCTCGATCAGCAGGCCGCCGAGGATCGGCCCGGCGATCGCGGCGAGGCCGCCGATCACCCCGAACAGGGCGAGCTTGGACACGCGCTCCAGCGGCTCGAACAGGACCTGCAGCAGGGCCATCGACTGCGGCGCCATGATCGCCCCGGTCGCGCCCTGGAGCAGCCGCGCCGCAACCAGTTCCTCGCCGCTGCGCGCGAGGCCGCAGGCGAGCGAGGCCATGGTGAACCCCGCTACGCCCCAGCAGAACACCCGGCGATAGCCATAGGAATCGCCCAGCCGCCCGCCCGCCATCAGCAGCAGGGCGAAGCTGAGCGAATAGCCCGCGACGATCCATTGGGAATGGACTGGATCGGCCCCCACGCCGCGCTGGATCGCCGGCAGGGCGGTGTTGACGATCGTCATGTCGACGATCTCGAGCACCAGGGCGACCACCAGCACCAACAGCGCCATGGCCTTTTCCCGGGCGCTCATATTCGCAGCTTCGCGGGTCACGTCAGATCCGTTCCTCGCGCAGCATGGTCACGGCCGCGTCGCAGGCGCGGGCGGTCAGGGCCATGTAGGTGAGCGAGGGGTTCTGGCAGGCGCTCGAACTCATCTGCGCGCCGTCGGTGACGAACAGGTTGGCCGCATCGTGGGCCTGGCTCCACTTGTTGAGCACGGAGGTCGCCGGGTCATTGCCCATCCGCGCCCCGCCCATCTCGTGGATTGCCGTTCCGCCCGGGCCCGGCTGATCCGTGCCGGCAATGACCGTGCCGCCGGCGGCGGTCAGCATCTCGGTAGCATCGGCCTTGGCCTGGGCCAGCGCGGCGTGTTCTTCCTTGCCGAAGGCGAAGTCCACCTTGAGCACCGGCAGGCCATTGGCATCGGTGCGCGACCGGTCGAGCGTCAGGCGATTGGTGGGGCGCGGCAGGCAGTCGGCGAAACCGACCATGACCATCCGCCACATGCCCGGGTGCCGCAGCTTTGCCTTGTACTCAACGCCGATCCCAGGATCGCGCCGGCCCGCAGTCCAGGTCGACTGCAAGGCCCCGCCCTGGAACGAGAAGCCGCGGGTGTGGCCTGTCCCGTCCATCACGTCCATGTTGCGGTAGCGCGGGACGATCACGCCGGTCGGCCGGTTGCCGAAGCTGGTGTGCGCCTCCCAGCCCGGCATCAGCGCCAGGGCCGAAAGCGTGTTGGCATGATCCATGATGTGGGTGCCGAGCACGCCGCTGGAATTGGCGACCCCATTGGGCGAGGCCTCGCTGGCGGAATTCAGGAGGATGTGGACCGAGTTGAACGCGCCGGCATTGAGGAAAACCACCCGGCTGGTCGCGCGGCGGTGCTGCTTGGTCTTGGTCTCGATCCAGCGCACGCCGGTGATGCGACGGCCTATCGGATCGTAGTCCAGCCCTTCCACCACGGCGTCGGTGATCACGGTGAGCCGCCCGGTCTTCTGCGCCGCGGGCAGCGTGCTCGACTGGGTGGAGAAATAGGCGCCATAGGAACAGCCGCGCGCGCAGATCGAGCGGTACTGGCAGTGGGCGCGGCCTTCCCCCTCCTTGGCCTGAGTGAGGTTCGCGGTGCGTCCGATCGTCAGGCACCGCTCCGGCCACCTGGCGCGCAGGGTCTCGCGGACGTGCTGCTCCACGGCATTGAGCGCCATGGGCGGCTGGAAGCGCCCGTCGGGCAACTGCTTCAGCCCCTCGGCCTGGCCGGAAACGCCGATGAATTCCTCGACCTTGTCATACCATGGGGCGAGGTCGGCATAGCGGATCGGCCAGTCGGTGCCGTGCCCGTCACGCTTGTTGGCGCCGAAATCGTAGTCCGACCAGCGATAGGACTGCCGCCCCCAGGTCAGCGAGCGCCCGCCGAGCTGGTAGGAGCGGAACCAGGTGAAGGCGGTATCGCCTTCGGTCGTGTAGGGATTCTCGGCGTCGTTGACGAAGTGGTTCTGGGTGAACTCGGTGAAGTGCCGGTTGAGCATCTGGACCGGGTACTGCTCGCGGTAGAGCTTGGCATCGCCCAGGCCGCGGAACGGCAGCTCCCACGGCGCCTTGGTCTCGGTCTCATAGTCCTGCTGGTGCCGGATCTCGCGGCCGCGCTCGATCATCAGGACCTTGAGCCCGGCCTCGGTCAGCTCCTTGGCCGCCCAGCCGCCGGTGATCCCGGACCCCACGACGATCGCATCGAATTCCATGGTGTTGCTTCTCTCGTGATCAGCCGAAATCGACCGCGGTCCAGTCGCTGGAAAAGGCGCGGGTCTGCGGGGTGGCGGGCAGGTCGGGGTCGTAGCGGCCGGGCACCAGTTCGTAGCGCAGTTCCTGCGAGCCGCCCGCTTCGCTGGTGTAGTAGCCGGTCAGGATAAGGGTCTTGATCGTGCGCCAGGGGTGCTGGTCCTGCCCCTCGGCATAGGCCGCCGCGTCCAGCCCGCCGAGCACATCGGCCTGGCGAGCGGGAATGCCGAGGAAGTCGCCGCCGGCGCGGTGATCGAGCTCGGCTTCCAGCCAGGCGGCATGGCGCAGCGAACCGTCGCGGCGCAGGTGGCGCACCAGCCCGGGAATGGATCCGGACGAGACCGGAGCGCCGCTGCCGGAGAGGCCATGCGCGAGGGCCAGAAGGGTGAAATCGCCCGCACCGACGTCGCCGCCGCCGGGGGTATCGGTGCGCGGGATGACCAGCTGGGCAACGCGGCCCATCAGCTGGCGCTGGCGTTCGCTGGGGGCTTCGTCATCCGGCAGGTCGGTGAGGCGGACGGCCGCAACCGGGATGCCCAGCGCCAGGGCCAGCAAGGCCGCGCCGCCGAGAAAGTCCCTGCGATTCCAGCCGGGTCTCGCGGGTTCTGCCATGAGTGCTCTCCCGATTGCCGGTGGCCGCCCTGACAGCGTTCCTCCCGGGGAAAATGAGGGGCAGAGCCAGCCCGGCCCCGCCCCCCGTGCGTATCAGATCGGCGACGCCCCCGACACTTGCCGGGGGCGAAGCAAGGTCAGAAGTCCACCGAAAGACGCGCGCCATAGGTGCGCGGGGCGCTGAACTGCCAGTTGTAGATGTTGGCCACGCCGGGGACCACGGTGTTTCCGGCATAAGCCAGCGAACGGTAGTCCTCGATGTTGCGGACGAAGGCCATTACCGCGAAGTGCTTGTTCTCCGGCTTCCACTCGAGGCTGAAGTCGCTCTGGGTGTGCGCCTTCTGGTGCGAGTCATTGTAGTTGTAGAAGTCGAGGAAGTAGTCGCCCTTGTAGCGGGTATACGCCGAGGCGGTCACCGTGCCCGCCCCGCCGAGGTCGAACACGTGATCCCAACCAAGGGTCAGGAGGTAGTTCGGGGCCTGCGGCAGGCGGTTGCCCGCAAGGTTCATGGTCAGCGGGTTCGTCGGCGAATTGCCGATGTCATAGGACTGCACGCTGGCGGTGAACTGCGTGTAGGTGGCGTGCATCAGGCTGGCCGAGGCGGTGATCGTGTCGTTGTCGGTCGGCCGCAGGGTGGCCTCGAGCTCGACGCCGTAGATCTTCGCCTTGCCGGCGTTGAAGGTCTGGGCCCCGATCGCCGGGTTCAGCAGGACGTCGTTCTGCAGGTCCTTGTAGTCATAGTAGAACCCGGCCACGTTGACCGTGCTGCGGCCGAAGCCGACCTTGGCGCCGGCTTCGTAGGCCGTATTGGTTTCCGGGCGGAAGGTCGTGCCCGCGCCGTCGAAACCGCCTGCCTTGTAGCCGGACGAGACCTTGGCGTAGATCAGGGTATCGGCATTGGGCTTGTAGTTCAGCCCGCCCATCCAGGTGAAGCGGCTGCCGGAGAAGTGCAGCTTGGTCGCCGTGACGCCATAGACGCTTTCCTTGCCGGCGAGGTTGACCGGTCCGGTGTTGAACGCGCCGGTGCCGCCACTGAAGACAAAGAAGAACGGGTTGAAATTGGTGAAGACCGCGTCACGCTCGTCGTGGGTGTAGCGGCCGCCGGCAACGACGGTGAGCTTGTCGGCCACGGGAACTTCGACCTGCCCGAAGACCGACCAGCTCTTGGTGTCGGTCGGGTGGCGGAAGTAGTTCACATAGGACCCGTTGGCCCCCACGAACGGCGTATAGAGGCCGCCATTGGTGTTCTGCTTTTCACGGAAGTAGAACACGCCCGTCTGCCATTGCACGCCGGCGGTGTCGCCGTTGAGGCGCAGCTCATGGCTCTGGGTCTTCACCGAGGCGCCGAAGTTCGTGAAGACGAAGGCGGGCGAAAGCGTGTTCATCCCGGTGTTGTGGGTCGACCGGTAGCCTCCGGTGTAGGTCAGCGTAGCAGGTCCGAAGTCATAGGCGATGCGGCCTCGCACGGCGGTCGACTGCTGGCTGAGGCTGCTGACGCCGACCAGCGGCGACGGATAGGAATGGCGGTCATAGCCGGCAAGGATGTTGGTGTTGGTCGGCAGGCAGGAAATGCCGCCCGCCACCTGGCCGATCTTGGTCCAGCCATTGGCGCAGGCCGTGGTGCTGGTGCCCGGGTTGTTGGCGGCCGAGGTCAGGTCGGCCCAAGCCTGGGCGCCGGTGATGATGTCCTGCTCGACGCGCTCGACCGCGGCGTCGATGGTCAGGCCAGCCGCGGGCTTCAGGCGGATGCTGACGCGGCCGCCGCCGGTGTGGTCGGTGTCGCTGCGGTTGGACGCGCTCGGCACGTAGGCAGAAGTCGGGCTGAACGGGCGGTTCGGATGGAACGAGTAGCCGTCGTGCGACCGGAAGAAGCCGGCCACGCGGATGCCGCCGACATCGCCCAGCGGCAGGTCGACCCCGCCATCGACCAGAACGGAATTGTAGTTGCCGTAGGAAGCAGAGGCGTTGACCGCGAAGGCATTGCCCGGCTTGCGGGTGATGAAGTTCACCGCGCCGCCGGTGGAATTGCGCCCATAAAGCGTACCCTGCGGCCCGCGCAGGACCTCGACGCGGTCAAGATCGAAGATCGCGGCGTTCAGGATGGTCGGCCGGTTGATGTATTCGCCATCGATGTTGACGGCGATCGACTGGTCCTGCGCCTCGTTGTTGGTCAGCGAGCCGATGCCGCGCACGCTGACGCGGGTGTTGTTGGTGTCGTTGGTGATGTTGAGAACCGGGGCGACCTTCTGGACCGAGGTGAAATCGGTCACGCCCTTGTCGGCCAGCGCCTTGCCGGTGACGACCGAGATCGCGATCGGCACGTCCTGCACGTTCTGCGAACGGTTCTGCGCGGTGACGACGATCTCGTTGGTGTCAGCCGTCTCGGCGGCGCCCTGCGCGGCCTGGGCGAACGCGGGTGCGGCGAGCGCCATGCTGGCGGCGGTCGCGAGCAAAATTCCGGTGGTGGTACGAAGCTTCATCTCAATCCTCCCTCAAAGGGACGCGGCCATCCAACCGCGACTCCAAATTAGAACTATGGTTCTATGTACCTTACGTGCTCCAGTCAAGAACAATGATTCTAGTTCAGTTCCTTGTCATGCGGTGTGGCCGCCGAGCGTCTCGGCGAACCAGTCGGCGATGCAGTCGCGCCCGTAGGCCATGTTGTCGGCGCCTACGTGCTCGACCCCGCCCTCGCGCGCGGTGAAGATCACCTTTTCGCGGCGCGGGCTGTTGACGAGCTGGTCGTAGAGATCGTCGGCGTAGGAAACGCTGATCTGACGATCCTGCGCACCGTGGGTGACGAGGAACGGAACCCTGATCCGGTCCATGTGACCGTTGAGGTTCATCTCGGTGGAGAGGGCAAGGAACTCGTCCATGTCCTCGGCCCCGAAGGCCCACATCACGTGCGCCCAGTAATGCGGCACGGGGTTCTCGCCCTCGCGTTTCAGCCGCTTGTCCTGGACTTCGCGCCAGTTGTGGTTGGCGCCCCAGACCGCGCCGCTGGCGAAGCGCGGCTCATAGGCGACCGCGCGCGGGGCGAAGTGGCCGCCGAGCGAGATGCCGGTCATGCCGATGCGCTTGGGATCTACTTCGGGCCGGGCCTCGAGCCAGTCCACCGCCTTCGCTGCCCAGCTTTCCGAATGGGGATCGACCGGCAGGTCCTGCAGTCGCAGCGCCTCGCCGGAGCCGGGCTGGTCGACGCACAGGGTGGAAACTCCGCGTCGGGCGAGAGCCTCGGGCAGGCGCGACCAGTAGAGCAGTTCCTTGCAGCTATCGAGGCCGTTGCAATAGACTACCACCGGGTGCGGCCCTTCCCCTGCAGCGCGCGTGTAGAGCGCCGGCATGGTGCCGTTTTCCAGTGGAATTTCAACCCGTTCGCGGTTGATCTTGCCGAGCTGGGTGGAATGGTCGAAGGTCGCGCGGGCGCGGGCATAGGTGGCCGCGCGACCCGGGTGGCCATGGCCCTGCATGCGCTCGGCCGTGAACAGGTAGAGCGCGGCGCGCTCGAGCTTGTTCGAGGCGCTGAACGCCCGGCCCTTCGCGTCGTCCTCGGCGGCCAGCTCGATGAGCTTGTCGCCCATCGCCGCCCACTGCGCCATGAACTGCGGCGTGCCGGCATCGGCGCCGTTCGCCGCGGCATCGCGGATCGGCTGGCACATGTCGACGATCTCGCCGATCTGCCCACCGCTCTCCATCGCGATCGCGACGGAGAGGTTCCAGATGTAGTTCGGGAAGTACTCGAACAGGGCCATGGCTCAGGCGTCCACCGCCGTGAACAGGCCGGGATTGGGCGCCGGGTGCGGCAGGGTCTGCGGGCCGCCCACGCCGATGCCCCACTGGTCCATGACCATCGGCGCCGGAGTGTGGACCTTGTGCTGGTGGCCTTCGAAATCGACCTCCTCCAGCTCCGAGGTATACTCGGTGACGAACCCGCCGGGGGTGACGAAATAGCTGAAGGTGTTGTTCCCCGCGGTGTGGCGGCCCGGACCCCAGCCGATTTCCACGCCCTTCTGCTTCAGGCGATGGATGCCGCGCATCATGTCGTCGACCGAGAGCATGTCGTAGGCGACGTGGTTGAGGCACGGCGGTCCGGGGAGGATGGCGATGCGGTGGTGCGCGGAATTGCAGCGCAGGAAGCACATGAAATCGCCGAGCCAGTCCGAAACCTTGAAGCCGAGCACGTCGGTGAAGAATTTCACCAGCGCGTGGTGGTCGGGCGAATGCAGCACGATATGGCTGATCTTGAGCGGCACGCCGTCCCAGCGCGCAAGGTCGCGCTTCGAACCGCGGGCGACATCGGCGGAAATCTCCAGCTGCATGCCGTCGGGGGAGAAGAAGCGGAAGCCATAGCCGCCGCCGGGCGTGGTCAGCTCGCGCGGCTCGTGGACAATGCGGGCGCCGGCCGCCTTCACCTGCTCGCACAGGCCATCGACATCGGCGCGGCTGTCGGCGGCGAGCGCAATCACGTCGATGCGGTTCTCGTCGGCCTGGCGCAGGCGCACGACATGGTGCTCGTCATGGCCGGGGGCCTTGAACCAGGCCATGCCGTCGTCGCTGGCGACCGGTTCGAGGCCGAAGACCTCGCCGTAGTAGCGGCGCTCGGCCTCGAGATCGGTGACACCGTAGCCGACATAGCGGATTTCAGTAACGCGGCTCATGGGGTATTTCCTTTGAAAATCAGATAGGCTTGGCGACGACGGCGAACATGTCGGCGGTCGCCTTGTGGTTATCGACCGGCGGGGCGAGGCCGAGCTGGCCCTTGCAGATCGCGAGGCTGGAATTGACGATGTAGGCGCAGCGCTCGAACCGGCGCTCGCGGTAGGCGAGGAGCGCGGCCTCGACGCTGGCGGCCCGGTCGAGCTCCTCGGCGAGGACGATCGCATCCTCCACCGCCATGCCCGCGCCCTGGCCGAGATGCGGCGTGGTTGCGTGGACCGCATCGCCGAGCAGGCCGACCCGGCCCTTGCTCCAAGGCCCCGTCACCAACATCCCTTCGAGCGGGCGGTAGACGACCTCGGCATCGTCGACGATCTGCTCGCCCAGCGCGCGGATCGCGGGCGAGCAGTTCGCCAGCTTGCCGCGCATGGCGGCGGCGAGGCCGTCGGTGGGGTAGCGCGGATTGCCGGGCTCGGGCGTGGTCACGAACATGTACATGACCGTCTCACTCATCGGCACGAGGCCGACGCCGGTGGGGCCATTGTAGACCTGCAGCGCGTCCATGCCCGCCGGGCGCGGCAGGTTGTAGCGCCAGACGGCTTGGCCGGTGAACTCCGGCTTCTCCGCATCCGGCAGGATCATCCCGCGGATCTGGCTGTAGACGCCGTCGGCGCCGATCACGAGATCGTAAACGCCCGAGTTCCCATCGGAGAAAGTTACTGCGACCCTGTGGCCGTCGTCTTCCAGCGTGGCGACGGTCACTCCCAAATGCAGCTCTGCGCCAAGCGCCTGGGCCTGGTCACCCAGCACCTTCTGCAAGGCGCGCCGGCCGATGCCGACATTCGCCGGCTTGCCTTCCACCAGCCGCGGCGTGGGGACGCGGGCCACCTTGGTTCCGTCCGGGGCGAAGATTTCCACCGCGTCGAAGCCGCAGGCCGCGTCGAGGAAAGTGTCCAGCACGCCGAGCTGGTCCATCGCACGGACCACGTTGGCCTGCTGGATGATGCCGACGCCATAGACCGACCATTCCGGATCGCGCTCCACCAGCGTCACCCGGTGGCCCTTGCGGCACAGCGCGATCGCTGCCGAAAGGCCGCCAATTCCGGCGCCAACCACAAGCACTTCGCAACTCTGCATGAACGCCCTCGTCTCGCCCGTCGGGCGGCAAACCTCTCTTCGAACCCGTGATCGGTTCTGTCGGGGCGAGAGATAGGGCGGGGCTTGAAATAATCCGAATTGTTTGTTTTGATCAAAATCCATCAATCGGACAAATGCATAATGCGCTTCAAGGGCCTTGATCTCAATCTCCTCGTCGCGCTCGACGCCCTGCTCGAGGAGGCCAGCGTCAGCCGCGCGGCCAAGCGGCTGCACCTCAGCCAGCCCGCGGCCAGTGCCGCCCTGCGACGGCTACGGGACTGGTTCGACGATCCCCTGCTCGTCGCCGAAGGCAAGCGCCTGATGCCCACGCCCTATGCCATGCGGCTCAAACCCCAGCTGGCCGACTTGCTGGCCGGGATCGACGCCTTCGCGAGCCTGCCGGCGCAGTTCGACCCTGCCACGGTGCACCGCCGGTTCCGCATGGCGATGTCCGATTTTCTGACGAGCGTGGTGCTCGGGCCGCTGTCGGCAGCGATCGCATCGACCGCGCCAGGCATCGAACTCGAAATCCTCCAGCCAGACGACAATTCCGCCGACATGCTCGACCGCGGCGAGATCGACCTGCTCGTGGTTCCGCAGGAATTCGTCACTCCGAAGAACCCTTCTCGCCTGCTGTTCGAGGAGCAGCACGTGATCGCCGGATGGACCGGCAATGCGGCCATGCATGAGCCGATGACCCTGGCCGCCTTCACCGCCTCCGGCCATGTCTCCGTCCGCCTGGGCCAGATGCGGCTGACCTTTGCCGAAGCGCAATTGCGGGCGCTCGGCATCGTCCGGCGCGAGGAAGTGATCGTGCCCTCCTTCGCCATGGTGCCCGACCTGCTCGTCGGCACGCACCGCCTGGCCATTGTCCATGAGCGACTCGCCCGGCTCGCCGCGCAGCGCACCCCGATTGCCCTCGCTCCGTTGCCATTCCCGTTCCAGCCGATGCGCGAGATGGTCCAGTACCACCGGGCGCGGGCCGACGATGCCGGCCTCATCTGGCTGCTCGGCCAGATCGATGCGGTGATCCGCGACAGTGCCAACGCGGCTTGACGGGAGACCGGATCAATGCGAATATAAGTTCTAATAAAGTAGCGGCGCCACGCCGCCAGGCAAACGGGCCTGTCCGGACTCACCGGGCAAAGCCGCCGGTGGCCGCCGATTGGGAGATCGACGTGCTGCCTGAAATGCCCAAGCTTGCCCCCTATTCGCTTTCTGCCTGCATCGAATGGCAGTTCCCCGAGGCCGGACCGCTGGAAGATCGGGTGCGCGCCGCCAATGCCGCCGGCCTGAGCGCGGCCGAATTCCACCTCTGGCGCGACAAGGATCTTGGCGCGATCGCAGCGGCGCTGGACGAGACCGGAATGGTCCTGACCGGCGTCTGCGTCGATCCGCGCCGCTCGATCGTCGATCCGGCGGAGCGGGCCGAAATGGTTGCGGCCGTGGCCGAGACGATCGAGGCCACCGCCCCGCTCGGCAAGCCACCGCTGATCGTCGCCTCGGGCTTCCGGGTCGAGGGCCTCTCCGAGGAAGAGCACTTCGCCAATGCCGTCGCCGCGCTGAAGGAGGCCGCCGCCAAGGCCGAGGAGGCCGGCGTCATGCTCCTGCTCGAGCCGCTCAACACCCAGCTGTTCGCGGCCATGTACCTCGTCAGCACCAAGCTCGGGCTGGACCTCGTCGAGGCGGTCGGAAGCCCCAACCTGCGCCTGCTCTACGACGTCTGGCACAGCGCGGTGATGGGCGAGGACATGGCCGAGGTTCTCGCCGGGCGCGCGCACCACGTCGCCCACGTCCAGTATGCCGATATGCCCGACCGCAAGGAACCGGGCACCGGCACGCTCGACTGGGCCCAGGTCACCGGCACGCTGAAAGACCTCGGCTACGAGGGCGCGATCGGCCTCGAATGCTTCCCCAGCCTGCCGGCGGAAGAATCGCTCAAGCTGGCCCGCGACACGCTCGGGCTCTGAACAAGATCCGCTGCAATCCGGGAGAGGGAATGTGGCTCAAGTAAACAAACTGACCATTGCCGAGCGCCTCAGCTACGGCATGGGCGACATGGGCACCAGCCTCGCCTACAACATGGCGAGCGGGTTCCTGCTGTTCTACTACACCAATGTCGTCCACCTGCCCGCCGCGGCGATCGGCACGGTCTTCCTCATCGCCCGCCTGCTCGACGCGGTGATCGACGTGCTGGTCGGCATCGCGGTCGACAAGACCCGCAGCCGCTGGGGGCGCACGCGCGGCTATTTCCTGTTCACCGCCGTGCCCTATGCGCTGGTCACCGTAGCGCTGTTCCGCGTGCCGGCGTGGAACGAGGGGGCGCAGCTCGCCTATGCCTTCGTCACCTTCAAGGCGCTGGGCATCCTGATGTCGCTTCAGTCGATCCCCTATACCGCGCTGATGCCGATGATGACGCTCGACACCAGGGAGCGGCTGCGGCTTTCGGGCATGCGCTCGGTCGGGACCTCGATTTCGGTGGTGCTCGGCACGGCGGCGGTCCTGCCGCTGGTCGGCCTGTTCGGCGGGACGGACCAGCAGCGCGGGTTCCAGTCGGTCGCCATGCTGTTCGCCGCGATCGGCTTCGTCTGCACCGTCGCGCTCTACCGCTTCTGCCGCGAACGGCATGAGGACGGCTCCTCGCCCCATTTCGCGATCCTCCCCGCCGTGCGCGAGATGCTGCACAACCGCGCCTGGCTGGTCGTCTTCGCCTCCTGCCTGCTCTACTTCGTCCGCTTCGGCCTGATGATGAGCGCGACCGCCTATTTCGCGATCGAGGTGCTGAAGAAGCCGTGGATGATCTCGATCATGCTCCCGGCGGTTTCGGGCATGCTGCTGCTCTCCTCCTTCGTCGCCCCGCCGATCCTGGCGCGGACCGGGATCCGCAAGGGCAGCGCCTTCGTTCTCGCGCTGGCGGCGGCGATCTTCGCCGTGCTCCCGCTGGCCGAGCGCAGCGTTCCGGCCTTCCTCACGCTCTACATCGCCGCCTGCCTTGCCACCTCGATCACCATCACCGCCGCCTTCGCGATGATCGCCGAGACGGTGGACTACCATGAGTGGAAGTTCGGCTGCCGGCGCGAAGGCCTGCTCTCGGCCGGGATCAGCCTCTCGACCAAGGTTGGGATGGCGATCGGCACGGCGGGCTTTGCCTTCATGCTCGGCGCGGTGGGCTATGCCCCGGAAGCCGTGACCGACGTGGCGCGCGAGGCGATCCGCTGGACCTACTATGGCAGCGCGGTCGTCCTCCTCGCCGCCCAGACGGTGGTCGTCCTGCTCTGGCCGATGGACGGCCTCCACGACACCATCCGCAACGACATCGCCGCCCGCGCCCTCGCCCCGGCGGAATAAGGGAGATCAAGATGAAGAAGTCCCTCGCCGCCCTGCTCGCGGCCTCTGTCGCCGTGCCCGCCGCCGCCCAGGTGATCGTGACGATCGACTATCGTCCGCCCGAGACGGTCCAGCGCGTCGCCATCCCGGTGAACCCCAAGGAAGATCGCCTCAAGGTCCTGATCATCTCCGGCCGCAACTCCTACGAGCATGACTGGACCGGCGTCGACAACGCCCTGCGCACCCTGATGCAGGACAGCAAGCGGTTCGACGTGCGGGTGACCGAGGACTTCGACCAGGGCACGCTCGACATGCTCAAGCAGTACGACGTGGTCCTGCTCAACTACTCCAGCCGCTGGAACTATGCCGATCCCCAGCAGCACCTGTGGTCGGACGGGGCGTTCAAGGCGCTCTACCAATACGTGCGCGAAGGCGGCGGGCTGGTCGCCTACCACTCTTCGTTCACCTGGGGCCGCGACATCCCCGAATACAAGCGCCTGATCGGCGCGGTGATGGAGCCCGGCTCAAGCCGCCGCGCCCCTCCGGGCGCCTCCCCGGTCCACATCGTCGATCGCGCGCACCCGATCACGCAAGGGATGCGCGAGTTCGTTTGGACCTACAACGACGACATGTACACCAACATGGCCTTCGATCCCGAAGCGAAGGTCCACGTCCTCGCCACGGCCCACGACAGCTCCGCCGCCTACGACCCGCGCCTCACCGGACCGAAGTACCCGGTGGCGGCCTATACGCCCGAGAAGCTCAAGGCGATGAAGGGCATGGACGCCGACCACCCACAGGTCTGGACCGCCGACTACGGCAAGGGCCGCGTCTTCTCGATCACCATCGGCCATGACGAGGTCTCGCTCCACTTCCAGCCGCTGCAGACGCTGATCCTGCGCGGCACGGAATGGGCGGCGACCGGCAAGGTCACCCTGCCGGTGCTGGAAGAAGCCAAGGACTATCCGACGAAGTAAGGTGGATCGAGCCGGCGGGGATATTGCCCCTTCCCCGCCGGCCGCCCCCGTTAATCCAGCCCCATGTTGCTCCCGGGGCTCAATACTCGAAGGTTTCGCTGAAGGTCCGATAGGGCTCCGGCGGCCGCGCCTCGAGCCGCTGCGGCGTGTCGGTCCGGTAGGTGTTCGACAGGACCTTCGCCGGTCCGTCGACCTTGGGCATGAACACCGGTTTGCCGTCCTCGCCGATGTACATCAGGTCGACGTTGAAGGCGTCGTCCTGCGCCGCCGCGGCGAAGGGGATCCAGCCCATGCCATAGGGCGCCCGGGCAATCTCGAAGCAGTGGAAGTGCCAGATCTTCCACGTCCCGTCCTGCTTGATGAAGTCGACCCCGTACTTGAGATAAACGTTGTGCATCCAGACCTTCTTGCCTTGGATCATCTCCTTCTCGAACATCCACGCGGGCATGTTCTTCGCGTTTTCCGGCGAGACGAGACCGGATTCGAGCCCGTTGACGATCCACAGGCCCTTGGCGGTCTGCCCGTCACCGGCAACCTCGATCACCGGGGTGGTGACGTAGTGGAACAGGAGCTTCCCCGCGGGGTTCGGGCGGCCCTGGTGGTAGGACACGATCTTGTCCCAGTCGGTGTAGACCCCGAGGTTGCTGTATTGTGAGCGCACCCCCGGGGTGCCCTTGCTGGCCCACAGCGGGATGATGTCCGTGTCGCGGAAGGCGTTGTGGAGGTACATGTAGCGGGAGAACAGGTTGGCCACGTCGGCCCGGTCCTTCCCGGCCTGGACCTCGTGGCGCAGCATGTCGACCTCGCCGCGCAGCTGCGCCACGTCGGCCGCATCGCCCGGAGCGGCAAGCGACGGCATCGCCGTTGCCAGAGCCAGTGCGGCAGCCCCGAACCTCATGATCTTCGCTGTTCTCGTATTCATGGGCATTCTCCCTTCAGAATTGGTGCCGGGCCGGCGCCAGCCAGGCGACGAGCGCGAGCAAGGCGATCAGCACCGCGTTCTGCGGCAGGGCGGCGGTCTCGCCATGGCGGGCATGGACCGCGGCCGCCGCGATCTGGTTGACGATCAGGATCAGCGCGGAGGCGCGCGCGAGGCGACCAAGCCGCGGCCATTGGCCGGCGACCAGCGCCAGCGCACAGGCCATTTCGCTCCAGCCGACCAGCCGCCCCGCCCAGACCGGCAGGAACAGGGTCCAGGCGTGAAAGCGAGCCAGGTCGGCGACCGGCGCAAAGGCCTTGTGCCAGCCGACGAAGGCGAAGAACGCGCCAAGCGGAAGGCCCGCCACCACGACCACAAGCCTCCGCCAGAGCGGAATGCGGCCCGTAGCCGTTTGGATGGTTGCCTGCATCTATCCCCTGCCCAGCGGCCGTTTTCATAAGTAGTATCCTGATTCTAAATTGCGTCAACCTGCGTTTTCACGGCTTGACGCGGCGAGCGAATTATACGAATATATATTCTAAATAGGGGGCGTACCCCGAGGGGACGCAGCGGTGCACGCCGCGGCCAAAACCCGCCCTAACGAACGCCATGGGAGACGATCCATGACCAGCCTGATCAAACGGGGCGTCAGCCTCTATTCCTTCCAGAACGAGACCTTCCAGGGGAAGATGACCCTGGAGGACTGCATCCGCACCAGCGCCGAGCTCGGCGCCAAGGGCATCGAGGTCATCGGCGAGCAGACCTTCTGGGGCTGGCCCGAATACGGCGTCGCCGATGCCGATGTCGACAACTGGCATCGCCTGATCGCCAAGTACGACTGCGTCCCCGTCAGCCACGACTTCATGCTCGACTACAAGCGCTACAAGGGCCGCCCGATGCCCTTCGACGAGCAGGTCGCCAGCGTGAAGAAGGACGTCGATTTCGGCGCCCGCCTCGGCATGAAGTACATCCGCGCGCTCGTCTCGATCGCCCCGGAAGTGCTGGTCGCCGCGGCGCCCTATGCCGAGGAGAAGGGCATCAAGATCCTCATCGAGGTTCACGCCCCCCTGCACTTCGACCATCCGTGGATCATCCGCCACGCCGAAGCCTTCGAGAAGTCGGGCTCCGACGCGCTCGGCTTCCTGCCCGACATGGGCATGTTCGTCTTCGCCTTCCCGCCGGTGTGGACGGAGAAGTTCCTGCGCCTCGGCGTGCCGAAGAACATCGCCGACTATATCGTGAAGGCCTATGAGGACCGCGTCCTGTCGGAATACGTGATCCTCGACGTGCAGCAGATGGGCGGCACGGGCCCGGCCATCGCCATGGCCGAAACCCTGCGCCACAATGCCGCCTTCGAGCCCAAGCGCATGCTCGACTACATGCCGCGGATCCACAACATCCACGGCAAGTTCTACCAGATGAACGAGGACTACGTGGAGCCCTCGATCCCCTACGACCAGATCGTCAAGGTGCTCCAGCAGGGCGGCTATCAGGGCTACATCTGCTCGGAATACGAAGGCAATCGCTGGATCGAGGACGCGGAAGAGCCGGATTCGGTCGAACAGGTCCGCCGCCAGCAGGTCATGCTCGCCCGCCTGCTCGGCGAGAGCGAAGACCCGACCATCAAGACCTCGCCCACTGCCTCGGCCATGGCCGAAGCCGCCGAATAAGGAGACCCCTGCCATGATGGACAACAAGATGATCGTCGAGCGCAGCCTCCAGTCGGTTGACGGTGGCTTTTCCTTCCTCGGGCGCCTGCCCTACTATCGCGGCCTCGGCCTCTCCATGATCGAGGACATCCAGGTCACGGTCGACGGCGAGGTTCAGCCGCGCGAATCCGTGCGCTTCTCGGTGCGCGGCAAGACCTACACCCTCGACGAGATGGAAACGGTCTATGACGACCGCTGGAACTTCGGCGAGAAGGCCACGATCATCGTGCTGAACGGCGGCCTCTCCGCCGGCACGCACACGATCACCTTCGCCGTGCGCAACCGCGTCTCCTACCTGCCCTTCGTGCCGACCACGAAGGACACCAAGGAACTGGCGCTGGCTGCGTGATCGCCGTGGTCCGCCGCAAGGCCATAGTTGCCGCTCTGGCAGCCCTTGGGCTGGCGGCGCCGGGCGCAGGGCTGGCCCAGATGCCAGCCCCGCCCGGACCACGATCGCCCCCCAGGTCCCGCCGGGCACAGTCAAGCTCGACTGCGACTGCCGGCCGGGCTTGGACGAGGCGTGGTTCATCGACAACGGCGTGGTCAACGTCCGCAACGTGACGAGCCCCACCCTCACCCCCTTCCTCCCCAAGCCCGGCACCGCCACCGGAGCCGCGATGATCGTGGCGCCGGGCGGCGGCTTCCTTGGCCTGTCGATCGAGAAGGAAGGCTGGCGGATCGCGCAGTGGCTCGCCGATCGCGGCATCGCCGCCTTCGTCCTCAAGTATCGCGTCCTCCCCACCCCTGCCTCGCAGGCCGAGTTTGCCGACAAGATGGCGGTGGTGCTGAAGGGCGGGAATCCCGGCTTCGCCCCGCCCGAGGACACGCCGGCCGCCGCCTATGCCGATGGCATCGCCGCCCTGCGCTACGTGCGCGGCCACGCCGCCGCTCTCGGCGTAGATCCCCGGCGCGTGGGCTTCATGGGATTTTCCGCCGGCGGGTTCCTGACCCGCAGCCTGGTCGAGCGCGCCGGCGCGGACCGTCCCGACTTTGCCGCACCGATCTATCCCAACATGGCGGCCATCGCCGTCCCAGCCGATGCCCCACCGCTGTTCGTGCTCATTGGCGACCAGGATTTCCTGCTCGCCCGCGTGAAGGGCTTCCCCCTGGTCGACGCCTATCGTGCAGCCGGTCGCCCGGTCGAATTCCATCTCCTCGCCGGGGTCGGCCACGGCTTCGGCCCGGGTGACAAGGGGACCGCCAGCGAGGACTGGCTGGTGCTGCTTCGCCGCTGGCTGGCGGCCGGAGGCTGGCTCAGCCCAAAAAGCCCCCGCCAGCCCTGACGCTAATCCCGCGGCAACGGAGCCCTCACCCGGCCTCCGCCCGCCGCAGCTGCATCAACCGCCTCCGCACCATGACCGCGGCCTTGTCGGTCGGCAGGATCAGCGGGCGCGCATCCCAGAAGTCCTCGCCGCCGAGCCGTTCGTG
>Ga0207667_10002684_pt1 | contig 22008 bp, 21 predicted proteins | sample KBSCornC52_FD_184301 | JGI IMG/M metagenome (GOLD analysis project Ga0207667, IMG submission 184301) | Corn rhizosphere microbial communities from Kellogg Biological Station, Michigan, USA - KBS Corn C5-2 (SPAdes) (version 2) | ecosystem: Host-associated > Plants > Roots > Rhizosphere > Soil ...
GGAGCCGGAACCGGCTTCGCAAGAAATCCGCCACGCAGATTGGTTTCAGCCTGCATGAAATGGTGCCGGAAGAGGGAATCGAACCCCCGACCCACGCATTACGAATGCCAAATACATGTGCCTCTGTAACTAGACGCAGTGCGTGTTTCCGTAGAAAATGGACAGCACGTGACCACGGCGTGACCACAAGCGCATGAAACGAAATACGAGCCATCCTGGTATCGATCAACTGCCATCCGGACGGTGGCGTGCCCGCGTGCGGCGCAAAAACCACTCCGCCGTGACCGAAACCTTCGCACGGCTTTCCGATGCCGAGGCGTGGAAACGCAGGGTTGAATCGGAACAGGAACGGGGCATCTGGAACGACAATCTGATTGCTGACGGCACGAGCCTCGCTGCCGCACTCGACGACTACGAGAAAAAGATTACCCCGGGCAAGAAGTCCGCCGACCGCGAAGCGTCGCTTTTGAACATCATTCGCGCCGACGCCAAGCCGCTGGCCCTGCTTGCGAAGCCGTTGTCGCGGATCGATGGCAGCGACTTGGCCGTCCTCCGCGACAGGTGGAAGGCGGACGGCGTGACCGCGGCTACCATTCATCGCCGGATGGCAGTGATCTCCCATCTCTACACAGTGGCGCGCGAAGAGTGGAAGATGAAAGGGCTACAGAACCCGGCCCGCGACGTCAAGCTCCCCACGGTTCGGAACAGGCGCAAGCGGCGGGTCAGCCAAGAAGAGCTGGCCGCGATCATGGCGGCTTCGGAATCGATGGAATTTCCTGACTTCGCACGGTTGCTTTGTGAAACAGCAATGCGCCGCGGCGAACTGCAAGGCCTGCTTTGGGAAAATGTGAACCTTAAGACGCGGGTCGCGTATCTGCCCGACACCAAAAACGGCGAGGATCGGGAAGTGCCGCTGTCGACCGCAGCCATCGATGTGCTGCGCGGACGGCCGAAGCCGCACCACGGTCCGGTGTTCACCATCACCGCTGACGCCTTTTCTAAGGCGTTCCGACGTTCACGCGCACGCGCGCGCAAACGCTACGTGGAACAATGCGAAGCCAGCAAGGAGCGTCCGAGCGCCAAGTTTCTCGTCGACGTAAGAATGCATGACGAGCGCCACGAAGCGACTTCGCGCTTGGCCGACAAGCTTCACATCCTCGACCTTTCGGCCGTGACCGGCCACAAGGATCTGCGAACGCTGCAGCGGTACTACCACGCGGACGCCAAGGCCCTCGCCAAGAAGATCGCGTAAGGCGGCACGTTGGCAGCGTCTCAGGGCGTGGGACTGCCATGGAAGACAATGGTGTTGCGCTATGCACGTCTGTAGGACAGAATGTCCGCAGAAGTTCCCAGCGGACGACCTGCCATGGATACCGAAAATCCGCTTCCGCTGCTGTTACAGCTCCGGGAACGAATGAGCCAACGCGAAATTGGTGAACGGCTCAACAAGTCGGCGAAGACCATCGCACGCTGGGAATCGGGCGCCACAGAGTGCCCGACCATGGTGGCGCCCGCCTTGCGTGAAATGCTGCGCGAGGGGCGGCACGCACCCCCGGAAGCACCGGCATTTACCTTCGTGGATCTTTTCGCCGGGATTGGCGGAACAAGGCTGGGTTTCGAACATGTCGGCGGGAAGTGCGTGTTCACCAGCGAATGGAATGAGTGGGCACGGCAGTCCTACATCAGCTATTTCGGTGAGGATCATCCTATTGCCGGCGATATCACCAAGATCGAAGCCGATGAAATTCCCGATCACGACGTGATGGTCGCGGGCTTCCCCTGCCAACCTTTCAGCATTGCCGGCGTGAGCAAGAACAATGCCCTCGGCCGCGCGCATGGGTTCGAGCACGCCACTCAAGGCACCCTGTTCTTCGACATCGAGCGGATTCTCGCAGAGAAGATGCCCAAGGCGTTCCTGTTCGAGAACGTGAAGAACCTCGTCAGCCACGACAAAGGCAACACCTTTCGCGTGATCCGGCATGTCCTTGAAGACAAATTGGGGTATCACATTTATCCGTGCGTCGTTGACGGGCGGCGTTTTGTACCGCAGCATCGCGAACGGATCCTGATTGCCGGATTCCGCGAGCCGGTCGATTTCGCCTGGGACGAATTGCGGTTCCCGGAAAAACCCATTGACCTCACGGAAGTCCTGCATCCGGAAAACGGCACGGAACAGCCGGAATCGCACTTCACTGCTGGGCCGGAAGCGGCCGTCGATTCCCGATACGTACTGACGAAACGACTATGGGAGTACCTGCAGGATTACGCAGCCAAGCACAAGGCGGCCGGCAATGGCTTCGGATTCGGCTTGGTGAAACCCGGTGTCGACCACTACACGCGCACGCTATCGGCACGCTATTACAAGGACGGCAGTGAAATCTTAGTGTGGCGTGGCGCCCGGAAGCGCCCGCGTCGGCTCACTCCACGCGAGTGCGCTCGCCTGATGGGCTTCCCGGAGGATTTCAAGATCGTGGTCAGTGACACCCAAGCGTACAAGCAATTCGGCAACAGCGTCGTGGTGCCCGTGATCGAGGCCGCTGCCCGCATCATCAAGCCACGCGTTCTCGAAATGAAGGAAGCCGAAAGCGGCGGCGTCGTGCAGCAGCGCCTGCCAATGGTTGCTTGACTCCGATGGCGGACACTGTATCCCCGGCCGTACGCAGCCGGATGATGGCGGGGATCAGGGCCAAGAACACCAAGCCGGAAATCATCGTGCGGCGCGGCCTGCACGCTGCGGGCTTCCGGTTCGTGCTGCATGACCGGCGGCTCCCGGGTCGTCCCGATGTTGTGTTGCCGCGCTGGCGCGCGGCCGTTTTTGTGAATGGATGTTTTTGGCACGCTCATGCGTGCAGGTACTTCCGTTTGCCGGCATCACACCCGGAGTTCTGGTCCGCGAAAATCGAGGCCAATCGAAGCCGCGATGCGGCAGCGCTCGCCGCGCTTGCTGCCTCTGGCTGGCGGACGGCAACGGTGTGGGAATGTGCGCTTCGGGGAAGCGAGGCCGCACGTATCGCGACCATGCGGCACCTCGTAAAGTGGCTCCGCTCCCGTCAGACGCACTTGGAGATCCCTGCGTGAAGAAGGGCTATCTTTCGGAATACTTCGATGGCGTGGCAATCAAACGGCTGGCGGCAGTCGAGGTGGACACGACGCGCTCAAACCAGCACGAATTCAACGCGACGCGCGAAATGCTCGACTTCATGGGGCGCCCTTCCGGCCGCGAACGCCTGCCGACGAAATTCATTTACCTGTGCGATGAGGACGGCGATCCGCTTGTTGATGATGCCTCACTCACGCTCTACGACAGCCGCGAGAACCAGCCGCACCGGCACCCGGAGTACCGGTTCTATTTCACGGACAATGAAGTCGTGAAACGCGCAAGCGAGGGAGACCTTCTGGTCATCGCCAAGCGCCGGGATGCGGGCATGCTGGTCGTCGTCGCCGAAAACGGATCAAGCGCCGCCAGCCAGATGGAATGGCTGTTTGGATTCTCGCAAGACACATACCCGCGGTTCTCGGTTCGGGCGGAACTCGAAAACGATCAGGACCGCGTCGGCTTCGCCGCCACCTTCATCCTCGAAAGCATTGGTGTAGTCGTCGAGAAGACACAGGACAGTTTTCTCGACACGATGCTTTCGAAGTTCGGCGGGACGTTTCCTTCCACCAGGGAATTTTCTGCGTTTGCCCGGTCCACGCTACAAGACGTGTCCGCGGAGGACGATGTCGACGCCGCCGTCATGGCCTGGATGGAGCGCGAGGAAATACTGTTCCGGACCCTTGAGCGCCATCAGCTCGGCGATCGCCTTCGCGGTGGCTTCGACAGCGAGGACGTGGACGGCTTCCTCAGCTACGCACTCTCGGTGCTCAACCGCCGCAAGAGCCGCGTCGGATTGGCCTTGGAAAACCACATCGAGCATGCACTGGTGGCCCTTGGCATCAGGTTCGAGCGGACGCCTGTGACGGAGAACAGCTCGAAACCAGACTTCCTGTTTCCCGGCGCGGTCGAGTACCACACAACCGCGTTTCCTGACGCATACCTCACGATGTTGGGGGTCAAGAGCACCTGCAAAGATCGCTGGCGGCAAGTGCTAGCCGAAGCCGACCGGATTGATGGAAAGCATCTGCTCACCCTTGAAGCATCGATCAGCACGTCGCAGACCGATGAGATGCAAGCGAAGTCGCTGCAGCTCGTGGTGCCGCACGCGATCCACGCGAGCTATAAGCCGGCGCAGCGAAGGTGGCTGTTTGATGTCCGTGACTTCATCGAGCTGGTGCGGTCAAGACAGGCCAGTGCTCCGGCGACAACGCTGGTTTAGTGATGGCGTAGGCAAATGCCTACACGAAATCGCGGCCGCCGCCGGCAGCCGCCGCGCGTGCGAGAAGCCAATATGTGCAGGCCGGTTGTCTGGCGATCGTCAGGGGCGCGATGCGGCCGACTGCCCCGGCCGGCGCCGCCCGTTAACGGGCGGCGCTTCCTTTGCAGCATTCGCACGCCACATGTCCAGCAAGGCGGAATGCCTCAGCAGGATTGCACCTGTCAAAAGTCCTGCGGAAGTCCGATAGTGATGACGGGTTCGCCCGCATCGCCCGGACCGACATGTGCAATCAGAGTGACCGGCCGCGCCTTGATGCCGCGGCCGTCGCGGGGTACGCGGTATATCTGGAACTGCGCACGATCGCAGCTGCCTTGGGCGGCTCGCTTGCACGCGAAGCGGGCCAGATACACAACATCCCACAAGCGTCCTGCTTCATCCTGCGCCCAATGCTTACGACTCGTGTCGTCGTCGCTCCACGTGACGCAGTCGTCCCAGGCCGCACGCGTAAGAGCGACTGGAAACCGGAAACCCGCTTCGCGCCCCGTTTCGGTCACGTCCACCAAATAGCCATCGGCAATGGCCTGCGCGCGGGTATATGTATGAATGGGTTCACCGAAAAGGCCGGTGACGCTCTCGCATTTTGTGTTCATGGTGCTTGGTCCTTTGCGGATGTGGTTAGATGAGGCCGCGGGCGGCCATCGAAGTCGGTTCGCCTTCGCCGATCACAAGGTGGTCGAGCACACGTACCCCAACGAGCTGCAGCGCGTCCCGCAGTTGGTGGGTGATATTCCGATCGGCGGCGGAAGGTTCGGCCACGCCGCTGGGATGGTTATGCGAAAGGATGACGGCCGCCGCGTTGTGACCTAGTGCTGCCCGCACGACCTCGCGCGGATGGACGCTCGCGCCATCAAGCGTGCCGCGGAACATTTCCTCGAACGCAATCACCCGGTGACGGTTGTCAAGGAAGAGGACTCCGAAGACCTCAAATGCCTGACCGGCGAGCTTGAGTTTCAGGAACGCCGCGCTGTCACGGGGGCTTAGCAAGGCTGCGCCACGAGAGAACATGCGACGTTCAACGATCGCGATTGCCTGCGCAATGATCGCGTCGTCGTCAGCCTTCCTTGCTGCGGCTTGGGTTCTGTACGCTGTCAGTTCCTCGCTCCGCACACCTGCTTGGGAGGGAGCCTGCTGTTGCTGTTGCTTCGGCGTCCGCATGGGCGGGCGGCTTGGCTGGTTGCGCTTGTTCAGTGCCATTGCTGTTCTCCTTTCGCATTTGGTCTGCTCGGTCGGTTGCCTTGCGCGAAAAGAGCCCGCCGCACCTCGTACGACGGGTAGCAAATGTGCGGCGCGTGCCGCCGCGACGGCGCGTCAGGAGCGCGCAGCGGCCGGGAGGGATAAATGGAAGGGACCCGCGCCAAGGTTCTGCTGGCGTGGGGAGTAGACCGTTTATGCTCACGGCGAACTCTTGGCGTGCCGGAGCAAGGCCAAGGCTTTCGCGCTGGGCAACCGTCCGAGCAGACCGGAAAGGAGCAATGGAACTGCCGCACCCGGCCCGGCCGGCCATGCGGAGATCAGGAAGTGCTATTGAAGCTTGGCTGGTTCTCCACCGGGACCGTCAGCCAATGCAGCACCGGCGCGATATCGCTTGGCGATCCCAGCCAGTACCTCATGCCCGTCCCGTCACGGATGTAGACGAGGATGCCGCCGAGCAATGGGTCGAGCCGCAGGCCCGTCGATTGGCCATTGCCAGCGACAATCGCGCCGTCATCGGCAAGGCTGAGGTGAGACGTCGCAAGCGCGTCGCGAGCTTCCATCTTCCAGTCGTATGTTGGGGTGCTCACATTCGGCTTCCCCAAGAAGCCGGATAGCACCGGTGGCGCGCAGGAAAATGGATACACGCACCGACAGACGCGATGGCGGCTAGCCCGAACGAATCAAAGGTGGCAGGCATGGGCAACTTCCGAATGAGTTGCCTTTAGCTGCAGCGCGCGGCCAAAGAGCGCCGGTCGGCACCCCTCTTGAAAGAGCCTGCCTACAGTGCGTGAGGAATTGCGGAGATTCGCCCGATGTCGCCGCGTGCGAGCATCCGCGGCACAGCGCGAGCACCCAAGGAGGTCAGGCAAGCCAAGGAGGGACGATCGGTCGCAATCCCACCTGACCCTTGAGCACGCGCCCTTGCAAAATCCACGACTGCCGGCCCTTCATCCGCTCACGTAACTCACACCATTCCTCTTCAAGCAATATGCATAAATCTCAGGCTGATCAAGACCCTTCATTGCCACGCCCATAGAATAATCCGGATGATATATCTTGGGTTGTGAGTACATAACCTGCGACCCCTCGCCCAAGGTCAACGATGCCAACCCCATTGCAAGCGAATGAGGTTTTGGTCCCAAGGCAACCATACCAATCTGCCCATCAGAGTCGGCGCCAACTCGCTTAAGCCAGTCCAGTGCTGCGAACATATCCATCGCATGAATGCGCTGAATCTCTAGGGCAATCGGAGCATCCGGAGTCAATTGCCGGATGAGCCTCCAATTACGCCGAAATGCAGGGGAGCCCGGAGGAAACGGAAACAAAAAATGTAAGTTAACAGCCTTCACCTGTTCGATGAGCTGGTTGATATCGAAAGCAACATATCCGACCCCAACAACTAAGGACGTTGCCGTCCCTTCCGAAATTCGAGCGTACCCAGGCAGCGCCTCGACCGGATCCGAATCCTGCGTAAGCGGACCCTCCGGATATGTCTTAGCTCTTGAATAACAAACTACAAGGTTCTCGACTTCCTCTCGTGCAAGGAGCCTCTTGACTAGAAAAAGAAAAACACGCTTCGGGAGAGTACTGATGTCCAAAAGCACGGAGGTTGTATTCGCCACTTTTTGACTGAGAACTGAATTCCACGCTGAAGAATGAGCCAATAAATCATCGGTATGAATAAACGCCTTAGGAAAAACTTCTCTAAGACGAACTTCGTTGGAATCAGTGCGCTTCTCGATCTCCTCAGTGAATCGGCTCACCGGGTCCCTTATGCGAAGCAAAAGAACGGTATTTGGCGATACCCTACGCGTCGCACACCACTCCGCGAGCGCGGTGCTTCGTTCCTCAAAAGATACGCAAGAAATCAAGTCCCAATGTTTCCGCTTTAGCTTCGGAAACAACCAATCGATTGTTCCCCATGGCCGGATTGACGCCACAGCCTTATCCTTGGAAAAGATCATGCTGGGGTGTGACCTGTTTGTCACTCCGCCTAGGAGCTGGAATCTTGTCACCACCCGCTTGAGAGTTCAGAAATATTATCTCCAGCTCATTTACATCTGTGTAGATTGGTTCTTTCGTTCTCACAAACTGAATGCGAAAATAGGGGCAAAGCAACGGGTGTAAATACCACTTCTTCCGCGGCCTTTGATCACTCAACTTCGTTGTATGCTCTGACTCTATCAGGTCACCATGGTCCCGCGAATTTTTAATAAGCGAAATCATCCAGCCTCCCGAATCGAACTCCGAAACAAGTAACGAAAATCCGTTGTACCCCGGATTCGATAGTGCCCGATCGTCACGGATCCTGCGCGAAAACCACGTTCCCAACGCATTGATAAAGGTAGTGCGACGATCCCCATCGAGTCCTTCGCGTAGCTTATCGAACCAGACCTTGCTCGCCTCGTTAATTCCTATGATCTGCGAGTCGACAGGGATGTTGGGCAGCCCCTGCAGCGCTCTAAGGTCAGCATCAGATACGCCGCGCAACCAAGCGCCCCAGATCGCGCGACACACCGACATAAATGCAAGAATGTTAAACCCAGCGAGATCCAGAATCTGTTTACGTCCGCTCCAGATCAACGACTGTATCGCCGCGCCCGCCATTTGAACCAAGGCAGCCTCCTTGCGCTCCTTGGCCCAATATTTCTTCTTTTCCCCCAGCCATGGATACCCCTCCACAATTCCGCGATCCTTGTGAACACCTATTTTCTGTTGGGCCTGTTGGCGAAGCCAAGCTTCACCAAGCTTAGCCTGAAGAGGCCGCCCGGCCCGCCACATCGCTTCCAATTCGTCCTTCCAACGAGTATCCCAGTCCTTCCCAATCACAAGGCGTGGTCCCCCCCTCCCGAATCGCAAAGCACGCTTCTCGGCACTCAACGATTTGCCGAATACGGATACCAAAGCGCTCTTTCGTACGCCTCCTGGCAGCGCAAAGCCACTGGATTTGAGGCGTCTGCAAAAAACGTCCTCCGCAAAATCATCGAATGGCGTCGCACCAACCTCATGCCGTCTATATATTTTATCGAGGTCGACGGTAACGTAGTCACGCATATTCTCAAGCTTTGCGCCACTACCCCACACGTCGACCTCATCACTCCATGCGTAGTGGCGGGTTCCGACTCGGTAAGAGACGCGGCCCTCGCGCAAGGCGATCGCGCGATTGATTACCTGCCGGAATATGGCGCCGTATCCAGAGGACTGCTCCAGCGCATGAAGCTCCTCGTGCTGGTCGATTCGCAGGAAGAACAGCGTATTCTCGGGAGTAACTCCCGTCTCTCTTAAAGCATCGGCAATAGCCATCATAGGTTCGCCAATGCTTGTCTTTGTTGACTCCACCGCCACATCAAGAGAGTCGCAGTTGAAATTGAAATACCGCCGGTAATCTTGAAGCCTCAGCGATATACGCTTGGATATATCTACAAGCGTCCTGCAATCTTGGAGGTAGCCAAACCACACCTCCGCACTGATAATTTTTTGGACCAAATGCTTGTGCGTTGTTTCATTTAGCTTAATTTCAATGCTGTTCTTTAAGCATCCACTCCGAGCCTGCTCTTCAACCAACATCTCTACGCTTCGAAGCATGTCTTGGCAGAGGACATAATTCAAATAATCCGCGAATGTCGTAGCCGCCCAATTCTTCCTCTTTTCTTCAGGTATCTCGTCCAATCGAGACGCGACGATGCGGGCATTATCCCTAATGAGATGTATACCGGAGGCAAGAAACGGTTGGCCATTAGCCGGTCCCGGGTAATCGACCTTATTCTTCTCATAGGCAATGCGGGTACTTGTGCTCAACAGGTTGAGCAACATACTCTTGCCACTGCCCTGTGTTCCGCGTACAACCACGTTACTCGTACCAAACAATTCCGTCGCATTCTTCACAATGAGCGGACTAAAAACATTGACAAACTCGGTGGGATTTAGAATCTCAGTGAGCCATAAATCGTGAAAAGGATTGTCGTGTCTATGCATGGCTAGTACCGAGTGCTTCGTGGGAACAGTGGGACCCACGTCCTCGAGTCACAATGGAATATCGGTGGCGTATTGTTTGGGCAGTTGCTGTACAGGACAACCAAGCTTCCCGTTCCCTTATATCCAAGTTCATTTCCGTCTAAATCATGCCGTAACCCTATTCTTATCTTCTCGTATCCCGCCTTCATCGCCTTCCTAAGCTGGGGGAACAACTTCGGCTCGCCATCGACAGCTTCCTTGCCTACTAGGCAGTTGGCTTCGAGAACCAAACCCGGCAAATACTCCACGTTGGGCAGCTTCTCGGAAGTTATCTGCATCTTTTCATGACCGGGTGCGCAGATGATCAAAGGTACCGCCAAGATCGGCCCCTCGAATACCGTAGCGGCGTAGCGAACTGCTCGCGCGAGCTGCGAGCCGGTACCTACAAAATCCTCGAGAATAATCAGATATTTTACTTCATTGTCCTGCACAAATTCTTTTATCCGATCCGCGCTACCTAGCTCGCGAAGGCTGTGCCAGTCGGGACGCAGCGGTTTGCTCCGCATGCAGGAGACGTGAAGGAACGCATTGATGCGCAGACTATCAGTTGCGGGGCAGATCCAGCATTTGTCAAAAAGGTCATCGACAACATTATCAATGTTTGGGTCGAATAAATCAGCCCCAGAATCATCAATCAGCCATGGTTTAATAATGTTTTCTGCGACATGACGATACAGTTCGTCAAATTCACTTTGACCGGCAAATAGCAGATACTCCAACGACCTGAACGCGGACCATTTGTCCGCCTCGGCATCGAAGCAGTCCAGCCAAGCCTCGACTCTTCTTAAGAACTTCCTGGATAGCTGGTAAGCCATACGGGTCGGTTCATATTGACCATATAACTGAACAGCCATGGTTTCATACAAACCACGCAGAGATATGGCTTGGTTTTTCCGTCTATCGGTTAGTGCCCACTCTTCAAGTTTGGAAGTCACGCCCCACCCCCCTTTTTAGACAAAGACGGACTTCACCATCATCGCAACAGCCTTCCCCATGGGAGGCGGCACAGCATTACCTATCATTTTATATTGATCTTTTGTCACACCGTGAAAATGGAAGGTGTCCGGAAAGCCTTGAATTCTCGCCGCTTCCCGCACCGTAAAACCACGATGCTGATTGGGATGAAGAAAGTAACGAGGATCTCCAAACCTCGTATCAACTGTAAATGAATCACCACGACTCTTCACGCGTCTATACTTTCCGTTGAAGGCGTGCTTCATATCCACGCTGCTCTTGACCATCTTCAAGTAGCCCTTTTTAACCAAACTATCGATGTCACTAACTACCGCCCGTCCGAAAGCGTCAATTAAGAGCTTGGTGCTGACAGGGTCAGCATCACCAACAGCACGTGATCTTACGCGTCGACGGATTTCCATAACCTTCAGTAACACACGCTTTTCTCTTCCTGTAGTCTTGCCAAACACCTCCGGAATGTCCCAAGTGTGCACCGAATTGGTACCACCACGTACATCACATAATTTTTGGCCCTGCGAAATCTTTTGGGCGATTCGAAATTCAATAGAATCACGGTCAAGTAACGTAGGATAGTGATTTCTGGCACCTCTGATATTACGTAAAACTGAGGCAAGCGTAACACGCTTCTCGGCTATATTAATTGGAGCTGGTTCTTTCTTTGTCTGCCATGCAAGCACGATGACTCGGCGGCGAGACTGTGGTACACCGCAATCCCTAGCGTCTATCACTTGGATTGACGTTCTATAGCCCGCTTCCTTTAGCTTTCTGCACGCGTCGTCCAAGTAGAAGCGATGGTCGCCGGAGAGGAGACCAAGCACATTCTCAAGAACTATGACTTTGGGGTTCAGATCTATAGAGGTTTTAATCGCAGAATTCAGAAGCTTGTTACGTGGATCGTCTAGGTTCCGCTTTCCAGCTGTTGAGAAACCTTGGCAGGGAGAACCCGCGATTACCACGTCGCATTTATTTGCAGCGGAGGGGAGTCGCGCCGCCGACAAATCCCATACCTCAGCGTGGCCTCCAATATTATTCGTATAGTTTTCAATTGCTATGTCCCAGCTATCATACGCGGCAATGGGTTCGAATCCGGCTTGAACAAAGCCAAGATCCATTCCGCCGCAGCCGGCGAACAATGAAATGAACTTCGGCGTTCTCATTGAATCTATGGTCTAATGAGTGGAATGACTCGGAAAATACAAAGGAACTTTTTGCACCTGCCTATGTTTCACGCCCCAGCCCCGCCCCAGCCTTTATAGCGAGGTCTATTCAACTTGGTTTAGCTTCCGGCTTTTCTTTTACGACCCTCTTGCAGTATGCAGGCTTCTGCCGCCAGGTTCAAAGGCCGGCGCCTCTTGCTTGTCAGTACCTGCCCCCACCCCCGCGGTTTGCCGATCAAACTGCTGCGACCACTATCCAGAGTATTGCGATTGTCGAGCATGCCACGCTGCCGATAACTAGCGCCTGTTCATGCCGGCCGGGCCAAGCTCCCGCTGCGCGGGCGACCAGTGGAACGACGGCGACACCTGCGGTAGCAAACGCCATTGCCAAGGGCGAAGCGTGCTCGAGAATTGCCAAGCAAAGAGCGTACAGCGGCAGGGCAGCGGCGATTCCTACTGCCGCGAGGCGTGCGCCTTCACGCCCCCACCCCCGCCCAGCCCCGAAACATCCAGCTCCGCTCGCAAGGCAGGATGCGAGCGCGATGGACGAATTTCTGTCGAGGTGAAAGGCGCTTCCGACGACAAGTGCAGCACCAGGCCATAACAACAGCGGTAGCCCGATCCGGGGCAGCGAGCGAATCCCCGCTTCATGGGCGCGCGCATGACCAAGCTTTGACAGAATGCCCGTCCATTCTGCCAAGACCAGCAAGGCCGCCGCAACGGCCGCTACAGTCGCAGGGAGTACTGCGGCGAAGTAGACGTAAGCGAGGCCACCAACCGCCGCCGTGAGCAGAAGTTTCAGCATTCGTGGCGCTCCTGGTCATTTTCGTAATCGAACGGCAGTACTGCGGGGCACCCCTCATGGCAAGAACCGGGGCTATGCTCTGGCTCTGGGCCAAGCCCGGCACCGTCATCAGGAAGGCCGCCCCACTTCCATGTATCGCTCTCAGCATATGCCGGCGCACCGGTAGTGCGCTCGGTCGGAAACGGCTGGACAAGCTTGCCGAGCACATCGTTGATGTGAACGATCATCTCTACACCGTTGGGTTTTTCCGGTGCGCGAACCCGCAAGCCCATCAGGGCCGAGGGCAGGATCACAGCTTCATTCACCGCTCGCTTGGTCTTGCCCGCGATTGATCCGTTCTGGGCGATCGTCTCGATCCGGTCGACTTGGCGCATGCCGATGCGACGGCAAACGGCTTCGGCGGTTTGCGGACTGCTTCGCAGGTAGATGCGGGTCACCTGCTGGGCAAGGATTGGTGCCGCCCGTTCGGATCCGACACGCGCAGCCAGCTGTGCCTCATCCTGCAGCGCAAGTACGACCCGCACACCCCGGCTGCGGCCAAGCTCGGCAATGGCTGTTGCCTCATGAAGTGCCGTCGAACCGAGCTGCGGAAATTCGTCAAACACGCACCAAGTAAGTGCCGGCTGATCGGGGCTGGCCTCAGGAACGACAGGGCTGGCAATTGTGGCAGCAACCGTCGCGATCATCGCGCCGAACAGTTGTTCACAGGCGACGCTGTAGCGCCTGTCGTAGTTCAGGAACACCATACGCACGTCGCTGTGATCCTGCCCCAACAGCCAGCGCACCAACGAGAATCGGCCTCTGTCAATGTCTTGCGCGTCAACAGCGCAGTAGGCAAGCATCCACTTCTTCACCGAATCGCTCAGTGTCGCCAGCACGCTCTCCCCGTGCTTTGTGATGTGCGCCTTCGCTTCGCTGCCAACTTCCGGGAACGCCGACGCAAAAGCCTGTCGCACTAATGGCTCGCCGTAGGCGGCCCGCCGCACCAACGCCACGGGATCACCCGCGAGCGCTTCCCGGAGGTCGGCCCACGTCCATGTTTTGCCTTCCCGCAGATAAGAGCGGATCAGGCCACTTAGCAGACTCGCAGCTTGGTCAAGCCAATGGCGGTCCTCGCCCCGAGCCGTCTTAGCACCGGTGACCGCTGCGGCGAACTCATCGGCCTGGGCGGGGCTATCGATGTCTGCTGCCGCATTCCAGATCACTGCGCGCGCATCCCACGGTCCAAGCATCACGCACTTGGCGGGATCGAAACTGCGCTGTGCGAGGTCGCCCTTTACGTCGTGCACAATCAACCGATCGCCGCGGCTCAGAGCCTGGTCGATGATGCTGTTCAACAGCACGGTCTTGCCACCGCCGGTTAGACCTACAACATACAGGTGAGACGTTTCGCGGCTTCGCGCCAGCTCCACACCTCCAATGGTGATGCCATGCACTTCGCCCCTTCGCTGCGCCGCCGAAAATTGGGCACGCTCCTGCGCCTGAAGCGGCCCCGCTGCCTCTGCCGGACTGTCGTAATAACGCGCGCCTTTGAGGTGAGTGTCCCGCTCCTGCCGAGCCGCATACCATGCTCCGGTCCCGGCCCCAGCGATCGCACTGGCCCACAAAAGAAGGCTCCGGAAGGAATCGAGCCACGTCCCCGCGCCGCCCGGCAGATATGTCGCGACTCCGTAAGTGAGGGGGGAAGTAACCGCGAGTGCCACTGCTGCACCTACGGCCGCAAGAATGATGATTTCTTCAGGACGCGCCTTTGCATGGATCGACATGGTCAATGCTCCAGCCCGTCGCCGATGAAGTTTCGCAATGCCCCTGCAAGGCGGCCTTTGAGCGCGTGCCAGCGATACCATCCGCGCATCCAAAAGACGGGCCGTGTTTCTTCTTCGGCTTTGGCGATGAATGCCTGCAACACGAGCATCCGCCGCCAGCGCGCGAACTGGCGAACATCGCTCGCGTAGAACCATTCCGGGTACGATTTCGGATCCGTGAAATCAGCATCCCGCTCCGGCCAGAAATTTGCCTGGATGTCGCGCAGGGAGCTGGTATCGATACCGTCGTGTTTCGGGTCGAACTTCATTGAGGCCTCCACAAAAAAGGGGTGGCGGATTGCTCCGTCACCCCATAGGCGCAGCATGCGGCCAGCTCAGCGTTCGTATTCGTCCCAACCTTCGCGTTTCAATCCTCGACTTTCATGCCACCGCAGGATCCCGTCCGTCTTTTGCCCGGCAGAACATTCCCCGGGCGCGATTATCTTTTCGGCTACCGCACCGACATCGGCCGTTCCGGCGGCCGGGGCGGAGCTCGCACGCCGCATCCTGGGCAACTCTGACACCTTGGCCTCCGCGCTATCTTCAAGTGCGGTTTCCTTCCGGCCACTGGTACGCTCGATCTGCTGTGCGAGCCTGGATCGGCTGTCCGTGAAGATCGTCGCGCAATCCCGCGCGCGGCTCAGCGTCACGTACGCGCGCTGCTGGTCGGCCAGTTTCGTCTGTGAGGAGCGCATGTAGCCGATCACGGAGTCAGCCGTTCGGCCTTGGGCCTGGTTGGCGGTTTGCGCGTAGGCGAGATCGGCCCTGATACCGCGGCGAATGTCAATCCGATACATGTGCCCTCTTGTATCGGTAACGTCAATGTTGCTGCCGTCGATGTGGTCCACACGCAGCTCCGAGCCGTTCCTGAGTTGCAAGGCTTTCCCGCAATCGTCCGCCACCCGAACAGCTCCCTTGGTGATGATCCGATCGCCTTCGCCGATGCGTGTCTGCTGTTTGCTCAGCACGATGAACGCGTTCCTCCGCACAGGATCGAACGTCCACTGTCTTCCCGCAGCATTCTCGACTGTGATGCGACCGTCCTTCACATTCACAACATGGGCGATTTCTCCACGTTCCAAGTGCGCGAATCGTCGGTGAGCCTGGATTACATCGCCGGGTTTGTATCGAGCGGCGTCAGCCCGATGTGATGCCGTCCACTGTTTGTCTGCCAATGTGGTGATTTCTCGTATCTTGCTTACCTCACCGGCTGCCTCGCGACGTCTCTGGACTGCGACGTTGACATCTGCGCGGTCGGCGCGGGACAGAGTCACGACGAGCGTGTCGTGGCCACCGCCTGTGCTGCGCATGTATTCATGAGCTATGCCAGTGATTGCCCGTGCGCGGTCGGTTTGCTCCCGCACATTCACCAGGCTGAGTGCCGCACCGGCCTGACCACTGATGGAGTCGTACACCGCCTGCCGCAAGGCGGCCGACCGCTGACGCTTGATATCAGTGAGCTCGTATGTGCAGTCCGCCTGCCGGGCTTTGATCTGCTCGAATGCGCGACCCGCGCCCACAGAACCAATCTGCCTTTCATCGCCTACAAGCACCACGCGGGCTCCTGCGTCGTCGGCCTTCCTAAGGAGACTCCGCATATCCGCCGCTGAGATCATCCCGGCTTCGTCCACGATCCAAAGCTGTGGCTTATCACTACTCGGAAGATCCTTGGCAATGGCCGCGGCTACGGTGGCCGAATCGCATTTGATCGCCTGGCCCAAAGTTTTCGCAGCGCTGGTCGTCGGGGCTATGGCGCGGACGCACCAGCCGCCCGCCCGCGCGTGCTGTGCCACGACAGCCAAGACCCCGGAAGTCTTTGCCGTTCCGGCATGGCCCTGCACGACGTGCAAGCCACTGTGCCCGCAAAGAACCCCGCGCACTGCCTGTCTGTGCTGCCGGGTGAGCCGATGGCCGGTCTCGTGCCCTGCCACCGCCAGGAGCCGGTCAATCACTTCCTCACTATTCTCGCCGGCCTGTTGCTCGCCTGGCTTCAAGTGGCGCGCACCACCCGCGGCAATGTTGTCAGCACGGCGCAGCATGTCAGTCTCGATCGATGCGCCCATCTTTGTCGTTAGTCCCGGGGCAATCTGACTGCCACCGCCGGGGGCGCGTACGAGAGTCTGCCGATCGACCAAATCGCCTTGTCGGCGAGCCGCTTCGATTGCAAGCTCCAGGTCTCCATCAACCGCTCGCCCTTGGCTCGCAATGCGCGCCTCGACCATGAGTTCGCGCTGCGTGAATCGTGCCTGCCGTTCAGAAAGATGTCCGACGGCAGCGTTCACCGCCTTGGCTGCTGCTGCGCTGCGCTCTTCCAACAAGGATATGCGTACACTGCGCCCGAGCTGCTCAAGGGTGAGCCCTGCATCTGCAGCCTTCTCGCGCCAGAGGTGATGCAGTTTTGCCGCTGGAATATGCTCCTTGGGATTTCGAGTATCTAGCGCCGCGGCCTGACGGGCCGCCGCTGAAGCGGTCTCGCGAGAGTCGCCGCGTTGTGCAAGTGCGGCGTCGATCCCTGCTTTGCGCTGACTATAGACATCGCGGGCCCGCTGCGAAATGGCCGCGAGCTCGAAGGTTGGCCAGCCATTGTCGTTGACGCGCCACTCGACGTTATAGCCAGCCGCTCGCGCACCCGCCGCAAGTTCGTTCATATAGACACTTTCCGCCTCGCGACGGGTGTCATAAATGCCATCCTTGCTCCACAGGCTCACGAACTTGCCACTCACGGGGTCGTGGGTCACGTTCGCAATTACGCAGTGAGAATGCACCTGCGGGTCATAATCGCGACTGGTGGAATGCCGAAAGATCCCGACAGCGACTCCGTCTGTCTTGCGGTACACGTATCCGCCTTGGCGGTCGCGCTGTCTCGTGAGACTCACGTGTGCTTCGATTGCCGCAAGAGCCCTCCTGACAGCATGATCATGCGCGGCGGTGAGGCGATCATCGCCCAGCACCAAGGCCGCGATAGAGACGGATTTCGGGCAACTGAAAGTCATATCCCAGCCGGCCGCGTGCCGGCCCGGGTCACCGACTTGCTCACCGGCAACGCGCCCGGCAAGAATCGCATGCAAGTCCTTCGTCCTGACATCCCCGACAAGCCCAATTTTTTTCGCACCTCGCCCCCACCACTCCGCGCTCTTCGCATCCGAAAGGTAGTAGTCGTCTTTTTCTTTGAAGTACTCGAATGCCGTCGCCGCATCCGACACATTGTGGATGGTAAGCATTTCCCGGGCCTCAGCTCATCATGGAAATGGTCGACGCTTGCGTTTTTGGCAGACGCTTGGCGAGCTCGGCCCAAAGCGTTTGCAGGTCCTTCCGCGCTTCCTCCCGCACTGACTTTCGGGTTGCCGCGGCTTCGCCCTTGATCGCCTCGCGCAGCCCCTCCATTGCTCCAACGATCGTCGCATTGCTCTGCAAAATGCACGCGGCGACCGCCGCCTCCAATGCGTCAAGGCGAGCGCCGATGCGGTCAGCGGTTGACCCGCCGCGCGCGATCAAGAGCGCCTGCCCGACGACGAAATCCGTCATCGTAAGGCCAAGACGCCTCGCACACGCGCGGATTAGTTCGTGTTCGTCTGGTGTAAGCCGGACAGACACGTATCCAGTCTTCTTGCGCATCACCGGACGCGCCTATCGGCAATCTTCTGCCGTGCCCAGTGGAGGGCGTCCACCAAACAATCGGCTCGATCAATGAGCCGTAAAAGTGCCTCGCGATCGCGCTGCTTCTCATCCGCTTGAGCTGCGAGAAGTTCAGCCTGCAGGACTGCAATCCTTGCTTTGATCGATTGCGATTTCGGGTTGCGTTTTGCGACCATGTTTGTTGGTTCCTAGTAGGTTGATGAGCGGCTGCTCACCTACTAGGTGCAACACGCGGCCACGCCAAACACACCGATCTGTCCACATTGGCGGAAAGTACACGCATCCCCGCACCTCAAACCGACTGCAGAGGATTCCCCTCGCCAATGGATGTACACGCGTACTGCCACGGAAAAGCAGCGGTGGTGCTGGCCGCAGTCAGTCCTGAACATGATGTAACGCCACAGGCGTGCATCATGTGTGTGACGCACCGCGAAGCGGTGAGGAGCATAGACCACAAGCGCGAAACGCTAAGTGGGCGGCTAGCCAAGCTCGCAAAGCGACCAGTGTTGTGACATGGCAAACAGAGCCAATTAGCTTGGAACCTGATACTTCACGGCCTGCCGCCAATCAAAGGCCCGGAAAGGGGGAAAGCATTAACCCCGCGTCTACCACGACAGGTTTTTCTCCTTTTCCGGGGCTCTTCCCATTGAAGGTTTTCGACCTTCAACATGCGGTTTGTGCGGTTTATTTCCTGGTGGAAATAGATGAAGCGATCCTCGCAGATGTCCTAGAGCAGGAACCGCGGAGAATCAAACCGCACAAACCGCAAAAATGCGCGTTGCTGGGTCGCAAGCTGACTCGGCTTTGAACATCAGCGCCCGGGTCACACCGGGCTTTGATGCCAAGCACGCCATCGCTCCGGCCAACGTCAGCAGGTCTCTAGCGCTTCGCCGATGTGCGCAGCGGCCTCGGCTGAGATTTCCGAACTTGCTCCCACCTCATCAATTCGGAAGGTGGTGCGCTTGCCTTCTGTATGCTTCACCAGCTTTAGGCCATTCGCAATTCTGCCCCTACGGAACGCAAGAACGCGCCCCAAACCGCGAGGGGTGCAATGGCTCACATGCCCAGGCTGCAAGGCATCGATCGAGTCCCGCAGTTCCACGTCTGACGGATCAGGATAAGGCTTGCCGGGTGCCGCCCTCTCGATGCGTTTCACGATCTCGTTAGACGTAAACCATTCCCCTCTTGTCGCGCGTTGCAGGGCCTCAAGGGCGTCACCAAGTGCTTCGCGGTCGGGATCATCGTTCACTGCCTGCTTGAGCGCTTCGGCAGGGTCGCAATAGTCTCCCCGCGCCACCTCGCCGGCGACCCACGCGACGGTTTGTCGCACCAGCGCATCCCAAGCTTCGAAGCTCGCGGTACTCTCCCTTGGCACCGCTCCACCCGCCTTTCTCGCGCTGCTGCCCAAGTACGCCCTGATCAGTGTCAGCCCAGCCTGTACCAACGCCATGCGATTGCACAGGATGTAGTTCAGCGGATCACTGTCGAACTTTCGCATCGCCGGATTCGCAACACCGGCATCGAGCCGGCACGTCAACACACGGCGTGGCATGTCACCGGCGAGCGCCAGATTGTTGCCCGTGATCAAAACAAGTACCCGATTGGGAATGGCGATGCGCTCGCTTCTACCCAAAATGCGGTCACTGTAGACGCGAGACGTCAGGAAGGCCGCGATTGCCTGGCTGTTAAACATGCCGAGCACGTTGTCCCAAACCAGCACCCGCTCGCCGTTCGCGAGGACGGCGGTCAGCCGCTTCCGTGATTCTTCGTCGTCTCGTCCGGAAGTGTGCGGATAAACAGTCGGTTCCGCGCCGATCGCAAGGGCTCCGATGCACGTTGCGAGGTAGGTCTTGCCTGTTCCTTGCGCGGGTGCATCAATGCCGAATGCAGGAGCAGTTGGCAGCGCCGCCCGTTCAATTGCTGTCAAGAGTGCGGCCAAAAGTACCGACCTATCCACCTTTGTGGCGGTCGCGAATCCGGCAAATGGCCGCATCAAGAACCTAAGCGCAACTTCAGCATCATCGATGCTGGCGCACGTTGGAACCGGCAACGCGCGACCATCGCCGACGTCAAAATACAGCCGCGAGGCAAGGTCGTAGCCTTGGCGCTCGACGGTATGGCCGTCAGGGCAAATAACCGGCGTCGTGATCACTGCATCGAGCTTCTTCAAACCGCGCGCCTCGCCTACCGCCATAACTTGCTTGAGCATCAGAGGCGGCGGATCGATCTGCTGAGGTTTGCCCTTTTTGCCTTTCGCGCAGTATTGAATACGGTTGCCGAGCCAGTAGCTCAGGCCATCGCGATCGAGTGTAACGGCCTTAGAATCGCGAACCACGACGAGATTGGAACCTTGGTCGTAAATGTCGGCAGCGCGCATGAAACACAGTGTTGCGTTACTGGTTTCGGCTGTTTTGCCTGCCTCATGATTCATCCGCCGCTTGCCACCAAGCGTGACCTTGCCGTTCATACCCAATCCCCCCCCAAAGTGCACGCCCAAGGCATTCCAAGGGGTCTGTTGTTGGCGGGATCGAACTCGATCGCCTCGCACTCGCGCTCGCGGTCGTATTCCGTTGGTCCGTCCGGCTTGATGCGAAACCCCTGCGCGACCATTTCAGTCTGCCCGGCGAGCTGGGCAGCGGCCTTTTTGGCCTGCTGGCGGTGTGCAGGATGGCGGTGGTTACGACCGTCGGCGCTGTCTGCGCGCCGCCGACGAGGTTGGTACAGGCGCTCTGCAGACAGAAAAGCACAATCGGTGGGTTTGGTGTCATCCAACATGAGCCGCGGGGGATCAAGCTCGCGTTTTATGGCAGCGGCAATCCAGCCGATATGCGCGCACGGATCAAGGCCATCAGCGATGCGCGCCAGGGCGGCAAGCACTGCCGGACCGACGACTTCACAGGTAGCAACCGGATAGCCGAGCATTGTCGAGACGGCGCGGGCAATCGCGACTTGATGCTCCAACACAAATAACGCGGCAGGCTGAACAAGCGCTTGGGTCTGATGTCCGGGCGCATTACAAGACTTGGCAGTAACAGGTTGCGCCGGCGAGACGAGTATGAGCTTAGACATTGCTCACCTCCTTCGTCACGGCACACTGCGCAATCTTGCGCGGCCGCCCGCGACGGCGGCCCCGCGCCACCCCCTCCCCCGGCACTCGGGGCGCCGGGCGCACGAATACTTCAGTCGCGTTGCAGAGCGTTTCCGCGATGTCGGCTACCAGCACACACCGTAGGCCGCCCATGAAAAATGTGGGGAAGGGGTAGCTGCCGCGCTTCAGCATCTGCCGAGCGGACGCCTCGCCGTCTTTGGCGTGGGTGCGCGGAAGCGCAGTCAACGCTTCTCCTGGGCGGATCGCGGCGCGATTTTCAAAGCGCGCATTGAGCGCCGCGATGATCGCTGCGTACTTCTGACCGGTGAACTCCGGAAAGACGGACATACCAAGGGCCTCCATGTGAGACCCCGGCGGTCTTCCGGGTGTTGGCGCAAGTCAGCGACTTGGCCCTGAACTCAGTCTGTGTCTACAGTAGAGTTCCCGATGTCGTGCCGCCTACCGCGGCTGGCGCTTCATTTGTCTACCCCGTGTATCCGCCGGCGCGTCAGCGACTCGGCCCGTCAGGTAGAAACTGCGCGACATGCAACATCCCTGCTGCACAGGGAAATAATACATATAGAACAATGGGCAATACAGTGACGCATTCCCCAAATGTTGCAGTAGGACGTCTTCGGCGCGGTAGGGCAGCGCGTGACCACGCGGTGACCAAGTAGAACGTCACAGAACGCTACGGCAGCGCTACACCCGTGACCACAACGTGACCATACGCCGGCAAAAAAACCAATGGGTCACAAATTCGTGTGCCCCAGGTTCAAGATTGCCATTCGCTCTGAAACCCGCTACACAGCTTGGTTCCAGTCTGCAAGAGATGGTGCCGGAAGAGGGAATCGAACCCCCGACCCACGCATTACGAATGCGTTGCTCTACCAGCTGAGCTATTCCGGCACGGGCAGGACCGGCAAGTTTAATGGGCGCCCTCTCGGGCGCGCAATCT
>Ga0207667_10002685_pt1 | contig 22003 bp, 20 predicted proteins | sample KBSCornC52_FD_184301 | JGI IMG/M metagenome (GOLD analysis project Ga0207667, IMG submission 184301) | Corn rhizosphere microbial communities from Kellogg Biological Station, Michigan, USA - KBS Corn C5-2 (SPAdes) (version 2) | ecosystem: Host-associated > Plants > Roots > Rhizosphere > Soil ...
TTGTCCGGGAAGGCGTCGTCCAGTCCCGCCTCGATGGCCTGGACGGATTCGAGGGAGACGTCCGTGCCGTCGATGAAGCGCTCGATGCGCGCGACCAGGGCCAGCCGCCGCGCACGCGCAGGTTCGTTCGGTTCGTATTTGCCGTTCATTCGCCAAGCGTCCGGTAGTGCCCGGCATGGTAGACCAACGGCGAGGACGCCGACCCGCCGATGCGCTCGACCTCGCCGATGAACAGCCTGTGGTCGCCCGCGGCATGATGGCTGTGGCGGCGGCACTCGAACACCGCGACGCAGCCGGCCAGCAGCGGCGCACCGCCCAGCCCGTCGACCCACTCGCCAGCGTCGAACTTGGCGCTCGACGGGCGCGCGAAGCGGCGCGACAGATCCACCTGGTCGGCCGCCAGCACGTTGACCGCGAAGTGGCTGGCGCCCGTGAAGGCGCCGATGGTGGAGCTCGAGTCGCGCAGCGACCACAGCACCAGGGGCGGGTCGAGCGACAGCGCGTTGAACGAGTTGGCCGTCAGCCCCACCGGCGCGCCGTGCTCGTCGCGGCAGGTGACGATGGTCACGCCCGTCACGAACCGGCCCAGCGCCCGGCGCAGTTCGTCAGGCACGAGCTCGCTGGCGGCCAGGTCGGGCACGGCGGGGTGGGGCGTGGGGTCGGGAATCGGATCACTCATCGGAAACGGGACGCTGGAAGACGCCGGGGAGCTTGCCCGGCAGCAGCCTATTGTCGCAGGGCAACCCGTGTGCGCCCGGGGTACGTGCCGGGCGAACCGCTGACTTTGTACCGGGCAGGCCAATTGGCGCCTGCCGGCGCCGCCCCGGGCGGCTTGCCACCTCCACGGCGGGCACGCGGATCATCCCTCGGGGCAGCCCGCGGCGAACCCGGTTCAATTCGTGTCCGCGGGCGGCAGCTCGCCGGGCGCGTTCGCAGACGCGAGGCCCCAGCGGCGCAGCGCCTGGTCATCGGCCACGCGGGCGTCGACCCAGCGCTCGCCGGCGGGCGTGGCCTCCTTCTTCCAGAACGGCGCGTGCGTCTTGAGGTAGTCCATCAGGAACTCGCAGCCCTGGAAGGCCGCGCGCCGGTGCGGGGCCGCGACGGCCACCAGCACGATGCGTTCGCCCGGCAGCAGGCGCCCGACGCGGTGGATCACCCGCGCCGCCTGGACGCCGAAGCGCGCCTGGGCCTCCGCGATCATCGCCTCGATGGCGCGCTCGGTCATGCCCGGGTAGTGCTCCAGCGTCAGCGCGGAGACATCGTCCTCGCGCGTGTGCCCGCGCACGAGGCCGGTGAAGCTGGCGACGGCGCCGATGTCGGTGCGCCCGCCCTGCAGCGCCGCGAGCTCGGTGCCGACATCGAAATCGGCCTCCTGGATGCGCACGCGCGCCGTGTCGAGGTCGGACGCGGTGGGCACGTCAGCCTCCGGTGACCGGCGGGAAGAACGCGACCTCCGCGCCGTCGCGCAGCGTCGCGGACTCGTCGGCCAGCGCCTGGTCGACGGCCACGCGCACGGCGCGCCCCGGCGCGAGCGCCTGCGCGTGCGCGGGCGACCGCGCGCGCAGCCACGTGCGCAGGGCCGCCGCCGTGGGGGCGTCCTCGGGCGTCCATTCGATCGGCCCCCCGGCGCCCAGCGTCTCGCGCAGCGAGGCGAAGTACTTGAGCGTCAGCTTCATGGCGCGAGCTCCGCCAGCGACAGGAAGCGCACCATGTCGCCCGGCTGCACCGCCTGGCCGGGGGCCAGATCGGCCAGGCCGTCGCCCCAGGCCAGCGACGTGAGGACGCCGGAGCCCTGGTTGGCGTAGAGGTCGAGGCCACCGGTGGCATTGCGTCGCACGCGCAGGAACTCGCGCCGCTTGTCGGGCCGAGGCCAGGCGAAATCCGCGCGCATCGGCACGCCCAGGGGCCATGCCGCCTCGGCGCCCTGCAGGCGCGCCAGCACCGGGCGCACGAAGAGCGTGAACGTGACGTGGCTGGACACCGGGTTGCCCGGCAGGCCGATGAACGAGGTCTCGAGCGGCCCGTCCGGCCCGCGCAGCGACACGCCGCCGGCATCGACATGCCGCACCGCGCCGAACGCCAGCGGCTTGCCAGGCTTGATCGCGATGGCCCACAGGTCGAGCCGGCCTTCGGCGGCCAGCGCCGGCTTCAGGTGGTCTTCCTCGCCGACCGACACGCCGCCCGAGCTCAGGATCAGGTCGTGGCCGGCCGCCGCTTCGCGCAGCATGGCGCGCGTGGCGTCGAGCTTGTCCGGCACGTTGCCGAGGTCGGTGACGATGCAGCCCTGGCCGCGCAGCAGTGCGCCCAGCATGAAGCGGTTGGAGTTGTAGATGGCCCCGGGCGGCAGCGGCTCGCCGGGCATCACCAGTTCGTCGCCGGTGGAGAACAGCGCCACGCGCGGCCGTGCGGCGACATCCAGCGTGGCCATGCCCACGGTCGCGGCCAGGCCGATGGCGGCCGAGTCCATCCGGTGGCCGCGGCGCAGAACGACGTGCCCCAGCCGAACGTCCTCGCCCTGGCGACGGATGGCCGCGCCGTGCGCGGGCAGTTCGTTGATGCGCACCGTGCCCAGGCCGGGGCCCGGCAAGGACTCGCAGTGTTCCTGCATGACCACCGCGTCGGCCCCTGCAGGCACCTGCGCGCCGGTGAAGATGCGCGCCGCCGTGCCCGGCCGCAGCGGCTCGCCGGGCCGTCCGGCGGCGATGCGCTGGCTGACCCCCAGCACGCTGCCGGCGCCATCGGCCAGGTCGGCCAGCCGGATCGCATAGCCGTCCATCGCGCTGTTGTCCTCCGGCGGCACGTTGACGGGCGACACGATGTCGCGCGCCAGCACGCGGCGCCAGGCCTCGGGAGTGGGGACGGTCTCGGTGCGGCCGGTCGGGACGACGGCGGACAGCAGCCGCGTCAACGCCTCGTCGGCGCTGATCAGCGGGCCGCGGCCGGCGGGTTTGGGCTCGGGTGCGTTCATGGCAGGTCAATGATGCATCAGGATGGGCCGCTCATGCTGCGGCAGGGCCGGTCGATGTTCGATCGTTCGCGCAGGCCGGAGGGGTCTGGCCTTTCCGAGGCAGCGCCATGGTGCGGGCGACTGGCGCCATGGCGCCGCGGACTCGGACGGCCTGACCCCGATACCTCGCTGACGATCGAGGTCAGGCCTGTCCTCGGATCGCGGGAGCGCGGTGCGTCTCCGGACGCCATCCGGCGCGATCCGAGGAGAGGCCAGACCACCTCCGGACTCGGCCGGGCCTGGCTGATACGGCCAGGCCTCCGGTTCAGTGCGCCGGGGCGTGCTGCTCGATGAACGCCTTCACGGCGCCCACGTCCGCGGCGATCCGCGTGAAGCGCCGCGGGCGCGACTCGAGGTCGGCGAGCGCCGGCGGGGGCGCGGGCTTGCGGCCGAGCGCCTCCTGGATCGTGTCGGCGAACTTGATCGGCAGCGCCGTCTCCAGCACCAGCATCGTCACGCCCGGCAGCAGCTGCTCGCGCGCCACCTTCAGGCCGTCGGCCGTGTGGGTGTCGATCACGACGCCGAAACGCGCGTCGGTGTCGCGGATCGTGGCCAGGCGGTCGGCGTGCGTGCTGCGGCCCGAGACGAACCCGAAGCCGGCGATGCGCGCCTTCTCGTCGTCCGACAGCGTGAATGCGCCGTCGCGCTGCAGGCCGGCGCCGAACAGCTCGCGCGTGCGCGCGCCGTCGCGGCCCAGCAGGTCGAACACGAAGCGCTCGAAGTTGGATGCCTTGGAGATGTCCATCGACGGGCTCGACGTCTCGTGCGTCTCCGCGCTGCCGCGCACGCGGTACGTGCCGGTGCGAAAGAACTCGTCGAGCACGTCGTTCTCGTTGGTGGCCACCACCAGCCGGGCGATCGGCAGGCCCATCATGCGGGCGACGTGCCCGGCGCAGACGTTGCCGAAGTTGCCGGAGGGCACCGTGAACGCGACCTTCTGGTCGTTGGAGGTCGTCGCCTGGAAGTACCCGGCAAAGTAGTAGACGACCTGCGCCAGCAGCCGCGCCCAGTTGATCGAGTTGACCGTGCCGATGCGCCACTGGCGCTTGAACGCCAGGTCGTTCGAGACCGCCTTGACGATGTCCTGGCAGTCGTCGAACACGCCGTCCACGCTCAGGTTGTGGATGTTGGCGTCCTGCAGGCTGAACATCTGCGCCTGCTGGAACGGGCTCATGCGGCCGTACGGGCTCAGCATGAAGACGCTGACGCCCTTCTTGCCGCGCATCGCGTGCTCTGCCGCGCTGCCCGTGTCGCCGGACGTGGCGCCCAGGATGTTGAGCGTCTCGCCGCGGCGGCCCAGTTCGTACTCGAACAGGTTGCCCAGCAGCTGCATCGCCATGTCCTTGAAGGCCAGCGTCGGGCCGTTGGACAGCGCTTCCAGCCGCACGCCCGGCTCGAGCGTCCTCAGCGGCACGATCTGCGGCGTGCCGAACACCTGCGCGGTGTACGTCTTCGCGGCCAGCGCCTTCAGGTCAGCGGCGGGAATGTCGTCGATGTAGAGCGACAGGATCTCGAACGCGAGCTCGGCGTACGACAGCGTGCGCCAGCGCGTCAGCGTGGCGTCGTCGACCTGAGGATAGTGCTCGGGCAGGTACAGGCCGCCGTCGGGCGCCAGGCCTTCGAGCAGGATCTGGCTGAAGGAACGCGGCGTCTGGTCGCCGCGCGTGCTGATGTACTTCATGGCTAGGCGAGGTCTTCCTTGCGCAGCGACACGATCGGCGCCAGCACGGTCGGCAGCGACTGCATCTTCGCGATGGCCCCGCGCATCTTTCCCTCGACGGTGTTGTGCGTGAGGATGATCAGGTCCTGCTGCCCCGCCTTCTGCTCGGGGCTGGGGCGCTGCAGCACGGCGTCGATGGAGATGTCGTGCTCGGCCAGCGTCGTCGTGATCTTCGACAGCACCCCCGCCTCGTCGGCCACGCACAGGCGCAGGTAGAACGACGTGACGACGTCGGCGATGTCCAGGATGGGCGTGTCCGACAGCGCATCGGCACGGAACGCCAGGTGCGGCACACGGTGGTCGGGGTCTGCAGTATGAAGTCGCGTGATGTCGACGAGGTCGGCCACGACGGCCGAGGCCGTGGGCTCGGCACCCGCGCCCTTGCCGTAGTACAGCGTCGTGCCCACGGCGTCGGCCTGGACGACGACGGCGTTCATCGCGCCCTCGACGTTGGCGATCAGGCGCTTGGCCGGCACCAGCGTCGGGTGCACGCGCAGCTCGATGCCGCCGGCGTCGGGGCGGCGGCGCGTGATGCCCAGCAGCTTGATGCGGTAGCCCAGCGACTCGGCGTGCTTGATGTCGGCCGCCTGCAGGCCGACGATGCCTTCGACGTGCGCCTTGTCGAACTGCATCGGGATGCCGAACGCGATGGCGCTCATCACGGTGGCCTTGTGCGCGGCGTCCACGCCCTCGATGTCGAAGGTGGGATCGGCCTCGGCGTAGCCCAGGCGCTGCGCTTCCTTGAGCACGACGTCGAAGTCGAGCCCCTTGTCGCGCATCTCGGACAGGATGAAGTTGGTGGTGCCGTTGATGATGCCGGCGATCCACTCGATGCGGTTGGCCGTCAGGCCCTCGCGCAGCGCCTTGATGATGGGGATGCCGCCGGCGACCGCGGCCTCGAACGCCACCATCACGCCCTTCTCGCGCGCGGCGGCGAAGATCTCGTTGCCGTGCACGGCCAGCAGCGCCTTGTTGGCGGTGACGACATGCTTGCCGGCGGCGATCGCCTCGAGCACCAGCGTCTTGGCGATGCCATACCCGCCGATCAGCTCGACGACGATGTCGATGTCGGGGTTGGCGATGATCTCGCGGCCGTCGGCCACCACCTTGGCGTGGTCGCCGACGATCGCCTTGGCGCGCGCGACATCGAGGTCGGCCACCATCGTGATCTCGATCGCCCGGCCCGCGCGGCGGCGGATCTCCTCCTGGTTGCGCGTCAGGACGTTGTACGTTCCGGAACCGACGGTTCCGATGCCCAGCAGGCCGACTTGGATCGGTTTCATGTTCATTTCACCTCGTGTTGCATTCTCATGGGGCCGGAATCACGTCCGTGACCAGCGTGGGCAGCTCCCACGCCCCGCCCGCCTTCACGCCGCGGCACAGGCCACCCGTGGCCGCGTAGGTCTGCTCGAACCGGAAACCCGTCCAGGTCCAGCCCTGGGCCGTGCCGCAGTCGCCGGCGCTGCCCGCGGGCACGCGCGCGACGACGCCGGCCACGCCGTCGAACTCGCCGGCGTACGTCAGGGGCCGTGCGTCGTAGGGTGGCCGCCGGTTGGCGACCCACCAGCCCTGCGCCCCGGCCTTGCAGGGCTGGGTCACCAGCAGGCGGTTGGCGTCCAGGTGCCACAGCCGCGACTGCGACTGCGACGCGCCGTCGTCCAGCAGCGGGCAGTCGGGCGTGCTCTGGATGGCGGCGAGGACGCGCACGGCCAGCGCCGCGTCGTCTGGCAGCGACGTGGCCGGGACGCGGGCCGCGTTCATGCGCGGGATCGCCATCGCCGAAGCGACGCCCTCCGCACCGCTGTTGCCCTTGCGCATGAGCGCGGAGGGGCCGCCGGAGCGGCCCTGGACATCGTCCATCTTCTGCAGGGCCTCGAGCGCCCCCGCGCCGGACACGCGCCAGGTCGACTTGCCCGACGCCAGCACCACATCCCCGCCCACCGACAGGGACTTGAGGATGGCCAGCAACGCGTTGGGCGCCAACTCGGCGTGGTTGTTGCGGTCGATGCGGATGGCGATCGCCGCCTTGCCGCCGCCCGCCAGGCTGACGCTGGCCGGATGCACGCCGTGCGCATCGAGCACGCCCAGCTGCAGCTCGCCGTAGACCGGCGCATTGGGGCCGGCCGCGCGCGCGAGCAGCAGCGACACGGGCAGCGCGCTGCCCTCGACGCTGTAGCCCGCGGCGCGGCAGGTGCGCGTGTTGTCGCACGCCAGCGTCCAGTCCTTGCTGTCCAGGGACTGCGCCTGCGCCGCGAGCGGCAGGCCCAGCGCGGCGACGACCGGAAGCAGGAGCCGGCGCATGGTCAGGCGTGGCGCTTGCGGTAGCCGTCGAGGAAGCGCGCGATGCGCGTCACGGCCTCTGTGAGATCGTCCGCGTTGGGCAGGAACACCACGCGGAAATGGTCCGTCTGGCCCCAGTTGAAGCCGGTGCCCTGCACGATCAGCACCTTCTCCTCGGCCAGCAGTTCATAGGCGAACTGCTGGTCGTCGGCGATCGGGTACATCTTCGGGTCGAGGCGCGGGAACATGTACAGCGCGGCCTTGGGCTTGACCACCGTCACGCCCGGGATCTGCGTCAGCAGGTCGTAGGCCAGGTCGCGCTGGCGCGCGAGCCGTCCGCCCGGGGCCACCAGGTCCTTGATGCTCTGGTAGCCGCCGAGCGCCGTCTGGATCGCGAGCTGGCCGGGCGTGTTCGCGCACAGGCGCATCGAGGCCAGCATGTTCAGGCCCTCGATGTAGTCCCTGGCGTGCTTCTTGGCGCCCGAGACGACCATCCAGCCCGCGCGGTAGCCGCACGAGCGGTAGTTCTTGGACAGGCCGTTGAAGGTCACGCACAGGACGTCGTCGGCCAGCGACGCGATGCTGGTGTGGGTCTCGCCGTCGTAGAGCGTCTTGTCGTAGATCTCGTCGGCGAAGATGATGAGCTCGTGCTGGCGCGCCACCTCGACGATGTCCTCCAGCACGCTCACCGGATACAGTGCGCCGGTCGGGTTGTTCGGGTTGATGATCACGATCGCCTTGGTGCGGGGCGTGACCTTGCGGCGGATGTCATCCAGGTCGGGCAGCCAGCCCGACTGCTCGTCGCACACGTAGTGCACCGGGGTGCCGCCCGACAGTCCCACCACGGCCGTGTACAGCGGGTAGTCCGGCGACGGGATCAGCACCTCGTCGCCCGAGTCGAGCAACGCATTCATGCTGAACGCAATCAGCTCGGAGGCACCGTTGCCGAGGTAGACGTCGTCCACCGTCACGCCCGTCACGCCCTTTTCCTGCGTGTAGTGCACCACGGACTTGCGCGGGGCGAACAGGCCCTTGGAATCGGTGTAGGCCGCGGCGCTGGGCAAGTTGCGGATCATGTCCTGCACGATCTCGTCGGGCGGCTCCAGGCCGAAGGCGGCGACGTTGCCGATGTTCAGCTTGATGATCTTCTGGCCTTCGTCCTCCATCTGGCGGGCCTTGTCGAGGACCGGGCCGCGGATGTCGTAACCGATGTTGGCGAGCTTGCTGGACTTGACGATCGGCTTCACGGCCGGGGTTTCCTGTGGCGAGGGAAATCGGGGCGGTACCGGGAGGCACCGCCAGTTGCAGGTCTCCGGAGTTTCTCATAGGGAATCCCCGGTCCGGCACGCTGCCGCAGCGGCGCCGTCGCGCTCGCGCGACCCTCCGGGGCAGGCTCCCCGGCCGCGTTTGCGCGGCATCCGCCCCCCGTCGACCGGCCCCGCGCGGCGCGCGGCCGGAACCATCTCTTGCGCAACGGCGAAGGCTGGGCACGCGGGCGACGGCCCCTCGCAGCGTCGCCTGGCCCTGCCGGCGACTCGCACAGCCGCGGTTTCCTATAATTCGCAGACCCGTTCCCGACGCGCGCCGCGTGCCGTCGAGCGATCTCTTCCCAGCCAGGACAGCTCCTTGAAATTCCAGCCCGACACGCTCGCCGGAGTGAACAACATCACCCACTACGACGGCGATTCGCTGCGCGTGAACGGCGAGCTGCGCAACAAGAGCGTGCTCGTGCCGTGGGTGGGCGCGGCCATCGACTGGGACGCGAGCCGCGTGGAGGACCTGACGCAGGCCCATTTCGACGCCCTGCTCGCGCTGGAGCCCGAGGTGGTGATCTTCGGCAGCGGCGCCAGGCTGCGCTTCGTGTCGCCCGCGCTGTACCGCAACCTCATCGAGCGTCGCATCGGCGTCGAGACGATGGACAGCGGCGCCGCTTCCCGCACCTATACCGTCCTGGCCAACGAAGGCCGGCGGGCGGTCGCGGCGATCCTGCTCGCACCTGCGGCCTGAGCGGGCGTCCGGGCGTGCCGTCGAGCGCGCATCCCGCACGCGCCGGCGGCCCCGGTTCATCGCGCCGGACCCGCCCACGGAGCTTCGGCCCGGGAACATGGGCAGTTCACTCTATAATCGATGGTTGTGCCTGACCTGGAACCGATGTCATCTCGGGCCGGGTCGCGAGGCCACCCACCACGCCAAGCACCCAGATCGACCAGCGGATCGACCGAGAGACTACATGACGCCTGCACTGAACAAAGCGCTCCCTGACTTTGAAGCACTCGCCACCAACGGCGTCAAGTTCACCCCGCATGCCTTCCAGGGGCGCGCCGTGGTGCTGTATTTCTACCCGAAGGACCACACGCCGGGTTGTACCACCGAGGCCATGCAGTTCCGCGACATGCACGGCGAATTCGTCAAGGCCGGTGCGGTTGTTTTTGGCGTTTCGCGCGACAACATGGCCTCGCACGAGAAGTTCAAGCAGGGCCTGGAACTGCCGTTCGAACTGATCGCCGACACCGAAGAGAAGCTGTGCCACATGTTCGGCGTGGTCAAGAACAAGATCATGTACGGCAAGAAGGTCAAGGGCATCGAGCGCTCCACCTTCCTCATCGACGGCCACGGCGTGCTGGTGGCCGAATGGCGCGGCATCAAGGTGGCGGGCCATGTCGAGGAAGTGCTCAAGGCCGTCAAGGACATGAAGATCAAGGCCTGAGCGCCCTGCCCGGCCTCGACGAAAAGCCGCCTGCGGGCGGCTTTTTCGTGGGCGGCGATGTTCGCGGCGATTCCGGGGCGGGCACCGTCGTGGCGGGGGTGGATCCTGCGACTGCGCGCAGGATGACGGCTGGTGGGCGCTGCGCGGCGGCAGGGGTGCGACTGAGCGCGGGATGACGCTTGGTTGGCGCTGCGCGGCGGCAGGGGTGCGCGAAGCGGCTTCCCGCTTGCCGTCGAGCCGTCCTCCTGCGCGCAGCGAAGCGGAGTCGCAGGATCCACGCTTTGCGAGGTGGAACGGCCGGGAGCCGTGGATCCTGCGACTGCGCGCAGGATGACACTTGGTTGGCGCTGCGCGGCCACTTGGCCACTTGGCCACTTGGCCACTTGGCCACTTGGCCACTTGGCCACTGGCTGCACGGCTCACGGCTCACGGCTGCACGGCCGCACGGCCGCACGAGCGCACGCGTGCACGTCTCCATGGCGGCCCACGCCGCGGCAATCAATCCTGCCATGCCTTGGCAGATATAGGGCGGGATCATGACGGCATCGTCCAACGGAAGGATCCCCGCCATGCATGCCGCTGCCCACGCCAGTTCCCTGTGGCTCTACTTCGTCCTCGTCGCCGGCATCATCGTGCTGCCCGGCATGGACATGGCCTTCGTGCTCGCCAGTGCCCTGGCCGGCGGACGCCGCGCCGGCCTCGCGGCCGTCGGCGGCATGGTGGCCGGCGGCTGGATGCACCTGCTGATGGGCGCGGTCGGCATCGGCCTGCTCCTGCAGGCGGCACCCGGCGTGCTCGAGGCGCTGCTGGTGGGCGGCGCCCTCTACATCGGCTGGATCGGCCTGTCGCTGCTGCGCGGCGCCACGGCGCTGGGCGAGGCGGCCACCGAGGCGCGCCCCGCGCTGGCGACCTTCGGCCGCGCGCTCGCCACCTGCCTGCTCAACCCCAAGGCCTACGTGTTCACGCTCGCCGTGTTCCCGCAGTTCCTGCGTGCCGATGCCGGGCCGATCGCCACCCAGGCGCTGTGGCTGGGCGCCATCACCTCGTCCACCCAGGCAGCGATCTACGGCGGCATTGCGCTGGCGGCCGCGGGCACGCGCGCGTGGCTCGTGCGCAATCCGCAATCGCAACGCCGCCTGGGCCATGGCGTCGGGCTGCTGCTGATCGCCGCGGCGGCATGGACAGCCGCGCACGGGCTGGCCGCGGGACGCTGAACGCGCATCCGTTCGCAGCCACCGGCACGCAAGCGCTCAGTTGGCGGCCTTCGCCTCGATCTTCACCGGCACCGTGATGTTGCACAGGTCGATCGCGCCGGCCTTGTGCACGTACCACGCGTCCTTGCGGTTGCGGCGCGACTCGACCATCTCGGCCCACTGCGGCGTGTCGGTGCGAAAGACGCGCACGTCCGGGCGCGTGGCCTCGGGCATGTCGGCCAGGCGCTCGACCTTGACGATGCGCGTGTCCTGCTCGGGCTTGTCGTAGAAGCCCATCGCACCGCCGCCGCGCGGCAGCGAGGACAGCAGTTCCATGCCCTGCAGCACGCGCGCCACCGGCGCGATGTTGAGGTCGAGTCCGCGCGGCGACTGGCCGATCACGGCGTACAGCTCCGAGCCGTTGCCCGAGTCGACGGTGTTGCCGCGGCCGGCGCCGATCGTGCCGTAGCAGTGCGCGATCCACGCCTGGTGCGTCTTCGGGTCGGCCGCCACGGGGAAGCCGTCGACAAAGCCGGTGACGGGCGCCCAGACGTCGCGATCCTTCAGCTTCGTGAGCTTCAGGCCCTTGTCGCTGATCGAGAACTCCGGCTCCAGCGACCGCCTGGCGGCGCCGAGCGAGCGGCCCTTGGCCGGGTTCTCGTCGTCGGCGTCGCGATCGCCCCACTGCGCGACGAAGTTGTCCTGCACGCGCAGCACGGACAGCCCGTCGAAGTAGTGCTGCGCGACCAGCGTGCGGATGTTGTCGGCATGCCTGGGCGCGAAGCGCGGCGCGAGCTCGATCCACACGATGCCCGAGGGCAGCGTCATCGCGAGCACGTCGTTCGGGTCGGGCCGGCGCCGCGCTTCGTCGGGCGCCTCCTTGATGATGTCGGCGGTGGTGCGTACATGCGGTGCGGAGGCGGCGCCCGCGCCGGCGGGCGCGGAGGCCTGCGCGTGCACAGGCGCGCAGGCCGCGCAGGCGAGTGCGGCGGCGGCCGCGCGGAGAAGTCGGGAACGTGGGGGCACGGGATTCCTTGGCGTTTGATCAGGACGCGCCTTGCGCCGTGATCCACGCCGCGATGCGCTCCTCGAGAAGGCCCAAGGGTACCGAACCCAGCGCGAGCACGGCGTCATGGAATGCGCGCAGGTCGAAGCGCGCGCCCAGTGCCTGCTCGGCGCGCGCACGCAGCGCCCGGATCGTGATCTCGCCGATCTTGTACGACAGCGCCTGCCCCGGCCAGCTGACGTAGCGGTCGACCTCGGTAGCCACCTCGTGCGCGCTGAGGGCGGTGTGCGCCAGCAGGTAGGCACGGGCCTGCTCGCGGCTCCAGCGCTTGGCATGCAGGCCCGTGTCGACCACCAGCCGGGCGGCGCGCCACATCTCGTACGTCAGCCGCCCGAACTGCTCGTACGGGGTGAGGTACACGCCCATCTCGTCGCCCAGGTGCTCGGCGTAGAGCGCCCAGCCCTCGCCGTACGCGTCGACGAAGCCGTGGCGCCGCCAGGCGGGCTGGCCCGGGACCTCGGCCGCCAGCGCGATCTGCAGGTGGTGGCCCGGTACCGCCTCGTGCAGCGTCAGTGCGGGCAGCGTGTAGAGCGCGCGCGACGGCAGGTCGTGCGTGTTGACCCAGTACGTGCCGGCGTGGCCCACCGGCTGCGGCGCGGGCACGTAGCGGCCCGTCGTGTAGAACGGCGCGATCTCGCCCGGCACCGGCGCCACGCCATAGGGCTGGCGTGGCAGCAGCCCGAAGAACTTTGGCAGCAGGCCGTCGATGCGCTTGCAGATCCAGGCGGCGTGCGCCAGCAGATCGTGCGGCGTGCGGGCGTAGAAGCGCGCGTCGCTGCGCAGGAAGTCGAGGAATGCCGGCATGTCGCCGTCGAACCCGGCCGTGCGCATGACCGCGTGCATCTCGGCCAGGATGCGTGCCACTTCATGCTGGCCGCGTTCGTGGACCTCGTCGGCCGTCAGCGCCAGCGTCGTGTAGTGGCGGATCTGCGCAGCATAGAACGCGTGGCCGTCGGGCAGGTCGCAGGCGGCCGTCGTCTGCCGCGCGTTGGGCACATACGTGTCGCGCAGGAACGCGAGCAGGCCCCGGTACGCCGGCAGCACCTGCGCGTCGATGATGCGGCGCGCCTCGTCCTGCAGCGCAGCGCGCGCCGGCATGGGCACGCCCGCGGGGAACGCCGCGAACGGCTTCCAGAACGGCGTGGCCGTGGCATCGGTGAGCGCGGCAATCGCGGCCAGCGGCTGGTCGCGGCCCGCGAGCACCACCTGCGGCACCGTGTAGCCCGTGGCCAGGCCCTCGCGCAGGAGCTCGACGTGCTCGGCCAGGAAGCGCGGGATGTCGGCCAGGCGCGCCAGGAAGCGGCGGTACTCGTCGACGTCGCCCAGCGGCTGCGCATCGCACAGGTCGACCAGCGGGCCGTGGAAGCTCGAGTCGCTGTTCAGGGGCATCCGGTCGGCGTGCGATTCGATCGCCGCGATCAGCCCGTGCAACTGGTTCTCGTACACCGCGCGATCGATGCGTGCCGCGGGTGACATCTGCGCCAGCGGGATCGCCGCCAGCGCCTCGCGCGTGGCGCGCCAGCGCGCGAGGCGCGCCGCGCGGCTGGCCGCGTCGACGCGCTCCAGGCGATCGTCGTGGGCGCGCTCGCCGACGCTGGTGGCCAGCTGCGGGAACTGGCCCAGGCGCCAGGCCCACTCGTCGGCGGCCAGGCGCTCGAAGCGCGCATCGGCAGCGTTGCCGGCGGTGTCCATGCTCAGGCGCCCGCGCGCGGGCGCACGGCCAGCTTCGCGGCGATCAGCGCCAGCGCTTCTTCGCGCTCGCTGCCGTCCAGCACGAGGCGCGGCGCACGCACGCGCTCATGGCCATGGCCCACCTGCTGCTGCACCAGCTTGATCAGCTGGACGAACTTGGGCACCGTGTCGAGCGTGAGCAGCGCGTGGAACCAGGCATAGAGCGTGTCGACTTCGGCCCGCACCTGCGCCTGGGCGGCGGCCGGCAGGTCGGCGGACCGTGCGCGGGTCGCCAGGTCGAACAGGCGCACCGATTCCTCCGGCATCGCGTTCACCAGGCCCGCCACCCAGCCGGTGGCGCCGGCGGCGATGCCCTCGACGATCACGTCGTCCACGCCGACCAGGATCGCCAGCCGCTCGCCCAGGCGATGGCGGATCGCGGCGATACGGCGGATGTCGGCGCTCGATTCCTTGACGGCCACGAGATTGGCGTGCGCGCGGGCGAGCTCCTCGATGTGCTCGGGCCGGAAGTCCGTGCGATAGGCGATCGGGTTGTTGTAGAGCATGCACGGCAGGTCCGTCGACTGGATGACGGCGGCCACGTGCGCGCGCATCTCGCGCCAGTCGGTCGAGTAGACGTACGGCGGCAGCACCATCAGGCCGGCGCAGCCGATCTCGGCCGCGGCCTGCGCCAGTCCGCACGCCTCGTCGGTGGACAGCGCCGCGATGCCCGCGACCAGCGGCACGCGGCCCTGCAGCGCCGTCACCAGGGTGCGCAGCACGTCCAGCTTCTCGGGCACGGACAAGGTGGCGGCCTCGCCGAGCGAGCCCAGGGCGACGATGCCCGTGCAGCCGGCCTCCAGCATCCACAGCGCATGCGACGCCAGGAAATCGTGGTCGACCTCGCCGTCGGCGGTGAAGGGGGTGGTGATGGCGGGCATCACGCCGTTCCAGGTCATGCTCATGTCGGAAGCTCCTCGTTGGATGGGGTGTCGGGTGGGTCTTGAAGGGCCGCCAGCAAGGTGGCGAGCGGCGTCGGCGCCAGCGGCGCGCGTTGGGGAAGTCGCGGCCAGTGCATGACGGCCGCCAGCGTGTCATGGCACAGACGGCCCTGGCAATGGCCCATGCCGCAGCGCGTGGCGAGCTTGGCGGCGCGCAGGTCGGGCTGCCCGCGCAGGGCCGACCAGGGCACGTCCTCGCAGCGGCAGACCAGCGTGTCGTCGCGCAGCCGGTCGGCCCAGTCGCGCGGCAGCGGGAACGTGGCGGCAAGCGCCGCCGCGAAAGCGTGCTCGCGCGCCAGTTGCGCGCGCAGCGCCGGTGCAGCGACGCACGCCGCGCCCAGGTCGGACGCGGCCGCGTTGCCGGCGATCGCGCCCTGCAGGCGCGCGGCCTGCGCCCCCGCGATGCCGGTGCACTCGCCCGCCGCGAACACGCCCGCGACGCTGCTGCGCTGCGCGGCATCGACGGCGATCGCCGTTCCGCCGAAGCGCTCCGCGAGCGCGCAGTCGAGCGCCTGGGCCAGCTCGGTCTGCGGCACGAGGCCCCAGCCTGCGGCGACCGCATCGCACGCGAGCGCGCGCCGGCGTCCGTCCTCGCCCACCAGCACGACGCGCTCGACGCGGCCCGCCCCTTCGATGGCCTCGATCCGCCAGCCGCGCAGCAGGGGGACGCCAGCCAGTGCCACGCCCAGCCGCAGCGCCTGCCAGGCCTTGCGCGGATGGCGCGCCAGCGTGCCCGCGAAGCGCGCCAAGGACGCGTGCCCGGCGTCCTCGGCCAGGCCGACCAGGTGCGCCCCTTCGGCGCGCAAGGTCGCGGCCGCGGCCAGCAGCAGCGGGCCGGTGCCCGCGACCAGCACGCGCCGACCGCGGATCGGCCAGCCGCCCTTGACCAGCGCCTGCAGCCCGCCCGCGCCGAACACGCCGGGCAGCGTCCAGCCCGGCAACGGCAGCAGCCGTTCGCGCGCACCCGTGGCCAGGACGAGTCGCTCCCAGTGGACGCGGCGCGCGCCCTGCGGCCCGTCGACCAGCAGCACGCGCTGCGGCAGCACCATCGTCACGCGCACGCCCGCCAGCATGCGCCCTCCCGCGCCGGCCAGGCGCGCGAGCGCGTCCGCGACCGACGGCGCGGCAACGCCCTGGCGCGCGCGCCAGATCTGCCCGCCTGCCTGGGGGGCGGCATCCAGCAGCAGCACGTCGAGCCCCGCGGCGGCGGCCGCATGGGCCGCGGCCAGGCCCGCCGGACCGGCGCCGACGACCACCACCTGCGCGCGCAGGTCGATGTCGGGCTCAGCCATCGGTGCGGATCTCCATGCCCGGCATGCAGGCGAGCTGGCAGCCGAGCCGATGCGGCCGGCCGTCGACCGTCACGCGGCACTCGCCGCAGACCCCCATGCCGCACAGCGGCTGGCGCCGCGTGCCGCCGGGCGAGACGCGGGCGCCTCGCCCCGGCGCTGCCAGCTCGACGGCCGCGGCCACCAGCGTGCCGGGGCGCACGTCCAGCACGCGGCCGTCGACGGTGATCGTGACCATGACGGACGTGGTCATGCGGGCGCCGCGATGAAGCGATCGGGCGCGTAGGGCGCCGGATCGATGGCCGGCACGCGGCCCAGCAGCAAGTCCAGCCAGACGCTGGCCGTGCCCGTGGCGGTCGTCAGGCCCAGGCCCTCGTGGCCGGTCGCGACCCAGTGGTTGTCGCGCGCACCCGGGATGCGGCCGATCGCCGGCCGCCCGTCTGCGATCGCGGGCCGGAAGCCGGCCCAGCAGCGCAGCGCCTGCAGCGCGGCGACGTCGGGCAGGAAGCGCTGCGCGCGCTGCAGCATGCGTGCGAGCAGCGCCGCGTCGATGCCGGGACGCGTGTCGCGGTAGCTGCGCGACGAGCCCAGCAGCACCTGTCCGCTGGCGCGCGGCTGCGCGTTGAACGCGACGGCCTCGTCGACGTCGCCGTGCGCCGAATCGATGTAGCCCAGCTCCACCAGCGCGTGCCGGATGTAGCCGGGATGGCGATCGGTGATCACCAGCTGCCCCTTGCGTGGGCGCAGAGGCAGCGGCACGTCGGCGGGCCACAGGCCCGCGCTGTCGCACCCGGCCGCGAGCAGCACGTGGCCCGCCGCGACGTGGCGGCCGTCGGCCAGCAGCAGGCCGTCGTCGCGCAACGCGGTCACCGGCTGCATCTCCTGCACCGTGCCGCCGGCGGCGCGCACGTCCGCCGCGAGCCGGCTGGCGAGCTCGGGACCGTACGCCACCTCGTCGCCGGCCACGCGCAGCGCGCCGGCGAGGTCGCGGGCCAGCCGCGGCTCGGCGCCGCGCAGCACATCGGGCTCGAGCCACTCCGCCGACAGCCCGGCCGCGCGCAAGCGCGCCAGCTTCGCATGCGCTGCATCACGCTGCCGGGGCGTCTCCGCCAGCCACAGGGTGCCCGTCGTGCGGCGCTCGATCTCGTTCCAGCCGCCCCACGCACGCCAGAGCTTCATCGACAGCCGCGCCAACGCGAACTCGGCCGGGTCGTCGTCGATCGTGACGAGATGGCCCATGCCCGCCGCCGTCGCGCCGGCGCCCACGCGCCCGGCCTCGTAGACCGCCACGCGCAGCCCGGCCAGCGCGGCGGCGCGCGCGCACGCGCAGCCGACCACGCCGCCGCCGACGATCGCGACATCGACCGCCTCGCGCATCAGGCAGCCTCCGCGGCGCGCGCGCCGGTCGAATCGGCCCGACGCGAGCTCATGCGCGGATGCCGTCCCGGAATGGATCGTCCGCGGCGCGCAGCAGGGTCGACTCGGCCGTGATCCAGGCGCGGCCGCGGATCGCCGGCAGGATGCGGCCCGGCTGGCCCTCGACCGGCGTCCAGCGGCCTTCGAAGCGGCTGCCGATCACGCTTTCCTGCACCCACGTCGCGCCGGCCGGGAGCTGCCCTTCGGCCGCCAGGCAGGCCAGCTTGGCGCTGGTGCCGGTGCCGCAGGGCGAGCGGTCGTAGGCCTTGCCGGGGCACAGCACGAAATTGCGCGCGTCGGCCGTGGGCGTGGGCGCGAACAGCTCGACGTGGTCGATCTCCGCGCCATCCGCGCCGGTGACGCCCTGCGCCGCGAGGGCGCCGCGGATGCGCCAGGTCAGGTCGGTCAGGCCCTCGACCTGCGCCAGCGCGAGATCGGGCACGGGCGTGAACTGCGTCGCGTCGACGAGGAAGAACCAGTTGCCGCCCCACGCCACGTCGCCGACGACAGGCCCGACGCCAGGCACGTCCAGCGTCACGCCGGCGCGCCGGCGCCAGCTGGGCACGTTGAACACCGTGACGTGGCCGTCGGCGTCGAGCTCGGTCTCGACGGGCCCGACGGGCGTGTCGAGCCGATGCCGGCCCGGCCCGATGCGGCCCAGGTGTGCCAGCGTCGCCACGACGCCGATCGTGCCGTGCCCGCACATGCCCAGCAGGCCCACGTTGTTGAAGAAGATCATGCCGGCCACGCAGCCGGGTGCGCGCGGCTCGACCAGCAGCGCGCCCACCATCGTGTCGCTGCCGCGCGGCTCGCAGGCCACCGCGGCGCGGAAGGCGTCGTGGTCGCGCGCGAACTCGGCGCGCTGCTCGGCCAGCGTGGCGCCGCGCAGCGCGGGTGCGCCTTCGAGCACGACCCGCGTGGGCTCGCCGGCGGTGTGGGAATCGATGACGACGATCTTGTGCATGCCGCGATTCTGGAACCGACGGCCCTGCCCGGCTTGATCGGCTGCATGCACTCTCATGACGATTTCAGCACAATGGCGGCATGACCGACGACGCCCTCGCCCTGTTCCACTCAGGCCCGCGCCTGCCGCTGCCCCTGCTGGAACGCCTGTTCGACGCGCTGCCCGACGTCGTCTTCTTCGCCAAGGACGCCGAGGGCCGCTACACGCACGCCAACCAGACGCTGGTCGAGCGGCTGCGGTTGACGAAGCGCGCACAGCTGGTGGGCCGGCGCGCCGACGAGCTGTTCCCCGGCGGCCTGGGCGACCGCTATCGCCAGCAGGACGAGGCCGTGCTGCGCGACGGTCTCGAGATCGTGGGCCAGCTGGAGCTGCACCTCTACCCGAACCGCGCGCCCGGCTGGTGCCTCACGCACAAGCTCGCGTGGCGCGAGCCGGCGTCAGCAGGCACTCGCCGGCGCGAGCGGGTCGTCGGGCTGGTGGGGCTGTCGCGCGACCTCGCCACGCCCGGCCTGGGCCATGCGACGCCGCCGGCGACCTACGAGCGCATCGCGCGCGTCGTCGAGCGCCTGCAACGCGACCATGCCGAGCCGCTGCGGATCGCGGCGCTGGCACGCGAGGCCGGGCTCTCGATCGCGCAGCTGGAACGCCACGTGACGCAGCTGTACCGCGTGACGCCGCGCCAGCTGCTCGCGCGCGCGCGCCTGGACGCGGCGCTCGCGCGCCTGGTGTCGGGCGACGAGTCGATCGCCGCGATCGCGCACGCGTGCGGCTACGCCGACCACAGCGCGTTCTCGCGCCAGTTCCGGCGCAGCACCGGCGTCAGCCCGCAGCAGTGGCGCGCGTTGCAACACGCATGAACGAAAAAGGGCGGCCAGGCCGCCCTTCCGATCACGCGCCGATGCGGCTTCAGGCCACGAACACGTTGATCAGGGCGTCGCAGATGCCCATCAGCGCCGCCGCCGAGATCAGGCCCGCGCAGATCGGCTCGGCACCCTCGACCCAGATCGCATGGGCCTTGGTGCCCGGCGAGCGGTAGATGCGTCCCATGATCCAGAAGCCCATCGCGCCGATCCACATCGCGACGCAGGAGTCGAACGGCAGCACCACCCCCAGGCCCACCGACACCGCCGACAGCGGGAAGCGGCCCTTGGTGACGATGCGCGCGAACTCCATCAGCAGCGCGACGACGGCGGCGATGGCCGCGGCCATCACCGCGCTGGCCGGCGCGCCGTGGAAGCCCTTGGCGATGATCTCGGCCACGCCCTGCCACTGCACGGCGGCGGGCATCGGGAACTTCTCGGTGATGATGGTGCTGGCGTCGCGCAGGCCCGCGGCGTTGGGTGCGAGGAACAGCAGGAAGAACAGCGGCACCGAGAACAGCGCACCCGACACGATGCCGATCATGTGGCCCCAGACCTGGTGGCGCGGCTTGCCGCCCAGCATGTAGCCGGGCTTGATGTCGGACAGCAGGCTGGCGGCGTTCATCGAGATCTGCGCCGTCATCGTGGCCGGCAACAGGTTGCTGGCCGGGTTGACACGGTCGACCATGCCGATGCTGAACTGCGTGACCTTGGCCACCGCGCCGAGCGGCATCCATGACGTGAGCGCCATCGAATTGGTGCAGATCACCGTGAGGATGAAGATCAGCGGCAGCGACACCAGGGACAGCAGCCACGGCACGCCGAAGAACTCGTGCGTGACCCAGGCGCCCGCCAGGCCGAAGATGGGCACGCCGATCCACGACACCCACAGCGGCACCTCGATGTGCTTGAGCACGTCGTTGCGCGGCTGGCCGGGCGCGCCGGCCATCTTGCGCATCGACTTGAACGCCTTGGTGAACAGCTCGGGCTTGGCGGCCAGGCTCGCGAACGCGCCGACCACCATCATCGACACGCCCCACCAGATCGACCACTGGTTGACGATCTCGGCGCGCGAAATGTTGACGACGTGACCATTGGCCAGCGTGCGCGCGGCGATATCGCCATGCTGGATCATGATCGGCGCCAGCACGGCGAGATTGACGACCGCGCCGATCAGGACGCTGGAGGCCACCGCAACGCCCATCAGGCCGCCGACGCCCAGCATCGAGAAGTCGAGCGTGAACCGCAGCCCCAGCTGGCGGATGTCCGTGCCCAGGATCCTTGGCGCGGCCATGTGCAGCTTGGCGAGCCACATGTAGTAGTAGTCGTCCAGGTGTTCGTGCAGGAACCACGGCTCCTTCAGGCCGGCCCACGCGTCCATGCGCAGGATCTTGAACTGGATCAGCCGCTGCCAGCCGTCCAGCACGAGCAGCTCCCACGCGGCGGTGATCGCGGCCGTGACGTAGAGCAGCTTGGCCTTGAACATGCCCACTTCGGCGCCGCCGGTGTACAGCGAGTCCAGCACCACGCCGCACGCGCGGCCTTCGGGGAACGGCAGCTGGTCCTCGTTGATGAAGCGACGCTTCATCGGGAACGCGAGCAGCACGCCGGTGATGGACACCACGATCAGCCACACCACCATCTGCCAGCCGGGCAGCACGTTGCCGGTCATCACCATGTAGGCCGCCAGGCCCGCGCAAAGCGGCGCGATGACGTAGCCGGCCGACGTGGCGATCGACTGCGTGCAGTTGTTCTCCAGCACGGTGAAGTCACGCGCGATGCCGGCCTTGGCCATGCTGCGGAACATCGCGAACGACAGCAGCACCGAAGTCAGGTTCACGCCGATGCCGATGCCCGTCTTGGCCAGGATGTACAGCGCCGTCGCCGCGAGGACGCCGCCCAGCAGGAATCCGGTGATGCCCGAGCGCACGGTCAGCTGTGCCATGTCGCCGCGGTAGACGTTCTTGAGCCACCACTCGTCCTTCTGGGCGCGGGTCCAGGTCTTGATCTGTTCGTCGGTGAGATGCTGCAGGGCCATGGGTGGAGGCGGTCGTCGGGGGTGGATCGTGCTCGGGCCTGGCGGGTGGCGCGGCTCGTGGCCGGGGTCCCGTCAGGGGCCGGATTCTCGCAGCGCGAGCACGCACGTGCGCCCGAGGTAACGCCTAGACACCACACCGGACCGAACATTCTGCGGCGACTCCTCGTGATAATTCACGCAATCGACTACCGAAACACGAGTCCGCCGCCATGTCCATGTTCCCCACCGCCACCTACGAGGCGCGCCGCGCTGCCCTTCTCGCCCGCCTGCGCGACGCGGGTGCGCGCGGGCTCGTCCTGCTGCCGGGCCACGTCGACAGCCCGATGAACTACCGCGACAACGCGTACGACTTCCGCCAGGACTCGAGCTTCCTGTACTTCTGCGGGCTGCAACAGCCCGAACTCGCCCTGCTGCTGGACATCGACGCCGGCAGCGCCACGCTGCATGGCGACGACATCGGCATCGACCACCTCGTGTGGACGGGCCCGCTGCCCAGCGTCGCCGAGCGCGCGGCGCAGTCGGGCATCGCCGCCACCGCGACGAACGCGCAGCTCGCGGCCACCCTGGCAAGCGCGCGCGCCGCCGGTCGCGACGTGCACTTCCTCAAGCCGTTCCGCGGCGAATCGCGCCTCGCGCTGGCCGCGTGGCTGGGCCTGGCCGACGCGCAGCTGGACGCCGCCGCCAGCCGGCCGCTGACGCTCGCCGTGATCGCGCTGCGCGCCGCGAAGTCGACCGCCGAGGTGGCCGAGATCGAGAACGCGCTGCACGTCACGCGCGACATGCACCACCTG